>Ga0105044_10005027_pt1 | contig 18196 bp, 10 predicted proteins | sample MAT01_FD_78092 | JGI IMG/M metagenome (GOLD analysis project Ga0105044, IMG submission 78092) | Freshwater microbial communities from Lake Fryxell liftoff mats and glacier meltwater in Antarctica - MAT-01 | ecosystem: Environmental > Aquatic > Freshwater > Ice > Liftoff microbial mat | place...
CGCTATACCCGGCGTGCCGGGACTCGAGGTCGGCCTCGTCATGATGCTCGTCTTCGGCGAGCTCGGGATCATCGCGGTCTGGGTTTGCACCGTGAGCGGGCTGAACATCTCGTTCTACGCTGGCCGCAAGATCCCTCGCGCCAAGCTCGAGCGCTGGCTCAAGCCTAAAGACATCCCCGACAGCGAGCTTCCCGCGTTCGCCATCGGCAAGGACGACACCATGACCCTCGTCCTCGAGCGCAACAAGCTCGGGCGCAAGATCCTCAAGTGGACAGGCCCGCCGGGTGGCTGGCGGCGCTACCTCCTCATCGGGATCCTGCTGAACATGCCGGGCAACTTCATCATCGGCGGCGGCGGCGGCATCGGCCTCTTCAGCGGCACGAGCGACGACATCAAGTGGCGCGGCTACCTGCTCACGGTCGCGCTAGCCGCAGCCGTCATCCCGCTGCTCTTCTACTTCGGCCTCCTCACCGCGCGCCAGATCCTGCCCATCTAGACAGAGACGTTTTGAGCCGGAGCCAAGATGCGGGGCTAGGAACAAAGGAGCGAGCGCGGAGGGGTACTCGATGTACGCCGCACAAGCGAACGACGAAGTGACGCCGTATCGCGCTTGGATCCGAGCCACGGAGTCTCTGTTTAGTGCCGTGACCGAGGCATGGTCAACCATGCCCCGCCGTTGTCCTTTGGACGTCGGGCGCTTCGCGCGTCCCGGCTCTCGCCCCAATGGGAAAGGGCTTCCGCGCCCTTTTACCCCCGCGTAGCTTCGCGACCGACCCTCGACCACGGGCAAGGCCTGCGGTACTCTACCGGCAGCTGAAGCTGGCAGTGGTATGGGGTCTTCGATGAGCTCGCCGTCTCCTCTCGTGATGACCGAGGTGCTGGGTCGCGTCAGTCGCGCCTGGGCCTGGTTCTCGTCGAGCCCGGCCTTCGAGGAACAGGTCGAACGAGCGGCGGCGATCCTGACTCGGGAGGCATTCGATCGCCTCCACTGGGAGGACGTCGCGCTGCTGGACGGATTCCGCCGCGGACTGGTTCAGCCCGCCGCCGTGGTGCATCAAACCGTAGCCAAGCGCCTGGTCGAGCTCCTCGTCCAGAAGGGGGCCGAGCCGATGGACGCCGACGACCTCGTTCAAGAACGGCTGTGTTCGCTCTTTGACGGGTCGACGCCGACCTACGCTGGCCGAGGACCGCTCATCGGATGGCTTCGGACGAGCCTCCTGCGCGACCTCGCGCTTCTGCGCGAGACCCGAGAGAGGCACACGCGTTCGACGCCTTCGACACCTGTAGCGGGGCCGCTCATGAACCTCGAGAGCGAGCTGTCGGCTCACCACCATCGCCCTCATCTTCGCGCCGTCTTGCGCGCCATCTTCGCCTCGCTCGACCCGCAGAGTCGACGCATCCTCAGGCTCATCTATGCCGGCGGACTCACGGCTCAACAGGTCGGGGCCCTGCTCGGCCTCCACCGGGTCACGGTCCAGAACAAGCTCCGTGAGCTGCGCGACGACATCGATCGCCGTACACGCAGAGACCTGGCGCACCGCTTCGGCCTCGACGAGAGCACCATCGGCGGCCTGCTCGACCCCGAGCGCCTGCGATTCGACACCTCGCTCAGCTCCGTCCTCGCCAGCTCGTCGATCGGATGAGCGACGCCTGCTTTGACGAAGAAGTGGCCGAGCGTCTGGTCATCGGGCCACTCGACCCGTCTCTGCGCGAAGACCTGTTGTCACACGCGGAGACCTGCGACCGCTGTCTCCTTCGGCTCTCGGAGGCTACCCGCCGTCTCGTCTCGCGAGGGCCCGACGAAGCGCCGACATCACCCGTCGACGAAGTCCCGCTCGGTGGTTTGTTCGCTGGCCGCTACGTCATTCTCGATGTGCTGGGCCGTGGCGGAATGGGGGTCGTCCATCTGGCGCACGACACCGTGCTCGGGCGCGAGGTCGCGCTCAAGGTGATGCGTGACGCGACCTCGCGCTCCGTCGCGATGCTGCGCGACGAGGCGCGAGCGCTGGGGGCCATCGTTCACCCCAACGTCGTGACCGTCTATGACCTGGCGACCGATGGTGAGCGCCTCGGCCTCGCCATGGAACGGGTGCACGGGATGACGCTGCGCGAGCGTCTGCAGCGCTTGGCCCTATCGCGTCGAGCCCGCGTCAAGGCGCTCATGGCGATGTCCGAAGGCATCGTCGCGGCTCATCGGGCCGGCGTAGTCCACGGCGACATCAAGCTCGACAACGCCCTCGTCGATGGGGCCGGCCGGGTCAGGGTCACCGACTTCGGGCTCGCAAACCTCGTCGGTCAGCCCAACGCCGTCGTGGGCGGCACGGCAGGTTTTCGTGCCCCCGAGGTCACCGCCGGATTCGCGGCCGATGGTGCATCCGACCAGTACGCGCTTGCCACGGCCTGGCTCGACGCGCTGACCGGTGAGCGCGCCTCGTCGCCTTCGGCATGGCGCGCACTCGCGTGCAACGCACGACCGCGTTGGGTTCGAGGCCCGCTTGGCCGCGCCCTGGCGGATGCGCCACATCGCCGTTTCCCGAGCGTCCGTGACCTCCTGAGCCACCTGAAGCGTCGCCGCGCCTGGTCTCGTCTGGCCTTCATCGCGTTCGTGATCTCGACGCTCGGGGGCCCGTGGGCAGTCCTGGCCCACCAACGCGGAAACGAGCTGGACGCGTGCGTTGAAGCCGCGCTCGAAGGCCTCCCCGAGGACCTTGCGCAGGCACCTCTCGCCGCCTCGGACTCGGCCCAAGGTGCGCGCGTCTGGAGCCGGGCCGCTGCGGACTTCAGGGCTTGGCGGGCTCGAGCGTCGCGGCTGCACACCATCGTCTGCGCCGCTCCTCGGCAGCACGAGCCGCTCAGCGCATGCCTCGAGGTCGAGCGCGCCTGGCTCGAGGACGACCTCGCAGCGGCGAGAGGAGACGATGAGACATCTAGCCTCGATGGGCTCATCAGCATCGGGGTGATCGTCGATGAGGACTTGTGTCAGGATGTAAATGAGCGCAACGCTATCGTGACGGCCCGATCAGGGGCTCGCGGTCTGCCTCGCCTCGACGGGAGCCTTGTCAAAGCGTTTGGTCTCAGCGCTTATGCGGCGCCCGAGGAGCTCGACGAGGTGGTCGCGCGCCTCGAGAACCAGCCGCCGAGCAGGGTGTTGGTCAATGTGCTGCTTTTGCGATCGGCGGCCCACGAGCGCATGCAGGCCCTTGATGCTGCATGGGCTGACGCCGAGCGGGCCTTCGAGCTCGCGACCCGCATGCGTCGACGCTCGGCGGTCGCCCGCGCCGCTGTCGTGCTGGGCTCGCTCGCCATCCAGGAGCGGGCAGACACCCGAACAGCGCGGATGTGGGCTCGACTCGCTCGCGCCCTCAATACAGGGCCTTCCCTTCTCGGGCAACAGAGGCTGGTGGCCGAGCTCGAGGCGACTCTCGCGGTCGCGTCGGGGCGGTCTCATGACACCGTGTCCGCGGTCGAGCGCCTCCTGGCAGACCCGGTTGGGGTGCTGACGGTGGGCGCGAGGTTGCTCGCGATCCGCGGGCTCGCTGAGGTCGAGATGGGGCATCTCGCGGCTGCGGACAAGCGACTTCACGAGGCGCTCGACCAAAGGCTGGCCATCGACGGCGTCGACCTGAGCCGGATCGCCGGTGCGATGCACAACCTCGCGGTCTCGAGCTGGGCACTCGCCGACGAGCTCGGTGCCCATCTCTGGCTTCTCGACGCGAGTATCTTGCGGGCGCATCTGCCCTCTGATCACCCCGACAGCCTCACGCTCGCACGCACCGAGGCCCGGTTCGCATCCGAGGTCTTCGGCCGCCACGACGAGGCCTATGCGCTAGCCGAGTCGCTGCTATGGCAGACTCGACGACGGTTCCCGCCACATCACGTCGATGTGCTCGCCGCGCTGGGGCTCGCGGCTGACCTTGCGCGCACCGCGGGATTCGACTTCCGCGCCATCGAGCTCGCGCAAGAGGCCGCTCGACTGGTCGACGAACACGACTTTGGCGGCGCCGTAGCCGCGCTCCCGTTCCTCGTCCTCGCCGACGTCGGGCGAGAGCCCACGCCCGAGCTGGCGACCGCCCTCGCGCAGGCGCTGACGTTGCTGGGTCCGGTCACTACGGAGGCCCCGATGTGTCAGCGCATAAGTGCCTTGGCAACCAGGCTTGGCGCGCCCGCCGGGGTCTGTACCAAGCGCTGATCACGAGGGGCATCGGGCGCCCGCCGTGACCAGCGCAGAGGGATCAGTCGTAGGCCGCGGCGAGCCCGTGGCGCTCACCGCTGACGGGCTCCCTGAGGGTGCGAGCGACAAACACCCGGCCGGTCGCGGGGACGACGGCGAGTCCAGCGGTGAGCGACGAGTTGCCCGTTGAAATGAGCGTCTCCGACAGGATGGTGAGGTTGTTGGCGGCGATCTTGCGGAGCACCTGGCCCACGCCGCCGCGCGCGATCACGAGGGGCTCTCCGTTGCCATTCGCGGTCCGGGCGATGATGGCGTTGGCGTGGATCGCGGTGGCCTCGATGGCGCCGCTGTTGCGGTCGATGCGGACGAAGACGTTGGAAGCGGAGCCCAGGAGGTTACCGATGGCGATGTAGTCGTTGTTGGTGGTCGGGACGAGGCCGAGGTGGGTGTTGGCCGTGCTGCTCGCGGCGTTGTTGATGCACGTCGCGAGCGGTGACGTTGCAGACCACATGAATTGCCCATTCTTGCTTCGAAGCCTCATCCGGAGCAGCTCACAGGTGCCGTTGCTGAGAGTGTTGTGGCCGACGATGATGACGTGGTCCTGGGCGTCGACGACGAGGTCGCCCGCGGTGTTGTTGACCTGCTTGTCGTCGATGACGCGGCTCCACTGCACCTGCCCCGTCTGGCTGTACTTGATGACCTTGATGTCGCGATTGTACACGCCGAGCGCATGGCCCGAGTTGATGCAGACGACCGAGCCGCCCGCAGCCGCGGCGCATGGACCCTCAAAGAAGGCCTCGTTCTCGACGGCGGTCCAGACGGACTGGCCGGCCGTCGTCAGGACGTGGCGATACTGGCGATTCGGCAGGTACGGCTCGCTGTAGGCGCCGCTGGTGACGAGGCGGCCGAGCGAGTCCAGGGTGATATGGTGGGCGGAGATCCCCGAGGACGCGGGGCGGGTGAAGGCGCTCGTCCACAGGAGGCCGCCGGTCGCGCCGTCGAACTTCACCGTGACCTGCTCTTCGACGTTGTCCTGGAAATCGCCGCCCGTGGAGTCGCAGCAGGTGGTTCGCCATTGGGTGCTATCGGCCGTGGTCAGGACGTAGGCGTGGCCAGCGCCATCGAGTGCGAGCCCTCCAAGCGAGACGCGGCCATTGGGGTTGCGCCACTCGCCATACCAGAGGCTTGTCCCATCGGCTGCGAGCTTCTCGACCCACACCAACTGGGCTCCGCTTGCAGCGGAGTCCCCGCCGACGCCCGCGACGACCAGGTTGCCCTGGGTGTCGACCGCGGTACGGAAAGCAGGCCGGCTCAGAGCGGAGACCGCGACGTTGGTGGGGCCAATGTCGGTCTCCCAGGTCTGCGCCTGGGCGTGAGCGGCGGGAGTCCCCCCGAAGAAGGAGGGGAGGGCGGTCGCGAGGACCGTCGAGATCAGCAGGTTCGAACGCATGGAGGCCTCTAACGCGCTGGTAATGTGGGAGATGTAGCGCGGTTCGAACAGATGAGGGGCCGAGGTCTCCACGTGTAGTCGAAAAAGTGAATGCTCGTTTGATTATTTATTTTAGTCAGCGAAAATAAGTAGTTGCGAGTCAGCGCTGGATGGTCGGGACCGTCCCTTCGCGGAAGGCCCGAAAGAAGCCGCGCCAGATCTCGATGGCGTCGCTGTCACTACGAGAAACCTCGCAGCCCAGTGTGTGCGACTGTGTGCCCTTCGTACCCGGCGCCAGTGCTTTGTTTTTCCTATACTCCGAAAGCTCACGGTACCCCTAGCTGTCGCGGCGCCTTGAATCCTGCTGGCGGCCGCGTCTGCTTCTGATAGCGGTAGCCGGCTTCGTGGGTCGACTACGTTTGGGGTGCTGGTTCAGGGCGTGGCAAAAAGCAGTCATGGGCGCAGCAGCTCGAGCAGCTCAGCGCACCCGCCCTCGTCTTTGGGCTCTAGGCCTCGCCTCTCGCTGGCGACCAGCGACGCCTGTAATTCGGGGCTCACGGTGCCTTCGAGCGCGACCTTGGCGCGCTCACCCAGCTTCGGCATCGTGAACGCCGTCGCCAACTTGAGCCCCGTGGCGGTCGGGTACCAGAAGGCCACGTGGGCCTCATCCCCTTCCCCGGTGACGGCACGCAAAAGCGGGCTCTTCTCCATCGTGACTACACTGAAGGGCAGCGTGTTCGGCGCGCGCCAAGGCCATCGCCAGCCTTCTTCATAGCGCGAGATGTGAAAGTCCGCTGTGAATTGAAGTCCGCCTCCGGGATCTGTCCAGATATCGGCGGGCGCGGCGACCTCGGACACGGCGGTCAGCTGACCGTCGATGGCAATATGCAGCTGTGGGTCCCCGGCCAGCGCCACGAGACCGATCACGGACCCACCCGCGATGCGCGACTTTGTGGTGATGAGCGGGCTGGACGTGCAGCTAGGACAGGCGCTTGAAAACTGGGTCACCGCCGCGGAGGTCCCCGCGAGCACATGTGCCGTCCCACCCTTGCTGTGCACCAGCAGCGACCGCACGACGAGCGCATAGTCTTCATCGTCGCCGCTACGTTTGTCACTTCCATCGAGGTGCCAGGTCGTGACCCAGGTCGTGCCGGACGGTCCGACACACACATCGGAGACCCCGAGGCGGTCGGCGACATAGGGTCTGCAAACCCCTGACTTACACAGGGGAATGAGGCTCGCCGCGGTGCGGAGGTCCGCCTGTCTGAGCTGCCTCGCCTTTGCCTCAAGCTGGCGTACCTGTGCGCGGGTCGGTGTCCCACATTGAGTTAGGCCAAGGCTAGCCGTGATGTTGTCCGCGGTGGCCTGGCCACGCGTCTCTTGGTTTGCCACGGTCGCATCGGCGGAGAGCTCGCTATCCACGGCGCCGAGCCGGGCGTTTACCAGCGCGAGCTCTTCACACGCGGTGCTTGGCTTTGCCCGCGCGATAAGCGGGTCACGCACCGCAGGGTCTACGCCGAGGAGCGTGAGCGCTTCGGCAATCGATTCACGGTCCAAGTGGGGGCTCTCCAACGCCCGCCGGCCCCGCTCGCGCAGCGTGAGCACCTGTGCGGCGGCGCAATCAACCCATGGGCCCGTCCCCGCAAAGCAGCGATGAATAAGCAGACTCTGGGTAGCTAACCAGATTGCCATGACCGGGATCGACCCGCCATCAGGGGCGATAGAGCGCTTCATGGTAAACCCGCAATCTGAGTTGTTCTGGTAAGTTGCGACGGACTTCCAGGCCTTTCGACCGGAGACGAGCACCTCGCAATCCACCTCTGGGATGCCGCCGAGCTCCCAGTCGCCGCCGCGCTTCTGGGAAAGGCCAACCGCGTCGCGGATGCCGTCACCGTCCACGACGACCAAGGTGCGCGTCGCGTAAGGGAACAGAGCCTCGATGGCGCCAGGGCGGGCCCTAAGGGTCCAGCTGAAGTGAGTCCGGTTTTCGGGTGCCTCGGGGTCCGGGGACCCGTCCCCGCCGCCATGTTCCGGGGTCGGACGCTCCACCGAGACGACGAGGATCGACGAACCGTCAGCCTCGATACACCCAAAGGACATGCCCTCTAGCGTCGCTGCCAAGCGCGCATGCTTGAGCTTGACCCAGGCCATTGCGCGGGCCGTCAACGCCTCACGCTCGGCGAGGGTTGGCCGCTGACACGGGCCACGAGTGCCGATCTCATCCTGCGCGTGCGTGGCCGACCATTGCTCCTCCGCGTCGATGGCGGCTATGCGCGCGGCCACCACAGCGGCGACCTCGGCCTCAAAGCTCAGCCCTGCCGTTGCCCCGAAGACCGCAGGCTCCGGCACAGGGGCCGCTGCGCCCCTCGGGTCTTTCGTCCCAGCGCTATCGTCTGTGCTCGCGCTCTCTTTAGGGGTAGGGGCACGCGTATCGACCGTCCCAACTGGATTCGCACCGCGACAGCCGAGCGTGCCGATAAATATAGCGATTATTGCGAGTTTGGGGGTGTGGTTCATTGTGGGTCTATGCTCGGAAGTGGAGAAAGAAGGTCGCGAGAGCGGCGTGGTCCGTGCTGATATTGGTCACATGATGAATCGCCCGGTGGCAATACATAGCAATTCTCTGCCACCGGCTCGCTGGCAAGAGGCACCTCACGGGTGTAGTAATCCCAACATCTCCGCGCACCCGGCCTCGTCTTTGGGTTCAAGGCCACGTCTCTCGCTGGCCAGCAGCAACGCCTGCAACTCAGGGCTTACGTTGCCTTCGAGCACGACCTTTTGGCGCTCACCCAGCTCCGGCATCGTGAACGCCGCCGCCTGCTTGAGCCCCGTCGCGGTCGGGTACCAGAAGACCACGCGGGCCGCGTCGCCTTCGCCGGTGGCCACGCGGATGAGCGGGCTCTCGCCCATCGTGACCTCGGAATCGGGCGTCGTGTCCGAGGCACGCCAAAACCACCGCCAGCCTTGGTCATAGGGCCGGAAGTGATAGCCGGACCCCCAGAGCGACCAGACTTCCGCGGGCGCCGAGATCTCGGAGACAGGTGTCATTTGGGCGTCGACAACAACTTGCAATTGCGGGTCACCCGCGCGCGCAACAACACCGACGATAGACTCGCCGGCGATGTGGGCCTTCATGGTGAAGAGCGGGCTGTCGCGGCATCCGCGGCACTCGTCGCCGAAATAGGGCTCGGGCGCGGACGCCCGTGCGAGAACGGTCGGTGAGGTCCCAATCGTGTGCACCAGCAACGAGCGTACAAGGTCCCCGCCGGGGCGGTTGGTGTCGAGGGACCACGTCGCGACCCAGGTCGTTCCCCCCGGGCCGACACAGACATCCGTGATTTCGATGTGACCGTTGGCTTCCGCCTTACAGGTCTCGGTCGCGCACTCGGGGACGAGGTTCGCCACATTGCGCAGGTCGGCCTTTTGGAGTCGCTTCGCCTGGGCCTCAAGTTAGCTTCTCTGGCCGCGACTAGGGACCCCGCAGCGGGTGCCTCCAGCCACAGTCGCAGGACCAACGCACGCGGCGAACGCGACCGTCGCCAGGAGCGCCATCGTCTGGAAATAGACAGGGAAAAGGTTCAAGAGGGCCTCAGCGGATGTGTGGGGTGGTGGAGTCTGGCAGCGGCTGGTGCGGGGCGGTGGCCCTTGTCTCTATTCGATTAACGCCCGGAACTTTGGCGTGAGGTAGGGCGCGATCTCCGCCCAGGTCATTCCGGGCGGGGCAGGCTCCAAAGCCTTCGCGTAGTGCGGGAAGTTGTAGTCGGTCGCGAAGGTGACCCCGGTGTCCGAGAAGGTCGCAGACCCGCCGTTTTGGTCACCAAAGTAGGGTTCTAGGACGTCATCAAACAAATGGAGTTCCTCCCGCTGCTCTTCGTCTGGGTCGTCGATGATAGACTGCGCGATGGCGAGGCGCAGGGCCTCGATGTGGGCGGTCAGCGCCGGCCTGCGTGCCTCATCGAAGCACTCGGAGATGGTGGCCCCGGTGGACGTATCGAACAGCATCGGAGAGACCTCGTCTTGTTCGCAGTACGAGCCGCACGTCGGCCGCTGATAGACCTCAATCGCGAGGAGCCGTCCGCGCTGAAAGGTCACGCGATAGCTTGAGCCGGTGATCTCATAGCCCGTGAAGTTGTCTAGGGCAAAGGCCTCGTTCATGCGCTCAGCGACCCCGGGGGCACCGCCATGCGCGAGGGGCAGCGTGAACTTGTACGGACCCGGGTTTTGCGGGTCTTCCTCTTCGGTCGGGCCCTCCACGACATGGGTGACACTACCGATCTCAAGAGGGGGCCAGGCGTCAGCGGCCGCCTCGATGCTGGGCGAAGCGGAGGCACACCCAAGAGCCGGAGCGAGAGAGAGAGCAAAGAGGACGAGGAATTGAGTCACGTGTGGCTCCGAATGGGGTGAGGGCCTGTCAACGGGGTGGGGGGGTTCACGGGCTCCGAACCGAGTCATCCCACCACCCGCGCCGTCCACGAACCAGAGATCTGCATTATTCATCCCTGCGAGAGGAAACTGAAACTGTTATTCAACCACACACGTTGAGCGCGCAGCGCAAGGCAGCAGCCCGAGCTTCTCAGCAGCGACCCGAAAGACTTTGATGTCGCCCGGGCTGCGGTTACTTGGGTCACGTGACCGCCTAAAGGCGACATAGACGTCATCCCAGAGATCGCCCCAATAGATGGCGAACACCTCGATGGTCTCCGGGCCCTCTGATTCGACTCGGTCTAGGCGTACATCTCCGCCACCAGGGACCTTTACATTCAGCGCTTTGCCGCCTTCAGCGCTGACCCGTACCGCGCCTAAGTCGGCCGTCGCGACCCCGCCCACGGCCAAGGCCGTCTGGCACGGATACAGCCTCTCGCCGCCAGTCAGCTTCAGGATAGCCTCGCGCGCGGCGACGGTTCCGGTCACGAGGCTGTTCGTACAGTCGGGCTGATGGTCGCAGGTCGCGACCTCAATCACCGGCGAGACTTCGCCGTGGCCACCGACCAAGAGGGCCTGCCTGACGACCCCGTCGGGCACAGGTTTATCCAAGAGGATCAGCGCGTGTTGGCCGTCGCCGGTGACCCCGACGCAGCCTGCGACCTCACCCCTTAGCGCCGTCTCGACCTCCGCGGCCATCGCCCGAGACGCGCGGGCGCACCGAAAGCCGGTGTCCAGATTGGATAAGACACTCGACGTATATCCGAGGGAATGACTACGACTGACCGTCATCAGGTCTTCCTTGTCGCCGGTATCGCATGAGGCGCCGCGCGCTGAATGTCTGGTTCCGCTGCGCGGGCCGAGGGGGTTGTACGTCGCCTTAGTATCATAGGGTCCGGCCCAATCCGCGACCCATTCTGTCACATTACCAACCATGTCGTCGAGGCCGAAGGGGCTGCGCCCAGCTGGGAATCGCCCGACGGGGGCCGTCGCCGCAAAGCCGTCGTTATAATCCGCGATGAAGTGCGCCTCTGGGTCTCGCCTGGGGTTTTTCTTCTCTAAGAAGTTCCCGACCTTTGGGCCACCGCGGGTGATACCGTCATTTCCCCAAGGGTAGCGCAGATTGTCGGTCCCACGCGCGGCATATTCCCACTCTGCCTCGGTCGGCAATCGACCCCCGGCCCAGCGACAGAAGGCATCCGCTTGGGCCCACGAGACGTAGTTGATCGGGTGGTTCGCTTTGGCCCCGACGCCCCAGGTCCCGAACGCTCCGTGGTCGGGCTTCGAGCAAGGGCCGGCCTTCACACACGCCGCATATTGCCGTGCGGTCGTCTCGGTCCGCGCCATCTCGAACGCGCTGATGTGGACGCGGCCGTCGGGGTTATCGGGACCTCCGCCATATGCGACGCCGATATTGAACATCCCCGACGGGATCGCGACCCAGTCAATCCCGGCCTTCGCGCCCCCGCTCAAGTCCGTCCCAACGGCGGGCGCCGCACCAAAGCTCCGCAGAGCCTCACGCGCCTCTTCGCATTCTTGAGTCCCCGATTCCGAGTCAAATAGCACAAGGAATTGCCGCAGACGCGCCACCTTTTGGGTACGTGTCAGCGTGGGCTGCTGTAACGTTGCGCGGATCTCCTCCCAGTCGGCCGTCAATCTGCCCATACGCGCACTCGCGGCCGGCCACCCGAGGCGGTCCACTGCGGCGATCCAAGCGCGGGCAGACCGCACGCCGGGAGCATCTGGATAACGAGTCCCCCATTGCGCGACAAAGGTCGCATAGCGCCCATAGACATAGGCCGCGGTCTCGCCCGAGTCCCCGTCCGAGATGTCCAAGATGCCGCTGCTGGGAAGTTGCATCTCAGCGAAGACCTGCGCTAGCCATAGCGGGGCTCTCTCGCGGGGTTCTTCGTGCCACCCTGCGTGCTTTTTGACACTTGGGACATAAGTGACGACCCAGTCTGTCGGCGGCTGGTGACATCGATCCGCTTCGGCCGTGTCGACCGATGCGACAACCAGCGCCGCGCCGTCCGCAGCGATCGCGACTTGGTCGTAGGCATGCCTGAGGGTACAATCCAGATCTGGATCATTGTTGGACTGGCCGCCAACGCCCGGGCGTCGCTCGTTCTTTCTAAAGAGCGTCGGTGCTCCCTCGATATCAAACTTCAGCGGATAGCGCGACAGCAAGACGACCCGCGCGTCCTGACTGACAAAGAGGGGAACGCTCAGATTTAGGTCATCGGGTTGGACATAGGGGCCCCTCCGTGTCCATGCGGATTGCCACGGGCCGTGCTCGGCGAGGGCTCGCGTGACCTCGACGGCGGCCGCTCTGGCTTTGGCTATCACCTTCCGCGGCGCTTCGCTGATGCGGCGATGGAGTTCTCGCTCGAAGAGGATCTTGCTATGGTCGGTACTTCGAATGCCAAAAGTGCAGGCCGAGACCTCGCCATTCCCATCTTCCTCGCATTCGATGATAGCGACCTTCGTGCCGGCCGCGTTGAAGGCCGGGAACCCCGAGATCACAAAGCGACTGGCGATGCCGGCATCGTCGTCCTCGCCTTCGATAGGGTCGCCGTTGAAGACCAAGTTGGGACCATTCATATTGGCTAAGGTGGAGCTGGCGAAATTGTCGGACCCCACAATATCGATCGCCGCTGCGAAGTGCTTCTGCGAGGCTTTTGCCTGACCAGCGGCCGCGTCGAGGGCCCCCAACACCATATGGGCGTCCGCGACCAAGGCGTCGTCGCCCAGCGGAAACTCAAGGCTCTTCGTGAGGTCTGCGTGTGCGCCGTTGTTGTCCTTCGCCAGTCGTTTGGTCCGGCCTCGGCCTAGCCACGCGCGGCCGGCCTCGGGCGTCTCGGCGATGATGGCATCGAAGGCGACGATAGCCTCCGCGAGCTGGCCACTGTTGGCCTTTAGGGTCGCCGCGTTTAGCCTCGCGACGAGGGCCGCGGGCGGCAAACCCTTGGCCGCGGTCGGTAGGGAACTCACGTCCGCGAAGGCCGCGAAGGCCACATCGCGGGCCGGAACCCAGGCATCGTTGGTCGCCACCGCGTCGAAGAAGAGCGCCGCAAACCCAACGGGTGCGTCGCTCGCGCGCTCGCGGAGGGCGGCCACCACAAAGGCGGGGGTCCCGTCCGCAGCGGCCGCTGGCTGCCCGGCGACGAGGGCGCGCAGCCGGGTGAGGGCGCCTTCGAGCTTAGGCTTGGACGCGACCGCCTGGCAGGGGCTAGTGAAGCCGCACTTTGCCTTGAGGGCGGTGGTGCTGGTGACATCGAAGGCGCGTGTCTGGCCGTAGTCGAAGGTGCCGCTGCGGTGAAAGAGGACCGTCGAACCGACGGTTCCGAGGAGGGTCGGAACTTCATCGTAGCGGGTCTTGGCCTCTGTCACGCGAGAATCGGAGAGGTCGGTGGCCGTGCCGGCTTTTAAGACCGTGCCGCCAGCCAACAAGATGGCCGAGGGAAGGTTGGCCATGGTCCGCAGCCTGTCTTCTGGGGCCGGGTCCTGAAGGTAAGCCTCGCGCACGCGCCAGGCCCAAAGGGTCTGCCCATCGGAGACGACCGGCTCGGGGCGGGTCGCGAGGACCTCGTAGGCGCCTTGGGCGGTCTCGCGGATCCATGCCGACTCGATGGCCCCGGTCGCCTTAGCGGCGTACCAGATAATCGCCTCGGTCGGCGCGGCGGCGGCCGGCTTGGCGATGGCGTCGTCGGCCGCATCGGCTGGGGCCGGAGTCTCGGGTGTAGTGTCCTGCTGCCCGCCCTTTGGCGAGCTCCGCTGCGCCTCGCCTAACGCGTCAGTTTCGCGTAGGGGCGTGGCGGCTTGTGCGTCGGGCGTCGTCGGTTCCGGTCCGGTGTCAGCCACAGGCGCAGGGGTCGCGCACGCCGCGAGCGCGACCGTCGCCAAGAGGGCCATCGTCGGGAAATAGAGAAGGGAACGGTTCAAGAGGGCCTCGGTGGATGTGTGGGGTGGTGGAGTCTGGCCGCGGCTGGTGTGGTGAAGTTCCCCCGCTTTGGTAGACAGTCAGATTATGCAGCCATCCCGATGAATTCGTCGAGTGCGAATTTCAGCTCGAATTCGATCGGGCTGACATAGTTGCGCACGACACCCTGTCACCCGACGACAATCTGGCCGTGAATTTACAGGAGCGCATCGAGCGCTACGCCGATACAGGCTATGGCGCATGCTGGCTGTCAAACCCAGACATCGCGCAGCTCGTCGTGGGGACACTCCTTCACTTCGACGGCAGTCGTTACAGCCTCCTCGAGTGGTGCGTCATGCCGAACCACGTTCACGTGCTCGTGCGCGCGGACAAAGGGCACAGACTCTCCGAAGTCGTCCAAGGTTGGAAGTCCTGGAGCGCGCGTCAAGCCAACCGGGCACTTGGGCGAACTGGAGTATTCTGGGCCCCGGACTATTTCGATCGCTTCATTCGGGACTCAACACACCTACACGCGGAGTCCTCGCAGCCCAGTGTGTGCGACTGTGTGCCCTTCGTACCCGGCGCCAGTGCTTTGTTTTTCCTATACTCCGGCGCCTCGACGGTCACCGCGAACTGCACGACGCCGTCGCCGTCGACCGCACCGAGCTCGCCAAGTCCTTTGCCATCGCTGGTCGCGAAGCGCACAAACGGTCCACGACACGAACGCCTGGCGCGCCATCAGCGGCGCGACGATCGCCTGCGGGTCCAATGCCACAGCCGCCCGCCCGACCTCGACCCAGCTGCGCGGATGGCCGACGCCGGCCGCTTCCGAGTGGCTGTCGGAGCCGGACGAGAGCGTCTTCTTCCAGCCGAGGTTGGTCAGATCGATCCAGTCCTGGCGCGCCTTCGTGTTCCGCGCAGAGCCGAGGCAGCGGCCATTGAAGACCTCGATGAGATCCCAGTTGGTCGTGAAGCGCGCGGGGTTCTTCGCGACGCCGGTCTTCGCGTCGAGGCCGATGTAGTCGAAGTACGAGAACAACAGCGACTCCGAGCGCGGGTGATTGACCTGGATCAGCACCTTGTCGGGCTGCTGGTCGCGCATCGCCGTGAACAGCTCCGACCCCACGCGACCGTGCTCGAATACGGCGCCGCCGGAGACCTCGTTGGGATCGTAGACCAACGGAAACGCATTGAAGTGGCGTACTCGAAGGTCGTGACCTCCTGCGCCGCGATCGCCGCGACCCAGTCGGAGACGCCGGCCAACTCGGCCGCCGTCAGGAGGTCACCGACATACGCGTGCTCGGTCAGGACGGGCAGGGCGATGTCGCTCGCGGCTGCCTGGCGTACGCGCGCGTCGTAGGGCACATCGGAGTCCGAGCTCCACTTCGCGTGCAGGTGGAAGTCGGCGGCCGACCAGCCGGTGGTGTCGACGGCGCGCTCGAGCTCGAAGCTGAGTCCGTAGTTCCTGGCGCCCTCGACGACGAGATCTTCAGTTGCGAGCTCGTAGCTGTAGCCGCGCGAGGCGACGACGCGATAGTGGCCTGGGTAGACCAGCACGTTGGTTTCGCCGCTCGGCGCGGTGAAGGCGACCAGCGCGCGACCGCCGCTCCAGGCGCGGCCAAGGCGTACTTCCGCGGGGGCGAGAGGTGACTGCCAGCCGTCGTCGATCGGGAACAGCGTGACCTGCGCCGGGATCTGACCGGCACCCTTCTCGCTGACGACCAGCGACAGCACGCCGGGTGCCTCGACCTCGAGGGCGATGTCGGCGGCCGGCGCGGTGACGACCTGCTTGCCACCCTGGCTAGACGGCGTGAACGCCTGCACGTCCCAGGTGCCCGGCGCCACCTTCGCGGAGAACTTCCCGTCGCGCACGATTGCCAGCGCTCCGACCTCGAAGCCGCGCGTGAACGTGACCCAGGCGCCCGCATCGGATTGTCCTACAAGCGTGCCGGAGATCGTCTCGGTCGCGGCCGACGCGGGCACGAGGGAGTCGATGCCGGGTGTGCCATCGCTCGACCCGATGAACGCGAACTCGTAGATCGTGCTCGTGGCGGGCGCGATGACCCGCGCCGACAAGCGCACGAGGTCCACGTTGGCGTACGAGAAGACGCCGGCCAGCGGCTCCTCCGACGCAAGCGCATACGATGCATCGGGGCCGATGGCGCCAAGCCAGCCCATCTCCGAGCTCGCCTGCGCGCCGCCAAAGCCGAGGCCCGGCGCGAAGCTCTTGACGCCATCACCCATGTTCATCGCGGCCATCGGCAAGTCGAGCACGACCGGCTCGGCGCCATCGTTGGCGAGCGTCACGGTCAGCTCCAGCCGCGGCGCATCCGGCTTCAGCCGATAGTCGTAGGTCACCTCGAGGTCGGCTGGTGGCGGGTTCAAGAGCCCTCGCAGGAAGCTGTCAGGCCAAGCATACGGTCCCGTACGGCCCTTCAACCGCACATGCGCGACGCCGTCTTCGCCCGTCGAGACCACGGCTGCCTCAGTCGGGATCAACGCCTCGAGGTTCCAGGCGAACCAGATTTCGCCAAAGAGATCGAGGCGTTGGTCGACGACGACGTCGACCAGGTTGCCGCCGAACGCGCGATAGCCGCCGCCCTTGCGCGCGCCTTCGACGACGAACGTCGCGCGCGCATTGGCGAGCACCAGGTCACCGATCATGCCCTCGGCCTTTGGCCCGCCGACGAGCTGCTCGGGCTTCGTCTCGACGCCCGCGACCACGCGCCCCTCCGGCACCAACTCCCCGAGCGTCAGCGGCACCAGGGTCTGGACGTCGCTGTCGTCTCCCGTATCCGAGGCGTCGGGTGCATCGGGTGCGACCTCGTTGCTGACGTCGCCGTCGCTTATGTCGGCGCGCTGGGCCGGGTCATCACTACATGCACAGAGGAGGATCAGCGATAGGGCGAGGGGCTTCATCGACGGCATGATTCCCTCATGCCGATGCACGATGCAACGCCCAAACATCGGCCTCGCCTTGCGCCGCCTCGGGTATGACTTCAGTCTGCCGGCCATTGGAAAACGGATGGCAGCTTCCGGAAACACGCAGGCGAATATGCACCTCGCAATTATCGACTATAATCTGAGCTTCGGAGATGCTGGGTTGCCCACGTTTGTCCTGGCATTCTTCCTGATACTGGTCGGCTGTCACGCGGATGCGGACAAGTTCAAAAGTGTGCGCTACCTCCGCCCGCCGAATCGAGAGCGGGGAAGCTGCCCCGCGCCCACAGTGACGTCGCTCATCGAGGGTCAAGGAGGGAGGACCACGGTGGGCGGGAGCTCCTTGCGTGAATGGGCGGGCGGGAGTGGAAGAGCAGCTGGCGGAGGAGGCTTCGTCAGTAAATTGCACGATATTTCATCGCCGAGGCCACAAGCGCGTTGGTACCAGACGCGGCCGGCCTCATCGCTGGCCGCGTAGACGCCGCGATTGTAGCAGGCGATAGCGCTGCCCGCGTCACAGGACCGCTTCAGCCACTCGATAGCCCGCGTCTCATCTGCCTTTGAATGGTCCTTTCGTCCCAAGAGCAAGAACGCCGCATCGAAGCACGAAACCTGGGAGTCGCCCAGGGCGCAGGCCCGCTCATGGAGGCCAAACGCCATCCAGTCATTCTGCTCCACGCCTACGCCATACTGATACAAAAGGCCGAGGTACGCACATGCAGAGGCATGCCGCCGCCCACAGCCGTCCTTGAAATAGGGCAGCGCCTCATTCCAGGGTGGCTCTCCAGTGACGGGATGAGCGAGAGCCCAGCCATCGCGGTAGCAGGTGTCGACGTCGAGGTCGCGGCAGGGCGCGACGGCATGGTTCAATGGATCGCCGAGCCATTCTTCCACATTGAACTCGCTCCTCTGTGCGTCCGAGGACTCGCTAGCAGACACGTCGCGACCGCCGATTACTTCGGCGCGCTCGGGGCTTCGCGCTTCACCGCCCAGCGTGCTCGGCGGTGGTCCAAGGGCGCCAACATCGCGCTCGGGCCCCCTCCCACACGCGCACGCGCTGCACAAGACAAGATATGTCGTCACTCTCTTCACTGATAGAGGACAGCATGCCAGCTGAGACCTGGCAACCCGCACTCGGTCTCGAGTGTCGCACGCTGGACCGGACACCAACGCTACGACGCTCCGTGGCGTAAGCCCAAGGTGATGACCATCTATGTCGTCGGTGACGACGGTAAGAAGGAGCCCAAGCATCGGGCCTTTCTTGACGGAACGATGGGCAATGCCGACGCCGCCTTCACGCTTCTGGTTGGCCATC
>Ga0105044_10005028_pt1 | contig 18195 bp, 16 predicted proteins | sample MAT01_FD_78092 | JGI IMG/M metagenome (GOLD analysis project Ga0105044, IMG submission 78092) | Freshwater microbial communities from Lake Fryxell liftoff mats and glacier meltwater in Antarctica - MAT-01 | ecosystem: Environmental > Aquatic > Freshwater > Ice > Liftoff microbial mat | place...
CATGCGCTTTAGCCGTTCCTTGCAAGTAGCGGCAGCGCAGATCAAATCTGCCAGGGTCCCGTCATATCGCAATTGCTAGACTCCGGCGCTACAGAATTCGAAAACGAACGATTGATGGATTCCTCGCTGAGCTTGCTCAAAACCCGGCGCTCAACGCCTTCCAGATTGTTGATTGAACCGGGACCGACCGACGCACAGTTGCGCGAGCTCATTGAGGCCGCCGCGCGAGTTCCTGATCACGGCCTTCTGAAGCCATGGCGTTTGCTGCTGGTGCGGCAGTCAGAGGGTCGGAAACTGGGCGAATCGGTCGTCGCCATGTGCGACGCGCGTGGTGATCAGATTGATGCCTCGGCACGCGAGAAAGATCGTCATCGCTTTGATCGAGCGCCGCTGATGCTGGTGTTGATCTCCAGCCCGACACCGGGACACAAGGTGCCGCAGATCGAGCAGTTTGCGTCGGCTGCCGCGCTAGCACAGAACATCCTGCTGGCCGCCCACGCTATGGGCTTCGGCGCGCAGTGGCTGACCGGCTGGCCGGCATATGATCGAGACGTGTTTGAACTTCTGGGTCTTGGTGTGAATGAGTCGATCGTCGGCTTTATGCACCTTGGCACTGCCAGTGCCGTGATCCCAGACCTGCCACGCCCGAGCTTTACGGACATCGTCCAGGAATGGTCGGCGACGTGAATGCACCGGTGTATTTGGTGGATGCCAGTTTGTACATCTTCCGCGCCTATCATTCGGTGCCGATGGAGTGGCAGGACGCCGAAGGTTGGCCCACCAATGCGGCGCACGGCTTTGCCAATTTTTTGCTGCAACTGCTTGAGCATGCGCAACCGCAGCGCATGGCTGTGTGTTTTGATGAGGCATTCGGCAGTTGTTACCGACACGAGATCTACCCGGCTTACAAGGCAAATCGCGAGCCGCCCGATGCAAGCTTGGTGCGCCAGTTTGCCTATTGCCGGGCGGTTGCCAAATCGCTCGGTTTGTTGACCCTGTCAAATCCGCGATTCGAGGCAGATGATTTGATTGGCTCGCTCGCTGTGGGCATGCGTCGAAAGGGTTACAAAATTCTGGTGATCTCAGCCGATAAGGACTTGACCCAATTGCTGCATGATGGCGATGAGCAGTGGGATTTCGGACGCGATCGGCGCTATTGCCCGATCTCCGTGGAGAAGCGTTTTGGCGTGCGTCCAGACCAGATGGCGGACTTTCTCGCGCTCGCCGGCGATCCCGTCGATAACATTCCTGGCGTACGCGGTGTAGGACACGCCACAGCGGCAAAACTGCTGCGTGAGTTTGGAGATCTGGACGGGTTGTATCTGGGTTTGGAACGAGTCGGTGGCATGCGCTTTCGAGGCGCAAGTGGCATTGCCGCGCGCCTTTCGGAACAGCGCCACCTCGCCTATTTGTCGCAGCAACTCACGCGCATTCATTGCCAAGCGCCGGTGCCAGAGGATCCAGCCGAATTGCAACTGCGGCGCCCGAATTTGGATAGTCTGGGAGCGCTTTTCGTCGCGCTGGGACTCGGGCCGTTCCTACGTCGTCGCGCAGCGGCAATCGAATCGCGATGGCGCGTGTGATTGGCAAGCGCCGTCTTGGTCTTGACGTCTTGCGTGCCACAGCGGCGCTCACTGTCGTGATGGCGCATGGCGGGTTGTTCTTCTACAGCCTGTGGCCGTCGCAGCAAGTACTATGGCTGCTGGCCAGTTGGGGTGTGGATCTGTTCTTTGCGCTGAGCGGCTTTCTGATCGGCGGGATATTGCTCGACGCTGCCCGGCACGATAGTCGCTGGATCGTTAATTTCTGGAATCGACGTTGGTTACGCACGCTGCCCAACTACTTCCTGTTTCTGCTCATTAACCTCTTGCTTGCGTGGGCAGCACTGGGTGACTGGCCCGACGTGCGCTTGCATTTGGTCTTTGCTCAAAATCTCGCGTGGGCGCCCTCGTCATTTTTTCCAGAATCCTGGAGCCTCGCGATCGAAGAAGTTTTCTATCTGCTCGCACCGATCGTTTTCTTGCTTTTCGGCGTGCGCGCGGCGCGGCCCTACCGAAGCCTGATCGTACTCATCTTGTTAGTGATACTCGCGCATTGGCTGCGTTGGCAGCAGATAATTGAACACGGTGTGGGATGGCATGAAGGCATTAAAAAGATTGCCATCGCGCGGGTGGATGCGATTCTCTACGGCGTCATCCTTGCGCTGATCGTGCGCTGGCGTGCGCTGAGTGAGCGTGCGCTTACGGGACTGGCTGCAATAGCGCCGATCCTTTTGTTCGCTGCGGCATTTTTGTTCCTACGCGCGGATGCCGACACCGACACGTATGCAAGGCTTTGGTGCTTCAGCTTGAGCGGTCTAGGTTTTGCGCTGCTGATGCCGCTTTGCAGTGCCATTCGTGCGAGCACTGTCGAACAATGGTTCACGCGTGCCGTGCGCGCCATGGCGGCTTGGTCGTTCGCGCTGTATCTAACGCACTTGCCCGTGATGCGCATTTTCGACTTGCTGCACCTCGCGCGCGATACTTGGCTTCGCGCCAGCGCGCTCTTCGTGATTTACCTAATGATCTCGATCGCCCTCGCCGCGCTGGTCTTTCGCTACTTCGAAGCGCCGATCTTGCGCTGGCGCGATCGGCGCTTCCCAGCCGTACAAAGCCGATGAGCATGAATGACGCACAAACTTGGCTCGGCCAGTACTTCTCCGTGCTGTGGATCTGGGGGGCCTATTTGCTGGTGTTCACCGCGCTTGAGTGGGTGTATCCGGCCGAGCGCGCCCAACCCGTGCGAAACCGCGTTTTCAATCTTCACTATTTGCTGTGGAGCCAGGCGCTGATGCTGATGTTGGTGCCGCCGTTGACGGTTCTCATCGTTGGCGGTCTGAAGACCGAGTATCCGCACGCTTTTGGCTGGGTCCACGACCTTTCCACCGCATATTTGATGTGGTTCACGCTGGTGTATTACCTCGCCTTCGACCTGCTGTACTACGGCTTTCATCGGCTGCAGCACACATGGCCACTGTTGTGGCGCCAGCATGAGTTGCATCACAGCGATCGTTCTCTCAATGCGACGACGGCGGCCCGCCATCACTGGCTGGAGGAACCCTTGCGGGTGTTCACCATGGCCCTTCCGCTGGCGCTTCTGTTCGACGCGCCGCCGCAGATTATCGGCCTTGCCAGCATCCTCTTCGGCGCCTGGGGCTTCTTTATCCACGCGAATTTACGTCTGCGCCTAGGACCGCTGAGTTCAGTGATCTGCGGCCCGCAAGTGCACCGCATTCACCACAGCTCTTTGCCGCAACATCGTGACAAAAATTTCGCCGCGTTTTTTCCCATTTGGGATCGCATCTTTGGCACTTGGTGCGCGCCGCAAGCAAACGAGTTCCCGCCGACAGGTATGCACGATGTCGAACACCAAACGATTGGCCGTGCACTGTTTTCGCCATTTGGATATCGCGGCAAGGCCCACTCAGATGCAAAAGCGTCGCGCGATTCTGAATCGATCGCGGACGCCGGCTCGCCGCGTTTGCACCCTAAACTCGACGACCTGGGAGGGTCTGAATGAGCCGATTCTCGACTTCGCAGACCCACCCATCAAAAACACGATGTTTCCGCTCTATTTTCAATGCCTTTGCGCCAGACGTGCGGCACGTCGAATCCTGCAGGAATCCCTGCCTGTCAGGGTTTCCCTTGAGTCATGTCAATTCCGCCCACAGCGGCTAAGTGCGCGATGCATCTTTGGCGAACGCGATGCCGCGAGCAACTGACGCGGTACTGACGGCTCGGCGCGAATTGCCTTCACGCCAGTGCCTCATCAGGCGCGGAATGCGCCGAGCTACACCCCATTTGCTGACACCGCGACGATATCCACCGACTACTCAATACTCAGTTTGGCTTGACCGTTGGACCGGGCGCGGAATGCTTCGGCATTGGCGATGTCGCCGGCGCGGGAGCCGTGGTGCCGCCCTTCAGATCTGTCGACCACGCAAATTGCGCCGACACCTTGTAGATCTGTCGTGGTAGGGCCGTTTCACCAGCGACAGGCTTGCCGTCGGCACCGTATTGATCACGCTGACTATTCGCGATGACGTAAAGATCACTTCCCGACAACGCACCAAAGGTCGGCATCAATAACGCTGCCTTGTTCGCTTCAATCGGCTGGACCGAATCGATGCTCTTCGAATCCTTACCGATCTTGATCCGCAAGATGCGCGTAGGACGCGTGCCGTTCTGTACCGCGATCAAATTGTCCTTGTAAAAATACAACCCATCAATCGCGCCAAGATTTTGATTTTCCAGCAAAAGATCATGCACCTGCGCGTTCTCCAGATCAGCAACTCGCAGTCCCAGTTCATAGTCGGTGAAGTACAGATATTTCTGGTCCGGACTCACCGCGATACCGCGCAAACTGGTGGCTATTGGCACATTGAACAGCGGCTGCAGTTTGCCCTTCGCCGCGCGGTAGACCATGTTCGCGACGGCATCGGTCGCATAGACATCACCATTCGCACCCAAGGCAATCGCACCAATTCCACGCGCGATACCGTCGGTGGCGATCGGATAGGTCTCCAGCAATTGCTTCTTGGCAATATCGAACTTCAGCAATGCAGCCGGCCCAAACTCAGGCTGTTTGAAGCCGACGAAGGGCGGCACGCTGCCGGTTCCCACCCACAGATGGCCACGCGATTCATCCACCGCCAGCGCGAACACACTTTTCAACATTGGCACCGTCGACGGGCTTGCAAACAATTCCATCGCGCCCTGATCGTTCACTGCAAAGATCTCGCCGGTGCGCACGCTGCCAACCATGAAGCGCTTGGTCTTCGCGTCATACGCGAGTGACTCCACCATCTCCGGCGCATCTTTGAGCGTGAGCGCTACCTTGCCTTCGCCCCAGGGGGTGGAGTTCACTTCAATCCCCTCCACGATGTATTTGAACGCCGGCGTGGTCCGCACAGGATCGAAATCCTTGTCCTTGACGGGATTCATATCCAGACCCTGTTTCTGTATACGAATCAACTGGTTGTACGCATTGGTCTTTTGATCCTGCATGCCATAGGCCGCGGCCAACATGTATTGGAACTGCGGGCTGTAAGGGCGCAGTTGTACCAAGCGTTCCAGCGCATAGGTATAGCGCCGTAGATCATTAGACTCGCGCCACGTATCGGCGCGATTCATCAACTCACCCACGCTCTGAATCTTGCCAAGCTCAAGCTGCGTATCGGTGGGCGGCGCCGGCGGCGCCTTTCGCAAGGCTTGGGCGGACAATGTCGAGACGCCGCAGGATAATGCGACGCTGAGCAAACAGGCGTAAGCAATCTTCGATTTCATAGTTCACAGGCAAAAGTAGAAGGAAAGTGCCGGGCAACAAGCAGCGACCAAACAGCGAGCGGATTTGCCCGTGGCATCATCGAGCCGCGAGCGCGCCTGGCGACCCGCCAATGACCACCCCAGCTTTCGGAAGTTCCCGCCATGTCTGACATCATTTCGATCGAAACCCTGCATCGTGGCCGCTACCTCAACTTGCTAGCGCGCGCCGGCTGGGAGTACGCCGCGCGTGTCAACCCACAGGGAGCCGTGGTCATCCTCGCTGTCACACCAGACGACGAGGTGTTGATGGTTGAGCAATTCCGTGTGCCGATCCAGCTTCGTACGATTGAATTCCCTGCCGGGCTGGTCGGTGATTTATCGGAAACTGCCGACGAATCGTGGGAAGAATCGGCAAAGCGCGAACTGCTCGAAGAAACCGGCTGGGAAGCTGACCATATGACCAACATCATGACCGGGCCGAGTTCCGCGGGAATGACCACCGAATATATGCGCTTCGTGCGTGCGACCGGGCTGCGCCAAATCAATGCTGGCGGCGGCGATCCAACCGAGAACATCGTCTTGCACTGCGTCCCGCGCACTGAACTCGCAGCCTTTGTGGCCGATTCAATGGCTCGCGGCTTGGCGGTGGATCCGAAGGTCTATGCCGGAATATATTTCCTGGAACACGACACACGCGGCCAGCGCATTGAATAGCGTCATTGTACCGATAATCAATTAAGGAACTTGCATGCTGTCGTTGGTCATTCCTATGTACAACGAGCAGGACAACATCGCTCCGCTGCGCGAGCAATTAACCGCAGCGATGAATGAACTGGGACACGACTACGAGATTATTATCGTCAACGACGGTAGTCGGGATCAAACAGAAGCCAGGCTACGGGAACTGGCTACTGTCGACCCGCATTTTAAGATCATCAATTTCCGCAAAAATTTTGGCCAAACCGCCGCAATGATGGCTGGCATCGATTATGCCAGTGGTGACATTATCATCGGTATGGATGGAGATTTACAAAACGACCCGAAAGACATAGGTAAGTTTTTGGAAAAGATCGACGAAGGATATGATGTTGTCTCCGGCTGGCGCGTCAATCGCAAGGATGCGGCAATCAAGCGCAACTTCCCATCTCGCGTAGCTAACTGGCTGATTTCGCGTATTTCCGGTGTACATTTGCATGATTATGGCTGCTCCCTCAAGGCGTACAAGACGGACGTTGTTAAGGGTGTCAAGTTATATGGTGAGATGCACCGCTTCATACCCATCTATGCCAGTTGGCAAGGCGCCAGAGTCACTGAGATCCCAGTCGACCATCATCCGCGTATACATGGCAGCTCAAAGTATGGTTTGGAGCGTGTGGGCAAAGTTTTGCTTGACCTGATCGTCGTGAAATTTTTGGCAAACTATGCGAATAAGCCCATCTATATTTTTGGTGGTTTCGGGCTTTGTAGCATCGCCGTATCTTTTTTATCAGGCATCTGGGCGCTGTATCTCAAGTTTCATGATGGCGTTTCCTTTATACTGACGCCGCTACCATTGCTCGTCGTTTTGGCCTTCATCACCGGCGTAATGAGCATTTTAATGGGTTTGATTGCCGAAATCATCATGCGTACTTACTATGAGTCGCAAGGAAAGCAAATCTATCTAGTTAAAGACCGATTAAACTTTCTGAGCGAATAGACGCATACGCTGGAGACCGATTCATGTGCGGAATTGCCGGTTTCATAGGTAGCGGCGATCAAAGTGATCTCGTAGCAATGAGCGCGGCGCTGGCGCGACGCGGACCCGATGGCGTTGGCAACTGGGTCGATGCCAGCGCCGGCATTTTTCTTACGCAACGCCGGCTCGCAGTGATTGACATCGCCTGTGGCGAGCAGCCGATGTGGAATGCCGACGGCACCGTCGGCGTCGTCTTTAATGGAGAAATTTATAATCACGTCGAACTTCGCCGAGAATTAACGCAGAAAGGCCACATATTCCGCACTGATCATTCCGACACCGAGGTATTAGTGCATGGATATATAGAATGGGGCAGCGATCTTCCCATCCGCCTTAATGGAATGTTCGCTTTCGCGATTCTTGATCGGCGCACGCATACGCTATTCATGGCACGCGATCGCTTCGGGAAAAAGCCGCTTTACTACCATGCGGGCGCTGGACTATTCGCCTTTGCGTCAGAGTTGACGGCATTAACACGCCATCACCAAGTGCCGAAAAATATAGACGTGCTGTCAGTTCAAAAATATTTTGCCTATGGCTTCATTCCGGCGCCGCGCAGTTTATACCAAGATATTCAGAAACTACCTGGTGGGCATCTGCTCCAGCTTAACCTCAATAGCCGGACCTGTTCCGTCTCTGCTTACTGGAACTACAAAATTGAACCGATCGAGTCAATTCCAGCCAAGGCGGAAGCGCTCTGGGGTGAAGAGCTACGCGCTTTGTTGAGCAACGCGGTCAAACGACGATTAATGGGCGATGTGCCGTTGGGAATTTTTCTGAGCGGCGGCATCGATTCGTCAGCTATTCTGGCATTTGCAGCACAGCACCAACCAGGCAAGCAGAATAAAACGTTCTCAATAGGATTCAACGAAGCCAGTTTCGACGAGTCAGAATATGCGCGTTTAGTAGCGGCAAAATTTGATAGCGATCATTACGAGCGAATACTTGATCTCAACACCGCCGCGGAACTTATCCCGACTGTCCTCTCGCAGCTAGACGAGCCAATGGCTGACAGCTCGATCATTCCGACTTATCTATTGTCGAAATTCGCGCGTGAGAAAGTCACGGTCGCGCTCGGAGGCGACGGCGGCGATGAAATGTTTGCCGGTTATGATCCCTTCAAGGCGTTGAAAGCCGCCAAGTGGTACCAGCGGCTAGTGCCAAGACCAATACACGCTGCTATCCGCTCGATGGTTGAATTGCTCCCCGTGTCTGAGAGTAACCTTAGCCTGGAGTTCAAACTCAAACGCACATTGCGCGGCTTGTCGTATGGTCCGGCGTGCAGGAATGCAGCATGGCTCGGATCCCTAGAGGCCACGCAGATCGGCGAACTCTTCGGCACGCCGGTAGCAGAAGATGAACTCTATGCGGAAGCCATCGATGCCTGGGAAAATTCCCACGCCGATAACGATGTTGACAAAACGCTGGAATTCTATGCACGCTTCTACCTGCAGGACGATATTCTGACGAAAGTTGACCGCGCGTCGATGATGGTGTCCTTAGAAGCGCGCGCACCCTTTCTCGATAACGATGTTGTCGATTTTGCGCGACGTCTGCCTCATCAATACAAGTATCGCGCCGGCCAAACCAAATACATTCTCAAGAAAGCATTAGAACCAATGCTACCCGCCGCCATTCTGTATAGGCGCAAAAAGGGCTTTGGCGTCCCCATGACGCGCTGGCTAAAATCGATGAGCCAACCCGCAGGCGACTTGCCATCGATAGATGTAAATGACCAATGGGTAGACGCCCGTTGGCATGAACATAGAGCCGGCACCAGCGATCATCGCCAGTTTCTGTGGAGTTGGATTGTTCTACAGGCGAAGCTCGCGCAGAACTAGCGGCAAACAACTAATAAAGCTGACGATTCAAACCGAGTGCTTGCATCACCTTACTGGCAATTTCTTCAATGCTCATATGCGTTGAGTGTAGCGAACTGAGGTTCTCGCGCCGGAAAAGTTTTTGCGCCTCTTCAACCTCCCAGCGGCATTGGTCCAACGAGGCATAGCGACTGCCCGGTCGGCGCTGCTCGCGAATTTGCGCCAAACGTTTCGGATCAATCGTCAAGCCGTAAATTCGATCGCGATGCGGTCGCAGTTTTGGCGGAAGCTCGCCATTTTCCAGGTCTTCTGGCAACAACGGGTAATTAGCAGCGCGCACTCCGTAATGCAAAGCCATATAGAGGCAGGTCGGTGTCTTGCCAGAACGCGAAACGCCAACTAATATGATCTCAGCATCGCTGAAATTTGCCTGTAGGCCGTCGTCATGGGTCAGCGCATAGTTTGTCGCATTCATGCGCGCTTCGTATTCAGCAGAGTCAGCGCCGCCATGTGCTTTTCCAACTTTTGGCGTTCGCGGCATACCGAGTTCCGCTTCCAGCGGCGGAATGAAAGGAGCGAATACATCCAGCATCAGCGCGCCGCTTTCCGCGATCAGCGACGACAAGTGACTATCGACAACTGTATTGATCACCACCGGACGCAGTCCCGTCTCGCTTGCATTGAGCTTGATCTGCGCGGCCGCCTCCAGTGCCTTTGCTTCGTTATCCACAAAGGGAATTCGACGTGTTTGGAAGGGAATTCCATCAAATTGCGTCAGTACGCTGCTGCCGATTGTTTCTGCTGTGATGCCGGTTCCGTCGGAAACATAAAAAATTGAACGCGTCAGCGAGGAATCCATTTCAAATCCACGTAGATTAAGGTGTTTACCTACCAACGGCCACTGGGCAAATAATTTGCCTTAAAGCGTGCCAAGCCATCGCGCAAACGCTCAGGCAACAATTGAACGATATATTTTCGCGCACGGAACAAGGCGGGGGACAATTCACTCAGCGCCATATTGTCGGATACTCGCGCTGCACGAATCGGAGCGGATAGATCGTCTGCCAACTCATTCTTAATATATATAAAAATATTATATCGATACCAAAATGAAATCGATGGATCCGCGGCGATCAATGGCCGCAAATAGTCATAAGCGGAGAAGCCCAGGCTTTTGAATTTATCCCGCCAATAATCATATGGCTGTTCGTTTACATGAAATTCGCCGCCCTGCCCCGGCGGCGCAGCCGAAAACAAGACGATGCCCCGACTGTGATTGATAAGATTCTGTACAAATGTCAAAGCTGCCGCTTCTGGAATGTGTTCAGCAACTTCGAGCGATTGCACCAAATCAAAGCGTCGGCCGAGATTTAGCGGTTGTGAAAGATCCGACGCCCGAAACTCGCCAGCATTGATCAACAATTGATCGCGTGCGACATAATCTCCATCCACGCCTTGAATATTTACAACGCCGAGTTCGCGCCATACATCGAGCCAAGTGCCCTTGGCGCAGCCAATATCAAGCACGCTGCTCAAAGCCATTTGATCTAAAAGCAGCTTGCCAATGCGTTGGGCCGCATAGCGCGATGAGCGGTCGGCGTAATCCATGAATTTTGGATCATAGGCATGCGCCATCAGACTTCCTCAGCGTACACAGAAATATAGTCCAACAGTAATCAACCCGATCCCGATCCAGCGACTCGGCGAGATCGCTTCCCCTAATAAATTCGCCGCGAGTATCATCGTCAGAATATATTGGACCGCGACAATGCTTTGCGCGATATGCAATGGGAAATGTTTAAGGGACCAGGCGTAAATAACCACCGCCATAGCAAAGCAAGCGATTCCAGCGAATGTGTGCCACGTGGCAATGTCGAAGTAGAGTCGTGAATTATTCTTCCCGGCTCCTATCTTGAGCAGTACATTCGCCGACGAGTTGAGCACAATGACGCTGGCAAGCGCCCCGAAGCCGGCAAATTTCTGCAAACTAGTCATTGGGCGGAAGGGGTTTGGCCGGTGCCAATCGTTTGCAGGCGCGCGCCAAACTTCCATGAGTTGCCGTTACGCATGATGATGTAATCACTGCCCGGCTCAATGCCCGGACATTCGCGCAGCCAGCCTTCAATCTGGGCGCGCGTAATGTACACAGTTTGTGGCGTCACCAACTGGTCAAACGCGACGTGCCGGAAGAAGCCGAAGCCGCGTTGCGCAATCCACAACGAATACTCCCGCAGCGGTGCCCACGAGAGCCAGCGTGGCGCGACACTCGGCATCGCTGCATGTACCACGCGCATGAGCTTGGCATAGACAAAGTAAGGCGCTACCAGCGGCGTCGCGATCAGATACTTGTTCACCCACCAAGGCAGGCGGGAGGCAATCTTGCGGATTGGATCGACCACATTCACGACAATCCCGTTTCCTTCGCGCGCATAGACCCAGCAATGAAATCGTCCACCCGGCAAGGTGTTGGCCAACACCGAATCAAAGCCTTTGCGCGGATCTTTCAGATGGTGCAACACGCCGATGCAATAGACGACGTCGAAGCCACTGGACCGGTAGGCTACCAAGTCACCCTGCTGGATCTCGACGTGTGGGAAGCCGGCACTGTTCTGCTTCGCCGTGATCACAGAATCGCCCAGATCCACGCCCACCATGTGCGCCGGGTTCCATGCGCAGCAGTGCACTAACAAACTACCGTTTCCACAGCCAAGCTCTGCGACACGCCTACCCTCGATGTCAGACCGGCTCAGCGGCGCCATCCAATCCTCGAACTGAGCACGCGTGTACACCGAGCCTTGCGGCAGGTGGTTCCAGGAGTTAGCGAACGCATTCGCCGTCGCTTGATCAACACTGTTCATCGCCAAACCGGGCCGTTGCAGATAGCGCAGAATGGACTATCAGGGCGCACGGCGCTACCAGACCGGCGCCTCGTCGACCAGCCCCGAGCAAGTTCGACTTTGGCACTTTGTGATCTCTATCCAACGTCATTGCCGTGCCGCAAGTGCTCCGCAACAATCGCGATCGGGCGCTGCCGCGTCTCGTCGAATGTTCGAATTAAGTACTCACCGATAAACCCCATAAATAGCAATTGTACGCCTGCGATAAACCATATTGAGATCGTGAGCGTGGCGAAACCTGATGGGAAAGTGGAACGATCCCACATGTACCAAAAGAAATAAAATGCCGCAACCAGCAAAGAAATTACCGATACTGCAAATCCGAGCACTTGCATAACTTTGACTGGCAAAGACGAAAATCCAAACAGTCCATCGCTGGCTAGACGCATTAGTTTACGCAGAGTGTAACGCGGCTCGCCTGCGAATCGCGCCTCACGTTCATAGCCGACACCAACTTGCCGAAATCCAACCCATGCGCGAATTCCGCGCACGAATCGGTTGCGCTCCGGCAATAGTAGCATCGCATCAACCACTGATCGGCGCATGCAGCAAAAATCGCCAGTGTCCAATGGGATATCGATATCCGCCACGCGCCGCAGAAGTCGATAAAAACCAGCATACATTGATTTTCGAAGAAATCCTTCTTTACGCCGGGTGCGCACGGCATAAGCCACGTCAGCGCCATTCATGGCTGCAAGTAGGGAGCCAATGATTTCGGGCGGATCCTGCAAGTCGCCGTCGATGATAACCACAAAATCACCTAACGACTTTTCCAAGCCCACGGAAACGGCCGCTTGGTGACCAAAATTTCGTGCCAATAATATTCCTTGAAACCGTCTATCAGTGGCCACTTGAACAGCAATAAGCTTATTACTGTCGTCGACGCTACCATCACTCACAAGCAAGCACTCAACCTCACTAACAGCTAGACCGTCCATGGCTTGCGACAGTCGCCGAAATAATTCAAGGAGGCCTAGTTCTTCATTGTAAACCGGAACAATAATGGATAATTTTGCACCCATAGCGATCACAATCTCCAGGCATTGCTGCATCGTCCAAAAGGATCAGATCGTCTCTCGACCTTTAGCCGCTACCACTACCAGCGAAACCCCAAATGGGAACGAGGAATGCGCCAGCCAGAGACGCTCACTTGAAAATATAGACAATAGTAGCCTCGATACGGTTCTAGAAGGCATTGAGAAATCACTTTGAGCAGCTGTTTTCCTAAACCGTCCGAGCAAGCGTTCTAGCGCGACGATCGGAAAGAGTAACGTGTTAAAATAGCTCGAGTAGGCTATCACGAAGCCTGCCTGTGTCAATTTATCGATTAACTCTGGACGCTGATACCGACGGAAATGATGATTGGCAACATCGTGGTTGCCCCACAGAAACATAAAGGCTGGCACGGTGAGAATAAGCACGCCACTGGCGCTCAGTCGAGTTTTGAGCATCAACAGCGCGGCTTCATCGTCCTCGACATGCTCCAACACGTCAAACAAGCAGATAAGGTCGAATTCTGCTGCTGGCAAGTCGCCGGGTAAGCCACCTAAGCTTACATCGCATACGCCACGGGCGCGCGCCAAATTGCATGCGTCAGCATCAAGCTCCATCGCCTGCAATCGACCGAACTCACTCAGCATTGACAAATTTGCGCCACTGCCACAACCGACCTCCAACACTTGCCTGTTGGGCGCAGGCGGGAAAAATCGCTGCAGAATTCGACGCAGTACGCGGCGGCGGCCGATAAACCACCAATGCCGATCACTCAGGCTTGCGTGGTCTAGGTGACATTGTGCATCCATAAGCGTGGCTCATTTCTCTAGTATGTAGAAGTTATACTTTCGTCATTTATAATAAAATGGTCAATACTGCGTACAGGCGCTGATATCGCAATAGACGGAGATACGGAATCCAATCACCTGAACATGATCGCCCGGAATCCCGACAATTATTCTCGCGACATCCCGTCTATGAAAGTTCGATTGGCTGACAATCGGGTTGCCGCCGCTGTTTGGAGCCGGCAGCAGAACAATAGGCTGCACGGACTCGCCGTCCGCTAGGTGATAACTATCACCCGATTTCAGCAAATTAACGAGTTCGGCTGTAGCCGCGAACTGCGAAAAATCTGATTGAAGCGTCGTCTTATTATCAGCACGCAGGGGAGGCTGTCTTACGGCAACATCATTGACAAAAATAAGAATATCCCCTGGCTGAAAATTGTTTGGGTCCAAATGACGAACATCCGATATGCTATGAACGGCGTCGGGTGGATAGTTGTAAAGGTTCGCAATATGTTCACCAATAATATTGGTAATGCGGTGGTAGCGATCACCGAAGAACGCATAGCTCTCAGGAGAAATAAAGCTTAGCCGATGCGAAATTACGATAGATTGCTGCGCAGTCGCATGGATTGGAAGCGCGCTCAGGAAATCTGTCACCTGTTGACGATAGTATGGATTGTAGATCCTCTTCGCTTCGGTTGCTGCGGCGTAGCTGTCGACGAATAATAGCGCAACACACCCATAGATATAGAATTTGTTGTGCCGCCACAAGAAATCCAAAATTGGCACGATGACCACGGCAATCATAGGACCAAGAAAAATGAGATAGCGCACTTCTTTAAACGCCACGAATTGCATGAAAATAGCGCAGATGCACAGTGCTATTGCCGTGCTCCACTGAAACCGATTGGTACTTCGCAGCGAAAGGATGATTCCGGGTAGCAGCAAGGCCATCGCCAGGATTCCATAGGCTGAGAGATTTCGTAGATACACCCATTGATAAATTATTTCACGTAAAGGACCACTTTGCTGAAAATATTCGGTAAATCGCGTGGTCTGTATCCATGGTCGTGCCCACCATGCGACGTCCGGGAAGCTATTGGAAAGCAATATCGTATACACGAGAAACGAGGCAACTGCGCTCGTAGCTGCTGCAGCGGTAAGTGTCGCGAACGCCTTGTATTCGTTGTCACGCTGCCGGCTGCACAGAATTTGTAATGCCGATGCGCCTAATATGGCGATCCACACGATGATGTAGGTCTGTTTTATCAACGTCACCAGCGCACCGAGCGTTGCCAGTTGCAGCCACACTCGCAGATCAAACCGATTATGCAAGTTATCAGCCAGTTTCAACATATATAGCGCGATTAAGCCCGGAAGAATGTCGTGACTGATAAATGGCGCATAGCTAAAATACACTACTGTCGGGACTGCAGCAGTGAAAGCGAGCAGCACCATGGGCCGGCTATCAAGGCGCGATTGGATGATCGACCATGATCCCCAAATATACAGTAGGTGCAGTGAAATTATAGTCAGATGATGCGGTCGCACATCTAGTGGGTGCAATCCTGCAGCGTTCGCGAGATATTCCGCGGGAATTAGCAGGGCGGCGATTAGCGGTCCGCGCTGCCAGAAGTAATCACCGCTGATTCCTAGAAAATACTGACTATTTATAATTGTCGTATAGCCGTCATCAAATTCTAGATTGACGTACCACAACGAGCTTATTAGCCAGACTGAGATGGCAACAAATAACATCCAGAAACCCAAACGGGCGGGATCCGCGCGTCTTAAAGATTCAAGGAGTCTCGTCAGTCTGCCATGAGCAAATCGGAATATTCCGCTCAGTACCGAGTCTTGAGTAAGGGGTGTTGGCGCAGCCGCATTCCGACCGAACTGGGTCATTTTGCCAGACTCAGCGCTGATTGCTGCAAGCGACTGGGAAAGCTTGGGTTTTGAGATAAGGCTGATGTGCGCATCGCGAATTTTCATGGTGCCAGTTTAAAAAAATATTTTGTGCATTCACACGGGAGCCAAGATTATGGGTTCGTGGCCTACCTTGTGTGTACCGAACGGGAATACGAAAGGAAAGTGCTGGGGACGATGCTGGCAGCATCTGCCATGGAAATGATTGCGAATGATGCGATGGTCTAAGTCGGATGCCGAGTGTATCAATTTTTTCTATTAATTCTTTCGCTTGGCGGGTCTTGCCAGACCGAGTTTCTTTGGACCATTACCGGACGCGCACGCAGACGTTGCTTGACTAGAGTTCGGCATCCAGCGTGAACGCTACACGACTATTCTATTTGATTTCGGCAAACTTTGCCGAATGTGATCGAATTATAACAATCGACGCGTCTATCGGACACGGGTAGCTCGAATGGAATTCTTTGCCAAATCTACGCCTCTGAGAGGCGTCCAGTTGAAAAGTGGCCTAGGGCTTGACTGGAGCCGCTCGTTAGAACGTGCTGCACGTTTCGCTCTTGCAATATTTCCGAATCTCAAAGGCCCGCGTACGCACATCGTCACCGTGGAGTTGCACCGATATCGCGCGCAGGTCGCTCGCGTTGAACAGCGATGTTCCGACGACCGGCTGCAGATCTGAACCAGCGGGCGGAATGAACATAATCGGTCTTCCTTGGCCGTCCAGGGCGTACTGATCACCAATTTTTCGCAAGTCGACGTCTATAACAATGGCTACCAATTGCACAAATTCATCGTCGAGACTGACAGCGTTATCCGGCCGAAAAGGCGAAACGCGCAATGCAACATTGTTAGAGAAAATCAAATAGTCCCCCACTGCGAATTTTCTCATATCCAGCAAACGTGTGTCTTCAAGATATACAAATTGACTTAACCCGAAACCGTACAGCGGACCTAACTGGGGCCCAATATGGGTTATGCGGTGGTAGCGATCACCAAAGAATGCGAATTTCTCTGGGGATACAAAGCTCAGGGGACTGGCCATGACAATTTGGGTTGCCGCTAAACTAGACAGAGGCAGAGCCTCGAAAAAATTCGTCACGCGCTGCCGGTAATAGCTATTTGTGACTCGACTGGCTTCCGTGGTCGCGGCGGCAACGTCGACTAGCAAAAGTGGCATACAAGCGATTACGTAGATCTGTCGAAATTTCCACAGATTTGCCAGCATAGGAGCAACCAGAAAGGCCGTCATTGGTGCCAAAAACGCAAGATAGCGTACCTCCTTAAATTCTATCAATTGCATGAAGAAGACAATGATTATCCACACGACAGCTACCATGCGAAGCAGACGCTCTTGACTGTAAAGAGCATACACCAGTGCAGGTATGACTAGTACGGACGCCAGCATGCCGTACGCGGACAGATTACGAAGGTATATCCATTGATAAAAGGTTTCACCAAGCACGGAATCATCACCGTAGTGGCTCATAATGGCCTTGCTTTGCTCCCAAGGTCCTATCCACCAGGGAGAATTGTGAAACGTGCCTGATAGCACTGTGGCGTAGACCAGAAAAGTCAATATTCCTCCGACCAGCGCCGCGGCACATAGCATTGCAAATGTCCGTAACGAACGCGCCCGCTGATTAGCAAACACAACTTCGAATAACGCGGCCATCAATATCGCTGCCCAAACAATCACAAGTGTTTGCTTGATCATCGCTAGGGCGGCGCCGATAAAAAGCAATGCCAACCATGCTTTCAGTGTTGGCGACCTATGAAACGCTTCTGTGAGTATCAGCATGTATAGCGCCAGGGCACCGGGAAAGATATCATGGCTAATAAATGGCGCATAACTGAAGAAAACGACCGTGGGAATCGCCGCGATAAATGCTATCAAAACGAAAGGCGTGCTGCCATATTGTCTCGCGAGCATTCGCCACACCGCCCAAAAATAGACACAATGAACCACAGCCATGATCGCGTGGTGTGGCCTTACGTTGAGCGGCGCCAGTCCTAGAATATTAGCAGCCCACTCCGCAGGCAGCAGCAACATCCCGAGCAGCGGACCTCGCTGCCAAGCGTATCCATCGCTAATTCCACCGAAATACTGCGCGTTTATAATCGTGGAATAGCCGTCGTCGAAGTCAATATTGACAAAGTAGAGGCAGGCAGCTAACCACAGCGCGATTAAAACGAATGCAGAACGAAATATAGATTCAATGCGCAGTGGAGTTATGAGCACCTTGGATTTGGGCTGATCGACCATATAGATTTATTCTTTTAGTTCTTCAAACGATAGCCAGTCTTGAACATCCAGGTCACCACCAATATGCAAATTAGTAGGAATACCAGCGCCATGCCTACGCTGACGCCGATCCTCACATCCGAGGTGCCGAAGAAGCTCCAGCGAAATCCGCTGATCAGGTAGACAACCGGATTGAATAGCGTGATTTTCTGCCAAATCGGTGGAAGCATTTCAATGGAATAGAAGCTGCCACCGAGAAATGTTAATGGCGTCACAATCATCAGCGGTATGACCTGAAGCTTCTCGAAACTGTCGGCCCAAATTCCGATAATGAATCCGAACAGGCTAAAGGTGACGGCGGTGAGTATTAGAAATAACAGCATCCAGTGCGGGTGCAGGATGTCGTAGTCTACGAACAAACGCGCGGTAATCAATATCAGTATTCCAAGAAGTATTGATTTGGTTGCCGCTGCGCCAACATAGCCGGCGAC
>Ga0105044_10005030_pt1 | contig 18193 bp, 16 predicted proteins | sample MAT01_FD_78092 | JGI IMG/M metagenome (GOLD analysis project Ga0105044, IMG submission 78092) | Freshwater microbial communities from Lake Fryxell liftoff mats and glacier meltwater in Antarctica - MAT-01 | ecosystem: Environmental > Aquatic > Freshwater > Ice > Liftoff microbial mat | place...
AGGACCCACGCCAACGCGCCCCAACCGAACAGCTCGACGCCCATCACGACGGCGGTCATCGGGGCCGCAGTCGCCGCGCCGAAGCAGGCCACGAAGCCGGCACGAGCCGGGACGGCACCGGAAGTTCCGAACCAACCGGCAATGGTGGAGCCGCTGGTTGCGCCGATCACGAAGAGTGGTGTGACCTCCCCACCCGGGAATCCGACGCCGACGGTGACACAGGTGAGGGCGATCTTCAGCAGCAGTCCCTCGAGATCCGGCGCTCCCGAGGTCGACGAGGCCAAGAGCTCCAGCGAGAGTCCCGTGGCCCGGAAACCGTCGGTCGCCATGACCACGAGCGCCACCACCAACCCGGCGACTGCCATGGCGGTGGCTCGTTGCCGGGCAGCGGAACCGGGGAGTCGACTGGCCCCGGCGCGGACGAGGTCCATCAGCTCGAGCATGGCCCGGGCGATCACGCCGACGGCCAGTCCGACCACGATGAGGGTGATCCAACCCTGCGCCGTGGATGGGCCGTCCACTCGGGAGTAGCTCGTGTGGTTCACGCCCAACCCGATCACCACCAGATGGCCACCGACGGCGGCTACAGCGGCGACCGGAAGGGCAGCCAACCGCTGCTTCGCCGGGACGCGGCAGACCTCCATGGCGAAGACGATCCCGGCCACGGGCACCCCGAACACGGCGCCGAACCCCCCGGCCAGGGAAGCCACCAACAGGCGACTTCGCAGGGATGGCTCGCACCCGAACCACCGCGATCCGGCGTCGACGGTCGCGGCGGTGATCTGGATTGCCGCACCTTCTCGGCCGGTCGAGCCGCCGAACAGGTGGGTGACCATCGAACCGAGGAACGCGGTCGGGGCCATCCGGCCCGGCACCCCGTCGCCCGGCTGGTGGATCTCATGAAGCACCAGCCGGTTGCCGGCCGCGGCCCGCCCGGACGTTCGCCCCAGTACCCAACCCATGACCCCTCCGGCGAGTGGCAACAGCCAGATGAGCCAGTGGTTGGCCAGCCGGATGGACGTCACCCGGTCCAGCCCGAGCAGGAATGCGGCAGACCCCAGGCCGGCCACGATGGCCACCCCGACCGCTCCCGCCGCATTCATCAACCATCGCGACCACAGGTCACCGCTCCGCGGCGCGATGAATCCCGGGTCGCCGTCGGTCACTGAGCGTTCACCGAATCGTCCGGCGCCACAGCAGCAGGATCACCGAGCTGATCGCCGCCGTGCCCGCCAGGATCACCAGCAGCCACGGACCGATCGACCGAGACGACGCAGCGAGCGCCAGTTGCTCGGATCGCGCCCCAGCAGCCAGGTCGATCGTCCACTCGTGGGTGGAGCCATCGACATCGGCTCCCCCGCTTGCTGCGTCGATGCCGCCGGGCAACTCGACCCGGAAGGTCAACGGGACAGACGGCTCGGTCCCGAGACCACGCTCCAGTTCCTCGGCTGTGCGTCCCAGCGGCAGACCGTCCAAGGCGGCGGTCACGTCCGGATCCGAGAACGCCGCCAGGTCGGCGGGAGCGCTCAGCGTTGCGCCGAGCCTCCACGACGTGGAGCCGAACCCATCGGACACGTCCAATCCCACCCCGGTCACCACGTCCGATCCCAGCTCCGCCATCACGCTGGTCAGGCCCGCCTCACCGACGAACGGTTTGGAGGCCGACAGCGTGGTCCCCCCGTCGTCGACCGTCGGTGGGCGAACAGCCCACCCCGCAGCCGTCAGATCGTCGAGCTCCAGTTCTTCGGCCGGGTCCCCCAGTTGTTCGGTCGCGTCGGCATCGAGGGTTACCTCGATCGTCACCAGGCCGGACGCATCAGGCTCCACCTCCACCGTGACGACACCTTCCACCCGGCAACCAGCGGACACCAGCACCGACGAAGCCACGAGCATCCGGAGCACGAGTCCTGAACGTCGCGTCACCACCGCGACGCTAGAACGTGAGTGACGCGGACCCTGAACTCCCCTGGACATCGACCGGACGCTTCTGGGGCGCGATTGTCGGTGGGCCGCGGCAATCGCTCCCCAGAACAAGCGCTGTGGGCCGAACAGCGCGCGAGTGAAGCAGGTGAACGCGAGACGACCGGACGAGCGCTCCGTGGAGCGCTCGTCCGGTCGCGCCTTGGAGTTCTCAGTCGAGCGGCGGGAGGTCGGCCACGGCCGGCGCGGCCGAGGCCGCAGTCGCCGCCAGCTCTTCCTCCGGCGAGGCCGGCGGCACGAAGCCGTCGTGTGCGGTGAAGGACAAGATGTTCTCGCCTTCCTTTTCCGGGTCCGGCATGAGGTCGACCACGACCACCTGCCCGGCGCGGAACTCCTTGTAGAGCAGGCGCTCGGAGAGCGGATCCTCGACCAGTCGCTGGATGGCACGACGCAGAGGACGGGCCCCGAGCGTCGGGTCGTAGCCCTTGTCCGCCAGATGGATCTTGGCGGCCTCAGTCACCTCGAGGCCCATGCCCTGACCGAGCATCTGGACGCCGACGCGCTTCACCATGATGTCCACGATGACGGTGACCTCGGGCTTGGACAGCTCCGAGAACACGATGGTCTCGTCGACACGGTTCAGGAACTCCGGACGGAAGTGCGCCTTGAGGGCGTCGTTGACCTTCTCTTTCATCCGCTCGTAGTTGACCGCTTCGTCCCGCTTGGAGAACCCGACCACGGCCTTGCGGAGGTCCGACGTGCCGAGGTTGGACGTCATGATGATGACGGTGTTGCGGAAGTCGACGCTGCGACCCTGACTGTCCGTGAGGCGACCTTCCTCCAGGATCTGGAGCAACGTGTTGAACACGTCGGGGTGCGCCTTTTCGATCTCGTCGAAGAGAACCACCGAGAACGGCTTGCGGCGGACTGCCTCGGTGAGCTGACCGCCCTCCTCGTACCCCACGTATCCGGGGGGCGAGCCGACGAGCCGCGACACGGTGTGCTTCTCCATGTACTCGCTCATGTCCAGCGTGATCATGGACTGCTCGTCGCCGAAGAGGAACTCGGCCAACGTCTTGGCCAACTCGGTCTTGCCGACGCCGGATGGGCCCAGGAAGATGAACGACCCGGACGGACGCTTGGGGTCCTTGAGTCCGGCGCGGGTCCGGCGCATGGCCTGGCTGACGGCCTTGACCGCCTCGTGCTGGCCAATGACCCGCTTGTGGAGCTCGTCCTCCATGCGCAGCAGCTTGGCGGTCTCCTCCTCGGTCAACTTGTAGACGGGAATTCCCGTCCACAGCGACAGCACCTCGGCAATGGCCTCCTCGTCGACTTCGTCGAACAGGTCGACGCCGGACGCCTTCATCTCGACGTCCTTGGCATCCTTCTGACCGAGCAGTTCCTTCTCGCGGTCCCGGAGCAGCCCGGCGGCCTCGAAGTCCTGGGACTCCACCGCCTCCTTCTTCTTGCGGGTGACCTCGGAGATCTCGTTCTCGAGCTCGCGATAGTCGGGGGGCGTCTGCATGCGTCGGATGCGCAGCCGCGAGCCGGCCTCGTCGATGAGGTCGATGGCCTTGTCCGGCAGCTGGCGATCGGCGATGTACCGGTCGGCCAGGTTGGCCGCAGCGACCAAGGCCTGGTCGGTGATGGTGACCCGGTGGTGGTTCTCGTACCGCTCGCGCAGGCCCTTGAGGATCTCGATCGTGTGGGCGACCGACGGCTCTTCGACCACGACCTTCTGGAAGCGACGCTCCAACGCAGCGTCCTTCTCGAGGTGTTTGCGGTACTCGTCCAGGGTGGTGGCGCCGATGGTCTGGAGCTCGCCGCGGGCCAGCATGGGCTTCAGGATGCTGGCGGCGTCGATGGCGCCCTCGGCCGCACCGGCACCGACGAGCGTATGGATCTCATCGATGAACAAGATGATGTCGCCGCGGGTCTTGATCTCCTTGAGGACCTTCTTCAGCCGTTCCTCGAAGTCGCCGCGGTAGCGTGAGCCGGCGACGAGAGCTCCCAGGTCGAGCGTGTAGAGCTGCTTGTTCTGCAGTGTCTCGGGGACGTCGCCCGAGGCGATGGCCTGGGCCAGCCCCTCGACGATGGCGGTCTTGCCGACGCCGGGCTCACCCACGAGCACCGGGTTGTTCTTGGTCCGCCGGGACAGGATCTGCATCATCCGCTCGGTCTCACGGGCGCGCCCGATGACTGGGTCGAGCTTCTTCTCGCGGGCCAGCTGCGTGAAGTTCCGGCCGAACTGGTCGAGAACCAGCGAACCCGATGCGGCATCGCCCGAGCCGCCTCCGGTGGTGGTCTTCTCGCCGGTGCCGGGCTGAGAGCTGCCCGAGGGACCGGGGTACCCGCTGAGCAACTGGATCACCTGCTGGCGAACCCGCGACAGGTCGGCGCCGAGCTTGACCAGGACCTGAGCGGCCACGCCCTCGCCTTCGCGGATCAGGCCCAGCAGGATGTGCTCGGTCCCGATGTAGTTGTGTCCGAGCTGCAACGCTTCGCGCAAGGACAGCTCCAGCACCTTCTTGGCCCGAGGCGTGAAGGGGATGTGGCCGGACGGCGAGGACCCACCCTGACCGATGATCTCCTCGACCTGCTGGCGAACGGCCTCCAGGCTGATCCCGAGGGATTCGAGCGCCTTCGCGGCGACGCCCTCCCCCTCGTGGATCAGGCCGAGCAGGATGTGCTCGGTCCCGATGTAGTTGTGGTTGAGCAGCCGGGCTTCCTCTTGGGCGAGGACGACAACCCGGCGGGCACGATCGGTGAAACGTTCGAACATCTGAGCCTCCCAGGGCGTGAACACCACTCTATCGGCGCCCTCCGACAAGTGGTGTCCGGGGGTCCTCCCGATTTCATCGCCCTGAGGGTCAGGACGAAGGTCTCGTTCAGAGGTTGAGTGTGAGTCTGTCAACTCTGGCGCGGGCCAGATGCTTCCCGCCCGTCAGGCGACCGATGTCACATTGCGCCGGCGACCCCCGAGCGGCCGAGGGCCCGCCCCCGAGGTGGGAGGCGGAACCGTCCCGGGGTATCTTCGTGACGTGTCCGGAGGAAACCCCCTCACCGTCATCGGCTCCATGGCCGACGATCTGGCCCGGGTGCAGACCGAGTTGGAACTGGTGGTGCAGACCCCCAACCACTTCCTCACCGAACTCGCCTCTCACCTCATTGCCGCAGGGGGCAAGCGGATCCGCCCGGGATTCGCCATCGCAGCCGCCGCCACCGGGTTGACCGTCGACACGCCGGCCGTGCACGAGGTCGTACGCGGCGGGGCGGCGGTGGAACTGGTGCACCTCGGCTCGCTCTATCACGACGATGTGATCGACGACGCCGTCACCCGGCATTTCGTCCCGAGCGTGAACTCGTTGTGGGGCAACCACAAAGCGATCCTGGCCGGGGACTTCCTCCTGGCCAGGGCCTCGGAGATCGCCGCCTCGCTCGGCACCGAGGTGGCGGGGTTGCTCGGGGCGACCATCAGCAAACTGGTTGAAGGTCAGATCCTGGAGCTCCAGACCCAGTTCGATCCCACGCGGTCCGAGGCCAGTTACCTACGCTCGATCGAGAACAAGACCGCGGCGCTGCTGGCCACGTCGTGTCGGGTCGGGGCCATCGTGGCCGAGCTCCCCCGGGAGCAGATCGATGGTCTGACCAGCTTCGGACTGGCCTATGGCATGGCCTTCCAGATCGTGGACGACGTGCTCGACCTGGTCGCCACCGACCAGGACCTCGGCAAACCGTCAGGGCATGATCTCGAGGAAGGTGTGTACACCCTTCCCGTGCTCCGAGCGCTCCAGACCGACCTGGCAGACGAACTCGCCCCGCTCCTCATTCGTGACATGGACGAGGTCCAGCGTCGAAGCGCCGTGGAGTTGGTGCGCTCGTCGGCTGTCGTTGCGTCGGCCATCGACACGGCCCGGTCCTACGCGGCCACCGCCACGAGGGTCCTGGACCAGCTGCCCCCCAGCCCGGGCGCCACCGGCCTGGCCGCCGCGGCCGACTACCTGGTGGCATCGGTCGAACGGGCCGCCGCACGCCAGGTCGTCTCCTGAGCGACCCGAACCCCTGACCGACCCGAACCCCTGACCGACCCGTTCCTCAGGGAGCAGCGGGCCGGCGCCGATGACATGGTGTGTCGCTCAACTCCTCGACCCATCCGGTGACCTGGGCGACCCCTCCGACAACACCGCCCGTGCCGGTCGACACTCCCCGCGAGCAGGCCCACCAGACGCCCCCGGCGCCACCGCCATCGGGCCGTCCGCCCACAACACGACCCACACCCCCGCGGGCCGCATCGACCCCCGCCGGGACCTTTCGACGTTGGATCACCGCGGCGATCGCCACCCACTGGATCCTGGCGACGGTGACTGCCGCGTACATCGCCGTCACCCTGCCCCTGGTCACGGCGCCGTTCGGCATGTCCCACGACGGGCGGAACGGCGGCGTGTTCGCCCTCGGCGGGCGGGCCCTGCGGGAGCTCGGACCCGTCGATTCACACTGGGGCGCCGTCCTTGCCCAGGGTGGCGGCTCGTACGCCCATCATCCACCATTGATCGTGTGGCTCACGGCGTTGACCGACGCCGGACCGGGCGGGCCGTCGCTGGCCATCCGCCTCCCGACCTGGCTGGCCTCGATCGCCGTGATCATCCTGCTCGACCGGATGCTCCGACACCTCGGGCTCTCGCCGGTCGCCGCTGGCCTCGGAGTGGGTCTGGCCGTGGCCAGCCCAATGTTCGTCACGTACGCATGGATGTTGGACACGCCCATGCTGGCCCTGCCGTTCTTCGTGGCGGTCCTGGACCGGTGGCTCCGGTCGCGTCGCGGTGAGGCCTTGTCGCCGACGGTGACCGCTCTGCTGGCATTGGCCTGCGGGCTGAGCGGTTGGCAGGCCACCTTCGGCTGCAGCGTCCTGATCGTGGCTGGCACTGTTCCATGGCCCGGGCAGATGGTGTCGCGATCCGTTCGTCGGGCCTCCTGGACCATCGGTCGGGCCGTGATGGTGGGCGCGGGGATTTCCCTGGCCTGGATCGCCCAGAGCCCCGACGGCCTGGACGGGCTGCGCGCCAGCTTCGGGGATCGGGTCGGGGCAACGGCCACGAACCACTCCACCACGGTGGCGAATGCCCTGGCCACACAGACTCGCACGGCCGGCGAGATGTGGCTCCTCGCAACACTCGTGATCGCACCACTCCTGGCCGTGGCGGCGTGGCGAGATCGCCGGACCAGGGCGGCACTGGCGACCAGCGCCATCACCGTGATCGGCTACAGCATCGCCTTCTGGCAGGCGTCCACCATCCACGACTACTGGAATCTGTACGCCGTCATTCCGCTGGCGCTCGGAGCTGCCGCTGCAGCGGACCACGCCATCGCCCGGTCACGCCGACCTCGCCGAGTCACCGCGCTCCTCGTGGCCTCCACGGCCGGCGCGTTGCTCTGGGTCGCCCTGACCGGCTCCCCCGCTCGAACCGAGTTGGAGTCCGGCTGGCGCGTAGCCGACCTGATCGCCGCCGCGCCGATTCCCGCTGATCAGGACCGCCTTCCCGTCGCCGGGATCGCCGAGCCCCTCGGATGGACGGTGCTCGACAACGGGCTCACCATCGATCTGGTACCCGGGCGACGCGACCTGGCCGCTCTGGCCGAACGACATCCCGACTGGCAGGTGGTGGTCGGGTGTGCCCTGGCCACGACCGAGTGCCGACGTCTCGTCGACGCCGGGTCACCGTCGGCTGACGGCGTGGTGGTCGATCGCGCCGCGGATGTGGCCGCCGCTTTCGGCTGAGCCGAGTCCACCCAGCGGACGGGCGCGCTCAGGCCTGTTCGGGCCGAAGCGTGGGGAACAGCACCACGTCACGGATGGTGGTGGCGCCGGACAGCAGCATCACCAGCCGGTCCATTCCGATCCCCAGTCCCACGGTGGGCGGCAGGCCGTACTCCAGTGCCCTCAGGTAGTCCTCGTCCACCACCATGGCCTCATCGTCACCACCGTCGCGTTGGGCCACCTGGTCGTCGAACCGGGCCCGTTGGACGTCCGGCTCGACCAGCTCGCTGAACCCGTTACACAACTCGCGTCCGGCCACGATCCCCTCGAACCGCTCGGTCAAGGCCGGGTCATCACGATGCGCCCGGGACAACGGTGACACCTCGGCCGGGTAGTCCATGACGAACGTGGGCTGCCACAAGGTGTGCTCGGCGGTCTTCTCATAGAGCTCCAGCAACAGCTTGCCCGGACCGTACGACGGTCGGGTCGCCACGTGGTGGGCCGCGCACAACGACCGCAGGCGCTCGACCGGAGTATGGACCGACACCTCGTCGCCAATCGTCTCGCTGGTCAACTCGGCCAGGGTGACCCGGCGCCACGGTGCCGCCAGATCCAACTGGCGCCCGTCATAGGTGATCGTGGTCCCACCGCACAGCTCTGTGGCCAGATGCGCCACCAGCTGCTCGGTCAGCTCCATGTGCACCGAGGCGTCGCCGTAGGCCTCGTAGCACTCCAGCATGGTGAACTCCGGGTTGTGCCGGGGGGACAGCCCTTCATTTCGGAACACCCTGGCGATCTCGAAGACCCGTTCGAATCCGCCAACCACCAACCGTTTCAGGTAGAGCTCGGGAGCGATCCGCAGGTACAGCTCGGTGTCCAGCGCGTTGTGGTGCGTGGTGAAGGGTCGGGCCAACGCCCCGCCGGGAATGGGATGGAAGACCGGCGTCTCCACCTCGAGGTAGTCGCGAGCCTCCATGAACCGCCGGGTCATGGACATGATCCGGCTCCGCATGGTGAAGATCCGGCGGGCTTCGTCGGTCACCCACAGGTCCAGGTACCGCTGCCGGTACCGGAGGTCCGGATCGGTGATCCCGTGCCATTTGTCGGGGAACGACCGCAGGGTGGGGGCGAGCAGCTGCCACCGGTCGACCCGCACGGAGAGCTCGCCGCGGCGGGTGGTCATGACCTCGCCCGAGACCCCGATCCAGTCGCCCAGGTTGAGCGCGCAGAAGGCCTCGAACTCCGGCGTGGAGGCCGCGGGGGCGAACAGCTGGATCCGTCCGGTCTGATCGGCGAGTGTGCCGAAGGCGAGCTTGCCCTGAACGCGACGCAGCATCAGCCGTCCGGCCACCGACACGACCTCGCCCGTCTCGGTGCCCGGCGCCAGATCGACGTGGCGACCCGCGACGTCGGCCGCATGATCAGTGACCTCATAGGAGTACGGGCGTTGGCTCACGTGGTGTTCTTCTCCCAGATGAGCCGCAGACCGTGCAGGGTCAACCAGGGCTCGATGTGCTCGATGGACTCGGCCACGGGGGCGATCAACTCGGACAGGCCACCGGTGGCGATCACGGTGCACGGTCCCAGGATCTCCTCGATCCGATCGCACATGCCGTCCACCATGGCGGAGTAGCCGTAGATGGTGCCGGACTGGATGGACTCGACCGTGGTCTTGCCGATCACCGACCGTGGCTCGATCAGCTCGACCCGACGCAGCGCTGCGGCACGACCGAACAAGGCGTCCAGGCTGATCTCGATGCCCGGGATGATCGCGCCGCCGAGATACTCACCGGCGACCGAGATCACGTCGAACGTCGTGGCGGTCCCGAAGTCGACCACGATCGACGGACCTCCGAACAGGTCGAACGCCCCGACGGCGTTGGCGATGCGATCGGCGCCCACCTCCTTCGGGTTGTCATACAGCACCGGCATACCGGTCTTCACCCCGGCGCCCAGGACCACCGGTTCGATGCTGAGGTAGCGCTCGCACATTCGACGGAGCTCGAAGGTGACCGAGGGGACACCCGACGAGATGGCCACCCCCGCAACGTCCCGGCGCCAGTCGTGACCCGCCGTGCTCAGGAACTGTTGGAACAACAGCGCGTGCTCGTCAGAGGTGCGGTCAGCGTTCGTGGCGATGCGCCAGTGGTCGAGTAGCTCGTGCCGTTGCTCGCCCCGTCCATAGAGCCCGATCACGGTCTGGGTGTTGCCGACGTCGACAGCGAGCAGCACGGAGGCTCCTAGCGCTTGCGCAGGCGGGTGCCCACGGGTGAGTACCGGATGATGCACTGCAGGGCGCGCACGCCATCTTTCCAGCCGATCTTTTTGCCGTCGGCATACGTTCGCCCGGCGTAGGAGACACCGACCTCGAAGACCACCAGTTCCCTGGCCGCGACCTTGGCCGTGATCTCCGGCTCGAAACCGAACCGGTCCTCCTCGATCTCGATGGACTGGATCACCTCGCGCCGGAAGAGCTTGTAGCAGGTCTCCATGTCCGTGAGGTTGAGGTTGGTGAACATGTTGGACAAAAGGGTCAGGCCCTTGTTGCCGACCGAATGCCAGAAGTACAGGACGCGGTGCGGGCGGCCGGCCAGAAATCGGGACCCGAACACCACGTCAGCACCGTGGTCGAAGACCGGCTCCAGGAGGACCGAGTACTCGATCGGGTCGTACTCGAGGTCAGCGTCCTGCACCACCACATACGTTGCTGTCGCCTCGGCGAATCCTCGTCGCAGCGCCGCGCCCTTCCCCATGTTCTGCGGCTGGGCGAACACCCGGACGCGGGGATCGGAGGCGGCCAACTCACCGGCGATCCGCAGCGTCTCGTCGCTGGAGCCGTCGTCGACGATCACCAGCTCGGCGGTCCACGGGCTGGCCAGGACCCGCTCGGCGCAGGCCGACAACGTCTGTTGCTCGTTGTAGGCGGGCATCACGACCGAGAGGCACCGGTGGGGTTCGGTCACCCGGTCATCCTCGCACCGACGCCCCTGCGAGCAGTGAATCCGGTCTGGCCGATCTGCTCGGGGATCACGCCTCGATGTCCAGTCCGAGGTCCAGAACAGGTGCGGAGTTGGTGATCCGACCAATGGAGATCAGGTCGACACCGGTGGCCGAGTACTGGGCGATGGTCGACAGGGTGATCCCGCCCGAGACCTCCAACAGGCAGTGGCGACCCGGGTCGACCCGTCCGGCCTCGGCCACCGCCTCGACCACCAGCGCAGGTGTCATGTTGTCCAGCAGCACGGCGCCCGCGCCCGCTCCGATGGCCTCGAGCATCTGATCAATCCGGTCGCACTCGACGTGAACGGTCCGGGCCGGCCACATGGAACGCGCCCGGGAGACGGCTTCGGTGATCCCCAGACCGGTGATGTGGTTGTCCTTGAGCAGGATCCAGTCCGAGAGGTTCCCCCGGTGGTTGCGCCCCCCGCCGGCGCGGACCGCCGCCTTCTCCAACGACCGGAGCCCCGGCGTCGTCTTTCGCGTGTCCCACACCGTGGCCGGCCCGCCGACTGCCGATGCCGCCACGTACCGGGCGGTCTCGGTGGCGATGCCCGAAAGGTGGCCGAGGAAGTTGAGCGCCGTGCGCTCGGCCGTGAGGACCGGTGCCAGTCGGCCCTCGATCCGGGCAACCCGATCTCCGGGTTCGACCCGATCACCATCGGAGGCGAACCATTCCGAGCTCACGTCGGAATCGACCTGTGCGAACGCCTCGACCGCGCAGGCCCTCCCGGCCAGGACCCCGGGCTGGCGAGCGACACACCAGGCCACGGTCGTGCGCTTCGGATCGAGCAGGGCTGCGGTGAGGTCGCCCAGCGGGGTCAGGTCCTCGGCCAACGCAGCGGCCACCGCCGCTCGCACTGCGGCGGCGGGCGGATCCACGAAGCTCACCATCGGAGCAGTCTGGCCGGAATCGTTCACGTGGCTCGACGAGTTCCGGAGATGAGCCGGATCCGGAACTCGTCGTGGGCATCGCAGAAGTCCGATCGACTGTGGGCACCCCGGCTCTCCTGGCGGGCCTCCGCCCCGGCCAGCAGCGCCATGGCGATCTCGGCCAGGTTCCGAAGTTCCGCCACCGGTGGCGCCGGGCTCCCCGAGGGCGTTCGGGCCAGCACATCGGCCGCCACCAGCCGGGCCGACTCGAGGCTGGCGGCAGATCGGATCACCGCCGCGTGGTTGCTCATGGCCCGCTGCAGTTCGCGTCGCATGCCGGCCACCAGATCGGGCGCCGGGTCGTCGCCCCGGGAGTCGGGCAGATCAACAGCCGGGAGTACGCGACCCCCGACGACGGTGTCCGTCGGCGCCACGTCATGGGCAGGGCCGCTTCCCAGGCTGCGCATGGCGCCGGTGTGACGAGCTCCGACCTGGCCCGCCACGATCGCCTCCACGGAACGCGCCCCGAAGACCATGCCTTCCAGCAACGAGTTCGAGGCCAGGCGGTTCGCCCCGTGGACTCCGGTGCAACTGGTCTCACCCACGGCCCACAGCCGCGGGATGGAGGTTGCCCCGTCGAGATCGACCACGATCCCCCCGCACTGGTGATGCGCTGCCGGCGCCACCGGCAACCAGTCCGTGGCCGGATCGAGGCCGGCCCGGTGGATGTCCGCAGCAATGGTCGGGAAGCGCAACCCGAAGTGATCCAGCCCGGTGGCGTCGAGCCACACCCGCTCCAGGTGCTGGTCGGCCATCACCTTGGTGATGGCCCGGGACACCACGTCTCTGGGGAGGAGTTCATCGACGAACCGCTGGCCGTTGCCGTCCCGGAGGAGCGCGCCGTGGCCCCGGAGGGCCTCGGACAGCAACGGGCGGGGCATGGTCGGGAGGTCGAGTGCCGTCGGGTGGAACTGGAAGAACTCGAGGTCGGCCACCGCCGCTCCGGCCCGCAAGGCCATGGCCACACCGTCGCCCGTCGCCACCGGCGGGTTGGTCGTCACGGCGAACAGCTGTCCGGCGCCGCCCGTGGCCAGGATCACGTGCCGCGCCCGCAGATCCCGGATCGAGCCGTCGGGCCCGGAGACCGACACCCCCACGCAACCATCGGCGTCCTGCAGCAGCTCGTGGGCGAAGGTCCCCTCGTGCACCTCGGCCGCCGCAGCGCGAAATGCCGCGACCAGGGCCCGTTCGATCTCGGCGCCGGTCGCCGCGCCACCGGCGTGGATGACCCGGGCCACCGAGTGCCCGCCTTCGCGGGCCAGTTCCAACTGTCCCGCCTCGTCCCGATCGAACACCGCGCCACGGGCGATCAGCTGGTGCACGCGGCCGGGACCCTCGTCGACCAGGATCCGCACGGCCTCGATGTCGCACAGCCCGCCGCCCGCCTTCAGCGTGTCGGCCAGATGGAGGTCGACCTCCTCGACATCGCCGGACAGGGCGGCCGCCACGCCACCCTGTGCCCATCGGGTGGTCGCCAGGTCCAACGGCGCTTTGGACACCAGTCCCACCCGGAGGCCCGCGTCGACTGCGCCCATGGCCGCCGACAACCCGGCGATCCCGCTGCCGAGCACCAGGACGTCGAGCCCACTCACGTCGAGGTCCCAGACGTCGACGCATCCAGCTGATCGCCGAACCCCGAGGGCGGGGAGATCGCCAGGTTGTCGATCAGCCGGGCCCGGCCGAGCCGGGCGGCCACGCAGAGCCGGGCCGGTCGGTCCAGTTCGATCACGGGCAGGAGCGTCACCGGGTCCACCAACTCCACGTAATCGAGGTCGATCAGCGGTTCCTCATCCAGGGCCTGGCGAACCGTGTCCAGGACACTGTGGACGGTGGCGTTGCGCTCCGACGTTTCGGACAGGACCCGCTGGCCGGCGAGCAGGGCGCGGTGGATCGCCGGGGCGGCCGCCCGTTCGAGAGGAGTCAGGTACACGTTGCGGCTGGAGCGGGCCAGACCATCGGGCTCACGGACGATTTCGCAGCCGATCACCTCAACGGGAAGGGCCAGATCGCGGGCCATGGTGGCGATCACGGCGAGCTGCTGGAAGTCCTTCTCCCCGAAGTAGGCGCGGCACGGGCCGGCGATGGCGAACAGCTTGGCCACGATGGTCGCCACACCAGCGAAGTGACTGGGCCGGGACGACCCCTCCATGCCCTCGGACACACCGGTGACCGTGACGGTGGTGGCCATGGCGGCTGGGACCATCTCCCGGGCCTCGGGCAGGAAGAGGAGCTGCGCCCCGGCTACCGAAGCGGCGGCGCGATCGCCGTCCAGGTCACGGGGATAGGCGCCCAGGTCCTCGTTGGCCGCAAACTGCAACGGATTCACATACACGCTCACCACGACCACGTCGTTCTCCGAAGCGGCGCGCCGGATCAGCGAGGCATGGCCGTCGTGCAGGAACCCCATGGTCGGCACCAGGCCGACGGTGGCGCCCGACGAGCGCTCATGGTCCAACTCCGACCGGAGGGCCGCAATGGTCGTGATCTCACGCATGACGGGTGGAGCCTATGGACGCAGGAGTTCGTCCGGCAGATCCGTCTCGGCCAGTCGGGCGCAGGCCATCACGCCGGCCAGGTATTGGTCCACTTCGTCAGGCGCCAACGCCGCCAGGTGATCACGAACCGTGCCCCAGTCCCCGCGTGCGACGGGGCCGGTCAACGCGTTCCGGGCACCCACCTCGGACACCGAGTCGATGGTGCCACGCAGCAGGCCGAGGAACGCCTCAGCCGGGAGTCCGATCGACTCGGCCAGGCGTTCGACCTGCGCCCACAGCCCGGCCACATGGTTCGAGGCCACCACCGCCGTGGCGTGATAGCGGGCCCGGTCGCCCTCGGAGATCCGGATCGGAGTCCCGCCCAGCAACTCCACGACCGCTGACGCGGCGGCATCACCAGCGATCGCCCACGTTGCGTTCCTCAGCCGAGCGGCGGCGAGCTGGACATCGGCCGGCACGGACACCAGCGGGTGCAGCGACGCGATCCTGGGGTGATCACCCAGGTCGGTCAGGGGCCGCGCCCCCGAGCAGTGGCAGACCACACGGCTGGTCGAACGAGGGACGTCATCGGCCACCGCGGCGATGGCCCCGTCCGGGACGGCGAGCACGATGAGCGCCGCCGCGGCAAGGGCCTCGTCGCGACGATCGGGCTCGCTGCGACGATCGGGCTGGCGACCGGCGACCAGTTCCACCGCCACCCCGACGGCACCGAGCGCGGCGGTCAGCCCGGCACCCAGGCGGCCGCGTCCGACCACCACGACCGGCTCGGAAGCGTTCACCCCAACGGTTCGACCGGCCACACCCGACCGTCGGCCAGGTCGATGTCCTGGGTCGTCACCAGGTCCGGTGCCAGGTCACGGAGCGGGGTCAGCACGAAGCGTCGCTGCTTCCAGCGGGGGTGGGGCAGCGTGAGTCGCTCGGTGTCCAGCGTGACACCGTCCATCCAGATGATGTCGACGTCGAGTGTTCGCGGTCCCCAGCGTTCGGTCCGGACACGGTTCGCCGCACTCTCGATCCTCTGGCAGACACCGAGGAGGGCATCGGGTTCGATGTCGGTCTCCAGTTGGACGACCACGTTCAGGAACGCCGACTGAAGCGGCCCGCCCACTGCGTCGGTCTCGTACACGCCCGAGACTCCGACCACGTCCGGCAGGGAGTCGACGGCGGTCGCCAGATACTCGCGTCGCTCACCCATGTTCGACCCGATCGACAGGAAGGTCCGGCGTTGCATCAACGTCTCCGGGTGATGCGCACGCCCGAGGAGGCCAGGTCGTGGGCGACCGGTGGCCTGAGTTTTGTCAACGTGATGGTCACGGCGCTGACCCGCTCGTCGCCCGGTCCAGTACCGGCCAGGCCGACCCGGGCCAGCCGGTCGGCCAAATGCTCCATCAACCCGTGGTGCCGTTCGGCCGCGCATGCCACCAGCGCGTCGGTCAGGCCGCCGTAGTCGACCGTGTCCGCCAGCGCGTCGCTGGCCCCTGACGCGGCGAGGTCGACCTCGAGGTCGACGTCGACCCGGAACGGCTGCGGGCGAACGACCTCTTCGGGCAGGACGCCACACAGCGCCATGATCCGCAACCCGCGGAGCTCGATCCGGTCACTTGCGGTTGGTGCAGCGGCTGGCGCAGCCGGCTCAGGCATGCGGCAGTTTCGACGCAATGGCCACCAGGTCACGTCCGGGAGGACCGAGCTGGCGACTGGTCATGTGCTCGAGGAGGAAGATGGCCTTCGTCGTCTCGGGGATCATCTTCGACCAGACCAGGTAGCCCGCCATGATCCCGATGGTGCGGTCGCCCAACTCCTCGAGGTGGACCAGGACCTTGTTCCCGGCCGCCATCAGCGCGCTCAGCTCGGTGAACAGGGTCAGGAGATAGCGGGGGATCTCGTCCAGGCCGGGGTAGGGGTAGTGCCGCCAGGTCACGCCGAGCTCGTCGTAGTTGTGCAGGTTGTGGTTGGCCGGGATGATGCTGATCACGGGGGCGAAGCCCTGCTCTCGCACCCAGATGATCTCTTCCTGTCGGCGGATCTTGCGATGGTTGGGGCCGTATCCGCCGGGCCGCTCGCTGACGGCCAGCTGATCCTGGATGACCCAGTGGAAGTGCCTCGGGGTGATCCCCTGGGCCCACTTTCCCTTCGGTGGCATGAAATGCTCCTCGTCGCCGCTCAGGCGGCTTGTGTCTCGATCGTCGGAATCTGTCCGCACACGACCGACCGGGCGTGGACGTGGGCCCGGACATCGTGGGTCCGGATCATGGCCGCGCCCCGCCACATGGCCCAGGTCGCCGTGGCAAGCGAGGCCTCGAGCCGGTCATCGGTGCTCACCAGTTCCGAGGCATGACGAAGGCCGACCCGGGCGTCGCTCTCGGTGGTGAGTCGGCCCATGGTCGACTTGCGACTGGTCCCCACCGCAACCGGGAGGCCGGTGGCCACCAGGACGTCGAGGTGGGCCAGCAGTGCCAGGTTGTCGTCGTGGCCCTTGCCGAACCCGATGCCGGGGTCGATCCACACCTCGGGAGCACCGGCTGTGAGTGCGGACTGCGCCCGTTCCACCAGGAATACCCGGACGGTCTCGACCACATGGTCGAAGTTTCCCGGCGTGGAGAAGTCGCGGGGTTGCCCCGCCATGTGCGTGCAGATCCACCCCACGCCCAGTTCTGCGGCCAGCGGTCCCAGGTCACCGCTCACGTCGTTGAGCAGTTCGGCTCCCGCCGCCACCGCTGACCGGGCCACTTCTGGTGACCGGGTGTCCACCGAGACACGCCGACCGGCGGTCCGTACGTCGCCGATGATCCGCTCGATCACCGGGATCACGCGGGACAGTTCGACACCGACCGACACCGGTGCCGCTCCGGGCCGGGTGGACTCGCCCCCCACGTCGATCACGTCCGCCCCGTCGACCAGCATGTCTCGCACTCGAGCGGCGGCCGCGTCCGGCGACGCGTGCTGTCCGCCGTCGGAGAACGAGTCAGGGGTGGCGTTCAGAACGCCCATGATCAGGGGGAACATCAGCGCCAATCGTAGGGGGCGGTGTCAAATCCATGCCGGAGAGGGTTCGACGCGCATTCCGACCGCCCGACACCGCACCACGGCGCGATGAAACGTCCGGACGGCGACCTAGCTGCGCAGGAACCCCATGGCCTCGGCCCGGGCGGACGGATCGGTCCGGAACAGGCCGCGAACTGCCGACGTCACGGTGGACGATCCGGGCTTGCGGACGCCGCGCATGGCCATGCACAGGTGCTCGGCCTCGATGACCACCAGGACACCTCGGGGATCGAGCACCTCGTCCACCGCTTCGGCGATCTGGGTGGTGAGCCGCTCCTGGACCTGCGGTCGCATGGCGAACCCGTCGACCAGGCGCGCCAGCTTGGACAACCCGGTCACCCGGCCGTCCTCGTTCGGAATGTACGCAACGTGCGCCGTGCCGAAGAAGGGCACCAGGTGGTGCTCGCACATGGAATAGAAGGGGATGTCCCGCACCATGACCATCTCCTCGTGGTTCACGTCGAACGTGACCTTGAGATGACGCAGCGCGTCCTCGTGGAGCCCGGCGCAGGTCTCGGCGTACATCTTGGCCACTCGCCGTGGGGTGTCGTGGAGCCCCTCCCGATCCGGATCCTCGCCGATGGCGAACAGGATTTCGCGCACTGCGGCAGTGATCCGCTCCTGGTCGACGGTCGTGACCGGCTCGATGAACACATCGATCGAGTTCAGGTCGCGCGCCAGACCCGGGTCGAGGTCGACCTCAACCATGTCAGCAGTTCGGGTGTCAGCGGTTCGGGTGTCAGCAGTTCGGATGTCAGCAGCGACGAGGTCAGCAGCCTCGACATCCAGATCGTCGATTCCCGTTCCATCGATGCTCATGTGAGCTCCTTGTTGGCGGTCAGCGCCGGAGAGAACCACGACCTACAGGGATCTGTTCCCCCCCGTGGTCTACGCCCCGCTGATCAACTCAGCCAGGTCGGCTTCGTCGATCGACTCCACTTCGATGAGCCGGGTCGCCACCCGGTCCAGGCCGGCACGGTGCTCGACCAGTAACTCGGTGGCCCGAGTCTGCGCCTCGGCGACCAGACGGTGGACTTCGCGGTCCACG
>Ga0105044_10005033_pt1 | contig 18190 bp, 7 predicted proteins | sample MAT01_FD_78092 | JGI IMG/M metagenome (GOLD analysis project Ga0105044, IMG submission 78092) | Freshwater microbial communities from Lake Fryxell liftoff mats and glacier meltwater in Antarctica - MAT-01 | ecosystem: Environmental > Aquatic > Freshwater > Ice > Liftoff microbial mat | place...
GCCGACACCAAACTCCGATGCGTCGCCTTCCCCTGCCACGCGATGTCGAACGCGGTGCCGTGATCGACTGAGGTGCGCACGATCGGCAGGCCGAGTGTGACGTTTACACCATCATCGAACGCCAACGCCTTGAACGGGATCAGTCCCTGGTCGTGATAGAGGCACACGTGGCCGGCGTACCGTTTGCGATTCATCGGCGCGAAGGCGGTATCCGGCGGCAGTGGGCCATCGCAGGTCACGCCACGGCGACGGAGTTCCGCTACCGCGGGCACCACGAATTGTGCTTCCTCATCACCGAACAGGCCGTGTTCACCGGCGTGCGGGTTGAGGCCGAGCACCGCGATACGTGGTTCACCTTTGCGCAGACGACGGAGCGCGGCGGCCAACAGTTCGCCGGTATGGACGATGCGTTCGATACTGAGCGACCCAGGCACCGTGGTGTACGCCTGATGCACGGTGACCAGCGCGACCGCGATCTTCTTGTCGTACATCAGCATGATCTCGCCGCTGACCCCACAGCGATGCGCAAGTAGTTCGGTGTGCCCAGGGAACGGCACGCCGCCGGCAGCGAGGGCCTCCTTGTTCAAAGGACAGGTGACCATCGCGGCGAAACGACCTTCGCGGCAACCGGCTATGGCGGCATCGACCCAACGTGCCGCGACAGCGCCGTTGGCGGCCTGCACCGTTCCAGGGGTTACGTCGCCAGCAGCAAACTCCGGAGTGGGATCGAGCACGTCCTGCGGCACGCGCAGCTTCAGCTTGCGTGCAACACGCGTGAGCAACGTCCGGCTGCCGATGAGCACCGGGCGACAGAGACGCAGCACCACGACATCGGACGCCGCTTTGAGCGCGATCTCCGGCCCGATCCCCGCGGGGTCACCGATGGTGATGGCGATGATCGGCAACTCCATCGACGCCGATGCTCGACGCGTGCGAGCTGCGAGCTGCGGGGTGCGAGGCTTTTTAGACACCGGAACCATGCCCTCAGCACACTCGATCGACGGTGTGGTTCCGCAAGACGTCCCGCAGGGACGGCCTGGAAATAGCCCGGCACTTCAGTGCTGGGGATACGCCCATGACTCGACCAAGTCCCAGAAGGACGGCTGAACCGTTGGATCTCAGCCGTCCCTCCGGGGCTGGAACGATACCATGAACCATTTTCCCAGCACTGAAGTGCTGGGCTATTTCCACGCCGCCCCGCTGGGGCGGAGAAAAAATTTCACCGGAAAAATCAGCGGACGAACAACCGTTCACCCCTCGCTGGAGCACCACAACATTCTGCATTCTGCATTCTGCATTCTGCATGCGATTACTCCCCCACCACCTGCACCTCATCCAACACCCACGCGATATCCGCTGCTTCCAAACGCAGCTGGCTGCCCGAGGGAATCCGCGCCTGCTTGGTTTCGCTCACCACCTGATTATTCACCAGGACCTGGAGGGTGTTCGCACGGCAGACCAGACGGATCTTCAGTGGACCGGCGGGACGCACCGGTTCGGTGTTCTCCCAACCGACGGCGGAATGGGTCTTCACCACCAGTTTGTCGCCTTCGACGCGCAGCGAGAACTCCGCCGTCTCGGCCTTCACACAACTGATCACTACTTGGCCCGCGCCCTTGCCGAGGGTCAACGTCATCCCCGCGTTCCAGTTGGCGCCACCAACCGGGACGGTGATGGCCAGACCGCAGGCCTCGGTGCCGACGCTGGTCAGGGCGTTGTTTTCCAGACGTACGTCGCCCTGCAGCGTCTCGATGTATTGCAGATCGCCGAGGTCGCTGAACGACAGGATCGCCGCTTCGCGGCCGAACAGCGCTTCACGGCGACGTACCAGCGTCCCCTGGCCAAGTGCGGGTTCGCCCAGCAGCACGCTGCGCCCAGGATCGGATTCACCGACCAGCAGCAGGACCGCGCCGGCGGCGAGAGCGGCTTCGCCCTTGGCAGCGAGCAGGCTTTCACGCGTCGCCGACCAGTCGGCGCGCCACAAAGGTTTGGCCGCCGCGGCTTCACTGGTGAGCGCGCTGAATTGGCGATGCACGCCCGCCAGCGGCGTGCCGCTGAACCACGGGCCGAGCTGCTGAGCGATGGGCGGCAAGGTCTCCGGTTTGCCCGCCTCGATCGCTTGACGCGCCTGACGCCGCGCGGCCTTTAGTTGCTGATCAAGGCGGGTGACCAGTTCCTGGTAGCGGATCTCGGCATCGCCACGATTGACTGCCAGTGAACGATCACGCAGCGCACCCAGACGCTCAAGACGCGGCGCAACGTTGGCGGCGGTGGTGGCATCCGGCAGAGCCGCGACCTGTGCGCGGTACCAGATCTGGCCATCGAGTTTGAGTTGTTCGCCTTTCAGACGGACACCTTGCGCAAACGCGGCTCCGGTGGGCATGGCCTTCAGCTCGTCGGCCACGCGCGTGAGGCGCAACTCGGCGGCACCCCAGTCGGCCTGCTTGACCAACGCATCGATCTCGACCTGCGCGGCCTTCCAACGTTCGGCCGCGGGATTTCCCGCCGCCGCGGGCGGTACATCGGTGGGCACCGGCGTCGACGGCTTGGTCGTGGTGGTGGTGGTCGGAGGTGTCGTTGGATCGGCGAACGGATCCGCTGTGGTGCCGGCTTTATGGTTGTTGACGTTGGCGACGAGTTTGCCGAACGAAATGCCGCTGAATGAATAGGCGATACCCAGGATCACCACCAACAGCACGAGAAAGGCCAGATTCCGGATGTGGTGTTGTTGTGCGCGTTCGGCCCGCACCTGCGCACGTTCTTGATTTACCGCCGCCTGCACGGCGTGGTCACCACCACCTGCCGTTGCTCCGTTGCTGCTGCTGGTCTTGGGCTTGGCCTTGGGTGGATTCTTCGCCACTGCTTCGCGGGCAGCGCGCAGATCCGGCAGGACCTCATCGATGCTGCCGTACCGCCACGAAGGATTCTTCGACAACATGCTGTGCAGCACTTCGTCGATCTTCTTCGGCAGACCGGGCACGCTATCAGCAGCGTTGGGGATCGGCCGGTCGACGTGGGCCTTGAGGATCTCCTTCGGACTTTCCGCGTCGTACGGCGGTTCACCGGTGAGCATATGGAAGAGCACGCACCCCAGGCTGTAGATGTCGCTGCGTGCATCGCCGTCGTCGCCCTTGGCGCGTTCGGGACTCATGTACCACGGATTGCCGATGACGCGCTTCTTGCCCGCCGAATTGCGGCCTGAGTTCAGCACGCGGACCAGACCGAGGTCAAGCAGCTTGAGCTTGCCCTCGCCCGCCAGCATCAGGTTGCCTGGGTTCACATCGCCGTGCATGACCTTCTTGGCGTGCGCCGCTTGCAGCGCGTTGGCCGCCTGCTCGGTGATCACCAAGGCCAGCATCGCATCAAGCTGACCATCACGCGTGACGAGGTCTTCGAGCGTATCGCCCTCCACCAGTTCCATGCTGTACCACAACAGACCCTCGTCATGGCCGCACTCGTGGATCTGCACCACGTTGGGATGGATGACGCTGCCGGCGCGCCGGGCCTCGGTCAGGAACCGTTCGGCGAAACCCGGATCGCGTTTGAGCATCTCCGACTTGAAGATCTTGACCGCTACCTCGCGACTCAGGCTGAGCTGCTTGGCGCGGTAGACCGTGCCCGAGTGCGCGGAGCCGATCACCGAGGTCAGGCGGCATCCACCGACTAGGCGATTGATCAGCTCCTTCGGGTCGGCCTGGATGACGGTCATGCCGTTGGCCGGCGTGGTCTCGACGGTGTCGCCCAGGAAACGGATCTTGGCCTTGCCGATGACGACCTGATCGCCGTCGGTCAGCTTACGCGGCGAGAAGATCTCTTCGTCATTGACTGCTGTGCCGTTGGCTGATTCAAGGTCCTCGACCCACACCGTACCATCGGGCTTGGTGAACACCCGGCAGTGTTTGCGGCTGGACTTGCCGTCGGCGATAGGGATCGAGTTGTCGCGGTGGCGTCCGATCACCAGCTCGGCACCTGCCGGCAGTGGGAACTCCTTACCATCATAGACCAGTCGTGGCATGGGCGGGGATGCTACAACTCCAGCGGAACCTACCAGGGGGCTGGGGTGGGAATAATGGACAGCGGGGGAGACGCGGTGGAGGTGCAAATGTGCCGGGAACACGGCGAACGGCGAACGGCGAACGGCGAACGGCGAACGGCGAACGGCGAACGGCGAACGGCGAACGGCGAACGGCGGCGAGGTCCCTTGTTCTGACCGTTTCTTCACCGTCCCCAGGACAACCAACTGCGGGCCAGTGGCCCGCGGTCCCAGGGGGGACAGCCCTCTGTGCACGATGGTCTTTGCCGTTCGCCGATTGCCCCTGCCATTTGCTGCTCGCCGGGCGCCGGGAAAGTCTCCCTCCACATGCCGAATCAGGCTTTTGCCGCTTTGTATCCCCGTGCTCTCACAATTGGTTGTATGAACTGTTGCGTCCCACAACAGTTGACTTCACCCCCCTCCGGCGAGCTTCCAATTCATGACTACCAAGCAGGCGATCGAGAGTCCCGCTGCCGGTCCGACGGCCAAGTCAGCGGCGTTCAATGAAATGCGCACCAAGGACGGGTTGCACCCTGACTACGTGGCTTTGGATGCGTGGTTGAAGCAGACCTCAGCCAAAGACTTGGAGCGCAAACACGCGGATGCGAACCGGCTCTTCAACCGCCGGGGCATCACCTTTGCGGTGCACGGTGAAAGCACCGAACGCCTGATCCCCTTCGATACCATTCCGCGGGTGATCTCGGCCGCCGACTGGAAGGTTGTGTCGACCGGTTGCATCCAACGGGTGCGGGCCCTGAACGCCTTCCTCGACGACATCTACCACGACCACGAGATCATCAAGGCCGGCATCATTCCGGAGAAAGAAATCCTCGGAAACAAGCTCTACAACAAAGCCATGCAAGGCGTCGATGTGCCGTTCGGCGTGCACTCACACATTGCTGGCGTCGATCTGGTGCGCGTGTCGCCGACCACCTGGTACGTGCTGGAGGACAATCTGCGCACGCCGTCAGGCGTATCGTACATGCTGGAGAACCGCGCGGCCCAACGGCGGCTGAACCCGGAGTTCTTCCTGAACCAGAAGATCGAGCCCAACGACCACTACGGTGATGTGCTGCGCAACGCCCTGCGCGACTGCGCGCCGGCCGGCGTCGACAACCCGACGCTGGCGGTGATGACACCTGGGGCGGCCAACAGCGCATACTTCGAACATGGCTACCTCGCCAACCGCATGGGCGTGTACTTGGTCGAAGGCCGCGACCTGGTGGTCGAAAACAAAAAGGTCTACGCCCGTACCGTCACTGGCCTGCAACAGATCCACGTGATCTACCGTCGTATCGACGATGACTTCATGGATCCCCTGGCGTTCAACAAAGACAGCGTGCTGGGCGTCCCAGGGATATTCGAGGCCTACCAGGCTGGCAACGTCACCCTGGCGAACGCCATCGGCAACGGTGTGGCCGACGACAAGGCCACCTACCTGCGAGTGCCGGCGATGATCCGCTTCTACCTGGGTGAGGAACCGATCCTCTCCAACGTGCCGACCTTCAAGTGCAGCGATCCGACGGAGTTGAAATACGTCATCGAGCACCTGCACGAACTGGTGGTCAAAGAAGTGCACGGCAGCGGCGGTTACGGCATGCTGGTCGGTCCGGCGGCGACCGCCGTGGAACGCGAAGCCTACAAAACGCGCCTGCTCGCCGATCCCTCTGATTTCATCGCGCAGCCAACGTTAGCGCTGTCGACCTGTCCGACCTTTGTCGCGCAGGGGATTGCTCCCCGCCATGTCGACCTGCGGCCGTATGTGGTCAGCGGCAAGGAAGTCACTTTGGTACCTGGTGCGTTGACGCGCGTGGCGCTCAAGGAAGGCTCGCTGGTCGTCAACTCCTCCCAAGGTGGCGGTACCAAGGACACCTGGGTCGTCTCAGAAAGCGCCTGATCAATGCTCAGTCGGATCGCCGGGAACTGCCTGTGGTTGGCCCGCTACCTCGAACGCGCTGAAAACACCGCCCGCATGATCGGGGTGGCGCAGAATCAGTCGTTGATGCCGGAATACCACGGTGGCGACGCGCGCCCGTGGCGCTGGCTGGTCGACGTCGCGGCAGACGACCAAGCGCTCGACAAGTTGCCGAGCCACAATCCGGCGGACGCCGCGCTTGAACTGCTGATCTGGAACCGCGACTACTCGTCGAGCATCTGGTCGTGCCTGCGCTCAGTGCGCGAGAACGCCCGCACCGCTCGTTCACGTCTGACCAATGCCCTGTGGGAAGCGTCCAACACGACGTGGATCGAAGCGCGGGCGCTCGACCGCGACACCGTCCAGGCCCGTGGCATCGACGATACGCTGGGCTGGGCGACGCACCGCTGCATGTGGATCCGCGCCGCGGTTCACGACCTGCTGGAAGACGACTGCGCTGCGATCATCGCCGCCGGCCGCGCGATCGAACGCTGCGACAACACCATCCGCGTGCTGCGGGCTTTTGTGCCGGCGATGAAACGTGACGGCGCCGAGTCGAAGACGCCGGGCACGCCGGGACACCGCCTATGGGAATCGATGCTCAGCGCCGCAAGCGTCCAGGATTGGTACCGCAAGATCTATCCGAACATCGGCGACCTGAACTCGACTGTCGAACTGATCGCGCGATATCCGCAGCAACCGCGCTCGCTGGTGTTATCGGCACGCAAACTGGAAAATGCCCTGTCGCGTTTGTCGGTCAGCGGCCAGACCACCTGCCTAAAACGTGCGCGTGATCTGGTCGCCAGCATCGACGGCCTCGCCCTCGGCGAGTTGGTCGAAGATCCTGAACGCCTGTCGGGCTTGTTGATGCAGCTCTACGGCATCAGCGATGCCTTCGGCTACGAGCACTGCGGCAACGAACCGCCCACGCAAAAACAAACCCAGGGGTAATCTTCCGGAAAACCTGACGAGGAACCGCAACGACGCTGCGACGCCACGGATTGGGAAATGATCTCATCCTGACTTATCCTCAGCGGTATGCCTCAAGCGCTGCCTTTACGTGGCGTCGCTGCGTCGTGGCGGTTCAATTTATTTCGGCGTCTTCACGGTCGTCTTCCTCTGTTGTTATCGGATTCCCATGGCCCTGCGCGTCGCTCTTCACCATCTGACCAAATACCGCTACGACCGGTTGGTGAACTTGGGTCCGCAGGTCGTCCGCCTGCGGCCGGCGCCGCACTGTCGCACACCCATCCACAGCTACTCGTTGAAGATCGAACCGCAGCCGCACTTCATCAACTGGCAGCAGGATCCGCAGGGAAATTTTCAGGCCCGCGTGGTGTTCCCAGAGAAGGTCAGCGAATTCGCCATCACCGTCGACCTGGTCGCCGAGATGACGGTGATCAATCCCTTTGCGTTCTTTCTGGAACCGGACGCACTGAAATTCCCCTTCACGTATGACGCCGACTTGGAGCGCGAACTGCGGCCGTACCTGGAGCGCCTCCCGCATACGCCGCTGCTGGACCAATACGTCGCCGCCATCGACCGCACCAAACGCACGACCAACGACTTCCTGGTCGATCTGAACCGTCAGCTAGCCCTCGATATCAAATACATGATCCGCATGGAACCCGGCGTGCAGACGCCGGAGGAGACGCTGACCAAACGCAGCGGTTCCTGCCGCGACAGTGCGTGGTTGATGGTGCAGATCATGCGCCGCCTGGGGCTCGCCGCGCGCTTCACCTCTGGCTACCTGATCCAACTCGTCGCCGACGTGAAGCCGCTCGAAGGTCCCGAGGGCACCACCACCGACTTCACTGATCTCCACGCCTGGACCGAGATCTATCTGCCTGGTGCGGGTTGGGTCGGGCTCGATCCGACCTCGGGCCTGTTCACCGGCGAAGGTCACATCCCACTGGCCGCCACGCCGGATCCCAGCAGCGCTGCGGCCGTCACCGGCGGCGTTGATGAATGCGAAACTGAATTCGATTTCGCCATGGACGTCAAACGCATCCGCGAAGATCCGCGTGTCACCAAGCCGTACACTGAAGAGCAGTGGTTGGCGATCGATGCGCTGGGTGAAGAGGTCGACAAACGTTTGGTCGCCGACGACGTGCGTTTGAGCATGGGTGGCGAACCGACCTTCATCGCCATCGACGATCCGGATGGCGCTGAGTGGAACATCGCCGCCGACGGCCCGACCAAACGGGTCTACGCCGAACGCCTGATGCGCCGTCTGCACGCGCGCTTTTCGCCTTTCGGTCTGCTGCACTACGGTCAGGGCAAATGGTACCCAGGCGAACAACTGCCACGTTGGGCGTTGGGCAGCTTCTGGCGCCGCGATGGCGAGCCCGTGTGGCACGACCAATCGCTGATCGCCGCTTACGGCACCGCCTACAAGCATGACGACCGCGATGCGCAGCGCTTGACGCACGAGATCGCCAAACGCCTGGGCGTAAAATCCGACTACGCCACGCCGGCGTTTGAAGACGTCTGGTACTACATGGCGCGCGAACGCCGACTGCCGGTGAACGTCGATCCGTTCAAATCGAACCTCAAGGATCCGCTCGAACGCGAGCGCTTGGCGAAAGTGTTCGAGCAGGGTTTGGACAAGACCGTCGGTTACGTGCTGCCGCTTGAGCGCTTTGCTGGCTGCTGGCAAAGCTGCGGCTGGCCGGTGCGCACCGGCAGACTGTTGCTGATTCCGGGTGATTCTCCGATGGGCTACCGCCTGCCGATGGACTCGCTGCCATGGGTCACGGAAAAGAATTATCCCTACTTGGTGCCGCTGGATCCCAGCATCAAACAGCCGCCGTTGCAGCAGACCCAGCAACTGCACCGCAAAGTCAAAGAACGCGCGACGGACCTGGTTGCCGGACGATTCCTTAATCAGGGTTGGGGTGGGCAACCACGACCAGAGGGCGGCGAACGCCCGATCGCTCAGCAACAATCCGCCGACTGGACCATCCGTACCGCCATGTGTGTTGAGGCGCGCGACGGTCGCCTGCACGTGTTCATGCCGCCGGCGCGTTTCCTGGAAGACTACCTGGAGGTGGTCGCCGCGGTGGAAGACGCCGCGCGCATCACTGGCATGCCGGTGATGATCGAGGGCTACCAACCGCCGCACGACGCACGCATCAACGTGCTGAAAGTCACGCCGGATCCGGGCGTGATTGAGGTCAACATCCATCCGTCGACGACGTGGCGCGGCTCGGTCGACATCACCACGGCGGTCTATGACGAAGCGCGTTCGTGCCGTCTCGACAGCCAGAAATTCATGGTCGATGGCCGCCACGTCGGCACCGGCGGCGGTAATCACATCACCGTTGGTGGCGCGACGCCGACGGACAGTCCGTTCCTGCGCCGTCCCGATCTGCTGCGCAGCTTGGTGGGCTATTGGAACAACCATCCGTCGTTGTCATTCCTGTTCAGCGGCATGTTCGTCGGCCCGACCTCGCAGGCACCGCGCGTCGACGATGCGCGCACCGATTCGGTCTATGAACTGGAGATCGCCTTCCGCCAGTTGAACCGCGAAGGCACCACGCCGCCGTGGATGGTCGATCGCCTGTTCCGCAACCTGCTGGTCGACGTGACCGGCAACACCCACCGCTCAGAGTTCTCGATCGACAAACTCTACGCTCCAGAGTCGTCCACCGGACGTCTTGGCCTAGTGGAGTTGCGCGGCTTCGAGATGCCGCCGCATGCACGCATGAGCTGCGCCCAGCAGTTGTTGGTGCGTGGCCTGATCAGCCACTTCTGGCGTCAGCCGTACAAGAACGAGCTGGTGCGCTGGGGCACGGAACTGCACGACCGTTTCCTGCTGCCGCACTTTGCTCAACGCGACTTCGCTGACGTACTCATCGATCTCAACCGTGGCGGCCTGTCGTTCGAGCCGTCGTGGTTCGCACCGCACCAGGAATTCCGTTTCCCACTGCTCGGCGAAGTCGCGCACGATCACGTCGCGCTGGAACTACGTCAGGCAATCGAGCCGTGGCACGTCCTCGGCGAAGACCCAGGCCCAGGCGGCACCGCGCGCTACGTCGACTCGTCGCTCGAACGCGTGCAGATCAAGGCCAAGGGTCTGGTCCGTCCGCGCCACGTGGTGACCTGCAACGGTCGGGCAGTGCCGCTGCACCCCACCGGCATCAACGGCGAGTACGTCGCCGGCGTGCGCTACCGCGCGTGGCAGCCACCCAACTGCCTGCATCCCACCATCAAGCCGCACGTGCCCTTGGTGTTCGACCTGGTCGACACCTGGAACGGACGTTCGATCGGCGGTTGCACCTACCACGTCGCGCATCCCGGCGGCCTGTCGTACGACCGTGCGCCGGTGAACAGCTTCTCGGCCGAAGCCCGCCGCGGCGATCGTTTCCAGCCGTTCGGCCATACGCCGGGACCGATGACGGTCGCGGAAGAAGCCTCGGTCTACGAGCATCCATTCACCCTGGATCTGCGGAGGTAAGCCTGGAAGCGATCCCTTTTCTGAATCCCAACCCCGGTTGTGGTCGCTTGTTGCGGTGAGTGCTAAGGTCGGCCTAAGGCGCCCATGGCCGCACGGTTGCCACTGGTGCGCCGGGGCTGGCTTCCTATTTTGCCCCTCCCCGCGGCGACCGTGGGCAAGGAATCGGCATGCCCCTTCTCGATACCATGACCGCAGTGGTCAAACGCATCCTCGGTACCAGCAACGATGCGGTGTTGCGCAAGATGCTGCCGACGGTCCTGCAGGTGACCAAACTTGAACACGGTCTGCAGAGTGAAGACGACACCGCGCTGCGCGCCCGTAGTGCCGACCTGCGCAAACGAGTGATCGCCGGAGCCAGTCTGGAGAGCGTGCTGGTCGAGTCCCTCGCGCTCGCGCGCGAAGCCGCCGATCGCCGCATCGGCATGTGGAACGCCGTCGACGTGACCAAGAACTTCGGCGACGAGAATTGGGGCAACGCCAAGGCCGCCGTCGACGAGGTGCGCGCCAAGATCGCCAGCGGCACCGATCCGTGGGACCTCGACCTGCCAGCGTCGGCCTATGCCGCCATCCGCGCACGCCACCCGAAGTCGGCACCGCCCTTCCGTATGCGCGCCCACGACGTGCAGGTGCTCGGCGCGATCGTGCTGCACCACGGTCGCATCAGCGAGATGCGTACCGGTGAAGGTAAGACCTTGGTCGCTTCGTTGACGTGTTACCTCAACGCCCTTGGTGGCCGTGGCGTGCACGTCATCACGGTGAACGACTACCTGGCGTCCCGCGACGCGGCGTGGAACGCGCCCACGTTGCGCTTCCTGGGCATCACCGTCGGTGCGATCCAGAACCAACAGCCGTCGTTCCTGCGCAAGCAGATCTACGCCTGCGACGTGACCTATGGCACCAATAACGAGTTCGGCTTCGACTACCTGCGCGACAACCTCGCGCGTTCGGTGGATGAACAGGTGCAGACGCGCCGCACCTTTGCGGTGATCGACGAAGTCGACAGCGTGCTGGTCGACGAAGCGCGTACGCCGCTGATCATCAGCGGTCCGGCCATCGGTCGTAAGCAGTTCTACGCCCAGGCCGACGAGGTCGCGCGGCAGATGGAAAAAGGCACGGACTTCGAAGTCGATATCAAAGACCGTCACATCACCATGAGCGATTCCGGCATCGACAAAGCCGCGAAGCTCTTCGGTGTGCCGAACCTCTACGACGGCGAGGCGATGCACCTACCGCACTTCCTCGATAATTCGCTCAAGGCGCACCACCTCTACCACCGCGACAAGGAATACCTGGTCAGTGCCGGTCAGGTGAAGATCATCGACGAGTTCACCGGCCGGACGATGGAAGGCCGCCGTTGGTCTGATGGTCTGCACCAGGCGATCGAGACCAAGGAAGGTGTCGAGCCGAAGGAAGAGAACCAGACCTACGCCACCATCACGCTGCAGAACTTCTTCCGCTTATACGGCAAACTCGCGGGCATGACCGGCACGGCGATGACCGAGGCCAACGAGTTCAACGCTATCTATAAACTGGAAGTCGTCGCCATCCCGCCGAACCGCCAAGTCGCGCGTGTCGACCTTGCTGACCTGATCTACGGCAGCGAAAAAGAGAAGTTCGAGGCCATCGTCGCCGAAGTCGAAGAACTGCACGCCATCGGTCAGCCGGTGCTGGTCGGCACCATCTCGGTCGAGGTCAGCGAACGATTGAGCGAATTGCTGACGCGCAAAGGCGTGCCGCACAACGTGCTCAACGCCCGTCAGCATCAGCGTGAGGCCGAGATCGTCAGCCACGCCGGCAAGTTCGGCGGCGTCACCCTGGCCACCAACATGGCCGGTCGTGGTACCGACATCGTGCTCGGCGCGACCTCTGCCGAGGACTCGTTCAAACACTGGCAGGCCCACGACCTGATGCCCAAACGTCTGACGCCGAAGGATTCGCCGGATCAAATCGACGAAGCGACGCTTGATCTGTGGGTGAAGAAATTCGTCGGTGAAACCGAAGCAGAAAAGATGCGCGGCTCGCCCAAGGAACAGTTGCTCAAGGCGATCAACGCCAAACGCAAGCTCTCTGGTTTCCCTCCCCTGCCGATGCCCTCGGTCTTCCACAACGGCGTCGACGTGCGTCAGCTCGGTGGTCTGCGCATCCTCGGTACCGAACGCCACGAAAGCCGGCGTATCGATAACCAGCTGCGCGGTCGTTCAGGTCGTCAGGGCGATCCGGGTTCGTCGCGTTTCTATCTGTCGCTCGACGACGATCTGATGAAGCGTTTCGCCGGTCCGACGATGGCAAAGCTAATGCGTCGTATGGGCCTGAAAGATGGCATTCCCATCGAGTCGCCGCTGGTCAGCCGGCAGGTTGAAAAAGCCCAGAAGAAGGTCGAGGAGTTCCACTACGGCATCCGCAAGAACCTCCTCGAATACGATCAGGTCGCCAACAGCCAACGCACGGTGATCTACCGTCAGCGGCAGCAGATCCTCGAAGGCAAAGAGCTGGAGAAGATGATCCAAGGGCTCTACCGCACCGCGCTCGACGAGCTGGTGCAGAAGGCCGCCGAAGACGGCGCGCGTGGCAACGAGCTAGCCGCGCGCATCAGCGGGATCATCGACAAGGAGATCGGCCTGCCCGCGCCGGACGCGGCCAGCATTCCAGTCAAGGGCGGCGGCGACGCCTGCACGACGATGCTGATGAATCTGGTGACCACGGCGATGGCCACGCGCAAGGCCGAGATGGCCGAGGTCTACGACCACGTCTTGCGCTTCGTCCTGCTCGATGTCATCGATCGGCGCTGGAAGGACCACCTCTACGCCATGGATCACCTGCGCCACGCGATCGGCCTCGAAGGTTACGCGCAGAAAGATCCGCGCATGCGTTACAAGGAAGAGGGCTACCGGTTGTTCAACACCATGAACGACCTGATCACCCACGACGTCGCACGCGTGTTCTTCCGCCTGCAGGTCCAAGCGCAGCCAGCGGAACCCGAAGGCGCCGGCCCGGCACCACACCTGGAAGCCGGTGGCTTCAAGGCCATGGCCGCTGCTGGCGGCGCTCCCGCACCACGTCCAGCGCCCGTCGACCTCGGTCCGGATCTGCTCAGCAGCGCGCCGGTGACTCGTCCCGCGCCGACGGATCCGTGTCCGTGCGGATCGGGATCGCAGTTCAGGAACTGCCACGGCAAATAACCGTCCATCCGACGAGCCCATCTAGTTGCCGCACCCAGACCCGGTCACATGACCGGGTCTAGGTGTTTGTGGGCACTTAGCAGGTAACGGCTTGGCCGACATCCGCCCGGTGGGAATGATCGCACATTCGCCAACGGTGACCCGCTGGCATCACCTGCACGGGAATGAGCGACATGCGCCTGCAACTTCCGACCATCGCGCTGCTGATGCTGCTGATGATGCTGCTGCTGATCAGCGGACACCACCTGGGTGCAGCGGAGCCCACGACCGCAGCCGATTGGCCGCAATGGCGGGGACCGACGCGCGATGGCGTGACCACCACTGCACGCTGGCCGGATCGTCTGGAGCCGGCTGCGATCGAGCGTGTCTGGCGCCTTCCGCTGGGCCCCAGTTATTCGGGGCCACTGATCGTTGGCGACACCGTGTTCACCACCGAGACCCGCAACAAGGACACCGAAGCCGTCTACGCCGTCGACCGCGCCACCGGCTCGATGCGCTGGCGGGCCGAATGGGCCGGCGCGCTGGCGGTTCCCTTTTTCGCCGCCAGCAATGGCAGTTGGATCCGCTCGACTCCGGCATTTGCCGACGATCGGCTGTATGTCGCGGGCATGCGTGATGTCCTGGTGTGCCTCAACGCGACTGACGGTACGGAAATCTGGCGGGTCGACCTGATGGCGCGCTACCGCACTCCGTTGCCCTCCTTCGGCTGCGTCTGCTCGCCGCTGATCGATGGCACCGTGCTCTATGTCCAAGGTGGTGGTGCGGTGCTCTGCCTGGATCGCGCCACCGGCGAAACCCGTTGGCGGGCGTTGGAGGACGGTGGCGGGATGAACGGTTCGGCGTTCTCCTCGCCCATCCTCGCCACCATCGCCGGCACCCGTCAACTTGTGGTGCAAACACGCGAGAAACTTTGCGGATTGGATCCGACGACTGGAACCGTGTTGTGGCAGCAGAAGGTCCCGTCCTTCCGCGGTATGAACATCCTGACGCCAGTGGTGGTGGGCGACACGATCTTCACCAGCAGCTACCGGAACAAATCGTGGCTCTTTCGTATCGCCAAGGACGGCGATCCATTCTCGGTGACCGAGGTATGGAACAACAACGCCCAGGGCTACATGTCGACGCCGGTGGTGGTGAACGGCCACGCTTACCTGCATATGCAGAACCAGCGCGTCACGTGCATCAACCTGGCGACCGGCGAACGCACCTGGACCTCGAACTCTTTCGGCAAGTACTGGAGCATGATCGCCCAGGGTGATCGCATCCTGGCGCTCGATGCGCGCGGTTCCCTGGTGCTGATGAAAGCCGATTCCACGGCCTTCACCGAACAGGGCGAGGTCACCGTAAGCGCTAGCGAATCGTGGGCTCACGTCGCCGTCGGCGGCAACGACGTCGTGGTACGCGAACTGGACGGGCTGTCGCTGCACCGTTGGACCGGGGCGACGAAACCCTGATCAGAGTTTCACTTGGTCGAAGCGCCACTGCGGAACACTGCTCGGCATCAGCGCCACGCCCAGCAAGCTTGCGCGGATCAACTCGATCGGGATGGGCCCCTGACGCAGGACGGCGTCGTTGAATGCCTTCACCGTCATGCGGCCGTTGGCGGTGGCCTCACGTTGCAAGGCCTGCAACTGCAAGGCGCCGATCATGTAGCTGCACTGGTAGAGCGTGGAATACCCGCCGCTGACAAAGCGCCGGACTTCGCTGGTGGCAGCAAGGCGCTCGTGACCGACGCGCTCGATGAGAAACTCGACCATCTCTTTGGGCGACATCTGCCCAAGGTGGAACCGCAACGTCACGATGATGCGCGCCGCACGGTGCATGCGCCAGAACAACATGCCGATGCGGTCCTCGGGCGAACGGGCGTAGCCCTGATCCCACAAGGTCATCTCCCAGTGCAACGCCCAGCCTTCGACCAGGAAGGCGGTCCAAAACGTGCGACGGTAGCTGCGATGACGTTCGGCAAAGAATCCCTGTAGGTGATGGCCGGGGATGAGTTCGTGCGCGGTGGTCAGACGGGTGAAGTGGCGGTTGTTGCCGCGCATGCTCATCAACTTGTCCGGCGCCTTCATGTCATCGCGGGCATAAGCCGCCAAGATGTTGGACCCATCGTAGGCGACGTACGGCACCTGCCGCTGGGTCTCACTGTTGATCATGGTGATGCGCCAGCTCTCTTCGCACAGCTTCGGCACGGTGACGAGATCTTTGGCGCGGACGAAATCGATCGCGGCCTTGGCCTGTTCCGTGATGTAGGCGTCCTGTTGCCCTGGGGGCACGTAGGTGTCTTTCACCTTGGCCAGGGCCTTCTTCCAATCGTCACCCAAACCCATCTCGCGCGCCGCCTCGCGCATGCGCGCCTCGCCCCAGGCCAATTCGCGTTCACCGATCGCCAGCAGTTCCTCCACCGAATAGGGCAGGAACTCGACCGCCAGATCACGGGCCAGTCCGTCGGCGCCGACCGGGTCGCCGATCAGGGGATCGTCCGGCTTGCCTTTCAGCCCGGCGATCTCCTCACGCAGAAACTTGGCGAAGTCCTTAAGCGCCGTGGTGGCCTCATCGACCGGCACCTTCATCCAGAACGGAAACTCCGGCAAGGAACCATTGTAGGCATCGTGCCAGTGGGTGAGGGTCTCGCGCAGTTCGTCGGTCGCGCCAGCGGCGCGGGCGGCGACCACCGCGGTGATCTGCAGCGCATCTTCGCCCGGCTTGTCCTTGTCCTTGTCCTTGTCCTTATCCTTGTCCTTGTCCTTCAGGCCGCGTTCCAAGCGCTCACGGATACTGCGCACCTGATCGGGAATGGCGCCGACCAGCAACGACGACGAGGGCAGATCCACCTGCGGCGATTCCCAGCGCGCAGCCTGCAAGCGGTTGATGGCCGACAGGAACGGTAATATCGGTTCGAGCTCCGTCTGACGTTTGGCCTCCTCGACCAACAGGGCGCGTTCATAAGTCAGACGTTCACGCAGCAGCAGTTAATCGACTCGACCATCGTGATCGAGCGCGGAAAAATCGGTCTGCCGCACGGTCTGCTGCCAGTCCTGGTACAGACGATGAAGTCGTTCACGGCGCTGCGGCGACCACGGCAGATCATAGGACTGGCTGATGCGCCGCCGGTCGGCATCGAAGGTCCGCACCTGGTCGGCAAAGGTCTCGGCCGCCGCCACGGGCACCAGCAGCACGGCAATCAGGCCGATACCAGCGAAGAAAACGCGTCCGAGCGCCATGGTCCTACTCCCAAGATGAGCTCGAACGGTGGCCGTCAGTCCGTAGGCGGCAAGGAGGACCCGGAACTTTGGCCAACGTGCGATCCACTGGGCACGAGACACCTGATGTCCCGTGTGGGCGGGTCAAAGTCCGGCAGGGCCGCGAGTAGCGTGCATCGCCTTCCTGAGTCGCCATCCTGCGGCCATGGCCGAGATCGCTTCCACCGCCCAGACATTGATGGATCCGAGCATGTGGTTTCTTGCCGGCGCCGCTGGCGGAGCCCTGCTGACGTGGCTGATGCTCAAAGCCCGGGCCGCGGAACGCTACCAACACGGCTACAATGAGGCGAAGAGCGACGCCCAGGAGGAACGCGCTGCTGGCGAAAGCGAACGCGCGACGCTGGCGGAACGGCTGGCGGCCAACGACCGCTCGCTCAGTGAGCTGCGTGAACGCTTGGCCCAGGCCGATGCCGCGCTCGACCGCGTGCGCGGCGACCACAGCACCCAGAGCGCACGCACCGCCGAACTGACCACACGGCTGGAAGAGGAACGTCGCAGTGCCTCCGAAAAACTGGCGTTGCTTGATCAGGCCCAACTCAAACTCGCCGACGCGTTCAAGGCGCTGTCCGCCGAATCGCTGCGCAACAACAACCAGTCGTTCCTCGACCTCGCTAAGTCGGCGCTCGAGAAATTCCAGGAAGGCGCCAAGGGCGACCTCACGCAGCGCCAACAGGCGATCGACGCGCTGATGAAGCCGATCAAGGAATCGCTGGAGAAAGTCGGCGGTTCGCTGAACGAGTTGGAGAAATCGCGCGTCGGCGCCTACGCCGAACTCAAGGAACAGGTCAAGGCACTCGCCACCGGCCAGGGGCAATTGCAGAGCGAGACGCGCAACCTGGTCACCGCGCTGCGTGCGCCCGCCGTGCGCGGTCGTTGGGGCGAGATCCAACTTAAGCGCGTGGTCGAACTGGCGGGGATGCTCGACTACTGCGATTTCAGCCAGCAAACCACCGTCGATAGCGACGACGGGAAATTGCGCCCAGACTTGGTGGTGAAACTCCCAGGCGGGAAATCCATCGTCGTCGACGCCAAGGCGCCGCTCGCCGGCTACCTCTCATCATTGGAGGTGGAAGGCGAACAACGCGCCGCCTGCCTGCGCGACCACGCCCGCCAGATCCGCGACCACCTAACCAAACTCGGTGCCAAGTCGTACTGGGAACGTCTGCAACCGACGCCGGAGTTCGTGGTGTTGTTCCTGCCTGGGGAAACGTTCTTCAGCGCCGCGCTCGAAGCCGATCCGTCGCTGATCGAATCCGGTGTCGAAGCCCGCGTGATCCTCGCGACGCCCACCACGCTCATCGCGCTGCTACGGGCGGTGGCGTATGGCTGGCGCCAGGAACA
>Ga0105044_10005034_pt1 | contig 18188 bp, 10 predicted proteins | sample MAT01_FD_78092 | JGI IMG/M metagenome (GOLD analysis project Ga0105044, IMG submission 78092) | Freshwater microbial communities from Lake Fryxell liftoff mats and glacier meltwater in Antarctica - MAT-01 | ecosystem: Environmental > Aquatic > Freshwater > Ice > Liftoff microbial mat | place...
CGAGGGTGCAAAGTCACTCTCGGCAAGAGTGACCCACGTGGGTCACACCTGCCGGGTGTGACCGTGAAGTGAAAGCAAAGTCTCCTCAGCCGAAAATCCATCACAGCTTGGGAACGAGCTCTAATTCAACACTTCGACAGGTGAGGACATACAAATCAGCAGGCTCTGGGTCCGGGAAGCGGAGCTTCCAGAGTGTGCGTTCCCAAGCTGGAGCTCGGGAACGAGGGTAAAGTCACTCTCGGCAAGAGTGACCCACCGTGGGTCACACCAAGATTCATCGTTAATTAACAATCGCTTAGCGAAATGTTAAGACGCTTCGGACATCATTCGGCCTCGTGTCAGACTGTTGCAAGCAAATCTCGACGGACTATCGATGCTAATTTCATCCAGAGTTACCGGCCCGTGCGTTTTAACCTTCGCTCTCCTACAAATCTTTAACGCTACGAATTCTTCTTTAGGTCTGGATCCCGTCAAACCGACGTCACCTTCCAGTATGACGAAGGTGACTTTCCAACAACGGGTTGACAATTACTCCGGAACTGTCGACACCGAGATCTGGGCGCTCGCACCAGCGACCTTTCTCGAAAGCAATCCCAACGCTTCTTCGGATGCTGACAATGATGGGGGTGAAAGCCAAGTTCTTATCCGATTCGACGGAATTCTGGGCGATGGGCCGAAGCAAATTCCAAAAGGGGCACGGATCGTGGCTGCACGCATGTTGGTCAGTGCATTTGATCAAGGCTCCACGGTTAACCTGCATCGCATGTTGGTGCCGTTCTCCAAGTCTGCGACTTGGAATTCTATGATCGATGGCGTCTCGGCGGACGGGTGCGAAGCTTCACGGCACAAAGACAGTTTTACCTTCGGAAAGATCGCGGCAAACTCTTCTACGGTGATCTTTGACGTGACTGACACCCTTCAGGCTTGGTCAAGCGGCCAAGCCAATCATGGCTGGGTTTTTATCAATACTGGGGGCAACGGTTGGGATTTTTACTCATCCGAGTTTGAAGACATCAAGCAGCGCCCGCAGTTGATTATTGAGTTCGAAACTATTCCCGACGCTCCCGCGTTAACCCAAACCCAATCTAAAGGAGACATGGATGAACCTGTTTCGAAACTCGCAGTGGAAAAATGATCCGGCGCATTTTCAGCGACCATCGCGACGAGACTTTATGTACGTAGGATGGTTGGGTGGGGCGGGGTTAAGCTTGGGCAATCTACTGCAGCTAGAATCGCAAGCGGCAGAATCGCAGGCTCGAAGACTGGAGGCAAAAGCAAAGTCCGTGATCCACATCTACCTCCAAGGTGGATTTGCGCACATGGACAGCTTTGACCCCAAGCCCGACGCACCGTCCGAGTATCGTGGCATTCTCGATCCGATTGCGACCACGCTGCCTGGTGTGTATTTCAGTTCCCATATGAAACAGACGGCCAAGGTGGCTGACAAGCTGACCGTGGTTCGAAGCATGACTCACACGGAGGTAGATCACAGTCGCGGTGAGCACAGCATGTTCACGGGCTATCGTCCAAGTCCCGCGTTGGTCTATCCGAGTGTTGGGTCCGTGGTCGCCCACGAGCTGGGTCCACGAGATGCTATGCCATCGTACGTGTGTGTGCCGAATCAAGGTAGCCAGTTCTTGGGCAGCGGCTATCTCAGCAATGCATGTGGTCCGTTTGCTCTTGGTTCGGATCCAGCGCGATCTAATTTTTCGGTTCGAGACTTAAACTTGCCCAAAGGTATTGACGAAAAACGGTTTGAGCGACGCAAGGATTGGAAGCAAATGGTTGACGGCCATTTCGCAAGCTTGGAACGGGATGACGCTCTGGCCACGATGGATTCCTTTTATCAAAGGGCCTACGACCTGTTGGCTTCACCGCAAGCGCGAGAGGCCTTTAGCCTCAAGAGCGAATCGGACGCGACACGCGAGCTTTACGGGATGAAGCCCTGGGGGCCAGTTTTGCGTCCTTCGGCTGGAGCTCGATTTTTGATCGCTAGACGCTTGGTCGAAGCGGGTGCTCGATTCGTAACGGTTACCTACGGAGCTTGGGATACGCATGCGTTTCACTACCGAGGAATTGAAACCCAATTGCCTGATCTGGATAGGGCGTTCGCCGGTCTGATTCGAGATCTAGACGAGCGCGGTATGCTCGACTCGACGCTGGTTCTCGTGTCGAGCGAATTCGGTCGCACACCCAAGGTCAATGCTGGTGGTGGTCGCGATCATTGGCCCCGAGTCTTTAGCATTGTGATGGCCGGAGGAGGCGTGAAACGCGGTCAAATCTATGGTGCGTCGGACGCACTGGCAGCCGAACCGGCCGACAACCCACTAGGTGTGGAGGATTACATCACGACCGTCTACCACTTGCTCGGTATCGATGCAGCCAAATCGCTTATGTCGCCCGGTGATCGCCCCCAACCGATTGTCACCAACGGGAAAGTCGTTCAAGGTTTGTTGGCATGATTGCGATGTTAATACCAATGCGAAGCATACTTGGGATAGGATTGGCCGCGTGCTTAATGTGCGGCCAATCCATGGCTGGCAGCCCCTCGCTGGAGATGATCACTCCCTCGCTGGGCACGCGGGGAACTGCATTTTCCGTGGTTGCCAAAGGGGCCTCGCTGAAAAACACTCGGTCTGTGGTGTTCTATGATCCCGGTCTCCGGTGTGAGCGGATCGAACCGAAGAACGATGACGAAATCAAATTGGAATTCGTGGTGGAGGCGAGCTGCACGCTAGGCCCCCATGCGTTTCGAATTCTCAGTGACGAGGGTTTTTCGGAGCTTCGAACCCTCACCATCGGTCCATTTCCAACCGTTTTGGAAAAAAAGGATTCGGAAGCTCAATTGGTTTCCATCAACTCGACAATTTTGGGAACCCTTGAGTCCGATGACGTGGATGTCTATCAAATCCAAACGAATATTGGCGAACGCATTTCGGCCGAAGCGGTTGGTGTTCGTCTTGGAGTGACCCTGTTGGATACAGTTTTGACGCTTCGCGATCCTCAAGGGCGAGTGCTTGAAAGGATCGATGATACACCTCTTCTCAATCAGGATCCGGCGTTTTCCGTCTTGGCGCCTGAGACAGGTTTGTACTCGGTGGAGATCACCACGGCGGGAGCCAATGCAGATGCGGATAGCCATTATGCGTTGCACATTGGAAATTTCCCTCGACCGTATAGTGTCTTTCCGATGGGTGCAAGAGCTGGGAGCGAGATGGATATGACTTTTGCGTGCTCAGCTAACGATGGGAAAGACCCAATCCAAAAGCAGCTAAATTTCGATTCAGGTTTAATTGGTACTCGCTTCGTCGAACTTACGGACGCTGGGGTGGTCTGTCCATCACTGATCCCACTCCGTCTGAACAGTTATACTCAAGCGTTCGTAGATAGGGGCCCCGAGGTTTTGGAGGTTCCCTCTGCAGTGCATGGTATCATTCGGGAGACGGGAGAAACCGATTCGTTCTCGTTCGCGGTTCATCAAACCGGGATGATCTCGTTGGAGGTGTTCGCGTCCCGTCTCGGGTCGCTCTTGGACTCGTTAGTAGAAGTGCGAGATCGAGCTGGTCGTGCGGTTTGTAGTGGCGATGACTTCGAAAGTCACGACTCCCGACTGGTGTTCGAAGCCAAGGCCGGCGAGATTTACACCGCCTCCATTCGAGACAAACGCAAGAATGCCGGAGCTGCCTACAGTTACTGTGTTGAGATTGCCCCTTTGCAGTCATCGCTAACTGCGTTCTTACCGAGGCGAAGCAAACTTTCGCAAGCGGCCCAAACGATTGTGATTCCGAGTGGCAACCGAACACTTGGTTTCATCGGCCTCCATCGCGACCGAGTCGAGGGAGATACAAAACTCGTATTTGAAGGCTTACCGCGGGGCGTGTCCTCCGACTGCCCTCCCATTGCAGGCTCGCAGTTTGTGGTTCCGGCTGTCTTTACCGCTGATGTTTCGTCACAACCCGCAGGTTCCTTGGTCGGAGTTCACGCCACACTTACAGATGCGGCAAGGGGTGTATTGACGGGCAGCTTCGAGCAGATCGTCGACTTGGTAAACGGTCCTGCCGATGCGATTTTTCAACCTGCAAGCGTCGACCGATTGGGAGTAGCAATCGCCAACTCGGTACCCTACTCGATTGAGCTTGTGAAACCAACAATTCCACTTCCATCGGACGGCACCCTCGACGTGGTTATTCAAGTGCATCGCGAGCCCGGTTTCGATGGCCCGATCGATATTACTTTTCCATTGCTGCCTGAATGGGTCGATTGCGAAGCGAAAACCCGTATCGCTGCGAATCAAGATTCAGGAACGATTACGCTGCGATCGAATCGTCTTGCTAGCGCAGGAGTTTGGCCCCTCGTCGCAGAGGGGGCCCCAGGATTGCCGGAGAGTAATTCCGTAAATGCAACGGCGGACGCAAGTATGGCGGGGATGCGGTCGCGTAGACCATCGGCCGAGTCACTGACGAACGTTTCTACCTCGCTGCATTCGTTGCGGATGGTCGAGTCTCCGATTCGCGGAGCTATTGAATCGGTCTCGGCCGAACGAGGCACTCGGGTAATCTTGGAATGCAAACTGGAGATTGGCGATCATGTTGCCAAGTCCCTTACTGCAACCATCGAAGGCCTTCCAAATCGTGTTCACGCCGAACCGGTTTCGCTTGGTCACGAGGACAAGGTAGCGAGATTTCACTTGGTGATTGAAGACGATGCGCCGATAGGGATCTTTGACCAAATCGTTTGCAGACTCAGTGGTTCTTTAGACAACCAGCAAGTCTCGTACTGTATTGCTCGAGATACCAAATTGATCATCGCGACTCCAGGTGCTTCCGAGAAGGACGAAACAGGGAGACCGCTTAGCCCTCTCGAAGCCCTTCGAAAGCGACGTAGCGTCAAGGGTGGATCATGATTCATTCATTGCAACTCACTCGAGGAAACTCAGGACAATTCATGCGGCACTTTCAACTGTCCACGCTTGTACTTGCATTGCTTTTAACGGCAGCACCGACACTCTCTGCAGACCCTGACGTTTCGAAATGGAAAGGGGCCAGTCGCGGTACTTCCAGTCAGAAGTTGGCAACCCTTACCTCGCTACAAGTCGAGCCATCGGCGATCGAGTTGCGTTCAGCGCGTCAACAGCAGCCTGTCGTCATCACCGCGTTCTTTTCGGATGGCAGTACTCAAGATGTCACGGGCCTCGCTATGGTAAAGCTCGATTCAAAGCTCGATTCAAAGCTTGATTCAAAGCCAAGTGAAGTCACGGTCACCGAGTATGTGAATGAAACGTTCGTTCCAAGAAGCGATGGCTCTACACAAGCCACCTTTTCTTATCTGGGCTTCGATTGCACTGCGGAAATTCGCGTTACAGGCTCTGCAGATCAGCCCCCAGTGGGTTTTCGGAATGAAGTCTTATCGGGCTTGACGCGGGCGGGCTGCAATACTGGAAAGTGCCATGGATCCGCATCCGGCAAAGACGGATTTCGATTGAGCTTGTTCGGTTACGATCCGGCTGGAGATCACTATCGGCTGACGCGCGAACGGAGTGGTCGACGCGTACAGCTTGCCGATCCTGAGAAAAGTTTAGTGGTTCTGAAAGCCATCGGTTCGGTACCACACACCGGTGGTGGGCGCATCGACGAAGGGACGGACTCGTATGAGGCGTTGGTCCAATGGCTGCATGAGGGTGCGAAACCCGACACGGCAGATGCGATAGTTCCATTGGGCATTGAGGTGTTTCCAAAAAAGTCGGTCTTTTCAAAGCCGGAAGGTCAGCAAAAGCTCATCGTCACGGCTCGCTACAGCGATGGCTCTCAACGGGATGTCACCTCGAAGGCCGTTTTCTTGAGCAACAACGACGCGGCGGCTACGGTTTCTGAGGAAGGGCTGGTCGACGCACGCGGTCCGGGAGCCGCATTCATATTGGCTCGTTTCGATCAGTTCACCCAGGGGTCCTCCATCATGGTTCGACCCAACGGCGAATTTGATTATCCAAAAAGGCCTGTTTCCGGCATGATCGATACACTGGTTGACGATCGATTGAAGTTCATGCATTTGGCCCCCTCGGAACTTGCCGAAGACGAGCGGTTTCTTCGACGCGTTTCGATCGATTTGATCGGACTTTTGCCAACTCCCGAGGAGTACAGTGCGTTCATGCAAGATAGTGCGGCGAACAAGCGTGAACGGCTAGTCGATCGATTGTTGGAACGACCCGAAGTTCTCGATATTTGGGTCATGAAGTGGGCTGAGCTGCTTCAAATCCGAACCAACAATGGTGTTAGCCCCAAGGCGCTCCGACTCTACGACCGTTGGTTGCGCGATGCCGTTCATGCTGGAACGACAATCGACAAGATCGTACAAATGGTTTTGCCAGCGAGTGGCGGATCGCTCGAGAATCCACCTACTAACTACTACCAAACGGAAACAACACCACAGTTGCTGGCGGAGAATGTTGCGCAAGTGTTTTTGGGAACGCGCATTCAGTGCGCTCAATGCCACAATCATCCTTTCGACCGTTGGACTATGGATGACTACTATGGATTTGCATCGTTCTTTAGCCAAGTGGGTTACAAGCAAGCTGAGGATCCTCGCGAGCTTACCATCTACAACGCGGCCGAGGGAGACATGCTGCATCCGGTCGGGAACAGAAAGGTTCAACCTAAGTTTCTGGGCGAGGACATGCCTACACCAGAAATCGGCAGGGACTATCGAAGAGTCCTGGGCGATTGGATTGCTGCGAAGGAGAATAAGGCCTTTTCCAAGAACATTGCAAACATTGTTTGGGCTCATTTCTTCGGTATTGGAATCGTGGATCCAGTAGACGATATGCGAGTCAGCAATCCTCCCTCCAATCCAGAGCTGCTTGACTATTTGGGTGGACGGTTGGTCGAGCATCAATTCGAAATCAAAAAACTGATTCGCGAGATTTGCTTGTCGCGAACTTACCAGACATCAACGCGGCGCAACGAATCCAATCAATGGGACGAGCGCGAGTTCACTCATCAAAAGATTCGAAGGATGCGAGCGGAAGTACTGCTCGACTGCATTAGTCAAGCGACCGAAACGACCGACCGACTTCCCGGACTACCCAAGGGTTCAAGAGCGGTTCAAGTGGCCGACGGCTTGGCCGCTCATTATTTCTTGACCACCTTTGGCCGTTCGACCCGAGCAACGCCATGCACCTGTGAAGTCAAAACATCACCAACTCTATCGCAAGCGTTGCATTTGCTGAACGGCGAAACCACCGGTGGCAAGATCCAGGAGGGGAACGTTGTTGGTCGACTACTGGATTCAGGAAAGTCTTTAAGCGAGGTAGCTCGCGAAATTTATGTGCGTTGTTTGACCCGCCAGCCGACCGATGCTGAGCTCAAAGCGATTCTTGACAAGCTGTCTGGATACACCGAACCACGCGACGGGCTAGAGGATCTCACCTGGGCAGTTTTGAACTCCAACGAATTCGTGTTCAATCACTGATGGCCGAAATAGATCATGTATAGAATTTCAAATCAAACACTGTTGCATATAGCCCCGGTCTTTTGCGCTAGGCTCGGTGCCTGCTTGTGCTTTGCTCTGATTGCTTTGTCCAACGTTGCGTCCCACGTCTCGGCGCAAAGCATGACAGCCAGCGAAGTGGATGCCAATTTGGAAAAGGTATCTTTCGACGCTGTGCAGCCCATTTTGCGAAAGCACTGCGAACGCTGTCACAACGAGGATCAGCCGAGGGGGGATCTGGTTCTGACATCGTTGGATAAAGTGTTGGCTGGCTCTAGTTCTGGAAACGTGGTCGTCGCCGGGAAGCTGGAGGAGAGCCCGCTCTACTTGTTATCAGCGCACGTGGATACGCCCAAGATGCCTCCGAACAAGCCACGTATACCTCAGCGAGAGCTCAATGTGTTGGAACGTTGGATTCTGACCGGACTAGCAGAAGAGACGCAAGCACCGCCATCTAAGGCACCGCTAGCCGAGCCGGCCATGAAGCCATCACCATCAGTTAAGAAGCCCTTTGGCGAAAAGAAAGCAGATAGTGTTGTGGAAGCTTCGGGTGTGCCGATTGTTTTCGAAGCCCTTGGGGCTATTCCTCAGCCGACTGCTGTTCGAGCGATGGCGGCTCACCCCTCAGAGCCGATCGTCGCCGTTTCGGGCCTGCATCAAGTCGCGATCTTCAACATAGACTCCGCGACGTTCGATACACAAGCGATCGATGTTGGCGAGCGAGATGTTTCGGCATTGCGATTCTCCCCCGATGGGAAACACCTATAGATCGCAGCGGGCATGATCGGCGAATCGGGCACCGTTCTTGTTTTGGATTGGCTAAAGAAGCAATGGTTGCCAAGCGTCGGTGACGAACCGGACAATATTCAATCGCTTGATTGCAATGGGGACGCGAGTCAAATAGCTATAGGAACCACGACCCGACTGGTGAAGATATTGGATCGTTCAACGAAAAAGGAGCTCTTTGTTCAGCGAAAGCACACCGATTGGGTCCTTTCGGTTGCCTACAGTAGCGACGGCTTCTTGCTTGCCAGCGGGGACCGTTTTGGAGGGATTCATGTTTGGGAAACGGACTCGGGCAAAGCGTTTGCCTCACTGCGGGGGCACACCGGCGGCATCACAGGTTTAGTTTGGTCTCGCGATGGAAATGAGCTAACATCGTCTAGTTTGGATGGAACGATTCGCATTTGGAATATGCATACGTTGCAAGTCGAGCGGCAATGGCTTGCAAACGAACGAGGTGTTTTGGGGTTAGCCATGGACTCGAATCATTCCTTGATAACGAGCGATCGTGATGGGTGGGTCCGGAAGTGGAATGCAGATGGCTTGACGTCTAGCTGGCAAAGTCAATTGCCGGACGAAGCGGTTTTTGTTTGCAGTTCGGCGGCAACCCTGGGTGCTTTTGTTACCGCCGACGCGGCAGGGGGTATTTACCGCTTCGGCAACTCGGTCGCTGGAACGAACGAGTCTGTTGATAGAGTTCTCGTCTCGTTCCCGAGCAGCCAGCAAAGGCGCATGTTCACCGCGAGCGCTCCGATCGCACTCAAACGATCGTCTGTGAGACCAACCATGAGTCGCGATGACACCAACCACGTTTTAGATCTGAAGTCTGCGAATCCTTCTGAGTTGTCGTCGGTTGCGCAGTCGTCGCATGCAACCGATTTGGCAAGCTCTACGTGGCTTTCGGATTTGGAAGAGAGTCGCAGAGCGCTTGCTAGCGTAGAGCAATCGCTCGAACAGACATATCGAACGGCAGAACAGCTTGAGGAATCCCTAGCGAGGCTTAAGCAATTGATCGCATTGCAAGAGGCTCGATGGAAACAATCCGAACTAAAGCAAAAGCCCAATCGAAAGCAGTAGCGTCGACCATGCCAAAGCGAAATTTTATTCGTCTAAGTTGGTTTGCTTTGCGATTGCTGGCCATTTTTTGCTTGAGCATGGAGGCTCGAGGTGAGGATTGGCCGATGTGGAGAGGTCCGCGTGGGGACGGTATCGGCCAGGGGGTTGATGTACCTGCGACATGGTCGACGTCGGAAAACATCCGATGGAAGCTAGCCATACCAGGTGAAGGTCGATCGTCCCCGATTGTTTGCAAGGACAGCGTCTTTGTAACAACCTCGTTGACCGAACCATTAAGTCGCCGATTGATTCGAATCGATCGAGATACAGGCAGGATGGTTTGGGACGTGGAAGTCCATCGAGGACCTACTGAAAAGCAGCATAGGCAAAACACGAGCGCATCGAGTACTCCGGCAACGGATGGCCAACGGATCTACTGCGCGTTTGTTGACGATCAGAAGATGGTCGTGTCGGCTGTGGATTGGGATGGCGAGATTGTATGGACAGTCACCCCTGGGGGCTATTTTGCATCGCACGGTTTTGCTGCATCCCCGGTCCTGTGCGATGGTGGAGTATTGATCAATGGGCATCAAGATGGGGGAGCCTTTGTCGTGTTGCTCGACGGTGTGACGGGGAAAGAGCGATGGCGGTATAAACCAGAAACGAATTTGCGTTCTTTTTCTACACCTGTGCTCACGACAATCGAAGGCGGCAGGCAAATAATCTTGGCTGGCGCCAAGCAAACGGTTGGCTTGGATCCAGAATCCGGTGAAAGGATTTGGTGGGTGGATGGTCCGACGGAGAAATTTGTATGCACTCCTTCGATTGGGCTTGGGCACATCTTTAGCTTTGGTGGCTCACCTAGCGAACGAGCCTTTGCGATCCGGCAAGGTGGTCGAGGTGATCTGACGAAAACCAACATCGTTTGGACCAAGGAGCGAAGCATGCCGTATGTCCCAACGCCTCTTTTGCTGGGCAAGTACCTTCATATCATGAACGACGCTGGAATCTATTCATGCGTGGAGCCCGTGAGCGGCGACGTGCTCAAAACGTTGCGCAAAGGTGGAAACAACTATAGCTCGCCGGTGGGGATTCGAGATAAGGTCTATTTCTTTGACGACTCGGGGCTCTGTACCGTGATTCGCAACAGTCCTGACTACGAAGTACTTGCAAAGAATAGTTTGGACGAATTGGTACAGGCAAGTCCGGCCATCTCGGAGGGCGCTTTATACATCCGCGGTGAACGCCACCTGTGGAGGATAGGTAGCGTACCCAGATAGTTTGGCCCCACCTTACCTTCTACACTCACGAGTCCATGCAACGTTTAGAGGCCCAAACGCTCGAGCGATGTTTCGAAGCGCTTCAGGGCAAACCCATCACGGTACGGTCTCTCGATCGTCGACTATTGGCGCAGACCCAAGGTGTATGCTTCGATCCTTGCTGAAAGTCTACCGAATATTTTTGAGGAATCGCGCTTCCGGAGGCTATCGAATTGGCGGTCACCTTCATTGAACGTTCATGATTTCTACACTTGATCTACATCCAGCAAGGAGATAATTCGCGCGTCATATTTGACTTGATTCGATGGCGATTTGAATTGAGTGTTGTTTTTCGCCAGTGAAGTCCAAGAGGCAATCATGTACCTTCGTAATTTTGTGGCTGCGGCCATGTTGACGCTCGTCACGCTTGGATGCGGTAAGCCTCCGATGATGTCGGTCAGCGGGACCGTCAAGCTCGATGGCAAAGCTGTCCCTAATTGCAAGGTCGGTTTCTTCCCTGACGCGGAAATGTTTAACCCAGACCGACATGGCTTCGGGTTCGGCGTGACAGATTCGGAAGGGCGCTTCGAGATTCAGCATCCACAAGGAGACAAGGGGATCTGGGCCGGAAAATACAAAGTAACATTCGTTGCTTGGGTCACCAAAGCTGGGAAATCTGTTCCGGCGGATTCTAAACCGAGCGAAGTGGAAGGTGGCGTTAAGAATCTATTCCCGGGTTTTTTCGAGGAACCTAGTCGGACAACGGAAAGAGCCACCGTCAAGAACGGTGAAAATATTTTCGATTTCAATATTGCTTCTAAGTAATTTTTCTAGAAAAAGGTCATTCGTATGTTGATGAAAACAAGAAACGCGTTTACGCTTGTTGAGCTTTTGGTCGTCATCGCGATCATTGGGATTCTAGTTGGGTTACTTTTGCCAGCGGTACAAGCTGCAAGAGAAGCTGCTCGCCGGATGCAGTGCCAGAACAACGCAAAGAATTTGGCCTTGGCGACTCTCAATTTCGAAAGCACCTTCAGGGGATTTCCGATGGGCGCTGAGTTCTCCGTCGGAACATCGTGGACTTCGCTGATTTTGCCTTTCATGGAGCAAACCAATGCGTACAACATTATGACTTTTCAAGAAGATGGCGCAGGAAACTTTCAGTGGGCGATCGGTTTGCCAGGCATTCCAGGTGAGACGGCTCTCAATAATCCAGCTTTTGCCACTTTCAGAAACATCTTTGTTTGCGAGTCCAAGATGCCTCCTTTCCGTTGTCCATCCTCCTCGTTTCCAGAACAGGTCGCAGACATCTCGGGGGACAATTGGATCGTTCAGAGGCGTGCTCCAATCAACTATCTCGGATGCGTTACAAGTAGGCTGGTGGATGATCGTCGCATGCAGAATGTGGCTACACCCTGGGGTGGCACAGGGAACGTCGAAGTCATCAGCGATTTAGACGGAATCTTTATTCAAAAAATGAATCACCAACGGATTAAGCGTAACGGTGCGTCCTATGGGATGACCGGAACAACGATGGGCGGAATCACCGACGGTACCTCCAACACGATCGCCATTGGAGAAGCCGAGTCAGATCTGCGCGTGGTTGCGGATATGGGAATCGTAAGAGAAAACAACGCTCCAACCTTCGGACGCAAAGATCATTGGCCCTTTGGTGGCGACGATGTCGACACGACCGGCCAAGGCGATATGTCGGAACACTTAGGTTCGACTGGGGTGGGAATGAATCTGATGCCAGTCGCTCCTGGTTCGGCCGCGTTTGCTGCTTACGAGTTTAGTTTCGGAAGCAGGCACACGGGTGGAGCGAATTTCGCGCATGCAGATGGATCTGTTAGGTTCGTAGCGCAATCGATCGACCGAGTTACTTACAGCAGCCTCGGCTCTCGCAACGCCGGCGAAGTTGTCCAAGTGGAACAATAGACGATGGTGCGTACGTAAGATCATTAGTGGTTTTTGTCCGAGATGATAGGTTAGGGATGATAGGTCAGGGATGATAGGTAGAGGAGTCACAAAGTGACTCCCCTACTCAATTCAAAGCGGTCGTGTTCTCAAGAAAGAAAACTAAAGATGTCGATACGATGCGTGAACCGGATTGCGATTTTGTTCTTTGGGTTGACGTGCGTTTCGGGCTTGGCACACGAAGGCCCCGATCCCAAAGCCTGTTGGCTTTTTGATGGCGCCTTTGTGGATGGCAAGTCACTCAAATCGCAGGCGGGTCCGAATCTCGAAGTTTTGGGGTCTGTCCCGACGGAAAAAGTGGGTAAGCTGAATTGCATGCGACTTGATGGAAACGAATCGTTTTTCGTTGCTCAAGATGCATGGGACAAAATTCGGAACTTACTTCCCAGCAGTTCAATAACGGTGTCGAGCTGGGTAAGCCTAGACTCCACTCTTGAAAACGGTGGAATCGTTTCTGCATTTCAAGACAACGGAGACGCTGAAACGGGCTGGGTACTGGGGTACAACCAAAATGTGTTCTCGTTTGCGCTCTCTACTAGGGGTGCGGATGATGGCGATGGCAAGATGACTTACTTGACTGGAAAGACAGCGATCGAGCCTGGCAAGTGGTGTCACGTCTGCGCGGTTTACGATGGCACCACGATGCAACTCTGGGTCAATGGCCAACTCGATGGCGAGTCAACGGAACAGAGCGGCAACATTCTCTATCCCAAAGATGCTAGGCTAGCCGTTGGCGCCTACCTCGACTCCAATGAGTCTTTTCCGCTGGAAGGTCGCTTGGGACAAGTCGTCATCTATGACTTGGCCGCTAAGCCAGCGTGGATTGCGCACGATTTTGAGCACCAGAAACATTGGGTTTCGTTGCCGGCCAAGCTGGATTCGTCGAAGGAGTTTGAGTTTTTGATCAAACCGTATCTTCAGTTTGCGACCAAAGACAGTATCAAGGTTATGTGCGAATTAAATCGTCCAGCCAAGGTATCCGTAAAGTACGGAGAGACGAGCAAGTTTACAGACACGGTCGTCGCTGTTAGCCCAGATCGATTGCTCCATACCGCTTCGCTGGAAAACCTGAAACCGGAAACAGGTTACTACTATCAGGTGATCGTGGAGGAAGAGGGTCGCGAGGACAACATTCGAGGAGAGTTGGGCTCGTTTCAAACAGCTTCGCTGCCGCGTACACCCTTCGCGTTTGCCGTGATGGGGGACACTCAGGGCAACCCGGCCGTAAATGGAAAGCTTTCCCAATACGCTTGGGCCCTTCGTCCAAATTTTTTGATTATCCCAGGTGACTTGGTGGACGATGGTCCGGTCAAGAATCAGTGGGTAAATGAATTCTTTGCGAGCATGAATCCGTTGATGAGGCGGGTTCCCTTTTATCCGGTACTCGGAAATCATGAACGGAATGCAGACTTTTATTATCGCTATATGGATTTGCCTGCCCCGGAGTATTACTATTCGTTTCAGTATGGGAACGCGATGTTCTTTATGCTGGATTCGAACAAGAAAGTGGACGAGGAGAGTGAGCAGTACCAGTGGCTCGAAAAGCAACTTCAAGCTCTTGAGGACCGAGAAAAAGCTGGCACGTCCGATGTCACTTGGAAATTCGTAAGCTATCACCACCCGTCCTATTCTTCCGATGAGGATGACTACGGCAACCTTTGGAAAGGAAAGAGTACTTGGGGCGATATGCGAATCCGTCCACTCACAAAACTCTTTGATCGTTATGCGATGGACGTTGTGTGGAATGGCCACATCCATTCTTACGAACGCACTTGGCCGATCATCAACGGAAACGTTTCTGAAGATTCCGGCACCATTTATATGATTACGGGTGGCGGCGGTGGTGGACTGGAACAAGCGGGACCTATTCGGCCTCCTTTTCAAAACAACGTTCGGCGAGGTCACCACTTCGTGTTCGTTGCGGTTAACGGTAGCACGCTCGAGCTCAAAAGTTTCGATCTTGAAGGCAAGCTTTTCGACACGGTCACTTTGAAAAAGGCATCACGCGTAGTTGAGTCAACTTCCCTACCATGAACGACTTCTATAATGCACAGAAAATACCTGTTGTTGATTGCTTCGTTGCTCAACGCCAATGCGATGGCGCAAGATACAAGCTATCGATCGCCGTCGGGAAGTGAATTCGCTAAGGTTGTTCCAGGTGGCACAACCATTCTGCCCAATGGGCGATACCTGACCCCTGTGGGCGAAAGACTCTACACGGGCGACGATCTTTGGAATGTCGTACCCAGTCCCGATGGGAAACTCGTCGTTGGATTTTGCGATCCAGGGATAGTAATCTATCCAAGCAATAGCTCAAAATCCGACAAAACCTCTTATCGAATCCCATGGCAAAAGGGGGCTTTTTGTGGAGTGTTCACGAAGGATGGTACCAAACTGATCGCGTCCAGTGGCGACGCGGGTCACGGGATTCAGATCTTTGAAACGAGCCACTGGTATAAACCCGCAACCAAACGACTGGAAGAAATCGAACGAAAGCCTGTCATGTCCATCCAAGCGGATGACGAGGCCTACATCAACGACATAGCCTTATCTTCCGACGAGAAATTCGTCTATGGTGCAGATGTCGCGAGGCAACGGATCGTCGTTTTTGACATCGTCAACGGCACGGTAGTAGCGGATATCCCCGCCGGTCGCGAACCTTTTTCCTTAGCCCTCTCTGACGATGGCAAACGGCTCTTCGTTGCGAACATTGGGGTATTCGACTACTCGCTCGTTCCACCGGGTGACGGAGATAAACGTGGCTTAACCGTGCCAGCTTTCGGCTTTCCTTCCAAAGAAGCAGAAGAGGGTGTATTTCGAGAAGGTCGGCAGGTCCCTGGGTTGGGCGATCCGTTGGTTCCTGACGCACACTCGGTATGGATGATCGACGTAACCAATCCATCGCAACCGGTGGTAACGGGCAAGGTCAAAACGGGAATTCTCATCCATGCGCCCGCCGACAGTGGCAAGGCAGTGGGTGGAAGTTCGCCCAATGCATTGCTTGTATCGAAAGATACTCTTTTCGTAACGAATGCCAACAACGACACTGTCCAATACGTCGACGCGAAGACGTTGGAGATTCGCAAGACCGTCAAGCTCGCGCCCGCTCCCGCGCTCGCCACGTTGCGAGGCGTCATTCCGTCCGGTATGGCAGTCACGGCAGATGGCGAGAAGCTGTACGTCTGCGCCTCGGGGCTAAACGCAGTCGCGGTCATCGAGACTGGGACTGGAAAGGTTGAAAACTGGATTCCAACAGGCTGGTTTCCGACGGCATGTCGATTATCCCCAGATCAATCCAAGCTCTATGTCGCTACTCAGAAAGGACTTGGACTAGGACCTCGGGGACCCAAGCATAAGCGTGCCGAAGGCGATGAGCGTTTTGGACTACAGGACATGCCGGGAATGATTTGCGCTATTGATTTGATGTCGCTGAAGCCTGGGCTGCAAAGTGTGTTGCAAAACAACGGAATGCTCCCAACTCAGTCTCCACAGTCACCGTTGCCAAAGGAAATCGAACATGTCGTTTTCATTACGAAAGAGAATCACACCTTCGATGGCATCTTTGGCGGATTGAAGGGCTCTACGAGCGAACCGGATTATGCGGAGTTCGGCATGAATGGGTGGCTTAAGGAAAAGGGTAAAGAAGAGCGATTGCCGATCATGCCCAATCATATACGACTCGCTGAGCAGTTTGGCATTTCCGACAATTTTTACATGGAACCGCAAGCCTCCGGTGACGGCCATCGTTGGTTGGTAGGTGTTTATCCAAGCTTTTGGACAACGAGAGTCTTTTACTCTGGTTGGGAATTCAAAAAGAGCGAAACCGCCAAAGGGCGAGTTGTATCGATTACTTCCAACGGGTCTCAAATTCCAGAGGACTATCTGGAAAACGGGTCCCTGTGGGAACACCTTTCTCGCGGTGGGATTACGTTTCGCAATTACGGAGAAGGCTTTGAATTCCCTGACAATGACGAAGGACCTATGACGAACCGATCGGGAGCGTATACCCAAGTCAATTTCCCCATGCCGAAGGTTTTGTTTGATAATACTGACTTCGACTACCCTGCTTACAATAACTACATTCCTGATATCGCCCGGGTGGATTGGTTCGTGGAGGATTTGGAGAAGTACCGAACCGAACACGACAACCAAATTCCCAAGTTCATCAACGTGACGCTCTGTAACGACCACGGAGCGGCCCCAATGCCAAAGAATGGTTTCCCATACGTAGCAAGCTACATGGCCGATAACGATTTGGCACTTGGGAAAATCGTTGCCTATCTATCGGCGCAACCGGAATGGAAAAAGATGGCGATCTTCGTTACGCAAGACGACTCCGGCGGTGACAACGATTCGATCGACCGGCATCGATCTTATGTGTTGTGCATTAGTCCGTGGGCAAAGCGGGCCAACGTCACACATGAACATACATCAATCATGAGCATCATCAAAACTATTTATGGCCTATTCGAACTTGGCCCAAATAATTTATTTGATGCCACCGCCACCGATTTGTCGGATATGTTCACAACGACTCCTGACTACACACCCTACAAATATGTCCCCGTGGATGCACGTGTCTTTCAACCAGAAGACACTTTTGACCCAACCGATCCCAAGTTCGAGCGCCGTCGCAAGGAAGGTCCGGTTGTTAAAATGGATGACCCTGACTTTGTAGAGTGGTTACGCAATAGGTAAGGTTAGTGGGCATCAATCAAATGCATTATCCGCTTGTTCGGCGACAACTACATTTCCGCTTCGCATTGCCTTAGCACCAGATGTTACCGAAATCCGGATGTAGAAAGTATGCTGCCATTGGGCTGCTGAGCGTAGCGAAGCAGCCCAATGGCAGCATCGTCGCCCTCTAATGGTGGATAACGAAGAAACGACTACGTGGTACCAACAACTAGCTGTTTTGCCATGATGCATCGCCATTGACCTATTCGTCGTTGCAGTGTTCGAAGTTTCTTATCGTCCGCGTACTTTTCCGGTTTCGCCGCTTGAAGTCGTTCAAGCAACGCGGAGGCAGCGACATCCGGTTCCTTCTGTAGCCATTCAAGAATGGTCGTCCAATCGCCTTCGAATGGATCGGGCCGTGTGCGATAGTCTCGCATTCTCGTAGGTTTGGGCTGATGCGTTGGTCTTGATTCCCCCTGCTCCCAAAGTCGCGGCAACTGCGAAAGAAAATCATCGAGACTGCTCTTTTGCTCAGTGGACACTTCATCGTTGCTTGACAGCGCAACCAAAGCCGCTTGTGTTTTTCGAATCTCATGGAGTAGTTGAAGGGGATCTTTGTCCCGGAGCTCCTTCAACAAGAACTCTTTCGTTTCAGCCGAAACTCGTGGATCATTGATCAGTCGGGAGTATGGCGTTTGCGGCGCGTGAAATTTCTTCTTGACCTTAGAGCCGATACGACTCTTGCTTTCCAGTTTGAACGATGGCTGAAACATGTTTACGTACCAACGAACTTTCCCATACAAGTGCGAAATCGTTTGACAGGCAATAGCTCCAGAGTAGCGATGATATCCTAGATACCTTCGGACTATTGCTCCGTTCTTTTGTTCGATCCAGGCTTGGTCGTTCTTCTTATACGGACGAGAACGTGTGAAGGTGATTTCCTTGGACTTACAG
>Ga0105044_10005036_pt1 | contig 18187 bp, 14 predicted proteins | sample MAT01_FD_78092 | JGI IMG/M metagenome (GOLD analysis project Ga0105044, IMG submission 78092) | Freshwater microbial communities from Lake Fryxell liftoff mats and glacier meltwater in Antarctica - MAT-01 | ecosystem: Environmental > Aquatic > Freshwater > Ice > Liftoff microbial mat | place...
CCAAGCATGGGAACGACAAGCCGACAGCGGCGGAGGTCTCCTCGGATCCGAACTGCGGGTCATGATCCCTCCAGCGCAGGGTCAGGTGCCGATCGACGCGATGGTTGCAGCATGGCTGGAGGGCTCGACGTCTGACAATGCGGCGTTCGCGCATGGCCTGGTCGGCAGCGAACCAATCGTCGATCCGGCTGTCGTTCGATACCCGTGGGCCGTCCTTGCGTTGTTCGTCCATGACATCGTCGCCGACGACGGCTCCAGGTCGGGTTTTCGGTCGGCATCGTTCGCCGCGCCTTCGCCGGCGGTCGCAATCAACCCAGGCGGATTGATAGAACAATCGCCGTCGGCCCTGATTGGGACATGCGGGTTCTTGCAGGGCCTGTACGACTCGACACTCGGGCAGGTGGCCAAGTGGTTCGAGATCAGCGCATCAGATGGTCTGATCGTTTCGATAGCAAAGCAAGCGCTGACACTGTTCGGAAATGTGATCGGCTCTGCAGTCGACGCCGCACTTGCTCCGGTTGTCGGTCCGCTGAAAGCAGCAGTTGGCGCCCTGTCCACGGTCGTGGCCGTTGCCAGCGCGATCAGCCCATGGACGGCCACGGTGAAGCCTGATGCTGCGAGCAAGCAGTACGGCATCGAACCTGGAGGCATCGTCACGGGGACCTTTCGCCTGGTCGTCGATGCCCCGCTCGGGATTGAGTGGCCCGCATCGGTTCAGAGTTGCGCCGATCTTGCCGGTGTGACGCTTCCGGACCTCAACCCGGCAGGCACGGTCGTCGAGTGGAATTTCGCCGATGCCCAAGTTGCGGCTGACAAGGGCGCGTCGGACGCCGTCGTGATCAGTGATCAGTTCCCGTTCGCAGAGCTCACCTATTCGACCAAACTGGAAAGCGCCGAGGTCGCCGCGAACGGGAGTCCTGCCACCGTGCCGATCAAGGTTTCGGCGGTCGTCCTGCGTGAGCAGGCCAAGCTGCTCACCCCAGTGCTGGATGCGGTCATCGGCCAGGCACTTGCGAAGCTTCCTGAGCAGATTCGGATACTGCTGCAGGGAGCGGCCGGTGATGCTTCTGCCGGACTTGCTGCGCTGTTGTCGGGCCCCGTTTCGGCACAGAGCAGCGTCGTGGTGGTCACATATCATCAGCCGCCGGCACCCGTCACCGTGCCGGTCACGGAAGTACCACCCAGCCCCACCAGCGTTTCTCCGCCTCCTCCCGCAGGGTGTGAGGGCCAGATCCTGTATGCAATCAGTTCGACATTCGCTGGGTTCCTGATGCCTGCGGGCGTCCGGCTGTATCTCGATCCGGTCAGCGGCGAGGGCATCTTGAACTTCGACGAGTCGGACGTGTACAGCGTGTCTGGCGGATCGCTCGCTGAGGTCAACGGCAAGTTGTATTTCTCGTATTCGGTCAACGGCGACTCTTACCGTCTGTCTTCGGCATACGGCGGGCCTCTCCGTCTCACGCTGGTGACCAGCGAAATCAAGACGAACGTCGATATCGATACGAGTTCGTTGCTCGGCATCGAGGAAACAGCCCGTTGCGTCAATGGATCCCTTGTCCTTGATCGCACGGGCCAGACCTACGAACCGTGACCGCGAGGTGGAGCATCGACCGACGGCGCTAGCTACTTGCCCCTGAAATAGTCGGCTGAGCTGGTCCTGGGGGGTGCTCGCGTTTCTGTTCGGGTTGGAGGATGATGGCTCCGAGACCTGAGTTGAGACCTGAGGATCGGAGCCATCATCCGTGTTGAGAACAGTATGTGTTCGCCCGACGTTGTGGGAAGCGATGTTGCCGCCGGAGGCGTTGATGATGCCTCCAGAGCTCGAAGCGGTCGACGTGTTGTTGGACGATCCGAGGTTCTTCGAGCCGTTCCGACGGTGGTTCGATCCGACGTTCGGTCGGCCGTCAATTCCGATGGAAAGTCCAGGCCGCCGACAGCTTCGTCGAACTCGTCAAATGGCGCACCGGGGCCGAGGGCAGAATCGCCGCTTCGAAGCGCCAACACGGATGGGGACGAGCGCGGCTGCGCAGTCTCGAAGGCGCTCGAACCTGGTGCGGTTGGGGCGTCCTCAGCCACAACGCGATCAAGATCGCCGCGCTCTCCAACTGACCCCTGGCGACAACATCACGGACCGCCATCGACCCCCTGCTTCGCCGCGTCCACAGGCCGAATTCCGGTCGGCGACGACCACCCGACGCCATGTCGCAGCGCACGTGACCACCTACTATTTCAGGGGCAAGTAGCTAGCGCGGGGAAACGGCTGAGACGCACGCAACGCCGTGGGCTCTCACCTCGGCATCGAGTCTGCAATCTCAAGGCCTCACAGAGCGACACCCGCTCGATCGGCGAGGGCCGTTGGTCAGTTTCTGCCATCGCGCCTTCGGCGCCGTCACCCAGTGGTGGTCGTGGTCGTCGAGGGCACCGTTGTCGTGGTGGTTGTGGCCGGCGGCGGGATCTTCAGCCTCTGGCCAACCTCGATGTGCTCGGGGTCAGTAATTCCGTTGGCCGCGATCAGCTCGTCGATGGTGACGCCGAACTGATCTGCAATCTTGCCCAGGCCATCGCCCGGCTGCACCTCGTACACCTCCAGCACCGTCGTGGTGGTGACGTTCAGCGTGGTGGTGGTCGTGGTGGAGAAGATCGGTGGCAACGTCTCGGTGGACTTTGCGTCGTCGCCACAGGCAACAACCGCCAGCGGCAGCAGCGATGCTGCCGCCGACATCAACACAAGCCGAGCCCGTTTCACGCGGGCGAGCATATGCCAGTTCGGCGATGAATCGCTCTGCGCCCTACTCTGCGCAGATGACCACGGTGCAGTTCCCAGGAGCCCAGGCGCCAACACGCGAGTACGACCTCGACATCGGCGGCGTGCGCATCGCCGTGCACGAGTGGGGCGACGAAGCTGCTGCCCCGTTGTTCCTGGTACACGGCGGTTTCGACTTCGCCCGCACCTACGACGAGTTCGCGCCACGGCTTGCCGCTGCTGGTTGGCGCCCCATTGCGTGGGACCAGCGCGGGCATGGCGATTCAGAGCATGCAGCGCTCTACGGATGGGACGCCGACATTCGCGACGCAATCGGCGTGATGAGCCACATCACTTCCAAGCCAGCCCCCGTCATCGGGCACAGCAAGGGCGGCGCGCTGATGATCCAGTTGGCCGATGCGCAACCCTTCCGTTTCAGCCATCTCGTCAACCTCGATGGCCTGCCGTCCAAGCGGCCGATGAGCGACCTGGCCGACCACGAGCGCAGCCGCATGATGGCCGGCGATATCGCTGGTTGGCTGGACCACAGACGCACCACCTCCACCGCCATTCGCAAGTCCGGCACTCTGGAAGAACTCGCACAGCGGCGCGCCCGCATGAACCCGCGCCTACCAATGGAATGGTTGCGCTACCTGGTCACGGTCGGCGGGCGCGAAGACACCGACGGGTGGCGCTGGAAGCTGGATGCATCGATGCGGATGGGCGGTTTCGGGCCGTGGCGCCCGGAGTGGACAGCCACTCGTATTCCCGGTCTCGGTATGCCGTTTCTCGGTGTGCTCGCCGGTCAGCAAGAGCCGATGGGGTGGGGCACGTTGCCCAATCAGATCCATACGCACCTGCCGCCGGGCGGGCGGCTGGAAGTGCTGCACGACAACGGCCATTTTGTGCACATCGAGGCGCCCGCCGTGGTCGCCGGGATGGTCATCGACTTCTTGGAGCGTGGCTGAGTGAGCGCTGTGTTTCTCACCCACAACAAGATTCAGCTCGCGCTACACCCCTTGCGCGCCGGTGAGGGCCAGCCGCTGCTGCTGCTGCATGGTCTGGGCGAACAGACCCCCGCGGTCGCGCCAGCGTGGACGGAGCCGTGGGCCGGGCCGGTGTACGGGCTCGACTTCACCGGCCACGGCGCCAGCACCGTGCCGATGGGCGGCGGCTACTCGGCCGAGACGATGTTGGCCGACACCGACATTGCGCTTGCGCACCTCGGGCCATGCACCACCGTCGGCCGCGGGTTGGGCGCGTACGTGGCGCTGATGATTGCCGGCGCGCGACCGCAACTCGTTCGCGGCGCGGTTCTGTGTGACGGGCCGGGTTTGTGGGGTGGCGCGACAGGGCCCACATCCACCAGCTTCAACTCGGTCGATCCGCCGTACTCGGCACCCGATCCGAACGCGCTCATCGATTTGTCGCGCGATCTGCGTCCCCCGGACTATGCCAGTCTCTTCGTCCGGCTGGCGTTGGAGCACAGCGGCTTGGCCGAGCCAATCGCGGTCACCACCGTCGTACGGCCACCGTGGCTGGAAGCCGTGGCCATCGAAGTCGGCGTAGCAACCTGCACCCTCGCCGAAGCCCTCGCGCTCTACGGCGTGGCTCGAAAGGGCTAGGTGGTGCGCTGGCTGACGAAGGCGGCGAGCGCTATCAGTTCGTCGCGAGCCTCGGCCTCGACGGGGGCAACCTCGATAGCGGTGACCGCCTGCACGGTGAGCCGGGCGATAGTCATCTCCAGATCGTCGAGCGCACCAGTATCGACGATGACCTGCTGGACACATTCGACATCGGCGTCGGAGAGTTCGCCACGACCAACCAGCGCCAAGACCTCGGCCTGCGCGCCGGACGCTGACTCAACTGCACGCGCCATCAGCGGCGTCGGCTTGCCCTCGCGGAGGTCGCCGCCAACCGGCTTGCCCGTCACCGCTGTATCGCCAAAGGCACCCATCACGTCGTCGCGCATTTGAAAGGCATCGCCAAGTGGCAGACCGTAGGCGCTGAGTGCGGGAAGTAGTTCGGCCGCCCGGTGCGGCGCTGCCATGACAGCGCCGAGGTGCAATGGGCGCTCGATGGTGTACTTGCCGCTCTTGTAGCGACAAATCTGCTCCGCCTTATGTCGGCTGCGTTCGTTACGCGCACCGCCAATGACGTCGAGCAGTTGACCGACATTGAGTTCGACACGCAGCTCGTTCCAGATGGCCCAGGCCTCACGGCTTGCGTCGGCCATGAGCATGTCGCCGTACACGAACGCGAGGTCCCCGACCAGGATGGCAACGCCCTCACCGAACCGACGTGCCTCGCCGGCCCACCTGCTCTCGCAATGGCGCTGCGCAAAAACCGTGTGCGTAGTGGGGTTGCCGCGACGGCTTGCAGCATCGTCCATCACGTCGTCGTGGAACAACGCAAAGGCGTGCATCATCTCGAAGGCTGCGCCCGCGTCGGCCACCGCTGTGTCACCTGGGTCGCCGCCGGCGGCGACATAGCCCCAGTGACAGAACGCTGGTCGCAGCCGCTTACCCCCGACCAGTACTAGGCGGCCGATCTCTGCCATCGGCTCGGCGAGGTCGGAATCGAACGCTGCCCATCGAGCGTACTCGGGCTCCAAGAACTCTCTCAGCCGCTGTTCGACACGAGCGGCGATGAGTGCAAGGGAGGGAGGTGCTGCCGGCGAATTCACGGGTGGCAGGTTACGGCGCCGGTCAGAAGAAGCTGCCGCAGCGGGGCAGGGGTCGGCTGGCGAACAGCATGTCCGCAACTGCCAGCGCGCCGGCGTGCTGCTGCTGCACCACGCCCCCCACCCACAGGTCGCGCCATGCAGTGCCACCCAGGTAGGCGGCTGAAATGCCGTTGATGGTGGTGACCAAGCCGGCCTTGTCCGCGCCGACGGTGCTGCGTTGCGCACCGGCGGACGACACCTGCCACGTGCCGCAGTTGCCCGCGAAGAGCGGGTCGGTGATGGCAATGGTGACCGTAGCCCGGGTGGAGCTGTAGGTGCGTGCTGACAACGCAGCATCGACGTCGAGGAGACGCAGCCACTGCTCGTCGTAGCGCATCTTGGATAGGTAGTGCCGTTGGTTCCCGAGCCCGAAGCGGACCGCGTCGTCGAGCGGTCGCTCGCTGGCATGCACGACATCGATGAGATCGAGCTCAAGAATGAACTTCCACAACGCCAGCTCCACCGCAGGGGCTGCACCCCATACGTCGTGCACGGTGCACTTGCCACCGACGTGCTCGACCGACGACTCCAGCCACTCCGACGTGTACTGCGCCCAGCCGTCGTCGACGCCGTCGATGTCGGAGTGGACGATGACGTACGTCGCCTTCGCCATCCCGATCGCGTCCTCCAGGTAGCGCTCGTGCATCCACATTGGGCGCCCAATCGTGCCGGGCCGGTCGAACCCGACCCGTTCGTGCAGTTCGGCGACAACGGCCAACGTGTCGCCACGATCGAGGATGCGGATAGAGCCAGCGGCGACCGGTACCACCACACGCGCACCTGCGCGACGGTCGATTTCGATGTCCCACGCCTCGCCTGCCACGGCGAAACCAAAGCGCTCGTAGATGACAGCCTCGCTTGCGCGCAGACAGGCCAGCACCATGCCGTCATCCACGGAGTCGCGCAGCAACTGCTGCATGGCCGTGGTGAGCACACCCCGACGAGTATGTGTTTGGCGCACACCGACGCGAGAGACGCCAGCGGTGGCCAGCCGGGCGCCACCGGGCACTGCAGTGACGAACGGAAACGCACTGGCGTGCCCCACGCACTGTGCGCCATCCCACGCGGAGATGGAGAGGCAGTCGGCCCAAGAGGCAACGAGATGCGGCTTGGCCCAGTCGTCGTCGGACGAGGGCGGGAAGAGCAGCGCTGTGCGAAAGACGTCGGCGGCGGCACGCCGTTCGTCGGGTTGGGTACGGCGAAACTCGATGCTCATGACGTCAATCTCTCATTGCTGCACGTGCGGCCACCAGCGAATTTCAGCGGGAGTGGTGCGGTCGCCTTCACTCGTCGGTGCCCAGCTCGGCCACGACCTGCTCGATCTGCGTACGAGCGTTACCGATGCGATCGCGGCAGAAGCCGATGAGCTCCGAGGCGCGTTTCACCTGCGCGGCCAACACATCGACGTCGACATCGGTGCGCTCGAGATCGGCGAGGATGGTTTCCAGCTCGGCGAGCGCTTCGGCATAACCCTGTGCAGCCTCGGTCGCGACCTCGCCGTGCTCGGTTTCCTGTCTCTTACCTGGTGGTTGGCTCACGAGTGGGTCTCCTCCACACGGCTGTGCGCCGTGCCGTTGGCGAATGTGGTGATGATCCGGTCGCCAGGCTGCACCTGCGAGGCGTCGCGCACAGTGCGCCCATCGGCGGTGCGAGTGACGCTCCAGCCGCGGGCCATGGTGTGCACGGGGTCGAGCAAGCGCACGCGTTGCTCAACGGCATCGAGATGCCGAAGCTCGGGGTCGAGACGCTGCGGAGCACGCCCGATGGCGGAGGCGGCGACGGCGAGGCGTGTGACCGCGCGTTCTACCACCCGGCCGGCGCCGATGCCCACCCGCCGAGCACGCTGTGACAGGCGCTCATCGGCACGTTGCACTGCGGCAACGACGCGCAGGCGGATGCCGTGAGCCAGTTCGGCCACGTCGGCGGCAGCAGCGGTGACCCCACGCTCAGCCCTTCGTTCGATGGCTGTCCAGAGCAGTTCGGTGCGTTGCTGGTACGCAACGACATGCTCCACCAACGCGGCCGCGCACGCCGTTGGGGTTTTGAGCGCGGTGTGCGCGACCTCGTCGGCGACGCTGCGGTCGGTCTCGTGGCCCAGACCGGTGAACACCGGAATCGGTGAGAGCGCAATTGCGGTAGCGATGGCTTCGTCGTCGAAGGTGGCCAGCTCGCTGCGGCTACCGCCGCCACGAATGACCACGACGACATCGAGATCGCGATGGCGAGCCAGCGTGCGTACGCCGGCGGTGACCTCGGTGACCGCCCACTCGCCCTGTACCCGCACATCAACCACGCGCAGGTGGAACGCCAGTCTGCTGCGCTCGATCTCGTGGAGGAAGTCGGCCCACGCAGCGCTGGCGGTGCTGGTGACGACACCTACCCGCAGCGGCGCCGGCGACACACTGCGGCCCCGATTTCGGTCGTACAACCCCGTGGCGACCAGCCGACGCACCACGTCGTCGCGCTGCAGTGCCAGCTCGCCCAACGTGAAGCGAGGGTCGATGCCACTCATCTTCACACCCAGCTGACCCGACGGGGCGAAGAAATCGAGATGGCCGAAGATGCGCACCTTGAGGCCGTCGGCAAGGCGTAGACGGTTCTTCATCAGTAGCGGCTTGAGCCGCGCTTGCGCCGGAGCGAAGAACTGCACATTGATGGCCGCTTTCCCCTCGCCTGTGTCTTCCACCAGCCGGAAGTAGGCGTGAGGCCCGCGAACACTCCACCCCTGAATCTCGCCACGGACCCACACGCCATCGGTGAACTTTCGGCGGAGCACGCCGTTGATGGCGTCGGCCAGTTCGCCGACGGAGAAGGTGGGAACGCCGCCGTCATCTACGTCGTGGCCGTCCACCTCCAGGTCAAAGCCGGGTTGGCCATACGACGGTTGGTCAGCGCGAGACATCGCGGCAGAGGCTACGCGCCCAACTCGCGAACATTGTCGAGTTCGGGGTCTTCCAGGGCGCCGAACAGCTCGCCGTCGATGGGCTGCAGCTGCTTCTTGCGCAGGTCGTCGATGGAGTTGAGCGGCCGCTCAAGTGCACGCCGGCGGGTGGTGGCCAGTTCTTCGAACGAACGATTCACCATGTCGAACTGGCGGCGAACCTTGTCGATCTGCTCGGTGTACTTGCCCCACTGCTGGTCGAACTTTCCCAGCAGCCCGAGGATCTCTTTGCTGGTCTGCTCGATCATGAAATTGTCGAAGGCCTGACGGATGACACCGAGGAAGGCGAACAAGGTGAGCGGCGAGCAGATGACCACATGCTGCGCCATCGCTTCCTCCACCAACCCGGTATCGGACTCGTGGATGAACGCCGCCAAGCTCTCGTTGGGCACGAACAGCAACACGTTGTCAACCGTCGGCCGGTCGTCGGCCTGGGCGTATTCGCGCTTCGCCAGCTCGCGCACACGGGCGCGCACGTCGCGTACGAACGTGGCGCGATGGGCCGAACGCTCGGCCTCGGTGCTCGCCTCCAGGAACTTCAAGTACGACGCCATGGGAAACTTGACGTCCATGAACAACACGTGCCCCTTGGGCAGCACGAACGTGAAGTCGGGGATGCCCGTACCATCGCCGGCGACCGCTGTGCGCTTGAAGTAGTTGACCTTCTCCTGCATGCCCGCCATGCGCAACACGTCTTCGGCCATTCGCTCGCCCCACTGACCGCGAGCGTTGGACGAGGCCAGTGCCTCGCGCAAGCTGCTGGTGGTGCCGGCAAGGGACTGCGTGATCTCGGTGTGCACCTGCAAGCTGCGATCGACCTGGCCGAAACGCTCGCTGGTGGACTCGCCCAGCTGCTGCACCAATTGTGAGAGGCGGCCGAGGTCGGCGTGCACACCTGCCTGCACCTCACTCAGCTTTGCATCGATCAGTTCTTGACGCCCGGCCAGCGACGCATCGGATGCTTGGGTATGGGCGCCCAGCTGCTCGCGGGTGAACATGACCGCCTGCTCCACAGCCGCCTGCACCGCCATGTCGCGCTCGCGGGCTGCGCGCTCGTTGGCCTGCGCCACAGCGGCCGCTACCGCCTGCTGCACCATCTGCTGGGGAACCTCCATCAGCACTGGCTGGGCGGGCGCAACCGTTGGCACGCGCCGGTTGGCCAGCAACCAGGTGATGGCGGCAGCAGCGCCAACGAGGAGAACAACGAGCAGGGCGACCAGGACGACTTCCATACCCCTCATCATGGCGAAGGGGTGTGACAGGGTTCGCGGATGGCCAACAACCCCAGTTCAGGCGATGGCGGCGGTCTCGCCGGCGCGAACTTGGGTGGCGTAGGCGCCATCCAGCGCCAGCAGTTCATCGTGGGTGCCCTGCTCGACGATGCGGCCGCCTTCCAGCACCACGATGCGGTCGGCGTCGCGGATGGTGGACAGCCGGTGGGCGATGACGAGCGCGGTGCGGCCGCGGAGCGCTTCCTCCAGCGCAGCCTGGACATGCGCTTCGTTTTCGTTGTCGAGGTGGCTGGTGGCCTCATCGAGAATCATCACGGCCGGGTTCTTCAACAGCAGCCGGGCAATTGCCAGCCGCTGCTTCTCGCCGCCACTGAGCCGGTAACCACGCTCGCCGACAATGGTCTCGTAGCCGTCGGGGAGAGCGGAGATCGTGTCGTGGATGCGAGCGCCGCGACACGCAGCATCGAGCTCGGCATCGGTGGCGTTCGGTTTGGCGTAGCGAAGGTTGGCGCCGATCGACTCGTGGAACAGATGCGGATCCTGGCTGACCACGCCGATCGCTTCGCGCAGTGAGTGCTGCGTGAGGTCGCGCACGTCGTGACCATCGACCAGCAGCGCACCACCGGTGACGTCGTACAGCCGCGGCACCAAACCCGACATGGTCGTCTTACCCGAGCCAGAGGCACCCACCAGGGCAACGGTCTCGCCGGGCTCGATCACCAGCGACACACCCTGCAGCACGTCGTAGTCAGGGTCGGACGCAACGAACGTCGAGGGCGCCTCCAGCGACTTGACGGTGACTTCGGCGGCTGCCGGGTAGCGGAAACACACATCGCGGAACTCCACGCGGCCCTGCGGTGCGACGAGGTCAATGGCACCGGGCCGGTCCGTGATCGGCTCGGGTGCGTCGAGCACTTCGAAGACACGTTCGAAGCTGACCATTGCGGTCATCAGGTCGACACGCGCATTCGTGAGGCCGGTGAGCGGTTGGTACACCCGTGTGACCAGGGCGGCGAGCAGCACCAGGTCGCCCGGGCTGATATTGCCGCTGACCACGAAATGCGCGCCAACGCCGTAAATGGCAGCGGCGCCCAGTGCGCCCACCAAGCCGAGCGCGACGAAGAACACCCGGCCCAGCATTGCGGCGCGAATTCCGGTGTCGCGCACCCGCACAGCGCGGCTGGCGAACAACGAAACCTCGTCGTTCTGGCGGCCGAACAATTTCACCAGCAGAGCGCCTGCCACATTGAACCGCTCAGCCATCTGCGAGTTCATCTCGGCGTTCGTCGCCATGTTCTCGCGTGAGATCACCTGCAACCGGGCGCCGACTCGCTTCGCCGGAATGATGAAGATCGGCAGCACCACCAACGCCAGCACGGTGAGGCGCCACTCGACCGTGGCCATCGCTGCCAGGGTGGTGGCCAGCACGACAACATTGCTCACCACGCTGCCCAGGGTGCTGGTCACCGCTGTTTGCGCGCCGACGACGTCGTTGTTGAGTCGGCTGGTGAGCGCACCGGTTTGCGTTCGGGTGAAGAACGCGATCGGCATGCGCTGGACCTTCGCGAACAACGCCACGCGCAGGTCGTAGATGAGACCCTCGCCAATGTGTGCGCTACACCAGCGCTGCACGATCGCCAGCGCTGCGCTGGCCAGCGCCGCAAGTACGACGATCAGGGCCAGCGTTGTGATCTGCGAGCGATCCTTGTTGGGGATCGCATTGTCGATGATGCTTCGGAAGGCAAAGGCTGGGATGAGCTCGACCAGCGCCGACACCACGATTGCAGCGAGGAACAATGCAATCGTTCGGCGATAGGGACGGGCGAACTGCCACGCCCGCCGCAACGAGTTGCGCTGCAGCTTCTTGCCCTTCACCGCGTCGGAATCGCCCGGCATCAGCATGTGTGGTCCCATACGCATGCCACCGAGGATACGGACGGGCGGACGTACTTCTACGATGGCGTGATGCGTCACCGACCGTTTCGGCTCCTCGCCTGTCTCGTTGCGGGCGGCTTCATCGTTGCGTCGTGCGGCGATGGCGTCAACGAGGGCATCAAAGAGGGTCGCACCACCCGCAGCACCATCGACAGCGTTCCGATCGATACCGCCAAAACGGTCCTGCCCGAGACCACCACTGCCGCGTCATCGACAACGGAACCCGAGTCGACCGATCCGAACAGCCCGGACAACACAGCACCCGCTGACGCCAGCGCCTTCGCGTGGACAGAGGTCGAGGCGGGTATCGACGAGGGCACCCTGGAGGTACCGCTCGATCACGACAATCCCAGTGGCGGCACGATCACCCTCTACCTGATGCGACACCGCGCCGCCGACCCGGCCAACAGGATCGGCTCGTTGCTGGTAAACCCCGGTGGCCCTGGCTATGGCGGCAGCGGGCTGGCATACAGCGCCGACGGCATATATGGCCAAGACCTTCTGGATCGCTTCGACATCATTGGCTGGGACCCGCGCGGCACCGGCCTCAGCCTGCCGGCCATCGACTGCGTCGACGACTACGACAGGTACTTCGGGCTCGACTCTTCGCCCGATACACCCGAGGAACGCCAGGCGTTGATTGATATTGGAACCGAGTTCGGAAAGAACTGCCTGCGCAAGAACACCGACGTGCTGCCCTTCATCAACACCGAGAGCTCTGCCCGCGACATGGACTCCATTCGCACAGCGCTGGGTGAGAAGAAGATCTCGTACTTCGGCTTCAGCTACGGCAGCGAACTCGGCACGACGTGGGCAACACTTTTTCCCGACACCGTTCGGGCCGCCGTGGTCGACGGTGCTGTCGATCCGACCGTGGGCTACCTGGAGCAGAACATTCAGCAGGCCGCCGGCTTCGAGGCGACGTTCGCCACCTTCCTCGCACAATGCAGCGCGACACCGACCTGTGCGTTCTACAACGGAGGTGATGCAGAGGGTGCGTACGACGCTCTTTCCGACGACATCGACGCGAACCCCATCACAGTCGACCCGGATCGAACCGACGTCACGCAGGGCGTGCTCACCACAGCCGTGTCCGGCGCCATGTACGACCAGGGTTACTGGCCGCAGCTGGAGCAAGCCCTGGCCGACCTGCTGGGTGGCGATGGTCAGGGCGTCCTCGACCTGTACGACGACTACTTCGGCTACAACGGCAGCGGCTGGGACGACTCGCTGGAGGCCTACTTCGCGATCGGTTGTCTCGACGACCCGGGGAGTACCGGTCCTGACGACCTATACTCCCACGAAGCCGAATTCGCTGCAGCCGCACCCCGCCTCGGCCGCGGCTGGATGGCCGAGCTGACGTTCTGCTCTGTGTGGCCGGTGCCCGCCGCCGCCATTGTCAACATCACCGGTCGCGGCGCTGGCCCGATCGTGGTCGTTGGCACCACCGGTGACCCGGCCACACCGCTGGCGAGCACCCGCAACATGGCAAAGGCATTGGAGGACGGTCACCTGGTGGTCGTAACGGCCGACCAGCACACCGGCTACGGCGTCAACGCCTGCGTCAACAACGCGGTCGACAGATATCTGGTCGACCCCGCCGCCCCCCTCGACGACGAGATCATCTGCAACTGACGTTCCCAACGACTGACACCCAACTTCTGATGGGGCGCGGCTGGCGGGAACCCGCCGGGCCGTATCCTGCGGCCTATGCGTCGCGCCTTCATCTCGCTTGCCACTGCACTGTCGTTCGTGGCGGCCTGCTCCAGCGGCAACAGCGTGTCGTCCATCAAGTCGAATGCCGACACGACCGTCAGCGCCACGGACAGCACCGACCCAACGACGACCGAAACTGACACCACCAGCGCGGACACTCCCGCCACCGTCGCCGGCGAGACCGCCGACTTCGAGTGGTTGGACTTTGGCGATGATGGCACCGTCGAGACCGGCCATCTGGAAGTGCCGATCAACTACGACGACCCGTCACAGGGCACTTTTGATCTCTACGTGGCTCGCCACTTGGCCGACCCTGCCAAGCGCATCGGCAGCCTGCTGGTCAACCCCGGCGGCCCGGGATTCGGCGGTAGCGACTTTGCGATCTACGCCGACCAGATCTATGGTCAGGACCTGCTCGAGCGGTTCGACATCATCGGCTGGGACCCGCGGGGTACCGGCCTCACGACACCGGCCATCGATTGCACCGACGATTACGACCGCTTCTACGCCAGCCTCGACCTCACGCCGGAGGACCCCGCTGAGCGGCAGGCAATCGCGGACACGGCAGAGGAATTCGCCGATGACTGCGCGAAGAAGAACGCCGACATCATCGACTTCGTCGGCACCAACAACTCGGCGCGCGACATGAACTCCATCCGCGAGGCGCTTGGCGAAGCAACCATCAGCTACTTCGGCTTCAGCTACGGCAGCGCACTGGGTGCAACGTGGGCAACGCTGTTCCCCGAGACTGTACGCGCAGCGGTACTCGACGGCGCCGCCGACCCAACCGCCGGCTACATCGAATCAGGGCTGCAGCAGAGCGTCGGTTTCGAGAACTCGCTGGCCACGTTCCTCGCGCAATGCAGTGGCGACGACTCGTGCGAGTTCAACAACGATGGCGATGCCGAGGGTGCGTTCGATGCACTCATGACTTCACTGGACAACAACCCCGTCCCGTCCGAAAGTGGGCGGCCTGATGTGAACCTGCAGGTCGCGATCTCGGGTGTCTTCCGAGCGATGTACTCCGACCAATCGTGGCCGCAGCTGGCAACTGCGCTCACCGACGCTCAGAGCGGCGAAGGCGCAGGACTGTTGGCACTGTACGACGAGTACTACGCACGCAGCGCCGACGGCACCTACGCGAACTCACTCGAGGCCTTCCAGACCATCTTCTGTATGGATACCGCAGAGCGCTTGACCGTCGCCCAGGAAGACGCATCGGCCCCGGACTTCAACGCTGCCGCACCCCGCCTGTCGCCGGGTACCAGCGGCAGCTACTTCTGCACCTTCTTTCCCGTTGCTACCGACCCACGGGTCGAGATCACGGGCAAGGGTGCCGGACCGATTCTGGTCATGGGCACCACCGGCGATTCGGCAACGCCGCTGGCCGGTACTCGGGTGATGGCCGACTCGTTGGACGACGGGCGATTGGTCGTCGTGACCGGGAACCAACACACGGGTTACGGCGTCAATGCCTGCTCGTCGGACACCATCGAGCAATACCTCATCGATCCAGTGGAGAACGCCCCGACCGATGGCGCCGAGTGCCCATGACGCGCCGTGCCGGACGCCATGGCTAGTTCCGCCCGCTGCGCATTGTTCACCCCGATCAGTACCCAACAGCTGGGAAACGGCCTTGCCCATCGGGCACGATTCTGGCAGGAGGTGCTCGCTCATTTCGGGTCGGTGACAACCGTTCTGATCCCGCTCGCGGGCGGGCCCGTGGCTCTCGGTTCGCAACAGGACGACGAGATCGTTGTTCCGCTCGTCGATGCCGCCCCCGCTACTTCATACCTTCCCGCTCGAGCGCGGCGCGCCCCTGAGAGCGAAGGACGACGGTGGCAAGCAGGGGTTTCCGATTTCGACCTCGTCGTCGTGCTGCGCTCGTACTGCGCGCCGTTCGCATTCGGCGCCGTCGCAGGCACCTCCGCCGCAATCATCGTCGACGTCGATGATGATGACGCAGCCTTCCTCACCGAGGCGGGCCAGCACGAGGAGGCCGCCAGGTACCGGGCACTGCTCGAGGAGATTTCCAGGCGTGCGCAGTTGGTCGTCAGTGTCACCGGTTTCGGCAGTACGACCGCAGTGGCCAACAGCGTGACACCCGCGCCACCACGTCCGAAAGATCGAGTACCCGGGCGGCGAGCGGTGATGGTTGGCAACTTCGGCTATCCACCAAATGTGGAGGGCGCACGGTGGTTCATCGACGAAGTACTGCCGCTCACCCACGGAGCTGCGGCGTCGATGGAGTTCGTGATCGCCGGGCCGGGAAGCGAACAGTTCGTGCCGTATGGCGTGGGCTTCGCACCGGATCTCACGGGGCTGTACTCGTCGGCCGACGCGGTGGTGGTGCCCCTGCTGAGCGGCTCGGGTTCGCGGATCAAAGCGATCGAAGCGTTCGGTGCCGGTGTCGCAGTGGTCGGCACATCGGTCGGCCTCGCCGGGCTGGACCTTCGAGCAGGTGTCGACTGCCTGATGGCCGACGAGCCATTCGACTTCGCAAGAGCACTCGTCCGCCTACTCGACGAGCCCGAGACGGCCGCAAGGATTGCCGACAACGCGACGGCCGACGTCGTACCGATCTACTCTCGCTCGGTCGTTGCCCGGGCCGCCGACCAGCTGTTGCAAACGTGCCTCGACCACCCGACCACACCTGTCCTCGCGAGGGCACGCAGTCTCGAAGTTGCCGAGTCCCACGACGGGGTCGTGGTCACCGACACCGCAACGATGACGGTGCACCACCTCAACGCCTCGGCCGCTGCAGTCTTCTTGCTCGCCGATGGATCGACGTCTGCCGCCGAAATGGTCGCCGAGTTGGAGCAGAGCTACGGCGCCTCGGCCGAACTGTCGGACAAGGTCGGCGCAGCCGTCATGGCATTGGCAAAGGCAGGCCTGATAGTTCTCCGCCGCCCCCGCCACAACTGAAGATGCCCGAGCCATACGGGCCCGGGCATCTACTCGGTGTGTTGGCGGGCAACACGCTGGCGGAAGGGGTGGGATTTGAACCCACGGAGAGTTGCCCCTCGCACGCTTTCGAGGCGTGTCCCTTTGGCCGCTCGGGCACCCTTCCGTGCGGAAGGTTAACGGATATGGCGGCAGGTACCACCAGCAGTTCCACCCAGCGGGGTCGCTTGCCGTCGCCCCTGCTCACGAACCGTGAAACGCTCAAGGTCAAGAAACTGTATGCCGAAGAACTTTGAGTGCATGCAGACCTGTTCGCCCACGAAGGCACCTTCACCGCTCGCCCTGCCTGGCTGGTGATCGAGGCCGCACGTCGCCAACAGCTGACCGGCGAGCTGTCACTCGCCACCACCCCAACCACTCATGTGTACCTGCGCGACGGCCAGATCTACTTTGCCGAGCGCAGCACCGACGGGGGTCTGGGCGTACGCCTGCTGGTGGAGGGTGTCATCACACGCCAACAGATGGGCAAGGGCGCGCTGCTGGTGAGCGGGGTCGAGCACCTCGGACGCATGTTCCAGCGTGACGCCTCGATCGACCGCCAGTCGGTGGAGCTGTGCGTTGAGCTGATGACCGACGACGTGCTCACCTCGGTGGCCAACGACGTCATCGACCACTACACGATGACGATGTACAAGCGTCATGCCAATGGCATCGATCGCTGGCTACCAACTCGCATTGAAGCGATCACACACATCGTCGAGGGCTCACACCTCGTCGAGCCCGACGCCACGATCACCGCCGGCCCCGGCCCTCGCCGTCCAGCGTTGTACAACGCCGAACGTGTTGCCGTCGAACGTGTTGCCGTGGAACGTGTTGCCGTCGAGCCGGTCGTCGAGTTCGTCCTCCCGATCGAAGAGCCAACGCGCGAAACCACCACCGTTGCAATGCAAGGTCCGAAGGACATGACCCTGTCGGGGCCCGCCAGTGACATCGGAGCCGCGCTGGCGCTGGCGGCAACGTTCAGCGAACCCGTCGAAGCCAACCAGACACCGGAGATACCCAGCTATTCGCTGACGTGCTCCATCGGAAAAAGCCTTGCAGCCGCCGCCGCCGCCGGCTTGCTGGAACCCTCGGCTCCGCTCACCCCAGCGACGATGTTCGCAGAGGATGTGTCCAGATGCGATTCGGACAACGGCTCGGGAACGAGCCTGGCTCAATCTGCGGTCGACGCGATCATGTCATCGGCGATTGCGGACGAGGTGGCAGCGGCAGTTCGTCGAGCACTTGCAGCAATCGACGCAGCAGCGCAGCCGGTGACCAGCGTGTCGCCCACAGACTTCACCGCTTCGGTCCCAACACTCGAGCAACCTGCGGCAACGACCGCCGCATGAGCGGCAGAATCTCAGCGACGCCTGTCGGCGAAGAAGGACTTGAGGAGCTGGCCGCACTCGTCGGCCAACACCCCACCTTCCGTCGGCGGCCGGTGATTCAGCCGGTCGTCGGCACACACGTGAGAGAGGCTCTCCACCGCTCCGGCCTTCGGGTCGGTGGCGCCGTACACCAGGCGCCCGAGGCGGCTGTTGACGACTGCGCCGGCGCACATCGTGCATGGCTCCAACGTGACGTACAACGTGCAGTCCAGCAGCCGCCAGTGACCAACCACCAACGATGCATCGCGCAGTGCGAGCACCTCGGCATGCGCCGTCGGGTCACCCGTCAGCTCACGCTCATTGTGCCGCGCCGCAATCACGAGACCATCGCGCACAACGACTGCGCCAACGGGTACATCGCCGTGTACCGCTGCCGCTTGCGCCTCGATGAGCGCCAACTGCATCGCGTCGTTGTCCGAGAGTGCTGCCGCCATGCGCCGCACTCTATGGACGAAAATGGCGGAGGGGGTGGGATTCGAACCCACGGAGGGTTGCCCCTCACACGCTTTCCAAGCGTGCCGATTCGGCCGCTCTCGCACCCCTCCTGGGTGGCGAGGCAGG
>Ga0105044_10005038_pt1 | contig 18185 bp, 18 predicted proteins | sample MAT01_FD_78092 | JGI IMG/M metagenome (GOLD analysis project Ga0105044, IMG submission 78092) | Freshwater microbial communities from Lake Fryxell liftoff mats and glacier meltwater in Antarctica - MAT-01 | ecosystem: Environmental > Aquatic > Freshwater > Ice > Liftoff microbial mat | place...
TGCCGTCGACGCTGAGATCGGGCACGGCGCCGTTCGGCAACGCGCCCTCGAGCGTGATATCGATCGTGACCGTTCCACTCTGTGCAGACGGGTCCTTACGCGTGACGCGACCGGCCACAATTCCGTTTCGCGTATCAATGCTGCCGTGCTGACCGATGGTGATATCCTTGGCCTGACTTTCCAAAAGACGCGCACCAGCCGCTCGCCCGTCGAGACACTCATTGACACGAACGACCATGCCGCCACACCGGCATACTTCGGCTGAGCGTTTGCGCACGTCGACATAGTGCGGCACTGAGCTCGGACTGAATCGGTCGTTGCCGAGCGAGGTGCGATAAACCTGCGCGAGTTCGTTGGGGGCTTGCACGCAGGCAGTGGACGAAGCAGCAGCGCGTCGATAACCGAGAAGACCGCCCGTCATCTCGAAGGTCTTCGAGCCATCGAAGCCCTCGCGTGTCGCGCAGGGACTCATCCCTCTTTGGATGTTGGCGGCGGTTTCGCGGTCCGGATGGTCCGCGAGTTCGGCATCGAGTTCAGCATCGAGTTCAGCATCGGGTTCAGCATCGAGTTCAGCATCGGGTTCAGCATCGAGCGCCTCACGATCAAACAGCGTTCTCCAGCGAAATCGCAATCGGCCAGAGACGCTCATGTGGCCTCTACCACCAATTGTACCGCGCGCATGAACCGTTCCCAGTCTGCCAGCTCCGTCTTGAGGATTCGCTTGCCGGACGGTTGCAGCGAGTAGTACTTCGCTCGACGGTTGTCGTCTGACTGGCGCCACTCGGCGGCGACCAACCCGCGCGCCTCGAGCCGATGGAGCGCGGGATAGAGCGAGCCCTGCGGAACGGCCAACACGTCGCGCGATAGCTGCTGAATCCGTTCGGCGATGCCCCAGCCGTGCATCGGCTGCAGCGAGAGCGCCTTGAGAATGAGCATATCGAGCGTGCCCTGACGGATTGCGGCTTGATCGGCTGCCATACCCTGCCTGTGTAGAAGGTCGAGGGAAGGGAGGGTGCCGCGGCTTATGTAGAAGGTCAAGGGGAGACGACGGTCGAGGGAGGGTCCCGTTCGTCCGGTTGGTCATCGTACCAGCCGTCTACGCCGTGAAACGTTCGTGTTCCTACTCGGTAATGTGCGAGCATACACGCGAGTGCCGTTGCGGAGATTGTGCCACCGTAGGCTTCCTCCAAGCCTTGCCGCATTGGGGCCGGACGCATTACACCAGCTATCCGACGTCAAACTCCCTCACGGTCTCGACGGACCCGCCGACTACCAATCCGCCGGCACGTAGTCCTTGAGAAAGTTTCCCCACATGTGCTCACCACTGTTGATCCCCGCAATGATCGGATCGACAATGCGCGCCGCACCATCCACGATATCAAGCGGCGGATGGAAGCGATGCTCCGCCACTTTGCGCGCCGCAATCTCCGCCGGATCTTCGTCCGTCACCCAACCGGTATCGACCGCATTCATGTGAATGCCGTCCTGCTGATAGTCCGCCGCCGCCGTGCGCGTCATCATATTCAGCGCCGCCTTCGCCATGTTCGTGTGCGGATGACGCGTCGTCTTGAACTTGCGATAAAACTGTCCCTCCACCGCCGACACGTTCACAATGTGCTTGTCGTGATTCTCGGTGCGCATCATCAATGGCTTGAGGCGCGCATTGATGAGAAACGGCGCGATCGCGTTCACCAACTGCACTTCCAGCAACTCAACACTCGGCACCTCATGCATCAGCATGCGCCATGAATTGCGGTCGCGCAGATCCACCTGCTGCAAGTCCTGATCGAGACGACCCTGCGGAAAGAGCGCCTGCTGTGCCGCAACTTCTTCGGGCAACAGTCGCACCTGCGACAGCTGCGCCGCGTGCGTGAGCCCGGCCACTTCCGACAACGTGTTCGATGTGACGGTGGGTAGCGTGTCGCCGCTGGCGTCCACGTTGCCGCCTTCGGGCAACATGCCTTCGGGCAACATGCTGTATCCACGCAATCCTTCGTACGCACCAATGAGTTTGCGCTCGGGTTCGTTCATCGAACTCAGCGGTGCATGTTCGCCTTCCATCATGTGCGCGTAAAAATCGGGCGGACGACGCACCGTCTGACACGCATTGTTGATGATGAAATCCAACCGGTCGCGCGTCTTGAGCAAATGCGTACAGAACGCTTCGACACTCGGCGTGTGACGCAGATCGAGTCCAAAGATCTCGAGCCGATGTCCCCACACGTCGAAATCAGCTTCCTGCGCGTAACGCGCGGCCGAGTCACGCGGAAAGCGCGTGGTGACAATGAGCGACGCGCCCGCGCGCAGCAGCTTGATGCCGGCTTGGTAGCCGATCTTGACACGACCGCCGGTGAGCAGCGCCACGCGACCGGTGAGATCCGCGAGCTCGAAACGCTTGGCGTAGTTGAACTCCGCACACGTGGGGCACAGCTGGTCGTAGAAGTGGTGAATCTCGGTGTACATCGTCTTGCACACGTAGCAGCACTGCGGCTCCAGCACTTCGCGGAATTCCGGATCGCCCTCGACATCGTGTTGTTCGAAGTGGTTTGGCGGAAACACATTCGGCGTCGTGAACACCACTTCGCGACGCAGCTTGCGAATGCCCGTGTCCGCGAGCAACGCTTCTTCGCGATTGACCTTCTCCGCCTTCCGATTCCGCTTGGTCTGTTTCACCAACTGCCGCCGCTTGATCGCATCAGGACGCGACACTTCGCCGGCCACGCGTAGCAGCCGGTGCATGTCCTCCTCGGGCACGGCCAACAACACGCGCCGATCAAGTGCGATTGCCTCTAGGAGTTCGACCGCATCACGCAGACGTTCGGCGAGCGTCTGCCCATCGAGTTGTGGTGCAGGAGTATCGGTACTGGAAGTCATGAAAGCGTCTGAGTGTGAAGCACTACTTTTGGGTGAGCGTTGCGCCGGTGAGTCGGCCGATCGCACCGAGCGTCGTCTGCGCCGCGTTCAAGCCCAGCTTGAAGTCTTTGTCGGTGTACGTGGTGAACAGATCGGTCGGCTGATGCCACTGCGGGTCCCATCCACTGCCGATCTGCGTACCGCGCTCGTTCTCGCGCAGGCTGATTGCCGGAATGATGTCCATGAACGGACCCGAGTCGGTGTTGGTCATGAACGGGCTCACGACGGCTGGATAATCCGTGGCGTATTTCTGGTTCGCAGAGTGAAAGGCCCACGCGAGTGACTGTGCGCCGGCTGCCTGCTTGGATGCGATCTGAAACTCGATGTTCACGTCGGCTTCCGGGCGCTGTTCTTTGCGCATCGTACCATCGGGATTCGGCATGCCATGATCGAACATCATCATGTCGTGCTGCACCATACCGAGCCATTTGGGTTCGGGATACTTGCCGGAGCCGGCCGGTGATTCTTTGCCTTGCAGTGCTTCGCGCTGCGTGACGTATGCGCGCGCGCCATCGAGTCCGCTCTCTTCGTTGTTCCAGAGCGCAAAGCGAATGCTGCGATCGGTCTTGACGTCCGGGTTGCTGAAGATGCGCGCCAGTTCCATCACGACCGCGGTGCCGGAGCCGTCATCGTTGGCGGCTTCGCCGTAGCCGATGCCATCCATGTGTCCGCCGACGATGTACATCTCTTCCGGATGCGTGGAGCCGATTTTGGTGCAGTACACTTCCTGGCGTTCACCGGGCGCTGTGAACTCGGCGTTCAGCAATCGCAACTGTGCGTCTCGCTGCGCCAGAGAATCAGAGTTCACGCCGGTGCGCGTGCGCACCCCGCGATTGCGTCCGCCGCCCGACGCGGTTGCCGCGCGCGCAGCACCACCGCCTGGTGCTCCACCTGCCGGCGCGCCTGCACCACGTCCGCCCGGTGGCGCACCCGCGCCGCGCCCAGCACCGGTTGCGGGTGCTGCGGGCGCTGCCGGAGGACGCGGCTGCCAATCGTAGGTGATCCGTTCGGTGTTGGTGCAGCCGTAGCTCTTGAGCTGCGCTTCAATCCAGTCGATCGCGTCACGGTTGCGCTTCGTGCCCTGACGTCGGTCACCAAAGGCCGTCAGTCCCTTGATGGTCGCCTTGTACTTCTCGAGGTCGAGTCGACCAACCATGACAGCGACCGGGTCCGTCGAATCGATCGGGGCAGGCGCGGACGGCAGGAGCGTCTGGGCGCGCAGCGTCGAAGCGAGCAGCGTCGAGACCGCGAGCGTCAGCGTGGAGGCGCTGACACGGAGTTGCGGAAGACAGGACATGTGCGTGGCTGGCGGGCGGAGAGTGGACGCCGAGTGGGGGCGGGGAAGCCTGGCGACGGGGAACAGGAGAATAACGCGTCTGAAGCGCCGACAGTTGGGAGAGGGGTGTGGTGGGGGCGAACGCTCGATCGCACCCATTTTTGACACGAACTTCGTGTAACACTAGCCCAGGCCCATTAATGCCGCAGGTTCGGCCTACCCTTCGCGCGCCTTCCCGAATATGAATTGACATCAGATGATCGATGCGTTAACATCTGATGCATGCGCACAACGCTTGATATATCGGACGACGTTCTGGCTGCCGCCAAGGAGCGGGCGCGTCGTGAAAACAAGACGGCCGGGGAGGTCATCTCCGAGCTGGCGCGTTACGCGTTAACTGCGCCGCGGCCGGCGGCGGTGGCTGAGCCCGCCGCTGCGTATGGCTTCCGACCGTTCGCGCCCCGCGGCAGCGTGGTCACGAACGACCTCATCGACAAGCTGCGCACTGACGACGCGTACTGATGCGAGCGCTCCTCGACGTGAATGTGCTGATCGCGTTGTTGGATGCCGATCATACGTCACACCGCGCCGCGTGGTCGTGGTTTCACGAGCACGGCCGTAACGGGTGGGCGTCGTGCCCCATTACGCAGAACGGTTGCGTGCGAATTCTGTCGCACCCTGGGTATCCAAACACGCGATCGGTCGCCGAGGTGGTCGAGCGACTGCGCGCCGCGACGGCAGACTCGGCGCACGAATTCTGGCCGGACAGTCAGAGCTTCTTGGACGAAGCGATTGTCGATGCCACGCGTGTGCATGGGCCCAAACAGCTGACGGACATCTATCTGCTGGCGCTGGCGGTCAGGAACAATGGCAGGCTGGTGACGTTCGACGCGGGGATTTCATTGAGCGCAGTGCAAGGCGCGGCGTCGCGGCATTTGCTGAGGGTGTAGGAAAGGTGGCGGGGTGGTCAAGGTGTTGGCGCTTTCCGAATGCGCCTGTCCACACTTTCAATCGGCTAACTTCGTCCAATGCCACGCACTTCAATTGCCATCATTGGCGCCGGCCTCGCGGGGCTGCACGCCAGTCGCTTACTCCGCGCCGCCCAGGCTGACTTCGTCCTGATCGAGGCCCGCGGTCGACTCGGCGGTCGCATCCTCTCCGTAGGCCATGACGGCCAGCCCGCCGACGATGGGTTCGACTTGGGCCCGTCGTGGTACTGGCCGCACATGCAGCCGGCCATCGCCAACCTGATCGCAGAACTCGGCCTCCCAGCATTTGCGCAGCACAGCGACGGCGACGTGATCTTCGAGCGGATGTCGCGCGAGGGACCCCAGCGCTACCACGGCGACGGGGAGGAACCACGCAGCTTTCGCCTGGCCGGCGGCACCGGTTCGCTCGTCCGTGCACTCGAGCATGGGCTGCGGCCTGAGCAGGTCCACCTTAATGCGAACGTGACGGCCATGACACTCCGCGGGGACGGCGTGGAACTCTCCATCCAGCGGGCCGACGGAATCGTGCAAACGCTCCTCGCGGCCCAGGTGATTGCCGCAGTGCCGCCCCGTCTGCTCGACGCTACGGTATCGTTCACCCCCGAACCGGACGTGTCGACCGCGCGTCGCTGGCGTGCGGCCCCGACATGGATGGCGCCACACGCAAAGTTCGTCGCGTGCTACGACCGGGCGTTCTGGCGCGAGGCGGGCCTCGCCGGCACTGCACAGAGCATGGTCGGCCCGATGCCCGAGATTCACGACGCAACCACGGTGTCGGGTCAGGCGGCGCTGTTCGGGTTTGTTGGCAATAGCGCCGACCAGCGCGCGGCCGTAGGAGATGACGCGCTAGTCCTCGCGTGTCTCGACCAGTTCGAGCGGCTGTTCGGTGCCGAAGCGCGGCGCCCACGCGCGACGCTGCTTAAAGACTGGGCGGCCGACCCACTCACCGCGACTGCTGCCGACCGCGTGGCGACAGGCCATGTCGCGCCCGATCCCGCGCCGTGGGTGTCCGGGCCGTGGCAGGCACGCCTGACGCTGGCCGGCAGCGAGACCAGTCCGATAGAGCCCGGCTATCTCGCGGGCGCAGTCGTCGCCGCGGAGCGCGCCGTGGACGAGACGCTCCGGAAAATTGGTGAGCGAGGCTGATGCGGACCATGAACATCATCATTTTCGGCGCAACGGGGATGGTCGGACAGGGGGCGCTGCGGGAAGCGCTGCTCGATCCGGCGGTGACGCGGGTGGTGACCGTCGGTCGCTCGACGACGGGGCAACAGCACCCCAAGCTGCGCGAGATTGTACACGCGAATCTGTTTGACCTGTCGCTCATCGCACACCAACTCACAGGGCTCGACGGGTGTCTCTTCTGTCTCGGTGTTTCCTCCGCCGGGATGACCGAGGCTGACTATCAACGCGTGACGCACGATCTCACGCTGTCGGTCGCGCAGACACTCGTCACGCGCAATCCGCAGATGACGTTTGTGTACGTGTCAGGCGCGGGCACGGATAGCAGCGAGCGCGGTGGATCGATGTGGGCGCGCGTGAAAGGCGCGACGGAAAACGCACTGTTCAAGATGCCGTTCAAAGCCGCGTACATGTTTCGGCCGGGGTTCATTCAGCCCCTGCACGGCATCGTGTCGAAGACGCTGCTATATCGCGCGATTTACGTGATCACGAAACCGATCTATCCGCTGCTCGCGCGCTTTGCGTCGAACTACATCACGACGACGGAAGTGGTTGGGAAAGCGATGGTGAGAGTGGTGCGGGAGGGGGCGAGCGAGCGGGTGATTGAGCAGCGGGAGATCAATGGGTTGGGCGGCGGCAGGCAGTCGACCATTTGAGATGGCACCGAGCATGCGCTGTGGGCGACGCTTTCCAACGGCAGATGGATGTCGTGCATAGGCGGATACACGCAATTGATGTGCTTGGCCATCGCCCGCAAATCGCTTGGCCGTACGACATCCGGGATCGAACTCATGCAACGAACCCGCACTAGGTCGCGCGACTTTGAATGGGCCAAGCCGCTGCGGCGGTCATTGAACAAATAGTCTCGCGTGCAATGTCGCCTCCAGCAGCATCACGTTCCCGTCGGTGTTCCCGCGTCCGTGTTCAAAGCAAGCCCGCTACTGAACTGGTGCTTGCGGGAACTATCGCGCCTTGGTGTGGAGCCAGTCCAACGACACGCGCATCGCCTCGTGCCATTGCGCGGCGTTGGTGAGGTGTCCGGCACCACGGAGCACGTGATGTCGGTGCAATTGTGAGCTGCCGAAGCGTGCCGCAAGTGCCGCGTGGAAGGCGCGCGCTGGTTCGGGCGGCACACTCACGTCATGTTCGGCGACGACGCTCAGTAAGCCAATGTCCTCGAACGCATCGATGCCGTGGTGCGGGCTGTCGGCTCCAGGCTGTTCGGGCGACCCAAGGAGCGCGACCACGGTCCGGAAGCGTAGTCCCTGCGCAATGGCGCGATAGGCGAGGAAGGCGCCCATTGAGATTCCTACAAGCGAGACCGATGATGGATCTGCATCTTGCGATGCAACGAGTGCGGAGATGAGCGCCGGAATTTCGTCGATAGACTGGTCGACGAGTGGCAGCATCACCGACATCGCACCGCCCTCGGTGGTGGAGATGCGATCGGAAATTGTGTGATCGAGTCGCGCGCCATGGCCGACGGCATCAATACCGACGGCGAGGAATCCTGCACTCGCGAGGCGTTCAAGGTCTGCGGCATGCGCGAGTGCGTCGGCGCGAAAGCCGTGGTACCACAGGACTGTTGGCCATGGTCCACCGTCGTTCGTGGGGCGTCCCAGCAACACGGGAACACCGGCGATGTTCACGGCTTCAAGTACTACGTCTGCTTGCTCGCTTCCCATTGGTCCCACGACAGCGGTGCTCCCGTCTCGAGGAATTTCTGCAGCGAATCCATCGCCCACGCCCATCCGACTTCGGCGTCGTGCATGTCATCGATGTGTTGCAACGCCACATGATCGAGTCGACAGAGAGTATTGTCACCCTGCTCGGTGATGTACACCTCCACGCAACTGCCGGATTGATAGCGACTCATCTCCCACGTGAACATCAATAGCGACGGCTCACTGATGCGCTTGTACACGCCGCCTTCGGCTTTGCCGTTGCTGAATCTTCCACCCGCGCGAAGGTCGCTCGTCATTTCCATCTGCACCCACTGCGACCAACGCACCGGGTCGGCCCATGCCAGCCACACGTCGGCGATTGGTGCCGCGATCAATCGTTGTGTCGACATCGAGTAGGTCATGTTGCGCTCCGGCGGCGTCGTCAACGAAAGGTGCTCTTCTGCTATCAGCGAAGTTCAATGCGGCCGAGCGGTCCGTCAATTGTCGCGATCAGCGCTGATGTTGATGCATAGCGCACATTCAGTGTAACGCCCAGCAACGCGAGCATGCGCTGTACCTCGTCGGGCAGGGGGTGTTCGGCCCGCAAACCAAGCAGCGTCAAACCTCGCGCAGCCGTCGCGGCTGGATGCGCCGAGGTACTCCAATCAATGAAAAACGGAACGATGCCGTCGGCAATCGTCGTCAACGGACTCGTAAGTTGCCAGGTGAGTTCAACGCCATCCGTTCGAGTGCGCTGTCCCGATGCAACCTCGCCGATATCGATCCCATCGCGCTTGGCGTTGGCTCGCGCTGTCTCAAGATTCGCGCCCTTTGCCGCCCACGTCACGATTCTGGGCGACGTCAGCGTGTCGACGCCGAACCAGCGCGGTGCAGGTGGCACGGGCTGCGCGAGATCAGGTCCAACAATTTCGAGATAGGACGTGGGTCCAAGTGCGATCAGCGCGTTGCGCGTACCACGGCTGAGGTGCTGTCCGCCCGGCGATGCGCGAACACCGAGGATGGATTCGAGCTCGTCGACCGAACGATCGACGTTCTGCGTGGCATAGACGAGGTGATCGAGCATGCGCTGAACCTTAGCACACTTGCCGGCTCACTCGCATTGCGGCAACATGACAGATCGCCTCACCCTCACCGAACCCCGCCATGATGCTTCTTCTTTCGATGCTCGCGCTTCAACAGCCGCCTGCACAGGGCCCGGAGATCGCGCGTATCGTCGTTTCACCGGCCAGTCGCACCATGATTGCCGGTGACACTCTCCGACTTCGCGCCGAAGCCCGCGACGCACAGGGGAACGTGATCCCCGGCGTGACCTTCCGCTACCGACTTGGTGGCTCAGCCCGCTTCGAAGGGCGCGTCGATTCGCTTGGCCTCGTGACGTCAGGCTCGACCGGGATTCTGCCGGTGACGGTGACGGCAACTCGCGCTGGCGCGAAACCAACATTCGAAGTCGTCGAGATTCGCGCGCTCCCAGGCGCGGCGGCCAAGGTAGAAGTCTCACCGGCGAACGCGAGACTGGTAGTGGGCCAATCTCTGCGTGCGACCGCGCGGAGCTTTTCACAGTCGGGTGACAAGCGAGCCGATCGCGTGACATGGACGAGCGCGAATGCGGCGGTTGCCACGGTAAATGCCGCGGGGCTCCTCACAGCGGTCGGCACCGGAGCCACCAGCATCCTGGCGACTGTCGGCACGGCCTCGATGACGCTCCCCGTCACTGTCGTTGCCGGTTCGCTCGCCTCGCTCACCATGACGCCGGCCAACGTCGATGCCCGCACCGGTGATGTGCTGCGCTTCAACGTGACTGCAAAGAGCGCTGCAGGCAAAGCAATCACTGGTCTCACGCCGACGTGGAGCTTCTCTCCCGGGCATGGCACGATTGAGGAAGACGGTGCCTTCGTGGGTTACGAAGCAGGTGACTACACGATCACAGCATCGTTCGGCACACGCAGTGTACAATCGACCGTCACACTGGCCGAACGCGATGTGCGTCGTCCACTGTCCCTCGTTGGACGCCTGCCGCGTTCGCGCTTCACCACCGAAGAGGTGTGGATTCACCCCGACGGCAAGCACGCCTATCTCGGCTCGGGTGCTGGCGGCGATGTGCTGTACGCGATCGACATCAGCAATCCCGCAAATCCAACGGTCACCGACTCGGTCATCTCCAATACGCGTCGCGTGAATGATGTCATGACCTTCCCTGACGGAAAGTTTCTTGTGTTCACGCGCGAAGGTGCGAGCGACCGCAAGAACGGCATCGTCATCTGCTCCCTCGAAGATCCGGCACACCCCAAGCCGATCGCAGAATTCACCGAGGGTGTCACCGGCGGTGTTCACTCAGCATTCGTCAACAAGCAGGATAAGTTCGGCACGTACATCTATCTCACCAACGATGGCACCGGCGCGCTGCACATTCTCGACGTGAACGATCCCTATCATCCAAAGGAAGTTGCACGCTGGAAGACCGAAGGCCGCCCGGATGCCGGCCGGTCACTGCACGATATCGACATTCGCGACGGACTGCTGTACGCGAGCTACTGGAACGATGGTCTGGTCATCCTCGATGTCGGCAATGGCATCAAGGGTGGCTCGCCGTCCAAGCCCATGATGGTGTCGCAGTACAAGTACGATCTCAACTCGCTCTACAAACAGGTTGAGGTTGATGGCGGCCCCGGATTCATTCGCGGTACGCACACCGCATGGCGCCACAAGAACTACGTCTTCATCGCGGACGAAGTCTTTCCGGCCGCGTATCCCAAGGGCACGAAAGACGCCGCCGCGAGTCGCGCATACGGACGAATGCAGGTGCTCGACGTGAGCGATATCGCCCACCCCAAGTCGGTCGCGTGGTACGAACCCGAATACGGCGGCGTGCACAACGTCTGGGTGGCCGGCGACACGCTGTACATGGGCGCGTACAACGCCGGCTTCCGTGTCTTCGATATCTCGGGCGAACTCCGCGGCGATTTGCGCGCGCAGGGACGCGAGATCGGCCATCTGAATACGGCCGACATGGAAGGACACGTCAAGAATTCGGCGATGACGTGGGGCGTTGTTGTCAATCCCAAAGACAACCTTGCCTACGTGAACGACGATAACAACGGACTGTGGATCATCAAGATCGAGCCTAGGCCCGTCACCAAAATCGTGCCGTGACCGAGCGCGTTGGCGCAGCTCGGGCGATAACCGTCGCAACACTCATTGCGACACTCAGCGCGCCCGTACAGCTCGGCGCGCAGACGTCGCCAACTGCTACGCCTGTCGTTGCGCCAACGCGTGACTATCTCGTACTGGTCGCCAGCGAAGCGGTCGATCGAGTAGCACTCATCCGCTTTGGCGCGAAAGGTGCAACCGTAGAACGCGAACGTTATGTCGGCTGGTCGCCCACAGAAGTTGCGGGCCCGCATGGTGTCGCCGTGTCACCCGATCGTCGGCATTATTTCGTGACGACCGCACACGGCACACCGTTCGGCAAACTCACCAAGTTCAACACCGAAACAGACGCCGTCGAAGGCAGCGTCATGCTCGGTAATTTCCCGGCGACGATGCAAGTGTCGCCTGATGGCGAGTTGGTGTTTGTGGTCAATTTCAACCTGCACGGCGAGATGGAGACCAGCGATGTCTCGGTCGTGTCGGCGAAAGACATGGTGGAGATCGCGCGCATCAATAGTTGTACCATGCCGCACGGGTCACGTCTGAACACCGACGGCACAAAGCACTACTCGGCGTGCATGATGGACGAGGAGCTTGTCGAGATCGACGCACGCACGCTCAACGTCAGTCGCCACTTCTTCCTTACCAAAGGCAAAGAGATGGGAATGAGCGGTGCGCCGCCTGCTCGCGGCGCGTCCGACCATGCGGCTCACGATATGGGAGGCCACGGCACGGAGCCCCCAAAGCCCGGCGACGTGTCCTGCTCGCCCACGTGGGCACAACCATCGGTCGACGGCCGACGCATTTGGGTTGCGTGCAACAAGTCGAGTGAAATAGTGGAGATCGACGCAGCGGCGTGGAAAGTCACACGTCGCATTCCCGCAGCGCCCGGTGTGTACAACCTCGGCGTCACGCACGATGGCACGCGGCTCATTGCAACGAACAAGCGCGATGCATCCGTGTCGGTCTTTGACGCTGCGTCAGGCAAGGAACTTGCGCGCATTCCAACCACTCGCAAAGTCGTACACGGTGTGGTCGTTTCCGACGACGATCGCTACGCATTCATCTCAGTCGAAGGAATGGGCTCGGAGCCAGGCACTGTGGACGTGATCGATCTCACCGCGCTCAAGAAAGTCGCGAGCGTTGATGTTGGTCAGCAGGCGGGCGGGATCGACTTTGTCCGCTCTGAGAACGCCAAACGGTAGTCAGGTCGAGCGATTGGGTTAGCCCGGAGCGCTCGGCTGCATGATGTGTTTCGTAAACGTCGCGATATCGATATTCGCGCCGCACACCACAATTCCCACGCGCTTGCCATCGAGTCGCTCACGCAGCGGATACATGAGTGCCGCGAGTGCGGCAGCGCCGGCCGGCTCCACGGCGAGCTTGGCTACGCGAAAAGTCAGTCGCATCGCGTCGCGAATCTGATCGTCGTTCACCAGCACGATTTCATCGACAAACTTGTAGTTCATCGCGAACGAGTACGGCTCGCATCGTGGCGCGCCGAGCGAGTCGGCAATGGTGCGTACCGCATCGATCGACTGTGGTGAACCCGCTGCGAAACTGCGCTTCATTGTGTCGGCGCCTTCAGGCTCGACGACGTACACCGCTGTTTCTGGGCTCAGCAACTTCACCGCGCAGGCCACGCCGCCGGTGAGTCCACCGCCGCCAGCTGCAACGATCACGGCGTCGAGTTCGGCACCTGACGCGCGCACCTGATCGATGAATTCCATACCCACCGATGCGGTGCCGAGTATGGTTTTGGGGCCTTCGTATGGATGAACGAACGTGCGTCCTTCATCCGCTTCGATCTCGCGAACGCGTGCAAAGGCGTCGTGCACGTTCTCAACCAGCTCCACGGTGGCGCCGAGTTCGCGACACACCTGCACGCGAAACGCATTCGCCGTTTTTGGCATCACAACTTTTGCGGTGGTGCCGAGTTTACGCGCCGAGTACGCGAGTGAGATGGCGTGATTGCCGGCCGACACACCGGTCACGCCGCGCGCGAGGGCGGCCGCATCGAGATCGAGCATCACCGACAGCGCGCCACGCGGCTTGAAGCTGCCGGTGCGCTGAAAGAGCTCTTCTTTCCACCACACCGTGGTCGATTCGCCGACTGCCGCTGCGAGTGCGTCATCAACGATCTGGCGAACCGGAGTCGTGATAACGAGATCGCCGAGCTTTGCGCGATTGGCGCGGATGGCTTCGATGGTTGGAGCTGCGAACGGTGGGGATGTCACGAGGCGGGTAGTGTTGGATGCGTGTGGGGTACGCCTCCAATTTATCGCGGCGATGGGGTCTGTGTGTGCCAGGCGTAAGCCCGCAGGAACATCGCGGTACAGCAACAAACTGCAATCTCACGCGGAGGCGCGGAGCCACGGAAAAAGGCAACAGCGCTGTAGTTCTACGCGGCTCCGCGCCTCCGCGAGAGAGTTTTTTGTGGTGGCATCAGCGCTGGCGCTGGCTCAGCCCGCGTTCGATCAGCACTGCGACAACAACGCCCAGCGTATACGAAACGAAGTCCCCAGGGTCGAACCCCGACCCAAGCACGAGATGTCCGATTGTTGATTGCCGAGCGGAGTCGAGTGCCGGCGTGTGAACGAGTTGACTCAGTTCAACCGCGAAACAGATAGCAAGCGCAATCGCAGCGCGAGAAATCGTTGCAGTTTGTGGAGTGAGTGCGCCAACCCACCACGCCATCATCATCGCCCACAGCGCGTCACCGACTCCGTCTCGTGCAGTTTCGCCGAGTACAGCGCCGCGATAGTGAACCGCGAGACCCACGCCGACGGTGGTCAGCGCGAGCGCAACAAAGGACGGACGACGAAGCACCTTTCTCCCTTGGCGAGTTTGCGACTCTACCGATCCCGATCCGAAACCGAGTTAACTCGATTATGGCTCATGAATCCGTTGCTCGATCCGTTGCTGCCGCAGGACTTCATACACGGCAATGGCGACGCTCGTCGAGAGATTGAGCGAACGTACGAGCGGCGAATGCATCGGCATCGAGACGAAGTGATCTCGATATCGCTCATGCAATTCCGTAGGTAGGCCACCCGCCTCTCGACCGAAAATCAGAACGACACCATTGGGCGGAGCGAGCGGGGCATCCCAGAGCACTCGCTCCGCCTGTTCCGAAAAGAACCACGGCACGCCGAACGTTGGCAGCTCGCGCTCGAATGCAGCCCAACTGGGCCAGACGCGCAGGTCTACATGCTCCCAGTAATCGAGGCCTGCGCGCTTCACTTCCCGTTCGTTGAGTGAAAAGCCGAGCGGCTCGATGAGGTGCAACGTTGCACCCGCGGCAAGGCACGTTCGCCCTGCGTTGCCGGTGTTCCAGTGAATCTCAGGGTGAACGAGTACGACGTGGATGCCCAAGCGTGTAACGAGTTAAAGGTGGGGAATCAGGCTTGGATCTGCATCGGAATTCCGCAGGCGTCAACTGCAACGGTGTCACACAGCGCCAACTGTTGTCCCGATTGAATTCGCTCCGCGCTCCACAGCGCGACCATCGCATCGGCAATGTCGTCGGAATGCGCAACCGAGACGCGAAACATCGTGCGAAACTCAGTGAACGCAACGCCAAAGTGCGGCTGCAACAGCACGAGTCGTTCCTCGAGTCCTTCGCGCGTTCGCTTTGAGTGACGCATTGGCTTCCCGCCGGCCATCACGGAAAAGCTCACTTCCGGATGCACCTCGTGTACGTGCGGTAGAAGCGATCTGGCTCGCTGCAATTCAACATCGACGTCGCGGATTTTCGGCAGAATTCCGAACGCCTGCCGACTCATGCGTTTGCCGCATGCATCAAACGAACGATCGCACGCGTCGGTGTATGAATTCGCCGGTAACACGTCACGCGGCGGCGCAGAAAACACGCTGCTCGCTCGAGGAGCGCCGAGTACCGCGCGCGCACGTCGATCGCACAGACGGTCCCCGTTGGGCGAGAGGCCGATCGGGATATCGATCGCCATCGTCGAGAACTCTGCTGCGTCGGCAAACAGTTGCGCCGTTGTCAGAACTTCGGCGCGCAACTCGCCAGGTGAACATCGCTCCACGCGAATCCACCCTGCCGGACATGCGTCAACACCCGCTACTCGTGTACGAGGCATTCGCCTTCTGTACGTGCTGGCGCGCTAATAGCCCACCGCCATCCCGTCCTTCCGCGGATCGCTCCCTGCCGCGAACCCCTTTGGCAACCGTATGATGGCCTGCGCACCACCGAATGCGCTCGTCGGCTGCTCGATGAGCACATGACCCATGGCCGCGAGTGCGGCGCGCACGCCATCAGCAATTGGTGCCTCAAAGGCGACGCGCTGCCCATCGTAGTGGCGGAAGCGCGGAGCATCGATCGCGGCCTGCACGTCCATACCGAACACGAAGTGGTTGAGCAGGAACTGCACATGCCCCTGCGCCTGCACGCCTCCGCCCATGAGCCCGAAGCTCATGTACGGCTGCTCGCGTCCACCTATCGTCTGCGTTACAAAGCCTGGGATCAGGGTGTGAACCGGGCGCTTCCCGGGCGCCACGGTATTGGGCAAGCCCGGCGTGAGCGTGAAACTCGCACCGCGGTTGTGAAGCGCAAAGCCAGTGCCCGGCACCACGACGCCCGATCCGAAATAGTCATAGTTCGAATTGATAAACGACACCATGTTGCCCTCGGCGTCAGCGACCGTGAGATACACCGTCTCGCTCTTGGTGCGGAGTGGCCCCGGATCGACGCGCTCCTGGGCACGGGTGGCATTCATGTGACTGCGACGCTCGGCGATGAACTCATCGGTGAGCATCTGTTCGGCGGGCATCGCGAGATGATCGACATCGCCGACGAAGCGATCGAGATCGGCATAGGCGAGCTTCTTCGCTTCGATGAGATGATGCAGATACGCGGCTGAGTTGTGCCCCATCGCTTGCAGATCATAGGGCTCCAGGATGCGCAACATCTCTAGTGCCGCGATCCCCTGATTGTTTGGCGGAAGCTCCCACACGCGATAGCCCTTGAACGGCACCGAGATGGGCGTCACCCAGTTGGGCGCGTTCTTTTTGAGATCGTCGAGTGTGACGAACCCGTTCAGCGCGGCGATGCGTGCAACGATGCGCCGTCCAATCGAACCGCCGTAGAACGTCTTGATTCCACTGTCGGCGATGGTTTGCAGCGTGCGGGCGAAGTCAGGGTTACGAAACCATTCGCCGGCCTTCGGCGCGCGACCGTTCGGCAGGAATGTCGCGGCGGCCGACGAGTCGCGCTGGAGAAACGCGGTCTCGTTGCCCCACTGCGCCGCGATGATCGGCGAGACCGGGAAGCCGTCGCGTGCGTAGGTGATCGCGGGTTGCAGCAGCTGTGCTAGCGGGCGCTTCCCATACGTGCGCACGAGCAGGTCCCAGCCCGCGAGCGCGCCGGGCACCGTCACCGACATCACCCCCTGTTGCGAGCCCACGCGAAAGCCGCGCGCCTGGAGCGTCTCGCGAGTCATGAGAGAGCCGGCACGTCCACTCGCATTGAGCGCGACAAGCTTCTGCTCCTTGGCGAGCCAGACGATCGCGAACATATCGCCACCGATACCGGTCATATGCGGTTCGGTCACACTGAGCACCGCCGACGCAGCGACGGCGGCGTCGATCGCGTTGCCCCCGCGGCGCAGCACTTCAAGGCCGGCCGACGAGGCCAGCGGTTGGCTCGTCGCGACCACGCCGTTGGGCGCGTACACCGTGGAGCGACCGGCCATGGACGTCGGCCGCTGGCCGTAAAGTGGTGTGGCCGAAGTGAGCAAGGCGGACATTCCGCTGAGAGCGAATATCGTGTTGAGGCGCGTGCTGCGAAATTTCATCACTAGTTCTCCTGAGAGTACTCAGAAAGTAGTCGCAGACGGTATTCTGCTTCAACCCTTGGAAATCGTGCTGGTGCAATCGCATGCACCATCGCAACGTTGACGCGTCCGTTCCGTCGTTTGCTCGCACCGCCTCCCTGCCATGACCCGCCGCCTCCTTACAATCGCCGCGCTCGCGTTCACCTCGAGCTCCATCGCGTTGGCACAGCCCACGCCCGCCAATACGCTCACGGCCGCCGAACGACAGGCGGGATGGAAGCTGCTCTTTGATGGCGCGTCGTTGAGCGCGTGGCGAGGCTACCGACAGAAAGTGCTGCCGCCGGAGTGGACGGTGGTGGACGGCACGATGGCCAAGGTGAAGACAACCAACGATATCGTCACGCGTGAACAGTTCAGCGATTTTGAACTGGTACTCGATTGGAAGATCGCGTTGCGTGGCAACTCCGGGATTTTCTATCGTGCGACGGAGAATGAAGAGAAGGTGTACTGGACGGCACCGGAGTATCAGCTGGCCGAAGATTCGCTGACGCCAGACAGTCGCAACCGGCTGACATCGGTGGCCGCCGTGTACGGCTTCTATCCGTCAAAACGCGGCGTCGTGCATAAAGCCGGCCAGTGGAACACAACGCGCATTGTTTGCAAAGGCGCGCACGTGGAGCATTGGCTCAACGGCACACTCATGGCGCAGTACGAGCTCGGGTCCCCTGAGTGGAATCTCAAGCTGCATGGCGACCCGAAGGACTCCACCAAGCAGCCGCTCAAGTTTGCTCCATACGCCAATTTCGGATTGGCCAAGCAGGGATTCATCGCTATTCAGGGCGATCACAACGGCGCGTTGGCGATGCGCAATATCAAAATCCGCCAACTGAAATAGCCGTCAATCAGCCACGACGCAGCCACGACGCAGCCACGACGCAGCCACGACGTAGCCACGACGCAGCCACGACGTAGCCACGACGTAACCATGAAGTAGGGGGCTATGCCGTTGGCTGAACGACGACCGCGGTGCCGTAGCACAATACCTCGGTCACCCCACTCATGATTTCGTTCGCGTCATAGCGGACCCCGATTACCGCATTCGCACCCGCCACGTGCGCGTGATGCAGCATTGTGCCGAACGCTTGCTGTCGTGCGCGTTCGGCCAGCTCGGTGAAGAGCGAGATATTGCCACCAA
>Ga0105044_10005040_pt1 | contig 18173 bp, 17 predicted proteins | sample MAT01_FD_78092 | JGI IMG/M metagenome (GOLD analysis project Ga0105044, IMG submission 78092) | Freshwater microbial communities from Lake Fryxell liftoff mats and glacier meltwater in Antarctica - MAT-01 | ecosystem: Environmental > Aquatic > Freshwater > Ice > Liftoff microbial mat | place...
GACGCCTGCAGCAGCAACGCGCGTCGTAGCGGGCTGCGGACTTCTCGCGGCGCAAACGCAGGGCGACGACTCAGGTGCGGTCGAGCCGTGATGATGCTTGCCACTTCAAAGCTGAGCCCAATCACGCGAGGGCCGATGTGCTTGGAAAGAAAGGCTTTGGGCAAACCGGTGGACTGAGTAAGGATCACCGCACCGGTGCCCAGCGTGGCGACGCGGGCGCGCGCGGTCAAGGTAAGGCACCGCGACGATCGGACCTACGGAAAAGCCGATGCGTCGATAAACGTCCGCTTGGGGTTTTTGCAATTCGCCATGTGACGTCGTGCGTCGCCAGACCGGGCCGGAGTCAGAAGATACCGAATAGCCTGCTCGCAGGCCTCGCGGCGCTCTGGCGATGGCCGCGGAACGCGACTAGCCTACCCCACGTGCCCCACCTCCCGCCGCCATGACGCCGACAGCCCCCCCGTCGGCGTCACTCTCGCCCGCTCCAACGCATCGCGCAAACTCCGACGCGGCGCCTCCATTGCCCGCGCACCTCACACCCGCGCAACGCGAGCGACTCGGAGTTTTCGCCACATGCATCCTCGCGGGGGCCCCGGCGTCGACCGAGTCTATCGCGCAGTTCATCGCGCGCTGCGACGCGCGCTTGGCCGCGCTGCCACCACACAAGCACAAGGAGTTTGGCACCGCCATCGACGTGCTGAGCAGCCGCATCGGCGCGCTGTTGGCTACCGGCGGCAGCCGTCCGTTCCGCGCGCTCACCCTCGCCGAGCAATCGGCCTGCCTGCACGCGTGGGGACGTTCGCGCATTCCCCAACTGCGCTCCGCCTATCAGGCGGTGCGACGTCTCGTTCTCGCCGTGTACTACGCGCGACACGAAGTCGCCGCGCAAACAGGCTACGCCGGTCCGCTGCAATCGCGCGCAGCGCAGGCGTCCTGGGAAGGTCCGCTCGACGGCATCCACACCGACACGGAGCCCGTTCATCGCGGCCCGTTCGCGATGCCGGGTGCAATCGCACCGTCCTCTGTTCCGTCCAACATCATCACCGCCAATACCATCGACGGCGACGTCCATCGTAACGCCGACGCGGTCGTGATAGGCACCGGGGCGGGTGGCGCCGTGGCCGCAGCACGACTGGCCGAGGCAGGCTACGACGTCGTGATGCTCGAAGAGGGTGGCTACTACACCAAGTCGGACTTCACCGAACGCGAAGCCGAGCTGACCGAACGTCTCTATGCCGAAGGCGCCATGCGCACGACAGAGGACCTGTCGGTCGCGTTGGTGCAGGGTAGCACGGTCGGTGGTTCGACGACCGTGAACTGGATGATCATGCTGCGTACGCCGCCGTATGTGCTCGAGCAGTGGGCGCGCGAGTCGGGGGTGTACGGCATGAGTGTCGGCGAGATGGCGCCCATCTTCGATCGAATCGAACAGGACGTCCATTCGCGCACGGTCCCCGTCGACGCGCACTCGGCCAACAATCGCATTCTCCTCGACGGTGCCGCTGCACTCGGGTGGCGCACCACATCGGCCGCCATCAATGCCAAAGGCTGCATTCGTTGCGGCTTTTGTGGCATTGGCTGTCGACACGACGCCAAGCAATCGACGCTCGTGACCTTCGTGCCGCGCGCACTGGCGGCGGGCGCCACGCTTTACGCAAACGCGCATGTCTCGCGCGTTGAGTTGCGCGAGCGCGACACCGGCTCGGGAACGCCACCGCTCAAGCGAGTGCACGCCACTGTCCGAGCCGGTGCATCCACGCGCTCCATCACGATCGACGCACCACTCGTCGTTGTTGCCGGTGGCGCGATTGGTACGCCGTCGCTGCTGCAACGCTCAGGTTTCGGCGGCGGCGGTGTCGGCCAATGGCTGCGATTGCATCCGACCACGGCTGTCTTCGGCGCGTACGAGCGGGAAATCGTGCCGAGTACCGGAATTCCGTTGTCGAGCATGAGTGACGAGTTCATTCGGTGGAATGGCACCGACTACGGTTTCTGGATTCAGTGTCCTCCGATGCATCCGTCGTTCACTGCGGCGGCGATGCCAGGCTTCGGTGCGCCGCACGCGGCGCGTATGCGCGACTTCAATCGCATGGGTGTGCTGATCGGGCTCACGCGCGACGGTGCGGACAAAACCACGTCGAGCGGGCGTGTGCAGGTGGATAAAAAGGGCCGCACCACGATTCACTATCAGCTGACCCCGGCCGACCAACAGCGGGTGCGCGCTTCACTCGTCGCCACGTCACGCATGCATCTCGCCGCTGGCGCGACCGAAGTGGGGACGTTGCTCACCGCGCCGCTGTCAATTCGCACGGTGGCCGATGTCGCGCGCCTCGACAGTGTCTCGCTTGCGCCGAACGATATCGGACTGTTCTCCGCCCACGTGAATGGGACCTGCCGCATGGGTACCGATCCGAATACCAGCGGCGCGACGCCGGATGGCGAGCGGCATGGGGTACGAGGCCTGTACATTTCAGACGGATCGTTGCTGCCAACGGCACTCGGCGTCAACCCGCAGGAAACCATCATGGCGGTGACGACGGTGCTCGCAGAGCGCATGGCAACCCGGCACGCCGGCATAACGCGCACGTAATGCCAGGCGCACGCGTGACCACGTACGAGACCATGGAGCGGACGGTATGAGCGGAAAGGGCGAAAAGAAACGACGACGCGCGCTGGATGCGTACAGTCGACTGCAGCGGGCCGCCGCACTGTCGGCCGCGAAAGTTGACGGCGCCGTACAGGTGTTCGGACTGTCGGCATCGCAGTTTGGTGTACTCGACACGTTGAACACGCGCGGTCCTGTTCATCAACAGGAGCTGGCAGAAGCACTCGGCCGCAGCAAGGCGCAGATGACGGCAATTATTGATGCGCTCGAGGCCAAGTCGCTCGTTCGGCGCGAACGTCATGCGACCGATCGCCGCTTTATGACGGTGCACCTCACGCTCGATGGCCGGAACCTGCTGGCGAATGCATCGCCCGTGCGCGCGGCCGCCATTGTCGAGCTGATGAGTGAGCTCACCGGCGAACAGCGGGGGCGACTCGCGCGTTTGTGCCGTCGTTTGTTGCGCGTGCTCGACCCATCGGGCGAGGAAGACGCCGATGATGCAAGCGACGAGGAAGGCGACGAGGCCGATACCGCCGAACAGCCAATTCCCGTCGATCCGGCAGTTGTGATTATGCCGCACAGTCAATCTGAGTTCGATCATACTCCGCCTTCTCTCTGACACGACACGAATGCCGGGACGCCACTTCCTTCAGATTCCGGGTCCGACCCCGGTCCCCGACCGTCTGCTTCGCGCGATGCACCGACAGCAGGAAGATCATCGCTCGTCTGCGTTTCCCACGCTGACGAAATCGATTCTTTCACGCCTGCCGCAAATCGTCAATCAGACCAACGGACAGGCGTTTGTTTTTCCGGCGTCCGGTACGGCGATGTGGGAAGCGGCTTTGGTCAACACGCTCGATTCGGGCGCACGGCTCCTCGCTGTGCGTTTCGGACAGTTCTCACACCTGTTCATCAACACCGCTCGCGCCCTTGGCTATGACGTTGACGTGATCGAGGTGCTGTGGGGCGAAGCCGCACCGGCCGACCAGATCGAAGCGGCCCTGCGTGCCGATACAACCCACGCCTACCAGGGTGTGCTGCTGGTACACAACGAGACCGCCACCGGCGTGACGAGTGACGTGGCCGGCGTGCGCGCGGCGATCGATCGCGCAGCGCATCCTGCGTTGCTGTTCGTGGATGGCGTGAGTTCGATTGCCAGTCTTGAATTTCAGTTCGATGCGTGGGGCGTCGATCTCGCGATCACGGGGTCGCAGAAGGGCTTCATGCTTCCCGGTGGACTGGGCATTCTCCATGTGAGTGAGAAGGCGCTCGCACGCGTGGATAGCGCAACAACGCTGCGCTCGTACTTCGACCTGCGGGCCATGCGTGCTCAGAACGCGAACGGCTATTTCCCGTCGACCCCCGCGCTGTCGTTGCTCTTCGGTCTCGACGAATCGATTACGATGTTGCTGGAAGAAGGGATGACGAATGTCGCGGCGCGCCATCTTCGCCTCGCGACCGGTGTCCGTGCCGCGGTGCGTGCGTGGGGACTGCTCCCGTGCGCGCGTCGCCCCGAGATCGAATCGAATACGCTCACGGCGATCGTTGTCCCCGAGGGCATCAACTCCTCGAGCGTCGTCGACATCGCATTCCGTCGCTACGACATTTCGCTCGGCGCCGGTCTTGGCGAAGTGGCCGGCAAAGTGTTTCGCATCGGACACCTTGGTGATACGAATGCACTCACACTCGCCGGCGCGTTGGCGGGCGTTGAGATGGCACTGGCTGACGCCGGCGTTCCGATCGTACTCGGCAGCGGTGTGGGCGCGGCCCTGTCGCACTGGCGCGTGCCGGCGTGAGCGATCGACCGATTGTCGCGGTCACGCGCAAGCTGACGCCCGAAGTCGAGGCCGCAATCGGTTCGCGCTACGACGTGCGCTTCAATCGCACGGATATCGCACTCAGCACGGAGCAGATCACACAGCTCATGAAACAGGTCGACATCATGCTGTGCACGGTGACCGACAAGATTCGTGCAGAACATGTGAGTGGCAGCGGCGTACGGGTGAGGTTGCTGGCAAATTTCGGTGTTGGTGTGAACCACATCGAGCGGGATGCGATCCGTCACGCCGGAATTGCGATCACGAACACGCCGGACGTGCTCACGGAGGACACGGCCGACATCGCACTCGGTCTCATGCTCATGAGTATGCGTCGGATGGGTGAAGGGGAGCGGCATGTGCGCACGGGTGCGTGGTCTGGCTGGCGCCCAACGCATATGCTTGGGCGCAGCACGCGCGGAAAGACACTCGGGATTGTTGGGTACGGCCGGATTGGCCGCGCGATGGCGCGTGCGGCAGCGGCGGCGTTTGGCATGCGCGTGATCTGGTACGCGCCGCGTGCGCCACGCATGGACGACGCGGCGACCGATGGACCGGCGGACGCAACGCGCGTTGACTCGCTGCCGGAGCTGCTGCAGCGCGCTGATGTCGTGTCGTTGCACTGTCCGGCCACGGCCGAGACGCGGCATCTCATGAATGCCGAAACGTTGGCGATGATGCAACCGACCGCGTATCTCGTAAATACCGCGCGCGGCGACATCATCGACGAGTATGCGCTCGCCGAGACGCTGCGCGAGCGCAAGATTGCCGGCGCCGGGCTGGACGTGTATGAGTTTGAGCCCAGCGTGGTCGCGGAGCTGCGGGAGCTGGAGAATGTCGTGCTGTTGCCCCATCAGGGGAGCGGGACGATCGAAACGCGGGAGCGGATGGGGATGCGAGCGCTTGCCAACATCGATGCCTTCGTCGATGGGAATGTCCCGCCGGATCTAGTGACCTGGTAGCGCCACCCGCTGAGGGTGCAGGCCCGCGAAAAGGCAACGACGTGAACTGTGGGGCGCACGACATTACGTTGTGAGGCGATGACGATTCACGCCGGACTCCCCGACGATCTCGACAACACAGCGCTCGAACCGCAACAGGTAGGCTCACTCGAGCACTATCCCGAAGTGCGTTCGCGTTTTTTGCCGCACGTGCATGATCTGGTGGTGTGTCTGCCGCCCAACTACGAGCAAGAGCCCAATCGTTCGTATCCCGTGCTTTATCTGCACGACGGGCAGAACGTGTTCGACGATCTGCCCATGTCGCCATTCGGGGTACAGTGGGGAGTCGATACCACGGCGCGCGCCCTCATGAACGCAGGGATCATCGAGCCGCTCATTCTCGTGGCGATCGGTAACGCCGGCCGTGATCGCATCGATGAGTACACGCCCACGCGCGACTCCACGCACGATGCCGGCGGCATGGCCGATCGCTACGGGCAGATGCTGGTGTACGAGACTAAACCGTTCATCGACAAGCGCTATCGCACCAAACGCGGCGCACGCGATACCGGACTCGCCGGCAGCTCACTCGGCGGTTTGCTCACACTGCATCTTGGACTCACACACTCTGCAATTTTCGGCAAACTTGCGCTCCTCTCACCATCGGTGTGGTGGGATGACCGGTGGATAGTGCGCCAGCTGGTTGCCAGTGGTGAACGGCAATCGGCGCTCGTGATCTGGCTCGATGTAGGTACGGCGGAGCCACGCATGCTCAAAGGCACGCAATTACTCTATCGCATGTTGATACGAAAAGGCTGGACGCCCGGTGTCGATCTGCACTACATGGAAGCCGAAGGCGCGCGTCACGATGAGCGTGCGTGGGGTGAGCGAACCGGACTTTTTCTGCAGTTTCTCTTTCCTGCATACAAGCGAGCCAACTGACAATGGACACGTTTGGCGGCTTCTCGCCGAAGGCAATGACCTTTCTGCGCGGGCTCAAGAAGAACAATCGCAAAGAGTGGTTTGAAGAACGACGCAGCGATTACGAGACGCTGCTGAAACAGCCGCTCGCAGAACTGATTGAAGAGGTCGATGTGCGACTCGCGACAATCATCCCCGAGATTGTCGGTTCGCCGAAGAAGTCATCGTTCCGCATTCATCGTGATGTGCGATTCTCGAAAGACAAGTCGCCGTACAAAACACACGTCGCCTGCTGGTTCTTTCATCGCGATGGCGGACGCGGCGTGGGCAGCGACGCCGCGCATGGTGGCGCAGGCTTCTACTTCGAAATGTCGCCGACAGAAAACATCTGCGGCGGCGGTATCTGGATGCCACCACGCCCCACGCTGGTGAAGTTGCGTCAGGCACTCGCCGAAGATTATAAAGGCTTTGAAGACATTGTGTTGTCTGCCGGGTTCAAGCGCAATTTCGGCAAACTCGAGGACAAAGCGATGCTCACCCGCACCCCACGGGGGTTCAATCCCGATCATCCAGCGGGCGCCTGGCTGCGCTACCAGTCCTTCACCGCATGGCGCCCGCTCACCAATGAAGACGTCCAAAGTCCCAAGCTGCCCGACACATTGGCGAAGTCTTTCAAAGCAATGACGCCGTTCATTCGCTGGCTGAACGGCGCCCTCGGACTCAAGCCATCAGCGGGCAGATAAACCGTTGCAGTGCGCTGCTCAACGCGGACGGCGCGGTGGTGCGGGCAGCGTGCCTTTGTTGGCCAACGCTTTGTTGATTGCTTCGATGGTGGTGGCTGTGCGGAACTCGACAATCTGTTTTGCGAGTGCCGTGTTCTTCTTCTTGTCTGCCAGTGACACGCCATTGATTGACGCTTTCCCGGCCTTTACCCGCTCATCGTAGCGAATGGAGCGCGGGTCGTCGATGAACATGTTGAGCGAGATAACGGCATCGTCGTGCATGTTTTCCGCTGCACCGTCAACAATGCCGTGATCTTTCATGTACGCGGCGACGCCAGCGTAGTCGTAGTACTCCTGAACGTGCGCGACTACCGGCTTCCCATTCCAGATCTTCGTCAGGGAGTCGGCGACGCTGCGCTGTCCGCCTTGGTTGCCACCGCTGTCGCCAATGAGAATGATGTTCTCAAAGCCGTGCACTTTGAGACTCACGATCAGGTCAGTCAGCAGTGCCTTGAACGTCGCTTCACGCAGCGAAAGGGTGCCGCGCGTTGTCATGTGTCCGGTTGGCGGCTCTGCGCCACCTTCAGGGACAAACTTCACGATCGGTGCACACATGGCGTTCCCCATCTTCCGCGCAATCGCTTCGCAGTTGGTATGCAGCACGTAGTTGTGCTTGCCGAGTGCGAGCCACGGGCCGTTGGGCTCGATGCCACCGGTTGGAATGATGACGGTGGTCTTGCCCGCCTTCATCGCGTCCCGTACGTCAATCCACGTCATCTCCTCGAGCCACACCGTGTTGGGTGACGGAATCGGATTGACGGCATCGGCGCAGTTGTACGCGTTGGCTGCGCAATTGCCACCGCCCATGTTCTGCCCGGCGGCGGGTGGTGCGCTCTGCGCCTGCACTGCCAGCGGTGTCGTGAGCGCGAGGAGGGCCATGGCGAGAGCCGACCGGGTCAACGCAAGAGTCGCGCGAATATGCGAATGGTTCGGAGTCATGATGATTCGTGGACGGGGGGCAGGTTTGGAGGGAGTCCCGATCTTGTCGCCTGCAAGCGCGCCCCGCCAGAGTGTCCTCTGTCGGACTCTGATCGTCCCTGAGTCGTGGACCCGGGAATCGGGTCGATCGCGACGCGATGACACCACGGCGGGCCCGGATTGTAGATTGCGGGGCTGCTTCGTTGCCGGACCGGCCCAGCGCTTCGTGCGGCGCGAGTCGTCTGACGAAAGGTTTCAGCGAGCTCGAAGATTCATCCTCACTCTAGTACATGTCGAAGTCGCTCAAGCTAACGCTGGACATCGTGATCGGCGCCGTTGCGCCGGTGGTGATTCTCAAATACGGCACTGCGGTCATCGGAACGCTCCCGGCGTATCTCGTTGCGGCGTTGGTTCCCGTAGCGTGGGTGATGATCGATCTGCTCGTGATCACGCGGCGCTTCAACTTCATTTCGAGCTACAGCGGCTTTTCCGCGATCATGCGTGGCGCGTTGGCGTTCTGGTATGTCTCGGGCGCGCTCTTCGCATTCAAGGACAGTGCGAGCTACATCCTCGCCGTCATCATCTTCGGTGGGTCTGCGTTCTTGGCGCGGCCCATCACCCGCGCCATCGCGTTCCAAGGACTCGGCCCCGATACGCCCGAGCGGCAACGTTCGCTCGATCGGCTCATGGATGACCCATCCGTGCTGACGTCGCTCCGCCGTGCGGCGCTGATTATCGGAGCGACGAATTTGGTGTGCGGCCTGTTCAACTACGCTATCAATCTTCGCATGGTGGTGGCGCCGTTCAATACGCCGGCGTTCAACGATCAGGTTGCGAATGTGAACGCAATCACGCGGATCGTGCTTGTGGTGCCGGATCTGCTCTCGCTGTTCTGGGCGTTCTCGATGATGTACAAGGCCATGTACGCGCTGCTCCCGCCCGAGAATGGCCCCGGGACCGAGGGCGGCGATTTCTGGGTGTTGCTGGCGCAGCGGGAGGCGGAGCTGGCGGCGCATGTGGAGCATCATGCCACGACGGCGGTGGAGGCGGAGGCGGTGCAGGGGAGGGCGAATCGGCAGGCGGCGGAGGAGTTCTACGGCGGGTAGCCGGGGTTTGGCGCCAACTGCCAGTGGTGAGTTTGAGGGAGCAATTTTGAGTTTTACCGCGGGGTGGTGGCGCGTTGGCACCGGGAGTTACACTCACCACTCGGCACTTCAACTCACGACTCGCCACTCAGTGGTTCAGCGAGTGGCAAGACGACTGGGTGACTGCCTCAGCCCCTCCCACCATGGCTACGCTCGTCTCTCCCGAAGCGCCCTCAACGGCGCGCCCGCCCGCCCGCGCTTTCCCCGCCGCCACCGATCGCCCATGGGGGCGCCCCCGCGGAGCTCGGCATGCGATCGGACACCGCGAACTGACCGCACAGTTTGTCATCGACGCACGTGACGAACCGCCAGACATGTTTCTCGACATGGGGGCGACGGATTGGTCGAAGCTGACATGGTCCAAGGTCGGCAGACCGTATCGTACCGAAAAGTGGTCGAGCGCTCGCCGAGACTATGAGCGCACCCACGATGCACCGCTGCCAATCATCGAAGGGTGGCGACTGTTCAACACGGCGTTCCATCAGTTCTTTCTGACCGACGTGCCGGATGCACAGGTGCAGGCGCGCGCGCAGTTCACGCACGCACTGTCGCACTTCGACCTGCATGAAGCCCAGCACGCACTGGAAGACATGGTGCGACTGGCCGGGTGGAACAAGGTGATGCGCATTGAAGACGCCGTCTGGGACCCGCGCGGCAAGCGCTCACTTTTTGCCGGTCTTGATGTGAAGAAGCCGCGCATCCTCTTCCTCGGCGCCGCCGACGGCTACGAGGCGATGCAGATCGCGGCCATGTATCCGGGCGGCGAGATCGTCCTCGTGGACTACGACGAATTCTGCGCAACGGATCGCTTCGGAAAGTTTCCGCTCAACTATCCGTTCCTGGGTGTCGACCCGACAACAGGACACAAGCGCGTGTGGTATCGCGACGAGATGCCGATCAACTTCGAAGTCGCGGATATTCGCGATCTCAAGTACGGAAAGGAATTCGATGTGGTCGTGAGCATCGGACTGCTCGAGCACTTCCCCGATTCACACAAGGCGGAGTGCATCGAGATGCACCGGCGTTTTCTCAAGCCGGGTGGGTATGTCGTCATGACGACACCGCGCAATCAGTTCAAGACGCGCATCTACTACAACATCATGTCCGACTTCATGAACCATGGATACCGCGAACTCATGGACATGCATCAGATGGCGCTGTACTGCTACGAGAACGGGCTCGAGATCCTGCGCGCGGGTGTGATCAAGGCGCACAACGGCCTCATCATGAAATTGCGTTAGCGCACGACGCTATCCCGCGCGCCTGAACGTGAGGTTGATGCGGGCGCGGCCCATCGCAGCGTGCACGCCATCCTTGAGCGCGAGCACGCCGTGATACGCAAGCCGCGCCGCTCCTCCCCACACCACGACGTCGCCATGGGCGAGGCGCACACGCTGTACGGGATCCGTGCGTGCGAGGCCACCGAACTGAAACGTGGCGGGAAGTCCAAGCGATACGGACACGATCGGCGACGTCATGTCGCGCTCGTTATGGTCCTGGTGCAGCGACATGCGCGCGCCCGGCTCGTATCGATTGACGAGGCACGCATCGGGCAGGAAGCTGGAGTATCCGCTGGCTGCCGCGGCCCGCTCCGCGAGTGTGCGAAACACATCGGGCATTGCCGGCCATGGATTGCCGCTGTCGGGATCGTGCGTTGTGTACCGATAGCCGCGTCGGTCGGTGAACCATCCACGGTCGCCGCAGTTGGTCATCGCGACTGACATGACGTGCCCGCCGGGCGTGACCATGTGGCGGAAACCCGCCGCACTGACCACTGTCGCGAGTGCCTCGAGCAGCACATGCTCATCGGCGAGGGCAAAGCCTTGCAGGTACGCAGCCCCATTTGGCAGAACGGGCGCAGCTTGGCGCACCGCACCCGATTCCTCTGTGGCGAACAGGTCCAGTGCGATCTCGCTGGCTTTCATCGCGCGCCTTCCCGCTGCAGGATTGCATCCTTGCGCTCCACGCCCCAGCGATAGCCCGACAACGAACCCGTCGAGCGAACGACGCGGTGACAGGGAATTGCCATCGCGATTTCGTTCGCGGCACACGCACTCGCTACCGCGCGCACGGCGGTCGGCTGTCCAATGCGCTCCGCCAACTGCGCGTAGGTGACGGTCGTACCCGGCGCGATAGCAGTGAGGGCCGCCCAGACACGCTCCTGAAAGACGGTGCCGCGCACGTCGAGTGGCAAGTCCAACCCGTCGCGCGGTGACTCGACAAATCCCACCACCTTCGACACGACCTCGGCGAACTCTGCATCGTCGCCGATCAGTGTCGCCTTCGGGAAACGACGCTCGAGCGCATGCACGAGCACCTGCGCGTCATCGTCGAACTGGATGGAACAGACGCCCTTGACGGTTGCGGCCACGAGTATTGGCCCAAGTGAGCTCTCGCCGACTGCAAAGCGAATCGTCTCGCCGTCGCCTCCGCGTTTCGCGCGCGCTGGCGTCATGCCGAGCCGTTGTGTGGAGCGTTCGTAGAACCGGCTCGACGAGGAATAACCGGCGCCATGAATCGCCTCCGAGATCGTGCGACTCTCGTCGAGTTTTGTGCGAAGCCGATTCGCGCGGGCGCCGGCGGCATACGCACGTGGCGTCAGACCGGTCGCTTTGCGGAAGATGCGATGCAGATGAAACGGGGAGAACCCGCTCCGCCGCGCCATGTCGTCAAGCGACGGCACCGTTCGATCGGCGCTGACGGCATCGTCGATCATCTGACAGATGGCGGTCACCACTTCGGTGTGCAGGACCACACCCGCGTGCTCGGGGTGACAGCGTTTGCACGCACGAAAGCCGGCAGCGATTGCATCGGCGGTTGTGTTGTGAAACGACACGTTCTCGCGACGGGGCGCGCGCGCGCCACACGACGGTTTGCAGAACACGCCGGTGGTACGAACGCTGTAGAAGAACGCGCCGTCCTGCGATTTGTCGCGTGCTACGAGTGCCGTGAAGCGCGCATCGTCGAGGCGCTGTTGAGAGCTGTGCATCATCGTCTCCTTGGTGCGGGTGCGTTTGGATGACGCAACCTCACACTCGGTGGCCCGACACACACTCCGCCGCTTGCGCTTGTATTCGCACGCGGCACCTCGCTCAGTCGCGACGAGATCCCGGCATGCGGGTGCGATCAGTCGCGTGCTCGCGAACGGACTCCATGATGCGGGCCATGTCGGCCTGGTAGCGGGCGCGTTCATCAGTCGTCCACAGGTCGACGTTCGAGGCGGCGCGGATAGACGCCAGCATCTCATCGACAAGTTCGCGAAGACGCGGATTGCTCCGGCGATCAGATCCGCCGTAGGGGTCGTTTGAGGAAGTCAGTGACATAGTAGGAATGTCGGGCCAATGGAGGGAACGGTCAAGGCACGCGCGGCCCTGAGGTTGGAGCGTCATCATGTAACATACGCACGGCGGGCGTTTCAAGGTCGTCGAATTGGCCACTTCGTGCCGACCAGACGAACGCGAAGACGGCGGCCGATACGATCACCAACGCCAATGGCAGCACCACAAAGATGACGCTCATGCGTGTTGCTCCCGACGCCCGCTTCGCGCGAAGGTGTGACTATACCATGATCCGAGCACAACGGTGATGGAGCTGGTAGGCATGAGGATCGCCGCGATGAGCGGGGTGAGCAGACCGATCGCGGCGAGTCCCGCACCAATGATATTATAGCCGATCGAGAAGGCGATGTTGCGCTTGATCACGCGCATGGTGCGTTGCGCGCCGTCGGTAAGTTCCACCAGTGCGCCGAGCCCGGGACGGGCCAAGTAGATGTCGGCGGTCGCGAGACAGGCTTCGGCGCCGCCGTGCACGCCGATGCCAACGGTGGCCGCAGCGATGGCTGCGGCGTCGTTTACGCCATCGCCAACCATCACGACGGGTCCCTTGGCCTTGAGCGACTCGACGAAGGCGAGCTTGTCTTCGGGAGATGCGGCCGCAACAAGCTCGTCTGCGCGAAAGCCGAGCGTGTGGCCGACCGATGCCACCACATCGGACGCGTCGCCGCTGAGGATGATGGTGCGCCATCCGCGCGCACGGAGTTGCTGCAATGAGACGAGTGCGTCGTCGCGGATGCGATCGCCCAGACCGGCCCCGGCGACCAGTACACCATCCACGGCGACGTGGACCGGTGTGAGCGTGCGGTCGATGGCGTTGATCGCGCCAACAAGCGACCCGTCCGGCTCGCCAGCGGAAACGCTGATGCCATCGCGCACAAACGCCGGTGACCCAACGCGCACGACATGACCATCGATAGTGCCGACCATGCCGCCACCGCTGACGTGCGTTGCATTGATCACGGAAGGCGTCTGCATCTCGGGCCACGCGCGACGGAAGCCGTCGGCGAGCGGGTGCGATGAACCTTCTTCGAGTGCGAGGACAAATGGCTGGACCCACTCAGCCCCAACCCACGCAACCACCGCCGTGCGCCCTTCGGTAAGTGTGCCTGTTTTATCGAGAACGAGTGTACCGGGTTTGGCCAACAGTTCGAGTGCGTCCCCACCCTTCACCAACATGCCGCGCCCCGCTGCGCGACCGACGGCAACGGTGATGGCGAGTGGGGTCGCAAGTGCGAGGGCGCACGGGCACGTCACGATGAGCAGCGCGATGGCGTTGTCGAGCGCACGCTCCGGCGCGACGGTCATGCCGACTGCAAAGACAACAATCGCGAGTGTCAGCACAACGCCGACAAAAATACCGGCCATGCGATTGGCGAGTTGCACAACTGGCGCGCGTCGGCGTGCACTCTCTTCAACCTGACGCAACAGCTTGGCGATCCGGCTGGACTCGCCCGCCTCGTCCACCCGCACCCGCAACGGCGCTTCCACATTGAGTGTGCCGGCGAAGACGGTCGCACCTTCGGCAATTGACGTCGGTCGCGATTCGCCCGTCAGCAGCGCGGCATTCACGGCAGACCGACCCTGAATGACAACACCGTCAGCGGCGAAGCTCTCCCCAGCACGCACGTCCATCACCATTCCCGGCAGCAGCGCTTCGGCTGGCACCGTTCGCACGACGTCGTCTTCAACAATCCGTGCCGACGATGGCGCAACGGCGTGGAGCAACTCTGCTGCATCGGCGGCCATGCGCTGACCACGTTGCTGCAGAAAGCGTCCGACGAGCAGCGCAAAGATCAGCACCGCCAGTCCATCGAAGTACACCGGCCCGTGATCGCGCACGGTGTTGATGGCGCCGCGGACCAGCCCTGCCGCGAGTGCGATCGCGATGGGCAGATCCATGTGCAGTGAGCGTGTGCGCAGTGCCGCCCACGCGCCGGCAAAAAAGACGCGGCCAGGCCACACGAACGTAGGCACAATGACAACGAAGCACACCCAGCGAAAGAACCGCTCGAACTGCGGGTCCATTCCGTTCACGCTGCCGCTGTACAGCGCGAGCGATGCAAGCATGACGTTGATCGCAATTGCTCCCGCCACACCGATGCGCACCAGCATTGCGCGATCTTCGCGTTTGCGCATCGCGTCACGCACCACACCGCGAAACGGATGCGGTGGGTAGCCGAGTGCGTCGAGCGATTGCGCAATGGTGGAAAGCAATACGGCGGAGAGATCCCACTCGACCACGGCGAGCGAACGACGCACATCGAGGTCTGTCCGCGCGACGCCTGGCACCAGCAGCGGCATGCGCTCAACGAGCCAAACGCACGACGAACAGTGCACGCCTTCGAGATAGAGCTCCGTGCGCGAGAGCCCATCACTCGTCGTCGTTACGTACAGCTGTTCGAACGACGGATGGTCGAACTCCTCGTACTTGCGTCCTGACGTGTGCACGGGCGCTTCACGGCGTTCCGCGAAACGATAGTATTGATCGAGTCCGTGCGAATGTAGAATCCCGAATGCGGTGTGACATCCGGCGCAACAGAACTGCTCGGTCGAGTGCGCGTCGAGCAGTCCGGGAGGGACCGCGAGTCCGCAGTGCGAGCAGGCAAGGTCGGCGCCACTCGGCGCGATCAGGAGTGCGTCAACGACCATGTGACATCTCACTCATGTCATGTGAGCCGGCTGACACCGATCCGGTGGCGTCGCGCTGCATGGACAGCCTGCCACTGATCGCGAGGAGCCCCATCACCAGCACAACCAACGCGCTGGCCGACGGCAATGCGCGGCGCAACGGTCCAAAGACTCGTTGGGCACCAAGTCCGACGGCGACCATGGCGGGTACGGTGCCGGCCCAGAAGATGAACATCACCGTCATCGCGCCGCGCACGGTTCCCGTGCCACCGGCGGTTGCGACAAACACATACAACCAGCCGCACGGAAGCAGGGTGGTAAGCAATCCGGTCAGACCGGCACGCACCGTGGCTGGCTGCTCACGCACCCCATGGAGCGCGCGCCCCAGTGCCCGTTGCCACGCTTCGGGCGCATGCACGGCGCCGATGCTCACGCCACGCTGCGCCGCGATGGTGGTCAGCGCCCAACCCACCATGAGTGCGCCGGCAATCACAGTCGCGGCATGCGCAACACCGGCCATGCGTCCAACTGCTGCCACGCCCGACCCCAGGATGCCCGCCACAGCACCCAATGTCAGATACGATGCGAGGCGGCCCACGTTGTACATCGCATGCGCGCGAAGCGGCGTCGCTGCTGCACTGCCGGAAGTCGATCCGGAGTAGAAACAGACAAAGCCACCGCACATCGCGGCGCAGTGCACGCTGCCAACAAGGCTCGCGGCAAGGATACCCGCGGCTGCGCCGATCACGGCCGACTGCCTGGGCGCGGCGCAGCTGCGACACTCGCCCCGACCGCAATGACGCGTGATGTCCCGACGAAGTGCGCGGCACCACGCACCGCATCAACGCGCACTTCCCACTCACCCGCATGGCGGATTACGAGCGAGCCGCGATAGCTGCCATTCGGCTCGTGCTCGAGCGTCAGCGCCTGCACTTCGTTCGCGCGGGCATTGAACAACGCGACAATGCTGACGGTCGCATTGCCGATCGGCGTATTCGTCGAATCGCTCAGCTGCACGCGTACGGTGGTCGGTGTGCCGTCAACGACCGAATCGAGAGTCGTAATTGCATGCCAGCCGAGGGCATTGCTTCGCCGCTCGCGGGCCATGGTTGAATCGAAGCCGACCGCCTTCCTGTAGTAGTCGGGTTCAATCGCCATCGACGGATCGTCACCAGCCACACGCAGCATCGCGAGATTCCCTGCGACACTCGCAGCCAACACGAGTGCAATGCCGACAGGCCACGCCGCTCCCGGCTTCATCGTGCGCCCTCCGCGGGGCCCAGCAATCGCCAGGACACGTCCTGCGGCGCACTGTGACCGTCGGTGATCGTCAGCGTGATGTCGCGTTCACCGTGCACGAACGCCTTCCGCGGCAACAGAACGAACATACTGGTACTCCGCGTGGTACCACCGGCGATCGTCATCGGATTCTCTGGCGCGACGACCGACACGTCGCGGCTCTGCAGCCCCGCTTCGTCGAGCCCGGAGAGCGTGATCGTATACGTCGCATCGGTCTGGCGGCGATTGGCGATCTTGATGCGGATCTGGTTGGCGATACGGCCATCCGCTTCTTCTGTGAACGGCGCGCCGATTCCGCGCAGTACCGTGACATCGGCGGATTCTTTGGTGATGAGTGCGAAGAGTAGCGCGCCAAGCATGATGATGAGGATGGCCGGGTACAGCACGGTGCGCATGCGTACCAGTTTGCGCGGCTTGTCGGCCATCGCATCCTGCGACGAATACCGAATGAGTCCCGGCGGCTTGCCGACGCGCTTCATGACATCGTCGCAGGCATCGATGCACTGCGTGCAATGCACACACTCCATCTGCAGCCCATTCCGAATATCGATGCCGGTGGGGCACGTCTGCACACAAGCGCCGCACGCAATACAGTCGCCCGCGTCTGCCGGACGATCGGTGGTGCCAAGCATGCGTGGTTCACCACGCTTCTCGTCGTAGGCAACAATGACAGACTGCCGATCGATCAGGGCCGCTTGCCAGCGACCGTACGGGCAGACAATGAGGCACGTCTGCTCGCGAAAGTAGGTGAAGTTGAACCAGACGATGCCCGTGAACAGCACCACGAGAAAGAACGCCGTCGGGTGCGCGGAAGGAGGCGCCAACACCCAGTGATAGAGATTCTCCGTGCCGACAAAGAACGCCAGCAGCGTGTGTGACACGAACAGTGCCATCAGGAAAAACGTGATGTACTTCGCGATGCGACGTGGTACGAAGAACTTTCCCTTCTTATCGAGATTGCGCGAACCGGTGTAGCCGCCGTCAAACCAACGTCCGATCGGACGAAAGAGAAACTCGAGATACACCGTTTGCGGACACGCCCATCCACACCACGCCCGACCAAACAGTGCGGTGATGAGAAAGATGCCGATCACACCACTCCCCATGACCAGCATGAAGAGCAAGGTATCGGTTGGAAGGAATGTGTAGCCCATCAGCACGAACGTGCGATGCGGCAGATCCATCAGAAACAGTGGTTGCCCGCCGATGCGTAGATGCGGGACCGCGAAGAACACGGCCATCAGCGCGTAGGCAACCACACGACGGCGCTGCCACCAGCGTCCATGGGAAGGCTTGGGGCGGATCCAGTGGCGCGTTCCGTCCTGGTTGAGTGTCGGCAATACCCGACCACTCAACTTCGGTGCAGCGTGCGTGGTCACGGCGTTGTCGGCACTCCCAGCGGAACACCTTGCGGCGCTTTCGGGTTCACGGGTGTCGTGCCCTGCAACGTCGACACATAGGCGACGACGTTGCGCAGCTGCTCGGGCCGAAGTGTCTTCCCCCAAGGCGGCATCCCCTTCTCAAGCACGCCGTCCATCATCGTCTTGTAGATGTCGGCCAGCGTGCCGCCATGCAGCCAGTACGTGTCGGTCAGGTTCGGACCAATAATGCCACCACCATCGGGTCCATGACACGCTACGCAGTTAGCCTTGTACGTCTCCTCGCCATGCTCGACCGCTTCGTGGTCCTTCACCATGGCCTGCAGTTCCGCGAGCGTCACTGTTACGTGCGGTGCAGGATGGGCTGCAGCGAACGTTTTCATATCGTCTTCATAGTCGGCAA
>Ga0105044_10005041_pt1 | contig 18172 bp, 17 predicted proteins | sample MAT01_FD_78092 | JGI IMG/M metagenome (GOLD analysis project Ga0105044, IMG submission 78092) | Freshwater microbial communities from Lake Fryxell liftoff mats and glacier meltwater in Antarctica - MAT-01 | ecosystem: Environmental > Aquatic > Freshwater > Ice > Liftoff microbial mat | place...
AAATCTGATAGTCACTTCGCTTTTTGCAAAGGCAAAACACTTGTCTTATTCCATCCAATATTTATTTCTGAAACAAATTGATAAAATCGAAACAGGTGCTTATCAAAATGCTGTATTGAAAAGTGAATTCGGTTAAACTTCAAAGAAACAATGCGGTACTAATTTTGTTAGGGTATTGAGTAATTTACAAATCAGCATTGCACACAGTTGTTTTCCTTGAAACACTTGCAAATGCAAATAATATTTTCAGATTCAAAAAAATATAAACCAACTATTATGACAGCAGTTAATGCATATGCAGCGCAAAACGCCACTACACCGTTGGCACCTTTCAATTTTGAAAGGAGAGAAATAGGTCCTAAGGACGTACAAATTGAGATTTTATATTGTGGTGTTTGTCATTCCGATATTCACCAGGTTCGCAACGAATGGGGTGGTTCCATTTACCCAATGGTACCTGGTCATGAAATTGTGGGTCGAATTACCAAAGTGGGTGCAGATGTAAAAGATTTTATTGTGGGCGAATTGGCAGGAGTAGGTTGTTTCGTAGATTCTTGTCGCACCTGCCCGAGTTGTTTAGCCAATGAAGAACAATATTGCGACACTGGTATGGTTGGTACTTATAATGGCCGTGATAAAGAAGGCAATCCTACCTACGGTGGATACTCTACCCAAATAGTAGTGGATGAGCAGTACACCTTACATGTATCTGAAAAGTTACCCATTGAAGGAGTTGCACCTTTGTTATGTGCCGGTATTACTACTTACTCACCATTGCGTCACTGGAAAATTGGCAAGAGTCATAAAGTTGCTGTTGTTGGATTAGGTGGCCTGGGACATATGGCGGTAAAATTTGCAGCTTCTTTTGGTGCAGATGTCACTGTACTGAGTACATCCGCATCAAAAAAACAAGATGCATTGAATTTAGGCGCTCACCATTTTGAAGTGACCAGCGATCCCGAAACAATGAAGCACTTGCAGGGTAAATTTGATTTTATTTTAAGCACTATTTCTGCGCAACATGATTACAACCAATACCTGAATTTATTAACCCTAAATGGCACGATGGTAGTAGTGGGTGTTCCTCCACAACCTTCTACCGTACATGCATTCAGCTTGATTGGTAAACGCAGGTCTTTGGCCGGGTCTTTAATTGGCGGTATAAAGGAAACACAGGAAATGCTGGACTATTGTGCAGAACATAATATCGTATCTGATGTAGAGGTTATCAAAGTGTCTGAGGTGAATGAAGCCTACGAACGAATGTTGAAAGCGGACGTTCGCTATCGTTTTGTGATAGACATTGCCTCATTGAAATAAAACAATTAAATGCTGTAGTATAGGGTGGGATTGGTTTTCCACCATTTTTTTTATCTTTTTTATAAAATGATTGTATTGAGTTACAATATTTGAATAGAAACTCCTATTTTTGCTGCCCCAATAGGGAAGGTGTGATAGCTCAGTTGGTAGAGCAATGGACTGAAAATCCATGTGTCGCCGGTTCAACCCCGGCTCGCACCACTTAAAAGACTCAACTTTTGTTGGGTCTTTTGTTTTTATTCAACTTCCAGATTAATTATTCTCACCGGGAAAATCCTTTTGATTGTAAAATAGCAGCCCGGAATATTTAAACTGTCGGGTTTTATAAAACAGCTTGTTGACAAATTGAATATTTTTGTGCAAATAATGCCCCAAAGTTGGCGGCATATTTTTTTCTGAATTAGTTATGTTTAACCCACAGCATATAGAAGAAAAAATAAAGCAATCCAATTGGTGGCATAAAGCATCTGTTACGGTTGATAGTCACTATTGCAATGACAGCGGGATTATGCTAACCCACCATCTTCAGGTGGTGCATGATAATGTGGAGGCTATTTTTCAGCAACCGGCAACCGGCTTTTACGGTAACCTGTTTAGACTGTTGCAGCAGTTGAACATCAACAAGGAGGAATTAAAAAGCGAGTTAAAAGTAGTGGCGCTTTTGCATGATATCGGTAAAACGGCAGAAGACAAATCAATGGTTATTGCTCATCCTTTAACGGGCAAGCCGGCACACATGCGGCATGGGTTGGTAAGTTTAATGGCTGCTATGGAAGTAGTAGGTCCTTATTTTGAAACGCTTCAGACAAGGCGGGCGCATATTTATGGAACGATAGAACTGCATGATATGTCATACGGATTATTTAGGGAACACCAGGAAACCCGTACACTTCCTCCGTATAGCAGGTGGACCTCCATTAATCATAAAATCCATTCATTGCCAGCAGCAGGTTTATTGTACTTGCTTGTTTTTAAACTGGCCGATATACATGGTCATGATAAGATTGCGGATGTTCTTTGGTTTTATCATGCAGCAAAGAAAAATTACTTCACCAAGTTGCACATTGAATTACCGGTTCCGGAAGAATCGGATATTCGTTGAGCAACCCATTTCATCCATTAAGCAAGTTAATTTTACCCAAAGAAATGATGATTGGGCACTATTATGGTAAAGTATAAATTTTGGGATCGTTGAACCAGAAATCCAGCATTGCTGCATTCATTTAAAAGAAGTAATTACTTTAAGATATCAGAAGCGGATTTACATCGACGAAAGTAAACGTTTAAATGTTTGTTAATCGATTCATTTGTAGTCGGAATTACAATGCACCACAAATAAATTAAAGGCACATGAAAGGAACAGTATCAAAATTATTTTCAGACTTTTTTAATAGTGAGAAGGCGGGCGGGTTGATATTGATTGCTTGTACATTTTTATCGATTATCGTTGCAAATAGCAGTTTGGGTGCTGGCTATCTTCATTTTTGGCACCAGAATATTGGCTACGAAAATGTGAATATCCACCTGAGACATCCTATTGAATATTGGATCAACGATGGTTTGATGGCCATCTTTTTTTTGCTGGTTGGGTTGGAAATTGAAAGGGAGATTTACATCGGCGAGTTATCTACTTTAAAAAATGCTTCACTGCCATTTTTTGCAGCAATTGGGGGCATGCTGGCCCCGGCGATTTTACATTTTTTAATCAACAACGGATCTGAAACACAGGCAGGCTTTGGTATTCCCATGGCAACCGATATTGCTTTTGCTTTAGGGATTCTTTCCTTGTTGGGAGATCGGGTGCCGGTTTCGCTCAAGATTTTTCTAACAGCCTTCGCTATCATTGATGATTTGGGTGCTATCGTTATGATTGCATTGTTTTATACCGAAACTTTTTTACAAGGTTACTTTGCAGCGGCCATTGGCATATTTGTATTGCTGCTTGTTTTCAACCGGTTAAAAATCCGGAATCTTGTGTTTTACCTTGTGCCCGGAGTTGTGATGTGGTATTGCATGTTACAGTCAGGCGTACACGCTACCATAAGCGGTGTGCTATTGGCCTTTGCAATTCCTTTTGGTAATGGTGATGAAAAATCCACCTCATACCTGCTACAGCACCATCTGCACAATCCAGTTGCCTTTGTGATACTTCCTTTATTCGCCCTGGCAAATACAGGGATTGTCTTTACACCAGGCTGGCACAACCAACTGGCATCCAAAAACAGCGTTGGTATTTTGTTGGGATTGATAATAGGTAAACCGTTGGGTGTTTTGCTTTTTTCTTTTGCTGCAGTTAAATTAAAAATCAGTAGCCTCGCAGATGATATCAACTGGAGGCATGTTATTGGTGCAGGCATTTTAGGTGGTATTGGATTCACCATGTCCATCTTTATCACTTTACTGGCTTTTAAAGATGGTGAAATAATTGTGGGCTCAAAAATAGCCGTTTTGTTTTCTTCAATTGTAGCAGGTACGATTGGTTATATTTATTTACATTTCAATACAAAGGAATCTGAACCCAGTCATTGACTCCATCTCCGTACCTTAAAAAATATCCCTTAAAATAATTCATTATTAAAGAATAAGAGATGGCTTACTACCTGTTAGCCTTTGCCATAATAAGATATTTTAAATAATGGTTCAAAAGGTTGTCATCACCCTTATTTTGTTGTAACTTTTTGTTCTAAATTCATTAATTTATGAAACATTACCATGTTATATCACGAATCGCAATTTATTTGCTATGCGTTGTTTTGTTTTTATTTGGGGTTTTTCATTTTATGTATCCACATGACCTGTTGGTTTTTGTTCCCAATTTTTTACCCGGCGGCATTAACTGGGCATACATTGTAGGTGCTGCGTTTATCTTAGTATCCATTTCTTTTTTAACCAACCGGATGGTGAAAATCTCTGGGTATGTGCTTGCAGTACTTCTCCTTTTTTTTATATTAACGATTCATGTGCCCAATTACCTCAATGCAGGCGATAAAGAGATGAGGCAACTTGCACTGATCAATATTCTGAAAGACACCGCCATTTTCGGCTTTGCCTTACATGTGGCAGCGGGCGCCCATCATCAGAAATTGCATTTGGAAGAGTCCGATTAATAGTTGCTATTTCTGGCTAACAATTGATATTACACAAATGGGCAATTTGCCATGATTGAAAGCACCATGGATGGTATATGATTGCTTGCTTATTGATAAATTAGGTTTGATCGTACGAATATATTCATAGGAGAATCCTCTTCCATTCTGATTTTTTGTTACGTTATTTTCCTTAAACTTTCTTTATAATAATGCTTTTACTTTTTCAATCACAGCTTTTAAATTGCTGATATCCTGTCCGCCAGCGGTTGCAATATTGCTTTGTCCGCCGCCGCCGCCTTTTATTAAGCCGGCAATATGTTCCTTGATGATTTTGGCCGCATCCAGTTTTTTTGCAGCAACCACGGTTTCTGATATACCAAGTGCAACGAAAGCCTTTCCATCAATATTAGTGCAAAGTATCACCACAGAATCATGCAGGTGATTGTTGATGTCAACACTTAATTTCTTTAGCGCATCTGCATTACCTACTTCAATGATTTCACCAACAAAGGTCACATTATTGATGATGGTATCTTTTTGCAATAGCTCATTGCGGATGCCAACGAGTCGTCTTGCTTCCAGTCCTTCAATTCTTTTGGACAACAAATTGTTTTCCGCTGCTAAGTTTTCAATCGACTTTTGAATGTCTTTGGGATTTTTTAATAAGCCTTTGATTCCGCTCATCTCGGCAAATGTTTTATTGATATATTGTTCTGCAGCAAAACCGCAAACAGCTTCTATCCTGCGGACACCTGCCGCTATAGCCGATTCATGTTTTATTTTAAAGATGCCCAATTCGCCGGTGCTGCCCACATGTGTGCCGCCACACAATTCAATTGAATAGTTTGGATCCATCACAACTACCCTTACCACATCACCATATTTTTCTCCAAACAAAGCCATGGCACCCAGTGCAACCGCTTCCTCTTTATGCATTGATTTTATCACTACCGGAACATTTCCCCTTATTTTTTCGTTCACTATTTTTTCTACTGCAGCTACTTCTTCGTCCGTTACTTTGGCAAAATGAGAGAAATCGAAACGAAGATGTTCTTCATTTACAAGGCTTCCTTTTTGTGCCACGTGTTTACCCAAAACAGCCCTCAATGCAGCATGCATTAAATGCGTAACGCTGTGATGTACGGTAACCGCCTTTCGTCTTTCGGCATTTACTGTTGCTGTTACCAATCCGTTTATTTCGCCCGGTAGTTTATCAGTGAAATGAATGATGAGGTCATTTTCTTTTTTTGTATTGGTTACTTCAATCGTCTCTTCGCCAAATTGCAACGTGCCGGTGTCGCCAACCTGTCCGCCGCTCTCCGCATAAAAAGGAGTTGCATCTAAAATCAATTGATAAAATGCTTTCGTTTTAGAGGAAACCTTGCGATACTTGACTACCTGGCTTTGTGCTTCCAATGAATCATAGCCAACAAATTGATTGGAAACATTGTCTATTAACGTAATCCAATCCTCGGTGTCCAGCACAGCCGCAGAACGGCTTCTGTCTTTTTGTTGCTGCATTTCTTTTTGAAACCCGGCTTCATCCACGGTCAAATTATTTTCTGCTGCAATCAGCGTTGTTAAATCAATTGGAAAACCAAAGGTGTCGTATAATTCAAAAGCCGTTTTTCCATCAATTACTTTGGTTGCCTGAGATTGCAGGATGGTTTCATCAATTCTTTTCAAGCCTTTATCCAACGTCCTTAGGAAAGCATCCTCTTCTTCTTTTATCACTTTACTGATAAAATCCAATTGCAGGTTTAGTTCAGGAAAAACAGTTTCAAATTGTTTGGCCAGCAACGGCAGCAACTGGAACAACAAGGGTTGTTTATAATCCAGATAAGAATAATAATAGCGAACTGCCCTGCGTAAAATTCTTCTGATAACATAACCAGCACCGGTATTGGATGGAAATTGTCCATCTGCAATACAAAAACTGATTGCCCTGATGTGATCGGATATTACCCTAAACGCTACGCTTTCTTTGTCATCACTTGCCTTATATTCTTTTTTTACAATTTTACCAATGGCTTCAATGGTACCACTGAATATATCGGTATCGTAGTTGCTTTGCTTATTTTGCAAAACCCTCACCAATCTTTCAAAACCCATCCCGGTATCTACATGGGTAGCCGGCAATGGTTCAAGGCTGCCGTCTTTTTTTCGGTTGTATTGAATGAATACATTGTTCCAAATTTCAATTACCTGCGGGTGATCTTTGTTTACTAAATCCCGGCCTGGTATTTTACTTCTTTCTTCATCGCTCCGGCAATCGACATGTATTTCGCTGCAAGGGCCACAGGGACCCGTTTCGCCCATCTCCCAAAAATTATCCTTTTTATTTCCAAAAACAATCTTATCCTCCGACACCAGTTTTTTCCATTCTTCCAATGCAATTTTTGAAGCAGGAATGTTTTCTTTTTCATCTCCTTCAAAAACGGTCACATACAAACGGTCTTTGGGTATTTTATAAACATCGGTTAGCAATTCCCAACTCCATGCAATTGCTTCTGCTTTAAAATAATCACCAAAGCTCCAGTTGCCCAACATTTCAAACATGGTATGATGGTAAGTATCTACTCCTACTTCTTCCAGATCGTTGTGTTTGCCACTTACCCTAAGGCATTTTTGTGTATCTGCGGCCCGTTTGTAGGGAGCAATTTTATTACCCAGAAAATAATCTTTAAACTGGTTCATGCCAGCGTTGGTAAACAAAAGCGTGGGATCATCTTTTAACACAATGGGTGCAGAAGGCACAATGGTGTGACTTTTTGATTTGAAAAAATCAAGGAACTGTTGTCTTATTTCCAGCGATGTTAATGGATTGTGCATGTTAATGTGGGTTGTTTTTTTGACCATTTGCGTCATAAACCTTTCTGTTTTGGGTTGATTTTTGCAGTATATCCGGCTATCTTTGCACGTCGAAATATTGCTGGGCGCAAAGGTAAAGAATTCGATGTGGAGTTAAGTAGCGTGTGTGAATTGGGAGTGCATTTCAATTTGTAGCAGCGCTTAGTGGTTGGTGACCTACGGCCCGAAATCGGGAGCTACAAATTGAAATGCACCCGTGAAAAGGATATTAGCCTTATATTTAACTATTAAAATGTAAATTCAATAACCAGGAAATTTTATAAATCTCTGATGGGGTTTAGGGACTATGAAGAAAATAAAATATTTTTATAATACCAATACGCTTCGCTATGAAAAGCTGGTGACGCCTTTGCGGGTGAAACTGTTGAGGGTATTTGGTTTTTTTTCCGGCTTACTGGTTAGTTCGGCGTTGGTTATCTGGGTGTACACCAAATTTATTCCCAAGCCTACCGACAACGAGTTGAAAATGCGGTTGGAATTGATGAAAGATAATTACAGCATTTTAAGTGAGAAAACAAAAACCCTGCAGCAACAAATGGCTGACCTGGAAAAACGAGACAATGAAGTGTACCGGTCAATTTTTGAAGCAAACCCTTTACCAGATAGCGCAAGAGCAGAACTGACAGCGAAAAAAAAAGAGATCGATAAAGTGAATGTGATTAGTGATGACCAACTTGAAAAGGAAATTGAGTCTTCATTAAATAATATTGCCGCAAGAGTTGCCTACCAGCAAAACAGTTACAAAGAAATAGAAAAGCTGATCAACAACCAGGAAAATAAACTGTCAAGCATACCGGCCATTCAACCGGTAAGCAATAAGGATCTTACCAGAATCGCAAGTGGATTTGGATACAGGATTCATCCAATATATGGTATACCTAAAATGCACAATGGACTTGACTTTACTGCCACTCAGGGCACCCCTATTTATGCAACGGGCGATGGCAGGGTTACTACTTCAGGCATGTCTACCGGAACGGGTAATCATGTAATCATCAACCATGGCTATGGATACGAAACAGTATATATGCATATGGTTAGAATAAAAGCAAGAGATGGGCAATTGGTAAAAAGAGGAGAGATCATTGGTTGGGTAGGCAGCACCGGAGCAAGCACTGGCCCACATTGTCACTACGAAGTACATATCAATGGAAGACCCGTTGATCCGGTTTACTTTTTCTACAATGATTTAAATGCAGAACAATATGACCGCTTGCTAAAACTGGCAGCTACCGGCAGTGCAAAAAGTTTTGATTAAAAGAATACCATGTCAAAAACACAAATCGCATTTGATTTTGGGGATCTTCCGCAGAAGCCTTTGCCGGAAAACATATTGGTTTCCGAGGAGGAGGCTGTGCCTGAACCAATTGCTATGGCTGAAGTGGAAACTTTACCTGAGCTGATAGTAATTTTTGAAAAAGAAACGGCCCCTGAAATAGTTGCCATACCTCAAAAGGCAAACGAACCAGAAAAGGCAGCTACGCCCGAAAAGAAAATAATGCCTTCACGGCCGATCGAAAACATTGCGACAAAGGAAAAATCAACCCGGGGAAGGAAGAGTGTAAAGGAAATGAGTGCAGGCGTTGAGTTGATAGAGGTTCCGGAAGATGCCATCCTTTACCAGAAGTTGTATTACACAATTGGTAAGGTGGCAGAAATGTTTAAGGTGAATCAATCGTTGATTCGTTTGTGGGAAAATGAATTTGACGTGCTAAAGCCGAGAAAGAACGGAAAGGGGGATCGCTTATTCAGACCGGAGGACATAAAAAATATACGCCTGATTTACCACTTGATGAGAGAAAGGAAATACACGATGGAAGGTGCAAAGGACTATATTAAAAACAATAAGCGGGCAAATGAAAAGTTCGAAACCATTGAATCGTTGAAAAAACTGAAAGGTTTTTTAGTGGAGCTGAAAGCCAATCTTTAAGGCTGATGTTTGTAATAACAAATAGGTTTCTGCAATAAAACACCACCTGACAAAACTAACCCTGTATGAAAAAAATTAGAAATGCATTTGCCGGAATTGCGGTTTTAATATCTACCCTAAGTTTTGAAACCTTAAAAGATTGGTATTTAATTGAGTCACCAGAATTTTCAATTGAATTTCCAAAAAAACCTGAAGCTACCAACCAAAACGTACATACCGAAATCGGCGATTTAAAAACGGACATGTTTGTGTACGAAACATCGAAAGATGGCGATGTGAATTTTTTGTACGGCTTAGCTACATCCGAATACCCGGATTCATTAATTAATTCAGGCAAGACTGCCATGTTACTCACCTTTTTTAGAAATGCCGTAGATGCTTTTGTAAAAAATGTACAGGGTAAATTATTATCAGAGAAACCCATTGAAATAAATGGATTTCCGGGTAAAGAAGTTAAAATATATTTCCAGGATAGTGCTGCTATTATTAAAATGCGACTATACCTGGTTCGTAATAAAGCGTATGTAATGCAAACGATTACCGAAACGAGTGAAGATAATAATGCAGATGTAATGAGGTTTCATAATTCCTTCAAGCTAAAAAAATAGCTTTCGCTACCTTTGCGAAGTGTAAAAGCAGGTATAAATTAATTGCTAAAAGCAATCTTACTAAAAATAAAATTATCTTTTACAATGTTGCTATTTAAATGTTACCCAATGAAAAATATCTTATTAAAGAGCTTATTTACAGCCATGTTGTTTTCAGTTTCTTCCGTTTTATCTGCCCAGGCCGAATACGAAATCACCAAAGATCCGAATGATGGGAAGGTGAAAATATTGAGGGGCACCATAAATAAATACCTGATTCAAAATGACACTGCTTTTAAATGGTACATTCCCAACCAGCAAAATTACAAGCCCGATACTGCTATTGTAAATGCGCTGGCAAAAGTGAGCGGGGCAAAAATGCAATTGATCGTTTTTGGTGGCACCTGGTGTGAGGATACCCAATCGATATTGCCCAAATTTTTTAAACTCCAGGAAATGAGTGGTGTACCGGATAATGTTATTACGCTGTTTGGCGTAAATCGCATGAAGGTTTCGCTGGGCCATATCGCCGAGGCATTGGGCGTAATCAATGTACCCACCATCATTGTTATGAAAGAGGGAAAAGAACTGGGACGTGTAGTAGAATACGGTAAAACGGGTAAATGGGATAAAGAACTAGCCGACATTATTAACGGGAATTAGGACCAACCAGTATTTACTGAAAAAATATCCTTGTTCTGCAACATTCCGGTAAACTATAAAGCCAAGGTATAAAGAAACATCGTTTTTCTGAGCCTTACTTTTTTGCCTTGAAGGAGATTGATATTTCAATCTACAGTATCGATGGCAGCACATCAGTAAAGATGAATCATCCTGCAAATCTTTGAATGCATTACATAATAGGCCGTTCAGGATTATTGGCAGGTTCTTTTGTTTCGTTATTAATGATTACATCACCACCTACGCCGGCCATATCAATTTTATTTTGTTCCAGTAGGGCTTTAATCTTAAAATTGATATCCTCTCTCAGTTCTTCAAAGGCATCGAATGGAATAGGATTGGTAAAATATTCTATAGTAATCAGCAGCCCGGTTTTATTGATTTCTTTTAAATAGACGGTTGAAGAAATAATGAGCGGGCTTTTGTTTTGGATGAGCAGTTTGATGGCTGCAGTTATTTTCCGAATCTCTGTAACCGGAGTTTTGGGGGATAGTTCAATTTTAATTTCTGCTCTTCTTTCGGTACGCACACTCCAGTTATCAAGTATATTATCTACCATTTGCTTATTGGGAACACTTACCAGTGTTTTATCAGCAGTACGGATTCTGGTGCTACGCAATCCTATGCGTTCCACCGTGCCGGTTATCTGCTGTACTTTAAGGGTGTCGCCGGTTATAAAAGGCTTGTCGAAAAATATGATAAAGGAAGCAATGATATTCTCCAGGCTTTCTCTTGCGGCCAATGCCAGCGCAGCTCCAACGATACTAAGGCCGGTTAGCAAATTGCCAATATCACGCCCGAAAGTAAATTTCAGTAGCATTAAAATACCAATAATGGTCAGAATAACTTTCAGGAAATCCCGAAAGAAAACAACAAGTTGGTCATCACTTTTGTCCTGCGTGATACTTGCTTTTGCTTCTAATACCAATGAAATAAAATCTATCAAACGCAGGAGTAGCCAGGTGAATACTACAATAATGATGGTAATACCAATCCTATCAACAATCAACTGTGAGTTAACATGATAGAAATTGAATTTGGCTACGGAAGGAAAGTTGAGTCGATCAATGCTAAATACTGTAATCAGCGTCAATAAAAACCATTGCAAGGGTGCTAAAACGAGGTCGACAAAACTTTTCTTATCAACTGTTTTCCAAATTTTATGTACCAAGCGGTATAATAGGGAGGCGATATATTGAGAAACGTATTTCTTTAAAAGTAACGCCAGTGCAATTATACCGGCTATCGTTAACCAGGTGCCGAGGGTATTGTCTAAATAAATTGTATCAAAAAAATCCATAGGTTAAAATTATAGAATGACAGTAATTTATTTAATTAAAAATTGCTGAATCCCTTCCTTTTGTAGCAAATACACTTTGTTGTTGGCAACTTTTATTTGAAGGGATGTTTTAAAAAAATCAGGGGTTGGATATTCTTTCAATTTCAATGAGCCGGTCTGGTACAGGTAAAGAACGCTGTCTCCAAAGCCGTATAGATTTTTCCCAATCACTTCCGCATTGTTCCAGTTTAAAAATGGAATATTGTTTTTTAAGGCACCATAATAATCAAACGTATAAAATCCTTTATTAGGATCGTACAAGTATAGGAAACCATCCTGATCTGTTATCTGAATGGGCGAAGGAACGGTATCGAAAAGCGTTCTGAAATCAACACTTTCCATGATCACTTCACCATTGTCATCTATCTTCTTAAGCTTGCTTTCTCCTTCATCAAAAAGCCAGATGTTATTGTCGTAGGAGGTTGCAATCGCCTTTACTTTAAATATGTTTTTTTTACCAAGGTTGATGGTATTGCGAACATTGAGAAACCGGTCGAGCACCACAATGGTGGAGAAATTTTTATAGTAAAGCAATAGCTTTAACGGGTTGGTGGCATCTATCGAATATAGCTTTCCATATTTGCGCACATTGTTAAATACGCCCGCTGAATCACCGTTGGCATTCAACTTTTTCAACTGATTGGTTTGGTTATTTACCAGGTAAATATTTTCGAGATTATCAACTGTGAAGTAAGAAAAATCGCCTGCAATGGTTTTGGTTAAACTAAAAACAGCCTCTTTTTGCGCAATGGCATTTAACGCCAGCAAACTAAGCGAAACAATGAAGTATATTTTATTTAGCTGTTTCATGTTTTATTTTTTGTTTGCCTTTTGCCGGGATACGAGAGAATATTTTAATCGGAACGAATACTACGTGAATGGTGAATGGTGATGATTTCATCATTCACCATTCACCATTCACAATTAGCTAAACACTGGCTTAAAATCAAGCCTCCTCTGTATAACATTTCAATTCCAACGTTTCTCCGTTAAACACTGCATAGCTGCTATAATTGATCCATTCGCCGAGGTTAATATACCGGCTTTTCCCATTGATCGTAAAATCAATCGGCAAATGCCGGTGACCAAAAATTAAATAATCAAAAAAGGTTTTTTGTAGTAACTCTTTTGAATAAATCAATAACCATTCGTTCTCTTCACCCAAGAAGCGTTCCGGTTCCTTTGTAGCAATGGCCCTGCTTTTTCTGGAAAAATAATTGGCGATCCCCATGCCAATTGCTGGTGGTACAATGCCAAACATCCATTGACAAAGCGGATTGCGAAATATCTTTTTTAGAAATTTATAACCGGTATCACCGGGACCAAGCCCATCTCCATGACCGATATAAAATTTGCTGTTATTAAATTCAAATGTTTTGGGTTCAAAGTACACCGGAATATTTAATTCCGTTTGAAAATAATTCCTCATCCACATATCATGATTGCCAACAAAAAAATGGATGCGGATACCTGAGTCAGTCAGATCAACCAGTTTACCCAAGATACGTACAAATCCACGGGGTACTACCGTTGAGTATTCAAACCAAAAATCGAACAGGTCACCAACGATAAATATTTCTGCTGCATCATGCCGGATGATTTCTAAAAACCGAACAATTTTCTTTTCCCGTTGAAGGCTGGCCGCTGCATCGGGAGTACCCAGGTGAAAATCGGAGAGGAAGTAAATTTTTTTATCAGGGGTTAGTGTCATTACTTGATAGTTTAAACCAGGCAAATAATTAAGCGCAATAAAGATTAAATGGCTGCACTTTCTACCAAAAACAAATACACTTCTTTGGGTCCATGCACGCCTGTCACCAATGTTTTCTCTATATCCGCTGTGCGGCTGGGGCCGCTTGCAAAAGTAATTAAAGAGGGCATATGGTTGCCATATTTGTCCTTTATTGATTGTATAGCGTCCTTTAAATCGTACACTAACTGGCTGGTGTAGGCAATGCAGATATGAATTGGCGCATACACGCTCACCGTGCGGCCGCTTTGCTGAGCGGCACTCATCACAATAGTACCGGTTCGGGCCACCAGGTATTCGCAACCTGTAATGGATGCATCACATCCCGGCAGGTTGATGGTGTTACTGAATGACAGGTTCCATTGATCCTCGTTGCAATAAATTTTTGACCATTCTTTGGTGGCAATCAATTGATTGATCTGCTGGTGAAGATCTTGCTCATTTACGCAAAACGCAAACTTACCTTGAAGTTTGGTAAACTCTTCTGCAAATAATATTTCAAGATCGTCGGCGGCGGGGTGGAATACGGATGCAGCTCCTTCACTATGGGGAAAAGGCAAAGGCACCGGATTACTCAGTGCCTGCCTTATTCTTTTTAATATGTTTTCTTTTGCCGTTGAAGTACCCATGGCATCAATTAAATTTTTGGAGGATTAATCAATTCTTCGGGTAAAGCAGTGGAAGGTTCTTCTGATACTGTTTCTTCCGGTGTTGGTTCAATATCCAATATTTTCTTTTCTTCGAAAGGCCGTTTGCCTATTAAGGTTTCTACGTCACTTTTGAACAGCACTTCTTTTTTCAGTAATTCTTTTGCTAATAACGCTACATCTCCTTTCTTCTCAGTCAATAAAGCTTTGGTTCTTACATATGCCTGATCAATCAATTTGCGAACTTCCTCATCAATCATCTTACCGGTTTCTTCACTAAATGGTTTTGTAAACACATTCTCCTGATTAGGATCGTAATAGCTGATATTACCAATCTTTTCATTCATACCATATACTGTAATCATACTGTAAGCAATTTTGGTAATTTGCTGCAGATCGTTACTTGCGCCGGTACTTATTTTTCCAAAGAAAATATCCTCACTTGCCCGTCCGCCCAATGTCATACAAATTTGGTCAAGCAACTGGTCGGTATTGTATAAGTATTGCTCTTTTGGTGTGTATTGCGCATAACCCAACGCTGCTGTGCCTCTTGGTACCACGGTTACTTTTAACAATGGATAAGCATGCTCCAGGTACCATCCGCAAATTGCATGTCCTGCTTCATGGTAGGCAATGATCTCTTTCTCTTCCGGTGAAATGATTTTATTTTTTTTCTCCAGTCCGCCAATTACCCTGTCAATCGCATCCTGAAAATCGCTCATGTCAACTGAATCTTTTCCTTTTCTTGCCGCAATTAAGGCTGCTTCGTTACACACATTGGCGATATCGGCGCCCGCAAAGCCAGGGGTTTGTTCTGCCAGCTTTAAAATATCGAGCGTGGTAGATATTTTGATGGGTTCCAAATGCACTTTAAAAATTGCTTCCCGTCCAACTAAATCCGGACGGTCAATAGAAATCTGCCTGTCAAATCTACCCGGACGTAACAATGCACTATCCAATACATCCGGTCTGTTGGTAGCCGCTAAAATGATGATACCCAAGTCGGTTCCAAAACCATCCATTTCCACCAGCAATTGGTTCAGGGTGTTTTCTCTTTCATCATTGCTCATCATCATATTTTTTCCCCTTGCTCTTCCGATAGCATCAATCTCATCAATAAAAATGATACAAGGTGCTTTTTCTCTTGCCTGCTTAAACAAATCTCTTACACGACTGGCACCAACTCCTACAAACATTTCCACAAAATCACTACCACTTAAACTAAAGAAAGGCACCTGTGCTTCACCTGCTACTGCTTTAGCCAGCAAGGTTTTACCAGTACCTGGAGGTCCAACCAATAAAGCACCTTTTGGTATTTTACCACCCAATGCGGTATATTTTTTAGGATTTTTAAGGAAGTCAACGATTTCCATTACTTCTACTTTGGCCTCATCCAAACCAGCCACATCACCAAAATTGATATTAACTCTGGAGGCTTTATCAAACAAAGTTGCTTTTGATTTACCGATATTAAAGATGCCGCCTGGTCCGCCACTTCCGCCGCCTGGTCCGCCTACTTTGCGCATCATCATCACAAACAACAAACCCAGTAATAAAATAGGCAATAGGGTGCTCACAATCTGGCCAAATAATTCCCCTTCATCGGTAGGCGAATCGGGCACCGGACTGATTAATGGATTTTTGTTGTAGAAATCCTGCATGTAAGAGGCAAATGTTTTGTCTTCTACAATACTGAAATAAAGTTGAGGCTGAGGCAGCTTGACCGCATTATCATACTGCTTATCTAAAATTGACCGGTAATAAGACTGTCTTTTTACAAGACTATCTTTTCTTAAAAATACCCTTACAATCTTTTTATTACGAATGGTGGTTATTTTATCAATGTCGCCTTGTTTTACCATTTCGGTAAATTGAACCTGGTTCACTTCAAGGCCTGCGCTGGATCCGCTCCTGTACACATTATAGCCAACAATTGCCGCAAATACAAGACCATAGATCCAGTAGATGTTGAAACGGTTTTTAAGTTTTGATGAATCGTCGCCGGGTGAAGGGATGTTGCTGGGATTGGGTTTCCTGTTATTGTTTGATTTCTTATCTTCTGCCATAACTACTTGCTTACAATATTTATTGATGTTTTGCTACCTGGTTAAAAATAGTTTAATATTAATCTCTGTGCTCGGTTTGTGGTGCATCGCTCCACATTTCTTCGAGCTGATAAAATTTTCGTGGTTCGGGTAGCATGATGTGTACTACTACATTTACGTAATCAATTAAAATCCATTGCTGGGCCTGCCGCCCTTCGTGCTTATAAGCAGACTCTTCACACTTTTCTTTTACATCAAATTCTACAAAATCGGCAATTGCTTTTAGTTGTGTATTGTTGCTTGCCTGGCAAATGATGAAAAAATCTGCTACAGCTTCCGGTATTTTCCGAAGATCAAGGCTAACGATATTTTCGCCTTTTTTTTCCAAAATAGCATTGATGATCGACTTGAAAATTTTGCTGTTTTTGGTTAGCTTTTTAACGGTGCTCTTTTGACGATTGGCTAACAAAGTAAGATTGTCCAAATTATTATACTGTTTAAATTAACTTTTCATGGAATTACCATGATTGATTTTAGTTTTTACAACTGATTAACTTTTGTTTTATAGTTAACAGCGTGTAGCTTGCATTTGTGCTCAAAAGTACTATTTCTTTACCAATCGTTGCATTATGCCCCTTACCGGTTATCCTTTTGAAGTTTTACAGATGGTTGATAGTACCAACAACTATGCCATGGCAAAGGTTCATGCAGGATTGGCGAAACATGGAGAAGCCTGCTTTACTGACCATCAAACTGGTGGCAAAGGACAGCGTGGAAAGGCATGGGTGACGGGTAAAGGACGAAACCTTGCATTGACAGTAATATTGAGCCCAAAGCAGTTAAACATCATACAACCATTTGAACTTTCAACGGCTGTTTCACTTGCTACAGTTGATTTTTTTAGCAAATATGCGGGAGATGAAACCAGTATTAAATGGCCCAACGATATTTATTGGCGTGACAGAAAGGCAGGGGGTGTATTGATTGAAAATAAATTTTATGGCAACAAATGGAAATGGGCAATCGCAGGAGTTGGGATCAACATTAACCAGGCTCAGTTTTCGGAGGAGTTACTTAACCCTGTTTCGCTAATGCAGATTACAGGTAAGCCTTTTGAGGTAGAGGAATTGGGCAGGGAATTGCACCAGTTGATAATGAAAAGAACCGGTGAACTTTTAACAAAAAGATATGAGCTATTACTGGAAGAATATAATCAACATTTATTTAAAATATATCAGCCAGTCAGGTTAAAAAAAGACAATATTGTTTTTGAAACAGTCATCAAAGGGGTTTCTCCCCAAGGGCAACTGATAACGGAAGACGCCATCGAAAAGCGTTTTGAATTTGGTGAAGTGGAGTGGATATTAACTTGAAATCTGAACCAAATTTTTTTAACTGCGGCCCATTCAGGCTTCTATCAATAAAGAAGTTCGCCATTCTTAAATAATTTACTTCTTATTCCCCTCTAGGGGATAGGGGCTATTCTCTTCTTCCTCTTCCTCTTCTTCCGCTTTTCTCGCCTCTACCTCAAATTTATTTTTGTAATATCCATTGCGAATGCTTTCGAATAAGTACTGCAATAAAAACCAAATAAACCCATGCCGTTGGTATTGTTTAACATGGCATAACTCATGCCTTAGAAGACGAGTGTTTTGCATAAAGTCAGTTCTGGTAATATGGTGAAGGTGGATGGTTTTGCCTAATACCATCGCCACCGCATTGCTGCCTAATTTCCAGGCAGCAATGCCCGCAAGCCTTGAGTTTTCTTTTACAAAAAATGCATTTTTATTCAATTTCAGCCCACGCATTTAGTACTTCTTCTGTGTGATTTTTAGTATCCGGCTTGTTGATGATCTTTTTAATTTTTCCCTCTTCATCAATTAAAAAAGTAGTGCGGGTGATGCCCAGATAGG
>Ga0105044_10005045_pt1 | contig 18168 bp, 13 predicted proteins | sample MAT01_FD_78092 | JGI IMG/M metagenome (GOLD analysis project Ga0105044, IMG submission 78092) | Freshwater microbial communities from Lake Fryxell liftoff mats and glacier meltwater in Antarctica - MAT-01 | ecosystem: Environmental > Aquatic > Freshwater > Ice > Liftoff microbial mat | place...
CCTTCACTAACGCATTTGATGTCGGAAATCTTGTCGGCAGTCGCTCTTACAGACAGTTTGTAGGTGTCGTAGATCCGGTCGATACTTACCGATTTTCCCTGAATGATACGAGAGCCGTCGGGGCAACCATCAGTGGCATAAGAGGATCGGTAAGCCTTTCGTTGTATCTGGACAGCAACAACAATGGCATCGCTGATGCATCTGAACTTATTACGTTTTCAAATAGTGGCTTTTTCCTTACACCCTTTTCAATCAATCAGACTCTCGGTGCAGGCACCTACTTTATCACGGTCAATCCTTTATCCTCAAGTAGCAACGCTGCTTACAACCTCAATCTAGGTGCGTAACCTAGATTGAGATTGTGACAAAGAATGGTAGAAGCTGTTTTTGGCACAGGTGAATCCTGAGTTTCGTCCTAAGAGTAGAGAGTTGCGGATTGTTTTGATTCTCACTGCCCTAGGAAATCTCCGGGTTCATGGTGTCCAAGTGGCCAGGTTTTGACTTCGCTCAGCCTTCAGTAATCGAGGGCTGAGCGAGATCGAAGTCCGATCAGCGAGTCCCTTATTTTTCTGCGAGTCCCTAACCTCAGCCATATGAAGAGGTTAAGCTCTCCAACTACGATTCCTTTGAAGGCTCATTGCACGTTCTAAAGAATCGTAGTTGGTATGGGAGAGCTAGCTTTCAGTAGTACGCCTGCCTCAATCACTTCGTGCTGCTGGAGAAATTGTTAACAAGGGCTAACAATCAGTGACGTGTTTTCAGAAAATTTCTGCTGAAGAAAATTTCTGCATTCCCGAGTTGGCACAATTCGACTTCACTCAATGCTCGGAATTTGTGAGCTGAGTGAAGTCGAAATTCAAGATCAAAGGGTAAATTTTTCCTAGAAATCCTTTAAAACTGCCGCAGGAAGCGTAGATCGCTGGTGTAGAAGCGGCGGATATCGTCGAGTTGATGCAACACCATGGCAATGCGCTCGACGCCTAGCCCTGCGGCAAAGCCCGTGTAAACTTCTGGGTCGTAGCCCACTGACTTGAGCACGTTGGGGTCTACCATGCCGCAGCCCATGACCTCTAGCCAGCGGCCTTTCCACTTCACATCGACCTCGGCGGAGGGTTCGGTGAAGGGGAAGTAGCTGGGGCGGAAACGAATTTCAATTTCCCCAAACATCGCCTCTAGGAACACTTTCAAGGTGCCTTTGAGGTCAGTGAAGGTTAGCCCTTCGTCAACGGCCAAAATTTCTAGTTGGTGGAAGACGGCAGAGTGGGTTGCATCTACGGTATCGCGGCGGTAGCAACGCCCCGGAGAGACAATCCGAATCGGAGGATCGTTCTCTTCCATGTAGCGGATTTGAACCGATGAGGTGTGGGTGCGGAGCAAATTTCCGTTGGGCAAGAACAGGGTGTCTTGCATATCCCGTGCCGGGTGATCGGGCTGGAAGTTAAGGGCTTCGAAGTTGTAATAGTCGGTTTCCATCTCTGGCCCGGTGGCCACGGTATACCCTAACCCCACGAAGATATCGATCATGCGGTTGGCGGTGTTGGTGAGGGGGTGACCCTGACCTTGGGGGCGAAAGGTACCTGGCATGGTGACATCTAAGGTTTCGGCTTCGAGCTGAGCGGCGATCGCCGCTGCCTGCAAAGCCCCGCGCGCCTCATCGAGCCTTGTCTGTACCGCTTCTTTGACCTCGTTGGCGATCGCCCCAATGCGAGGCCGTTGCTCGGCGCTGAGCTTGCCCATGCCGCCTAACACCTGCGACAAACTGCCTTTTTTGCCTAAATATTTGATGCGCAGTTGCTCTAGCTCTTCTAGGGTTGTGCTTTGGGCGATCGCCCCTTCTGCCTCGGCCCGCAGAGAGGCCAACTGGGTTTCAAGATCCGATGACTGGGTGGAGCTACTCATAAAACAACTAGAAACGCTTAGACCAACTGTGATGACTTGAAAATGGAATGAATTGAAAAGCGATGAATGGGCTTTAAAAATAGCGGAATTGTGACAGCCCGAAAGGAATCAATCTAGGGGTGTGTGATGGATACATTGAACTGCCCATCATGCCAGATTCAGCTTAACAACTGGGTTTAGAAGCATATTCAGGCAAAAACCCAAGATCTACTCTTGTCTACCCTGTCTCCATCAAATTTATCTTTCCCGTTCCGTCAGATTCTCAGCCCCATCCACCATTCTTCCAGAACGCAGTATCTTTACCAGTGTACGAGGTTCACTCCACCCTGCGAAGACTTTCCCAAGCCTTTCCCCTCGTCTCGGCACCATTTCCCGGCTGTCGAATCGTTTAAGCTGAATCGTTTAAGCTCACATCTTTAATCGTTCTCTCTCTACCCCATGAAACTTCTGATCAGTAACGACGATGGCATCTTTGCCCAGGGCATTCGCACCTTAGCCAACACCCTAGCCGTCGCTGGGCACGACATTACCGTGGTTTGCCCCGATCGTGAGCGTTCGGCCACTGGGCACGGTTTGACCTTACACAAACCCATTCGAGCCGAGCAAGTCGAGTCGGTCTTTGCCCCCGGCATCCAGGCTTGGGCTTGCTCAGGCACCCCCTCCGATTGTGTCAAACTGGCCTTTGGGGCTTTGCTAGACCAACCGCCCGACCTCGTCTTGTCAGGGATTAACCACGGCTCAAACCTAGGCACCGATGTCCTTTATTCCGGCACCGTATCGGCAGCGATGGAAGGGGTGATTGAAGGCATTAACAGCATCGCCCTCAGCCTAACGGGGTTTACTTCCAATGATTTTCAGCCTGCGGCTGACTTTGCCAGTCGGTTAGTAGAGCAGTTACAGAGAGATCCATTACAGAGAGATCCGTTACAGAGAGATCCGTTTTCTCGTCCCATGTTGCTCAATGTCAATGTGCCTGGGGTTGAGGCCGCACAAATCGCTGGAGTAAAGCTCACCCGGCAAGGGGTGCGGCGCTACCTCGATCAATTTGAGAAGCGGATCGACCCGCGCGGAAAAACCTACTATTGGTTGGCGGGCGAAGTGATGGCCGATGTGCCGCAGCCTCCCTTAGAATTTGCGACAATGGCCAAAACGGGGCTAACCGCCGAGGAGCTAACTTGGATTAGCACCGTAGAAACCGATGTACAGGCCATTCGCCAAAATTTCATCACCGTGACTCCACTGCAATACAACCTCACTTGCGCATCCGGCTTGGCCAGTCTCCGTCACTTGAAGCTAGATGTCACTTGAAGCTAGATGTCACTTGAAGCTAGTGCAGCGTCAGCGCTAAGAATTAGGGTTGGTGTTCCCCAAAAGCCTTTCTTGACAGGTATCCCAGAGGGTGACAACCCTAAAATTAAGTCTTGACGCTGCACTAGATGTCATTTGAAGCTAGGTTGAAGGTGAGATGAATGGGCGAAGCTAGAGAGGGCAATGTCGTTTTGGCGCAGCGGTTGCGACGCCCCAGACCGTCACAGCAGATCATGTTGGATGGCCAGAGTCTTTCTAGGACTCCATAGCTTATAGTCACAAAGGTTAGGACAGGCCAGCGTCATTCCCGTGAAAACGGGAATCTATGGGTTGCGCGACTCTCAAGATAGATTCCCGCCTGCGCTGAAATGACAGATAGCTGTCCTATGGATCATGACTACAGCTATACCTAGAATTTTACGGGTGGTTGCCCCCAGACACTCTGGTTAGAGATATTCTGCGGAAATGAGAGCTTTGGGGTTGGAGCTAAGTAAAGACAAGGGTGCCAGGATGGCGAAGATCTGGTCAAGAAATATTCATTTCAGGGTTGAAATGTTGCCTTTGAGGTCTTAATAGGGAATATTAGGTACGTCCTACTTACTTTTCAGATCGGTAGATCTGTTCTGAGATGGGTAGATCTCCTGGGCTTTGTTTTTAGGTGTCTGCTTTTAAGTATCTGTTTTGTAGTGATAGCTACTAGACGGATTGGTTGAAGCTATCAGGTTAAAGCTATCGGGGGGCAGAACGCTTTAACGGTTTCCAAGGGGTGGCATTTCTACATGGATGGGCATTCAAATTAATTGCAGGTTGATTGCAGGATTGATTGCAGTGGTTGTATGTACCCTTGGCTCTGTTGGTACTCCTAGATTTTCTGTGAGGGGCGATCGCCCTTCCTTTTTCTTTAAAAAGTCTCTAGGCTAGGATAGGTTACCCAAAACAGCGCCTACCATCTGATTCTCCCAACGAATTCTCGCGAGGGGGTGTGTCATTGGCGGATTTTTGCGATAATTTTGAGCAGGCTTAAAGATTTTTCTTGTGCAGCAAATCGTAAAAGCAACAAGGAATAATCCTGGTTTGCAGGAACGAGCCTAGAAAAGAAAAGTGTGGCGTGAGTATCTACCTTCCTAACCCCTGTCCTGATTCGTGACCTCGCTCACCTCCTACGGTTGGATCATATGGGAAGATCTCTATGAGATCGTTAAGATGATCCGTAAAATAGAGAAAGTGGATATCAATGTCAGCCAATATCAGCGTTATTCAGTCATCAGATCATAAAAAATCCATTGTCAAGTCCCATTAACTTCTAAGTTTGGGAATGTCCAAAATGGATAGCCGTGAATAACCTAGGAAAATAAGCCCTAGACCGTGAACACTGTGAAGGCAACATTTTATCGATGGCAGTCTATGGCAGTCGCGATGGTTAGTCTTAAGAATGGGGCTTTGTGGCTAGTTAGGTGTCTGTCGGGCAGCAGCAAAAGGAAATAGAAACGTTGGAAGCCGAAGCTTGAGTCGAGACATGTGGCTGGGTTCGGGCAACTAGGCAGCGCAGTAGAATCCATCAGAGAACATTCATGTCAAGCACGGAAAGTCAGTTCAAGGTTCGTTTTTGGGGTGTCCGGGGAAGCATTGCTTGTCCGGGAGCCGAGACAGTGCGCTATGGAGGCAACACCTCTTGCATTGAAATGCACATTAATGGACGGCGACTCATTTTTGACGGGGGCACCGGGTTACGGGTGCTCGGTCAATCTTTGTTGCGCGAGATGCCCCTAGATGTGGATATGTTTTTTACCCACTCCCATTGGGACCATATCCAAGGTTTTCCCTTCTTCGTACCGGCCTTTGTTCCTGGCAATACTTTTCGGATCCATGGGGCGATCGCCCCCAACGGCTCCACCATTGAGCAACGCCTCAATGACCAAATGCTCCACCCCAACTTCCCAGTCCCTCTACAAATTATGGGAGCCAACCTCACCTTTCGCGACATCGACATCGGCGAAGTGGTCATGGTGAATGGGGTGAAGGTTGAAAACGCCCTACTCAACCACCCCGGCGAAGCCATCGGGTATCGCATCAGTTGGCAGGGGCGCTCTGTGGCCTACGTCACAGATACCGAGCACTATCCAGATCGGCTCGATGAAAACGTTCTGTGGCTCGCTGACAACGCCGATCTGATGATCTACGATGCCACCTATACAGACGCCGAATACAATTCTGAAAAATCTAGCAAAGTGGGCTGGGGACATTCCACCTGGCAAGAAGCTGTCAAGGCCGCTAAGGCCGCCAATGTGAAGAAGTTGGTAATTTTTCATCACGATCCCTTGCACAGTGATGATTTTATGGATCAGACCAAAGAAGACACTGCAGCGGTGTTTCCCAATAGCATTGTGGCGTGGGAAGGCTTAGAAATTGATGTCATGTCCATTGCAGCCGATCAGTCGGCGGCGGTTTCTGCTCCCTGATTGCACCCCTAGGCGGTTCTCCCCTTTCTGGATGAACGGCAAGGGCGTAAAGATGCTCTGTTTAACGCTTTTGCTTAACGCTTCTGCCTAGAGCTTGCAGTAGATATCGGTCAACAGCCAGATTCCAGCAGGTGGATTCTTTAGTCTGCGGTTTGAATGATAGCTGGGCTAGGAAATCTGAGCGAACCCATCCGTCGGCTGGGTAAGGATTGAGGTTGGGAACTTGGAAGGGTTAGGGTTTTCTGTGACTCTTTCCTACTGCTGTGAGGAGGTCATTTTGTGTCAAAATGTAAAGTGTGTGGATTACCTCTTCGCTAGATTTAGTACAGACGCCCACCGTTGTCGCCCTAGGAAATTTCGATGGCATTCATCGTGGGCATCGACGGGTCATAGACCCTATGCTGTCCCGTGCCGCCTCTTCGCGGGTGTTGTCTAGGGAATCCTCGGAGGCCGCATCTTTGGCTCTAGCTGGGGTAGGCAGTGGCGATCGCGAGCAAGGGATCCCGACAATTGTGACCTTTACGCCGCATCCTCAAGAATTTTTTTCGGGGCACCGTCGCCTCTTACTCACGCCTCTACCTGAAAAAGCGTTTGTGATTCAGGAGCTTGGGGTGCAGCAGTTAGTTCGGATTCCCTTTACCGCTGAGCTAGCGGTGCTGTCTCCTGCAGACTTTGTAGAAAATATTTTGGTGAACCGACTGAAAGCGCTGCGAATTAGTGTGGGCGAAGATTTTTGCTTTGGGCACAAGCGATCTGGCACGGCGGCGGATTTACGGGCGATCGCCCAAACCTTTGGCATCGACGTAACCATTGTGCCGCTATATCGCGAAGCTGGGGAGCGGATCAGTAGCTCCGCCATTCGCCATGCCCTAACCGCCGGTAATATGCCCTTGGCCAACGAACTGTTGGGGCGCTCTTATACCCTACGTGGAGAGGTGATACAGGGCAAACAACTGGGTCGCACCTTGGGCTTCCCGACGGCTAACCTCAACCTGCCCCCCGAAAAGTTTTTGCCCCGCCATGGAGTATATGCTGTGCGCGTCGGCCATCTGATCGATACTGACCATGAAACCACTGCGCTGTGGTCGGGGGTGATGAACCTGGGGACGCGCCCTACGGTTGATGGGCAGCACACCCAGGCCGAGGTGCATCTGTTTGATTGGGCAGGCGATCTATATGGCAAAGCCCTGCGGGTACACCTGGAGGCATTTTTGCGACCTGAGCAAAAGTTTGAGTCGTTAGATGCCCTCAAAGCTCAAATTCAGAGAGATTGCGACCAGGCGCGATCGCACCTCACCCCATCAACCCCCTAGGGGAATTCTGCTATGTCTCGTCCCTTGCGTTTAATGCTGCTATCGACCCCCGTTGGCCCCTTGGGGTCTGGCAAAGGGGGTGGCGTTGAGCTAACCCTGCTGAATATTGCCAATGCTCTGCGCCAGCGCGGCCATCACCTCACCTTGGTGGCTCCTGAAGGCTCGGTGCTAGAAGACTGGGAGATTGTGCAAATCCCGGGGCAATGGCAAATGATGGCGCAAAGCCAAGACCGCCAGACCCCTATCATGATGCCGGCACAGTCGGTGCTGGGCAACCTTTGGGATTATGCCCATCGCCATCAAGATAGCGTAGATGGCCTGATTAACTTTGCCTACGACTGGCTCCCGTTTTATCTGACGCCCTTCTTTCATCGGCCCGTTGCCCATTTGGTCAGTATGGGGTCTTTGTCTGAGGCGATGGATGCGGCCATTGGGCAAGTGGCGGTGCAGTATCCGGGGGCGATCGCCGTTCATAGCTACGCCCAAGCCGACACCTTCTCCTTTGCAGCGGCCTGCCGGGTCTTGGGAAATGGGCTAGATCTCTCCCGCTACACCTTTCAACCCCAGCCCGAGGCGGCCCTAGGCTGGGTTGGCCGCATCTCACCCGAAAAAGGCCTAGAGGATGCCGTGGCGGCGGCGCAGCAGACGGGGTTGCCCCTCCGGATTTGGGGAGCCATGGCCGATGCCACCTACTGGCAGCAGATTCAGCAACGCTTCCCCGATGCACCCGTTTCCTACGAAGGGTTTTTGTCTACCGCCGCGCTCCAACAGGAACTCGGAAAATGCCAGGGGTTGCTGATGACACCGCGCTGGGTGGAGGCCTTTGGGAATGTGGCGATCGAAGCCTTAGCCTGTGGAGTGCCAGTCATTGCCTATGATCGTGGTGGGCCAGCAGAGATTGTGCAATCGGGCGAAACGGGTTGGCTGGTGCGCCCAGATAGCATTGCAGGATTGGTGGACGCGATCGCCCGTCTACCCAACATTAACCGCAACGCCTGCCGCCACCGCGCCGAAACTGAATATTCCAACCAAGCCATGGGCGATCGCGTTGAGCAATGGCTACACAGCCTTCTCTAAATCTAGAAGTACCCCTAGAAAGCATTCCAAAAACTCTGATGCTGCCGTCTCAATCCACCCAAGGTTTCTGGCAGGCTTTCGGGCAGAATGTTGGGATGTGGATCGGAAAGTGGGATGATAGATCCGGATAACGCGACAATACTTTGCAGGGATCGTTCACACCTGCCTTAGCTCATCCCAGTACCGAGACGGAATTAGAATCATCATGGCAGAAATCCAATTTTCGCGAGGCATCGCTGAAGACGTCGTTCCCGATGTGCGCCTGACCCGTTCCCGCGATGGCAGTAATGGAACTGCAAACTTCTACTTTGAGAAGCCCGTGGCGTTGAGCCAAGAAAGCACCCAAGACATAACCGGTATGTATCTGGTTGATGAAGAGGGCGAGTTGGTATCTCGCGAAGTCAACGCTAAGTTTGTGAATGGTGAACCCGAAGCGCTCGAAGCGGTTTACGTGATCAAAAGCGTCGAAGAATGGGATCGGTTTATGCGCTTTATGCAGCGCTATGCCGAGAAAAATGGCCTCGGCTTTAGTAAGTCTGAGTAGCGCACCCACGGCCAACGATGATGCCCCACGCCCCCCATCCCGATGCCTCGTTTCGTCCGGTGGTCTGCGCCATCGTGACCGTGAGCGATACCCGCACCCCAGAAACTGACACAAGCGGCCAGCAGATTACCGCCGCGTTGGAGGGGCAGGGGCACCGGGTGCAGGGGTATGTCATTTTGCCTGATGAGCCAGGGGCGATCGCCCACCATGTGCAAACCCTGTGCGGCCAACCTGACCTCGATGCCATTATCCTCAATGGCGGCACAGGCATCGCCCCCCGCGACACCACCTACGACGCCATCGAACGCCTCCTCGAAAAGACCCTGCCGGGGTTTGGTGAGCTGTTTCGCTGGCTCAGCTACTCCGAAATTGGCTCTCGGGCGATCGCCTCTCGGGCGATCGCAGGCACCTGCCAAAACACCCTCATTTTTTCCCTCCCCGGTTCGACGAAAGCCGTCACCCTCGCCCTCGAAAAGCTGATCCTCCCAGAACTGCAGCACCTGATCAAACAACTCAAAGGAGCCTAATCGCCATGTTAACCAGACACCTAGGCGCATGGCTCAGCTAAATCCATGCCAACATCCCCGAGAATCTAGCTAGATTCTCGGGGATGTTGGTTTAATTTAAGAAACTTGCCATCCGCTTAAGATGAGAATCATCAAAGCGAGGAATTAGCAAATTCTGAAAGCATGGCCAATTCCTAGCGTCCCCAACCTTAGATTGAAAGGCCAGGAATCGTCTTCTAGGATTCAAGAATAGGCCGCCACTTGTAAACATCCCCGCCAGAGCGCGAAAATCGGCTCTTCAATTGCATCACAATAGAACCTTTCAGCCCCTGCATCTGCTCGGATGGCGTGAGTATCGCGGGCGCTTTCCTCCAATTTTGGCGAGCCTCTTCCCGTGCCCCTGGCCCAACCAATCGATACTGGCAGGGCCAGATATGGTGGTACCAATAGTGAAGATAGGTCTTCGGAGAGAGCAAGAAATTGGGAACTGGCGGGCGGCAGCCAATTAAATCGGCCAGTATCTCGTTGTAGCGCAACCCATTGACCAGCCCAAATACATTGGGGGTCTCATAAAATTCTTGACGCCAGCGCTCGGCATCCTTTCGGGCAGACGCTTCCAAGTTAGCGGGAAGTTGACGCTGCCCTGAACATAGCAGGGCATAATAACGGGCTTGTAACTCTGCCATCAAGGGAATTCCCCCTTGCTGCGGACGCACGAAGCCAATAAAAGCTACAGACGCGCCCAGCTTAGGATGAAACATTTGTAAGTAACAGTCTCGAATATCTTGGAATTGATGTTCAGGGCCTAAGAAGGGCAGGACAAATTTAAAGCCAGTGCAAAAAACAATGGCATCAAAATCGGATTGGCGACCTGACTTAAACGTCACGGTGTTGCCCTCAATCTTCTGGACGCCCCCAATATCAAACTCCAGCCCATAGTACGCCTGCGCTTCAAAAATTCGTTCTGTCTTAGTTACAACAGACCCCGCTTCATCGCCCGCAGATAGAATATGCTCTGCCAATAACCGAGTGGGTTCATCTTGGGCAGCTTTGGCTTTATTGAATTGCCGTGTCCAAATATCTCGTACCCCATCTGATTTGATTTTGGCTGGTAATGTATGCCAGTATCGACTTTGAGCTACATCAATAGGGATTTCACCCAACAGCCGAGCGGCAAACATGTGAGGTCGGCGCAGAGAAAGTACACTACTTTCGGCAATGCTGGCAATTTCTGTAATGACATCAGCCGCAGATTCGCCCATGCCAAAGCACAGCACCTTTTTGCCCCGCAGCTCGTGCAATTCTTCTACATTTTTGTAGTTGCTAGAGTGAATCATTTTTCCAGGGAATGAATCTAAGCCTGGGATGTCGGGGATATTAGGTTGCTGAAATTGACCCGAACAAATAACAGCCCGATCAACAATTTCCGTAAAGGTATGGCCATCATCGGTGAGGAAGGTCAGTTCCCAACCGCCAGCCTCACTTTTTTGCATAGACTCTAGCGCACAGTTAAATTTAATGTGCTTGCGAATGTCAAAATGCTCCGCGTATCGATCAAGATATGCTTTGTACTCAAAGCGAGACCAAAAGCGAATATCTTCGCCATAGGGCATAAAGTCAGAATAGGCCATGAAGTAATTAGACACGGTGAGATGTACCGAGTCGTAACTACCCCGCTCTGAAAATACTCCGCCGATATCACTACCTTTCTCGAAGCACACAACATTATGGCCAGCTTCTACTAATTCTTTAATAGCTGCTATACCAGAAAGCCCAGCACCAACCACAGCAATTCTTTCCATCCTGTAAAACCTCAATTTCCTAAATTAATGGGTCGGTTAATGGGTCGTGGAACATGGAGCGATTTATTGGCTGGATCACCAGATAAACGATTGGTCTATCCTAAAATTCCCAATTCTGTGATGCCCATACCTTCTATCAGACAAAACTTACGCGCTCAGCCCTAAATAAAACTATCGATAGAGACAGGGATAACTGTTCAGTCAATTGTTAGAAACTTTTAATGGCGCTGTCTAGAAAAGCCTAAGCTTGTTGTAATAGGTGCCATTCTGAAATACTGCTGGCTTGATCTATTGAACTCATCTGTGAAGATGAAGCTTTAACTAGGCTTTTTATAAATTCCTGAGTGTTGTGGCTGAATGCTCAATTGACTGTTTTATATTTATCCTTGCATCACTATATTCCATAGATAAAGTGTGATTTTAGAGATTGAGTCGTTAGCTTTATAGAAAATTTATGGCCTACCAGAAATCATCAGGAAATGATAAAGCGATCGCCCCCCATCCTGACACTTCTAGAAACTTGCTCTTAAGATGGCTGGGTAGTTTCCGCAATAGTAATTTCCGCAACAGCAGTTTCCATCCCACCGGGCCAACACAGCCAGTTCCATACGTCAGCTTCGCTAGGGCATCTTGAGGTTCAAAATATTCGGCGTATATTTAGGCTTGGAGGGCGATCGCTCACCTATAGCGGTTTTCACGCTGGTGAAGTACGGGCAAGGGGCTTAAGCCCCTTGTTTCAGGGAGTGTCCCCAAGTTGAGCGCACCTCATACTTGAAGAAACCGCTATATCAGCCCAGCCGCATAGATTCACCTAGACTCACCTCGAAGTTTTTTAATCTCTTATCAAGTTTGTAAAGAGATTCTCAACCTTTATGGTGGGTAGTGTGCTTGACCAAGGATTCTAAACAATTGGGACAATTTGGTTTTTTTGGATCCTACACAGCTTTTCCCTGACCCCTTGTTTTTCGATCTAATCTAGATCTATAGAAAAATTTATCTATAGGAACCTATAGAAGAAACTCTTTTTATAGCTAGAAATCTATTAGCAAGAGTTCTGGAAATTATTAAGCTATCAACTGCTGGGTGCTATTTCTCAATCACAACAACTTCCCTCCAAATCTTCGGTAAGGGTCTACCTCTATGCTCCAAATTTTTCGTAAAGGGTATCAGGTTGCACCGATGGCTTTTATGCTAACGGTGTGGATTATCTACATGACAGCAACCCAGAAATGGGACATCTTTTTTGCCTATAGCGAAGCGGGCATTCAAAACTGGTATATGTCTCTGACAATGGTTTTTGGCTCCTTTATTGCAGGGGCCACGTCAGAGGGGGGAGGAGCGGTTGCGTTTCCGGTGATGACGCTCTTGTTTCAGGTTGAACCCCATGTAGCCCGTAACTTTAGTTTGGCCATTCAAAGTATTGGCATGACTTCGGCGGCTTACTTTATCTTTGTCAGGGGTATTCCCATTGCCAAAAGCTACCTAGCGCTATGTAGTATTGGTGGCGTAGTAGGGATGCTGATCGGAACTTACTTCATTGATCCATGGGTTAGTTCTTCCTATGTCAAGATGCTGTTTGTGACATTGTGGTTGAGCTTTGGAGTGGCGTTATTTTATGCCAATTTCTTCAAAAAGCGGCAGCCCCAAGAGCAGATGCCTGCCTTACCTCCATCTGAAAAACGCCTGTTGATGTTGGTAGGCGTGTTTGGTGGCATTATTTCTGCCCTGGCAGGCAGTGGTATTGATATTGCCTCCTTTGCCTTTGTCACAACGCGCTATAACCTCTCTGAAAAAGTAGCAACGCCAACGAGTGTCTGCTTGATGGCAGGCAATACAGTTATTGGCTTTTTCCTCCATGCTTTTGTCATCCGTGACTTTTTCAATACAGATGCGTTTTCCTATTGGTTAGTAGCCATTCCTATTGCGATGTTTGCGGCACCCTTGGGAGCTTTTTTCATCAGCCAACGTACCCAGAAATTTGTGGCCAATTTCCTCTATGTGATTTTGCTGACTCAGTTTATTGGAGCGTTTCTTATTGTTAGACCGACCGGGTTACTCTTGGGATTCACGCTCGCGGTTTTTGCGGCTGGCCTAACGCTTTTCTTTGGCTTTGGGAAGGCCAAGCTGGTTCCTCAGCCTGTCTTTGAGAAAGAGTAGTCTGAGATCAGAAATCAACCGCATCTCTGCTGAGAAGCGTCGGTTTTTCCTACGCCCCAAACTCCTCTCTGAAAAACTTAGAAGAGTCTTTGAGACTTTTCTAAGTTTTTTGGGCGGCATGATAAAAACCCCAGGTTTCAAGACAGCTTCGGTTTAAGCCTAGGGATTGAGCGTTAGGCAGTGGTTTTTGCTGGCATTCATTCGTTTTTTGGGGGAGCGCGATCGCCCTAACAAATGCGGGGCAGTTGTTCGCCGCTCAGGAGATCGAGGGGGCGATCGCTGCCTAGGAGGGTGCGGGCTGTAACGCTGGCTTGCCCCCGGTGGGTGACGTGGCCAATAGCAACGGCAACGGCTCCGATGCCACTGGGGTGCTGGCGTAGAATCGCTAGGGTTTGCTCCACCTGATCCGGGGAAACAAACGCCACAAAGCGCCCTTCATTGGCGACATAGAGGGGGTCAAAGCTAAGGATTTCGCAGGCTCCAGCGACATCGTCGCGGATGGGGATGGTTGCTTCGTTGATGGCGATCGCCACCTCTGCGGCAGCGGCCACCTCATGCAAGGCGGCTACCAAGCCGCCCCATGTCAGATCGCGCAACATAGAAGGCGTGATCCCCGCCGCCAGCAATGCCAGTACAACCTCTGCCAAGGGTGCAGTGTCGCTATCAATGGTGCTTTCAAAGGCGAGGGGATCGCGCGCCAACATGACCGCCATGCCATGCCGCCCTAGGTCGCCATTGACGATCAACACATCCCCTAAGAATTGAGTGCTTGATGAATCTATGGTTAGGGTTGGCAGGGGCTTGGTTGGGTCAGAACTCTGTTCTTCTGACCCAATTCCTATGGGTAGAGCCTATTACTGAAAAGCAAACATCTATCGACTGGTTCGCAAGGGGCTTAGGCACCTTGGCTAGAATTGTCTAACAACTGGCTAGTTTCTGCCAGAATGCACTAGTTTTGTCCATAAAATTCCCAATCTTGGCCTAAGCGCAAGGTCAAATCAGACCCCAAATCTCCGGTAGAAGATGGAACCACTTGCCCCACATGAAGCCGGGTTTGCACCGCTTGGGCACTGGCCAAATCTCCACGCTGAGAAATGATTTGGGTTTCTTGGAGAGGTTCAGTAGAATCTTGGATCACGTAGACGTTGCGGAAGCCTTGGTCTCTCAAATAGCGGGCTACATCACGGCTCAGTTCAGGAGTATCGGTGCCATTTTGAACGGCAATTCTGAGCCGATTGATATTGACATCGGTGACTTCCACAAAGACGTCGGAGAGGGGCACGCCAAAGAAGTCATGCATTAACCGAGTGCGGCTAGCGGGGTCTAAAATCCAGTAGCTCACAATAGATTCTTCGGGGGTGCTAAAGCGTCCGGGGAGCAACACCATTTGCAATTTGTCGCGGTTGAGTTGTAGCCCCACATTGATGAGTGCCAACATTTCTTCAAGGCTCATGTTGGTGTCGATGTGAGACTGGAGTAGCTCAATGGCTTGGGGAATTTTGGGGATCGTGGCAGGGCGCGCAATTTGTTCCCGTAGGGCGCGGAGCAATAACTGCTGCCGCTGTACGCGGCCAATATCTCCGGTGGCATCGCGGCGGAAGCGTGCAAATTGCTCGGCTTGGTCGCCATCTAACACCTGCAACCCTGGTTGCAAATCAATGAAGAGACCCTGGCTATTGTCGGTATATTCCATCCGGGTGGGCACGAAAATCTCGACGCCGCCAATCAGATCGATGATTTCTTTAAATGCATCGGTATCGACCCGAATGTATCGATCAATAGTGACGCCTTCAAAGTTATTGGTTAACGTGATCGCAGCCAACTCAGCCCCGCCATAGGCATTGGCATGGTTAACTTTGGTGATGCCTAACCCTGGCACCCTGACCTGGGTATCTCGCGGAATGGACAAGACATTGACCGTTTCTGCGATGGGATCTACGCGCACAAGCAGTAACGTGTCACTGCGCCCGTTGAAGATTTCGGGAGAGTCTGGATCTGCATCGGGCACCCGGTCTATTCCCATCACCAAGATATTGACGGGGCGGGTGACTTGGTAGCCTAAGGCTCCTTGAATGATGCTTTGGATAGATTTTTCGTCTGGGTTATCAGGGGTGGTTTCGGCGCTTTGGGGGGCAAAGGAGGCGGGGGCAAAGATCATCAAGGCTGCGCCCAAAATGGCGGAGGTGCCGCCGGTGAGGAGAAGGGCGATCGCCCACAACAGACCCTTAAAAACCCCAAACTTTTGCGGTTTCTGAGCAGCCAGAGCGGTTGTGGAAGCCTCTATACCCTGAGGGGATTCTGGGGAAGAGAGACTGGAACCACTCTCTAATGGCAATGGCTGCGATTCAGGGGTAACGGTGCCTGTTGTCGTGGTGCCCGCTGTAACTGTGTCTGAATTTGTCTCAGTATCATGATTAGACCTTGCCACTCCGTTTCACACCTCAGTTAGCGTTTCAAATTAATGTCTCAAGTCAGTGTTTTAGAACCCCAACTGACTTAAACCCCATGATTTCCGTTCTCTCGGCTTCGTTCTCTCGGCTTCGGCTTCCCCGGACGTTGGCTCCCCATGCCATCCTAAGCGCTCTCAACCCCCAGCTTTTCTTGTATGCACTCGCTCTCCGGCCACAATCCCTTACTCCTGTTGTTGATTCGGCTCAGGACTACTTTCTGGCATGACCTAACTTTTGCTGTGATCCCAATAAGATCCAAATAAACAGTTTGGATGCTGGGGGCAGGATCAATGATCCTATACAAGTCTATACATATGTAAACTTATTTTCTGTTAAACCTTACAGCTTTCCGGGGTCTGAACCATAGGAATTTCTTAACCTTGGCACTATACCAAGGGTGAATAACTCAATGAGGTCAAAAAGACCGCTATTTCCCCAATGTTTACCTTTATCAATAGGTATATTTCCGATAGGCATCTTTCTAATGAGTATGCATTCGCTGGGATGGCTTTGTTGCTAGGGTGCAATCTCCCTGCGCTCAACCCTGAGGCTGAGAGGGGCGATCGCCCAAGGTTACATCAGCTAAACCGTTGCACCGCATCCTTATTCTCCACCTTAGCGCTTCTTTCAACAGAAGGTAGCGAGAGAGACTTGCACAAGGGCGGCGGTTGCTTCGGAAGCCGCTACTAGGCTTAGGGTTAAACGCATTGATCTGATTAGGCGCGGTAACTCGACAGAGTTTATAACGCCGTTCACAACGGCTAGACCTGTGGACTAGGGAGCGATCGCCTCGATATAGTCCTTGATGCAGATTCATATTCGTAAAAATATCGACAATATGCCTAAATCCATCGCCAGAATTGCAGGTGTTGAGAGCGAAACACAGTAGGATGGGGCTGATTCCATGGCAACTGGGCAATACGGCTATGATCCCAATCATTCTGGCAGGCGGAAAAGGCGAACGGTTTTGGCCCCTCAGCCGCAAGCATCGTCCGAAGCAATTTTTGAGTTTGGATGGCAGCGGCACCAGCTTATTGCAGGGCACAGCAGAACGGCTGTTGCCCTTGGCGGGTGGTTGGGATGAATTGTGGGTGGTGACGGCGGCACACCTCGCCGATGGGGTGCGTGAGCAGTTGCCGGAGCTGCCAGAACATAATTTGTTGGTAGAAGTAGAGGGACGCGATACGGCTCCGGCGGTGGCTTGGGCGACCTTAGAGGCATCGCGGCGGCATGGTGAATCAGCGGTCGTTGGTTTCTTTCCGGCGGATCATTGGATTGGTGATGTGCCGTTGTTTCATCAAACCCTGCAAGCAGCGGCAGATTTAGCCCAAACCAAAGGGGCGATCGCCACCCTGGGTATTCATCCCACCTTCCCCTCCACGGGTTATGGCTATATCGAGCAAGGCGAGTCTATCGGGAGTTTTCAATCGATTCCGGCCTACAAGGTGGCGCGCTTTACCGAAAAGCCCGCCCTCGACACCGCTAAAGACTTCTTGGCGAGCGGGCGCTTTAGTTGGAACAGTGGCATGTTCATTTTCCAGGCAGGGGTTGCCTTAGAAGAACTCAAAATCCATGCGCCCTATATCCTTGAGCCGCTGCTGACAGATGGCCCGTCGGTGTATCCCAAAATTCCGAAACAGAGCATTGACTATGCCTTAATGGAGAAGACCGAGCGGGCCTACGTTATGCCTGCCACCTTTGCGTGGGATGATTTGGGCGATTGGAATGCCATTGAGCGCTTACTCAAAACAGACAAACCAAATGTGGAAGTGGCTCGGCATGTGGGCCTAGACACCCATGGGGCGCTCCTTTATGCCAGTGACCCTGACGAATTAGTGGTGACCATTGGCCTTGAGGATGTGGTGATTGTGCGCGATCAGCAGGTGACCCTAGTAGTTCGCAAAGACCGCACCCAGGACATTAAGCAGGTGCTCAAAACGATTCACGAGCAGCCTGATTTGGCCGATTATCTCTGACGTTTGCGAGCGCAACCAACGATTTAGCCATGGAGCCGACCTGGGGTTTAGGGATTGATTTTGGCACCTCTGGGGCGAGGGCGATCGCCCTCGCTCCTACCCATGAAATCTGCGCCCAAGCCCAGGTTTCCTTAACCGAGCAAACCTCCGAGGCTTGGCAAGCGGCGTTGCTGGAGTTACTGTACCAATTGCCGTTGGAGGTGCGATCGCGTCTCCAACGGATCGCCATCAACGGCACCTCTGCCACGGTGTTACTCTGCGATCGCGCGGGGGTGCCCGTCGCTGCGCCGTTGCTTTACAACGATGATCGCGGGGCGGCGGTGTTGGAGGCGGTGCGGGCGATCGCCCCGCCCCAGCACCCCGTGATCAGCGCCACCTCTAGCTTGGCTAAGCTGCTGTGGTGGGAAGCCCAGGGTTGGGGAAAATCCTGGGGATCGGCCAGCACCCCCTATTACCTCTTACACCAAGCCGATTGGTTGGCCTTTCAGTTGCATGGGAAATTGGGGATTTCAGACTATCACAACGCCCTCAAACTGGGCTACGACGTGGGCACCCTGGGTTATCCGGCCTGGTTACGGCAACGAGAGAGTGCCATCTGGTTGCCCCAAGTGGTGGCACCAGGACGGGCGATCGCTCCCCTGATCCCCGCATTGGCCACCGCCCTGGCCATTCCTCAC
>Ga0105044_10005047_pt1 | contig 18167 bp, 20 predicted proteins | sample MAT01_FD_78092 | JGI IMG/M metagenome (GOLD analysis project Ga0105044, IMG submission 78092) | Freshwater microbial communities from Lake Fryxell liftoff mats and glacier meltwater in Antarctica - MAT-01 | ecosystem: Environmental > Aquatic > Freshwater > Ice > Liftoff microbial mat | place...
CTCTTTGCAGCATGAAACTCGATTTGAAAAGTCGTATGTGAGATGCCGTATTCCTTTCGAGCAAAACTCTGAAGCCTTTCGAGAATTGAATTTTGATCCTTGGGCGAAAGTTCCACAGCTTCCAAATGTGCGGTGAGTGCAAAGAGGTGACTCGTGATTTCCCATACATGAAAATCATGGATATCCGTAATTTCTGGGAACTTCGTTCGGAGCGCAGTTTCCACTTCTTTTAGATTGAGGTGGGTGGGCGCGCCCTCAAGAAGAACATGCGTGGACTGCATGAGGAGTCGAACCGCCATCCAAAAAATCATCATCGACACCAGTGCAGAAGCGAGCACGTCTATCCAAAGAATTTGGGTGAAGTAAATCAGAACAGCGCTCAATACGACGACAACGGAGGACAGGGAATCGCCGAGCACATGAAGATACGCGCCTCGTATATTCATATTGGTATCGCGAGCTGAATGTAAAATTTTGAGCATTACCAGATTGAAGAGAAGGCCGAGGCTTGCAGCTACAAACATTGTGGACACTACGATGGGGCTGGGAGATTGAAGTCGTTGATAGGCCTCCCAAAAAATGCCGAGGGCGATTACGATCAGGGCGCCGCCGTTGACAAGAGCGGCTAGGACTTCGAGGCGATAAAATCCATAAGACTTGCGTAGAGAAGCGGGTCTGGAAGCCATCCATCCAGCTACCAAGCTCATGGCGAGGGCTACACCATCCCCTAAAACATGCACGGTATCGGCGAGCAGCGCTAAACTTCCAGAAAGCCAGGACCCCACACCCTGTACGCAGGCCAGACCCAAACAGACAAAAAGTGCAATTTTTACGCGGGCATAGCCCGTATGTTTTTCGGGATGGTGCTCGACGCTGCAGTCCTTAGCCTTTATTTCTGCCACGATCCATTATGGTCTGATGGCGGGATCTTTGTTAAGAAAAACGAATGAGTTTTAGCCCTCGATTTAAGACCAATCCCATCCAGATCGGGAACCTCTCTATAGGCGGGGAGCATCCCATTGCGGTTCAGTCGATGACTACCACCGACACCATGGACATCGAAAGTACGGTCGAACAAGTGAAGGCTTTGGTAAATGTCGGATGCAATATTGTAAGAATTACAGCTCCCACCGTCCAAGACGCAGAGGCTCTCAGGACCATAAGGGACCGACTGAGATCGGACGGCGTGAATGTTCCTCTCGTTGCCGACATTCATTTCCTACCTGCGGCGGCAATGATTGTAGCAGACTATGTCGAGAAGGTTCGCATCAATCCGGGAAATTACGCAGATCGAAAGATGTTCAAAACTCGAGATTACAGTGATTCAGAGTATCAAGAAGAACTTGAGCGAATTCACGAAAAGTTTAAGCCCCTCGTTTTCAAACTCAAAGATCTCAATCGCGCGCTTCGAATTGGCACCAACCATGGGTCACTCTCTGATCGAATCATGAATCGATTCGGCGATACCCCCGAAGGAATGGTGGAGAGCGCATTTGAATTTGCCGAAATTTGTCGTCGCTATGATTTTCATAATTTTTGTTTTTCGATGAAGGCTAGCAATGTGGGCGTGATGATTCGAGCCTACCGACTTCTCGTTGAGCGCCAGAAACAAAAGGGCTGGGCCTATCCCATTCATTTGGGAGTGACAGAGGCTGGTGATGGAGAAGACGGTCGAATTAAATCCGCCATTGGAATTGGCACACTTCTTAATGAAGGAATTGGTGACACTATCCGGGTTTCATTGACGGAAGCCTCGGTAAAAGAAATCCCAGTTGCAGAAGCTCTGGCTCGACGCTTTCCGCGAAATGCGAAGGCGTTTGACTCAGGATTCTCAATGGCCGATCAACCAACAATCGTTAAGGCGGAGCCACCTGAAGTTTGGATGCGAGCGAATTCGCTTGAAGACTTAAAGAATTCTTTGGCGACTACAAATCTGCGCCCCGACGTAGTTTACTTTACCCAAGCAGGAGAATTGGCGAATGAAGCACATATGCTTCCGCTTCAAATGCGCACGATTTTTGGAAGCACTCCGGTGAAAATCGCCTTCAATCGGGAAGACATATCCTGGAAGGACGAGCGAGTGCTCAGGGCAGTTTTGCCCCTTTGTAGTTTGTTTGTGTCGACAGGGTTGGCGGGAGAATTTCAGGGCAAGCCTGTAATGCAGTTGGTCTCTGGACTCGCAAAACTCAAGGCAACCAAGGGGATTGATCCGCAATCTATTATACTTAGCTCAGAGACAACAGCTTCGGATGAACTCGAGCGAATTTTAGATTTGAGTTTGGACGCGGGCGCGGCTTTTGCAGACATTTGCTTTAAAGGAATTTTGCTGGAATCTTCGACGGCTGAAGAAAGCCTCCGCCTTAGTTTTTCGATTCTTCAAGCAACGCGCAGACGAATGTCAAAAACAGAGTACATTTCTTGTCCCTCATGCGGAAGAACGCTCTTCGATTTGGAAGAAACCACTGCTCGAATTAAATCGGTCACTTCTCATTTGAAGGGTGTAAAAATTGCCGTGATGGGATGCATTGTCAACGGGCCCGGCGAAATGGCCGATGCAGACTTCGGATATGTGGGCGGTGCACCCGGTCGCGTGAATCTTTATGTAGGTAAAGATTGCGTCGAACGAAATATTGCATCCGCAGAGGCGCCGAATCGTTTAGTGGATTTAATTAAGAAAAATGATCGATGGGTTGAGCCTAGTCTTTCCAACCCAGATCGATCGCTGTCGCTGGGCCAATAACTAGCTCATCAAAACTCACAGGCTCCTTTTTTTGCAGAGAGCTGAGAGCGATATATTTCCCCATGAGCTCGGCTTTGAACTGAGGAAATAGTGGCTTTTTATTCGGATCCGCCATTCCTTCTGGATTGAGTGGGATATTGAGGCCGGGATCTCGGCGATCCCTGGCACCGTAAAGAAATGCAATCTCGCGAGCGACATTCAATAGAATTTCGAATTTCTTGGATGAATAAGCGGGTGCAAAAACGATTCCTCGCTGGTCGGGCCGATTTCCCGAAAATTCAGGAGGGAAGCTCAAATTATTTGGCGTCTGATCATCGTATGGATAGAGGTACAAAAAAATCATAGAGTCGAATGGGAGCTTTCTCTTGGCGCCAACGGGCTTGAGAAAATTGAAAATCTCTCCGGACTTCATGAGGTCGAGTGGGGCTGACTGCGCACTTATTCCTCGAATGAGTGCTTCGGGCTCACCCAATTGGATGCGCATGACTTCTTCATTTCGCCCGCTGATTCTTCGATATTCCTCGTTAAACCAAGCCGACAATTTTTGGATGTCAGCTCTCCATAAATTCGAGAGCTCAAGCATTTTCCCGGCGCTCACTTCTCCCGTAACCGCCAAATAAATAGTTTTAGTGGGAAGCAGTGCGGGCTTTGAAGAAAACGTATAAATTGATTGGAGTCCCCAGATCATGGCGGCTCCAACAATTACCGCAATAAGAGAGGAGGCCGACCAAACCATCCATGATTTTGACTCCCTCATTCTGGGGGCCATTGTCTCTCGAGGGCCAGAAATTGGGGGAGTTTTGAAGCTCTTAGGCTGCTTTTTTGTAACAGAAGAAACTGGATGCCAAGTCTGATTCCTTTCAATCTCTTCGAAGTCTTTTTGGATATCCGCTCGGTTGAGGGGCCGCGTCTCAATATCTCCCAAAAGAGGTGCGCCAGAAAACGTACTTTGTTCAAATGCTTCCAGATCTTGTTGAGATGAAATTTCCATCGAAGGGCTCAGATCCTTAAGGGTTTCCTTTTGATCTTTGTTGAGGGAAGAAATGGCAAGCTTCTCCTTGATAGAGACCCGTCGAAGGGATGAGTTCTCTTCAGCCAAATCATACTCGGGGATCGTAGCCAAATTAAAAACCGCATGAGGAGTTTCAGATTTCCTGGTGGGCTCGACAAAGGCCTGTCGCTCAATCACTTCTCTGGGCGGAAGACCCATTAATATTTTTTTTCTTTCAGTCTCCGTCAGTGGGTAATGTCTAGTGGCTTCATCGGTATGGTCGGCTTCAAAAACAGTAGAGTCGTGATCGTCCATCGCCTGTTCAATTGAGGCGGGAATAATTTGTGGGGCTGTGGCCTTCAGGGATTCATTTGAAGGCTCCTCCTGTAACGCCTTTTGAACCACTTCAATTTCGCTGATCATATCAGCTTCAAATACAGCACGAAGATACTCACATAGTTTTTTCTTGTAGTATTCCCGAGTGGCTCGTGAAGAAAAGTCGATCTCCATTGTGCGCTTGAAGTGCTCAATGATGAGTTGAAAAAGTTCTGGGCAGGACTGAACTCGCTTTCTCGACGATTTGTTCAGGCAGTTTGTAACAATATTACGAAGTCCTTGTGCAATTGCGGGCCCCGTCATTTTAAGATCGGTGATTCGTCCCTCAATAACTTTCTTGAGAAGCGCATTCGCATTTTCGGCTTGAAATGGGAGTTGGCCGCTCAGCAGCTCATAGTAGACGACACCCAAACTATAAATATCACTCGCTTTTAACACAGGATCGTTAACGGCCTGTTCAGGAGAAATATAAGCGATCTTGCCCATCGCTGATTGTGAAAAGCCATGTTGAAGACGGCTTTCGGCGGTGGCGATTCCGAAGTCGACGAGCTTCACTTCACCGCGATAACCCAAGAGAATATTTCCGGGGGTCACATCTCGGTGAATAATATTGAGCTCTCGACCTTTCGAATCCTTCAGCTGGTGAGCAAAGCTGAGCGCACGCAGGAGCTCGAGGATAATATAGGTAGATATTTCGGCGGGAAGCCTTGGGGCCGTTTGATTCTTGATACGCTCCAAGACTCGATCGAGGCTCTTGCCATGAATATATTCCATGGCGATAAAAAACTCGGACTTATGGCTTCCGAGATCATAAACCTGAGCAATTCCAGGATGATTTAAAAGGACCCCAATCTTGGCTTCGTGAATGAGGAGTTTCACAAAGGCCTTGTTCGAGTTCAAATGGGGCAGAAGGCGCTTCACGGCGATGAACTGACCCTGAAATTCTTTCTTGGAGCAGGTTGCCAATAGAACATCGGCCATCCCGCCTTGGGCAATTTTTGCCTTTAGCCGGTAGGGTCCAAATTCAACCGATTCAGAAAAAGCCTCCATCTTTATTATTATGCCCTTCAATGGGCATCTACTTAACCAAAATTCGTCATGACAAAGGGAGTCAAACTGCCCAATGGTGTGGGGCGCCATTATAGTCGGTGTCGAACCGAAGGTGAGCAAATGGATGATGAGGGGCTGCTCTACCGACTCAGCGGTCGAAGTTGGTGGGGTGCAAGAAAGTTACGAGATCGTTTGAAAACCTAGATGCCCAGATAGCTCAGTCGGTAGAGCAGAGGACTGAAAATCCTCGTGTCGCTGGTTCGATTCCGGCTCTGGGCACATTAAAAAACCTCCCGAGTCGGGAGGTTTTTTAATGTGCGTGCCGGAATCGAACCTTGGTTCGTCCAGCCTTTGGCTGGCCTATCGGCCAGACGGCTCTGGGCACATCTATTTGTCAGCGTCGTCAGTCATATTTGAAATCAAAATTCGCAGGACCTCAAGCTTCGCCTTTAAAGCCTCTTGATTAGGATCAATATTTTCAAGGATGAGTTTGTTTTCGGGCTTTTGAGTCGCGGCCGCTCGATTCGTAGCAGGAAGAACGGGCGTCCGTTCAAAGAGGCAAAGCGACGGATCATCCGGACTCGTTTTCAGAACACCGCGTAGCGTTTCCTTCTGAAGAAGCGCGTGAGCCACACTCGATCCAATAGGGTACAACGTTTGGGTTCCATCAGGCTTTGTGTAAGTAATCGTCATTAAATTTCTAGATCTAAATTCTTCCTCGTTCTGGGTTCGCCATCTAAACGCATATTGTTTTGGATCTTGATTCTCTTGGCAAATGCCAAGTCGAGCCTCGCTCAGCAATCTCACGTATTTAGATTTTTGATCCGCAATTTTAACTTCGACGGGTTCATTGAGTTGAAATACCGATAATGCAAAAGATCTCAAAGCAGGAGTTAACGGAAAGCTTGAGAGATCGTTGAGCTCCAAACTTGCCTGCCCCGCCTCGTCGACAAGCACCTTCATCTTAAATGTTTTGCCATTCCCATTTTTTAAAAGAACTTCGGAATCTCTCAATTCTTTAAGCGCCTCTTCCTCTGCCTTAGCAATGATGGCGATGGGATCCTTGGCTTCCATGACACAAGAAATTGCAGGCCTCATAGTGACCGCTCTAATTTCTCGGGCGGGCACATCGAGTTTCGTCGCGAGGTTGGACTCTGGCTGAGCTAAAAGCACAACGTGGATAACGAGATTAGAAATTAAAATCATAAGCCGCAGCCCCCCTGATATTCGAATTGGTAATTCGCTTCTTCGCGCGCCTCAATGACGACGGGCAAAATTTGTCGAGGATTCGTGGGCATATCAAGTTGGTAGATTGTTGAGCTTCGAACCAAAATCATTCGGCCGTCTCGAACATCTGATCCATAGCCAACCCCCGGCTCGGGAGTTTCGAGGGCTTGGCGCTCTTGCGCACTAAAGTAGGAGTCAAAAACGGATGTTTCCATTTGCCAGGCGCCAGAATCTGGAAGCCCAACGAATTTCTTTTTAAGTGCGTCGTCGGTTCCAAGGAAAATTGTTGAAATAAGAGAATTTCCAAAATTTGACCACCGAATGATATCTGGTCGATCAAGACCGACAACACAGTTAGAGAGAATTCTTTGTGAAATACTCGGAACTGAAAAGGGATAGTTGGCGAGCAATTGAGGGGATGTCATATCTCGACCGATCGGAGTGCCTCCCGAATTCAATAATTTAACAATCACATTGTGTAAGCCGCGATAGGCGTCCGCGGTTGGAGACTGCGGCGTCACGAGTTGGAAGCTACCCCAATCTAACGGATCGGCGGAGCTAGCGGGAACAAAGTATTGCATGGGAAGCGGTGAGTTATTTCCAATCTGAATCGAGAACTGCTGCCCAAGCATGGTTTCGTCTGACCATCTGTAATTTCCTAAAGGGGTTTTGTTTCGCAGATTCGCAGTAATACTAAAAGTCTGGCTGCCGTTGTCGGCAATGGTCGCCGTAAAAATAATTTTGAGTGCGCTCTCATTGCCGGTTAAGTCGGGATTCTGAATTCCTAAAGTCGGAGGTTGGTTAGTGAGGCTTCGCTCGCTTCCGCCGCCGCAGTTCGCGTTTATCAATAGACAGGCAAGAACTGCGATTCCCCGTATCCTAATCTTACTCATGCGCTACAAAGGAGCAAGGAGCGTGCCGGACAGTCTGGGTCTAAGTGTTTGAAATGCCTTGTTAATCTGAGCGGGGCCGATCCTATCACTGCGACATCTTTCTCCGCCTGTGTAACTACCAGGCTGTAACTACCACGCGATTCCGAGGGGTAAATTCATCAGGCTTCGTTAAGGATCATGGCCGGGCCATCATTGGAGATTTAGTTGCTGCTACTGAGATCAATCTCAATACTTTGAAGACTCATTTGAGAAAATTGGTAGAGGTAGAGGCCAAACATCTTAAGCTGGTCGGTAAGAGTAACGGCGCTGTCATACCAATTGGTGTAGTCACGAGGAGGACTCTAAATGCTTTTTTGGATTAAGATTTTAGTTTCTGGATTGATTGTTGCACTGGCTTCTGAAGTCTCGAAGCGTTCCTCATGGTTGGGAGGTTTAATTGTCGCGCTTCCACTGGTTTCAATTCTCACTCTCTGTTGGCTTTATTTTGAAACGAGAGATTTGGCAAAAGTAACGGCGCTGTCATACTCGATCGTTTGGTTTGTTCTTCCATCTCTCGCTTTTTTCTTAATCTTGCCATGGATGATTCGATTAGGCCTCGGATTTATTCCAGCGACAACAATCTCATGTCTCGGAATGCTAATCCTTTTCTACGGATTTTCTAAAATCCTGGGGACCATGGGAATTCAACTGTAATCAAAAATTTCTTCAATGAAAAATTCTGTCTTCGTTGGAATTTTTGACTTGGGATAGTATGACTCAATAATCGAGAAAACTTCTGAAGGCTGAGAAAGTTTAAGATATTTTGCCAGAAAAATAACATCATCACGATCACTCGTATCCCAACGGGCGCTAATGCATTTCATTGCAAGCAGATAATCGGCCTCTGGAGTCCACACCGTCAAATGAGAGAACTCGAAAAGAATCTTCTTCTTTGGAGTCGCTATGATGAACCCCTTCACAGCATCATTGAGCCAGTCCTTAGCCAGGTGAAACTCCTCGGCCACACTTTTTACAGCGAGACGAATTTCAGCACTCGGCTCAAATATCGCATCAACATCCTTTGTGGCTTCCCGTGCCTTAAACGCCAGGCACATTGCAGCTCCCCCCACAATTCCAATTTCACCTCGAATGCCTCGTTGATTCAAAGCATCGTTAACGGCCCGAATGTACTTCTCGATTTCGATGGATTTCATCAGACTCTCTCTAGAAAATTATTAAGCACATAAATATTTTTTAACTTAAATCGAAGTGGAGATTCAAGAATCGCCGAAGCCTTCAAATTCTCAATACCAGATACAAACCACGGACGCTTGAGTCTCGGCGCTTTGATGGCCCAATCAGGATCTGACCAGTGAAGCTGATGGCAAAGTTCGAGAACCACTGCCGCCATAAGCGTCTTCAGTTTTGTATCAAGTGCGTTAACCGGAGGCAAAATGACGAGCCGATAATCTCTCCTGCGCATGACTTCATCCACAAAATCAAAAAAATGAATCTTCCATGAATCGAACCCATTCTGAACGGTGGTCTGCGACGCCACGGCCGTTGAGTAACTTGAATCAAAGGTAGCATCGAGTGGAACGGAGAAGACTTGAATTGCCTCCCCTCGCGATAAGGCGAGCCGCTCAAGTGTTCGCACCGTAGGATTGATCTCAGCCTTCCGAATTCCCCGAAGTGTTGTGCGAGAAAGACCTGCTCGTCTCGCTTCGCTACGCTCTGATAAGTCCTTGTTTTTCATGGTACATTATAATGTACCATATCTCTAAGTTAGGCACAATGCCCCAGAGTTATAGACTTTTAATTTTTTGACCAGGCTGTGCGCCGATTTAATATCGATAATGCTCTGGCTTAAAGGGGCCCTGGTTCGACATTCCCAAATATTTGGACTGCTTGGAGCTTAGCTGTGTGAGCTTAACGCCAATCTTTTCCAAATGCATTGCCGCCACTTTTTCATCGAGTTCCTTAGGCAATCGATAGACGGCGATCTTTTTGTATTTCTCGCGATGAGCCCAAAGGTCGAGCTGTGCAAGAACCTGATTGGAGAACGAATTACTCATCACGAAAGAGGGGTGGCCAGTAGCGCATCCCAAATTCACCAATCGGCCTTCAGCAAGAACGATGATGTTTCTGCCATTCTTCATTGTATGCAAATCCACCTGAGGCTTGATTTGATCTTTTTTGGAATTTCCATTCAACCAAGCCATATCAATTTCGATATCGAAGTGTCCAATATTGCAAACTATGGCTCCATCCTTCATTTGATTAAAATGCTTGTCGGTAATCACATCGCAACAACCCGAAGCCGTCACAAAAATATCAGCTTGAGTAACTGCATCTTCCATCGTCGTGACTTCATAACCTTCCATCGCCGCTTGAAGTGCACAAATTGGATCGATCTCGGTAATCAAAACCCGCGATCCATAGGACTTCATCGAATGAGCGCAGCCCTTGCCAACATCACCGTAGCCGGCAACGACGACTACTTTTCCAGCGAGCATAACGTCGGTTGCTCGTTTGATTCCGTCAGCGAGTGACTCTCGGCATCCGTAGAGATTGTCGAATTTTGATTTTGTTACTGAGTCGTTAACATTGATAGCTGGGACTTTAAGCTTTCCGTCCGCCAACATTTTTTCCAAATTATGAACACCCGTTGTCGTTTCCTCAGAAATTCCCACAATTTTTTTCAGCAAGTGCGAATATTTTGGCAAGTGCATCATATTGGTCAGATCGCCACCGTCATCCAAGATGAGATCAAAACCTTCATCTCCCCAACCTTCAATGGACTGCTCAACGCACCAATCATACTCTTCGTTCGTCTCTCCCTTCCAAGCAAAGACCGGAATTCCTGCAGCGGCAATGGCAACAGCAGCATGGTCTTGAGTCGAAAAAATATTGCAAGAAGACCAGCGCACCTTGGCGCCCAGCTCAACCAGCGTCTCTATGAGAACTGCCGTTTGAATTGTCATATGTAAGCAGCCGGTAATGCGGGCCCCCTTGAAAGGCTTCTTCTTGGCAAATTCTTTTCGAAGTTGCATGAGTCCCGGCATTTCAGTTTCAGCAATTTTAATTTCTTTGCGACCCCACTCGGCGAGTCGTTTAAACTCTTTCGCATCTTCCATTGCTGATTTACAAACTCGAAAATCTTCTTTATTCGCGTAGGCGATTTTAGCTGCGGCCTTAGACATAGAACCTCCTGGTTTTTTCATTGTTAAATTTTCAATAATTTTTTGAGCTCGGGAACTCGGTCTGTTTTTTCCCAAGAGAACTCGGCTCGTCCAAAATGTCCGTAACTCGCCGTCGCTCTGTATATTGGACGTTGAAGATCAAGCGCCTGGATAATCTGCGCGGGCTTCAATCCAAATAGTTCTCGAACGGCCAGATCAATCTTCTCTTCCGGCACCTTCGCTGTTCCAAAACAATCCACCATCACCGATACCGGCTCTGCGACACCAATGGCATACGCGAGTTGGAGCAAGCATCGAGTTGCGGCTCCAGATGCCACAACGTTCTTGGCAATATACCGCGCCATATAGGCAGCCGATCGATCTACTTTCGAAGGATCTTTTCCAGAAAAAGCTCCGCCGCCGTGAGGGGCGGCACCGCCGTATGTGTCCACAATGATTTTTCGGCCCGTTAGACCGCAGTCGCCCTGAGGTCCGCCAATAACAAAGCGGCCTGTAGGATTAATTAAAAACTTAGTTTCTTTTCTCAAAAGATTTGCAGGGAGTACGGGTTTGATCACCGACTCAATCACCGACTCAGTCAATTGAGCGTGGGAAACAGACTCCGAATGCTGTGTGGAAATAACCACAGTTGCAAAGTAAGCGGGCTTGCCTTTTTCATACGCAATGGTGACCTGAGATTTTCCATCAGGGCGCAGGAAATCTAAACCTTTCTTTTTTCGAACTTCCGACAGCTTTCGGGTGAGTTGATGCGCATACTCAATCGGAGCGGGCATAAGCGACGGAGTTTCTGTACAAGCATAGCCAAACATGAGCCCCTGATCTCCGGCCCCCTGTTCAGCAAAGAGTCCCTGGCCTTCTGTAACTCCCGCACTGATGTCGGGGGACTGCTTGTCAATGGAGGTCATCACTGCGCATGTCTTATAATCAAATCCCATTGCGGAATCGTCATAACCAATTTCTCTGATCGTATTTCGCACGATCTCTGGCATATGCACATAGCAGCTGGTGGTAATCTCTCCAGAGATCAAAGCGAGCCCAGTATTCACAAGAGTTTCGCAGGCGACGCGCGCCTTTTTGTCCTGTGACAAAATGGCATCCAAAATATTATCAGAGATTTGATCGGCCACTTTATCAGGGTGTCCCTCGGTGACCGACTCTGATGTAAATAGAAAGTTACGATTTTCGGTGTTTGAAAACATAGCGCCTACCTCTCAAGCCCTCTAATAAATCAGGGAATGTCGGGGAGGTCTAGTGTCAGCTTGCAGGATTGAGTCTGAGATCCTGATGCTCTACGCTTATTGAGTATTCGGCCTTAAGACGTCCGTTAAGCAGCCGAGCTAGCTCTTCCGCTAAAAATACAGACCGATGTTTTCCACCGGTACAGCCGATTCCAATGGTAAGGTAAGTTTTACCCTCGGTTGAGTAATGAGGAACCAAATAGCTCAAGTAATCCAGGCTTCGTTCTGTAAATTCCAGAGCGCGCTGATCGCCCCGGATGAAATCCGCCACTTTAGAATCCAAGCCCGTAAATTCTCGCAGCTCTGGAACAAAATGGGGGTTCGTTAGAAACCGCACATCGAGCACGATATCGCAGTTCTTCGGAGTTCCGTATTTAAAACCAAATGACATGATGCGAATCTGCATCTGCGGACTTCCTTGGGGGCCGAATTGTTCATTCACTCTTTTTTTTAGCGAGTGCAGGTCCATGGCTGATGTATCGATGATCACCGTTGCCATATCTTTCAGATCACTCAAAAGCTTGCGTTCTTTTTGAATGCCTTCAGCCACGGACTTGGATGAAAGAGGGTGCTTGCGACGAGTCTCAGAAAAGCGACGAATCAGTACTTCATCCACAGCGTCTAAAAAAACAATCTCAATGTTTTTTGAACTTTGCATGACTCGGCGAAATGTGGACGGATAGTTTTCGACAAATGCGGAATCGCGCAAGTCCATGACCATCGCCACTTTGTTGAACTCGCCAGAACTGCTATCAATTACTTCGTAAAATTTTTCGAAAAGTTTGATGGGGAGATTATCGACTGCGTAATAATCGAGATCTTCAAACGCATTGAGTGCGGTGGATTTTCCAGATCCGGAGAGCCCTGAAATGATAACCAATCTGCGAAGCATTAGACTTCCAAAACTTCGACTAGAACAAGCGTGATATTGTCATCACCTCCCCGCTTGTTTGCCAAATCGACCATGGCCTTGGCGGCTAATACCGGCTCGCGCTCTCGAAGCTTGCCTTCCATCTCACTCATTTCAACCAAGTTGCTCAGTCCATCGGAGCAAAGCAAAAATGAGTCGCCCGCCTTTAGTTTTCTCGAAGAAATATCAACTTCAACTTCGGGCGTGACGCCAACCGAGCGCGTAATGATGTTTTTGAACTGATGCGTTTTTGCTTCTTCAGCCGTGATCAAACCGCTTTTCACCTGCTCGTTGACCAAGCTGTGGTCGTCTGTGAGTTGTTCGAGTACCCCGTCGCGAAAAATATATCCGCGTGAGTCGCCAACATGAGCAATGATTCCCTTTTTATTTTCTAGATGAAGGCAGATAACTGTTGTTCCCATTCCCTTGAGCGCACGATCTTCTTCAGCTTTCGCAATTATTTTTTGACCCGCGTCTTGGATGGCTTTTTGGATAACCTGCTCTCCGCCCAGGTTTGGGTCGCGAGTTTTCATCATTTCTTCAATGGTGGTAATGGCAATTCGAGATGCATACTCTCCGCCCGCATGACCGCCCATTCCATCGGCCACGACAAAAAGGCTCAGTTCATCACTGATGAGATATGAATCCTCATTCTTTTGCCTTTTTCGGCCAACATCTGAAATGGCGCAGGAGCGAATACGCATAAATAATCAATATCTAGAGTATCATGCCGGGCCTTTGAATACCAAACTCGTTCCCCACTTTAACTTTTGACGCAGTGAAGGAAAATAATGCAATGAGCTTAGGTTCGGGGGCACCAAAAACTGGACGCATCGATCTGATTTAGAGATATGAATTCGATCTTTTGATTGGATTTTGGCACCCGTATGCCCATCAATCGTCAAATAGACTTCGGTGGAGTGGCGCCCCAGAGAAAGCACTATCTGACGCTTGTTTGAAACGACGATCGGTTTTGCGGTTAGAGACTGGGCACATACAGGGGTAAGTTGAAGTGCAGGAATCGTATGCTCCAAAATGGAACCACCCGCTGCCAAATTATAGGCGGTCGAACCCGTGGGGGTAGAAACGATGAGGCCGTCTGACCTATACGACGACAAAAATTCTCGATCAACTTCAACGTGGAATTCAAATATTCTCGAAAGGCTTCCTTTGCTCAGGACGCAATCGTTGAGTGCCTGGAATTTTTTCAAAATCTTTCCGGAGCGTTCGATTTTTACCTCGATACAAGATCTCTCTTCAATTCGGGCCTTGTTTGGATATTTTAAAGTAAGTGCGAGGCTTGAATCCGCTTCCTGAGGATTAATAAATGTCAAAAATCCCATATGCCCCGCATTGATTCCCAGCAATTTCGTCTTTGCCCAACGATTCGAAGCTAAAAGGCTTCGTGCACAGCGCAAAATTGTGCCGTCGCCCCCTATCGACAAAACAAGATCCGAAGAATCGAGCAGAGAACTAAATGACATCAATTTAAAAAGGCCCTTGGGCAGTGATTTAGCAATTTCCTTGGGGATGTGATTTTCCAGCACGAATTGGTAGTGGTCCCGAAAGCCCAAAAACAAATTGGAAAAACGTTTCAGAAGCCGAGTCGCGTGTAAGTCATTTTCTTTAAGCGCGATTCCGATTGTCCGAATTAAGGGGCGCTTGCTCTTCATGCAAAGTCCGAGTTAACTCGAGATAGAGGCTCATGACAATCTTCCAGGCATATCAAACGATTCAGCAGAATATAACCGCTGCGCTCAAGCGTTCGCCGCACGGAACCCGCAATGTGACCCTGATGGGAGCGTCCAAGTCTCAGGGCTTGAATACGATTCGAAGTGCAGCGGAGCTCGGAATATTGGATATGGGCGAAAATTACGCCCAGGAGCTTTTGCGAAAGGCCCCCCTCTGCTTAGACATGAAAATCCGTTGGCATTTTATTGGGAAGCTTCAGTCAAATAAAGTGAAGCATATTCTTCCCTATGTATCTTCCATTGGTTCAGTTGATTCTCTGGAGGTGGCGGAACGAGTGGGAAGATCTTTAGAGTCGCTCGATATTCCGCGCCCTCCCGTTCCGATTTTGATTCAAGTGAACCAGGGGAGTGAGCGACAAAAATCTGGACTCCCGCCCGCTGTTGTTGAAAATTTGTTTTCAAGATTTTTGCAAATTAAAGGAATTTCTGTTGTGGGCTTGATGACAATTCCGCCAGCGGTCAAAGACAAAGAAAAGATGCGGATTTATTTTAAAGAAATGAAAGCTCTTTTTGATAAGCTAAAGCTCAAGCACGATAAGCCCGAAATTTTTCAGCATCTCAGCATGGGCATGAGCGCAGATTACGAGATTGCAGTTGAAGAAGGTTCGACTCTTGTGCGAATTGGGGAGGCTCTTTTTGGCCCGCGACCTCCCTCTGCCGTTGAAGAATGAAACTTCCATCCAAATTATTATTGGCCTCCGCGAGTCCCAGACGGAAACAACTTCTTTCGTCTCATTTTAAAATTCAAGTTTTGCCTTCAGATATTTTAGAGAAACCTCTTCGAGGCGAAACTCCCAAAAGGTACGTCGCTCGAATGGCGCTCGAAAAATGGAAGGCAGCACCGAAGCGACCCATGATTCTGCTCGCGGCTGATACGATCGTCGTGCTCGGATCAAAAATTTTGGGGAAACCAAGAAATAAAACTGAAGCCACCTTAATGATGAAGTTGCTGTCTGATAATACTCATCATGTATTCACTTCAATTTGTGTGGGGTGGGGTACGAAGGCGAGTCCACACGTGCGCCAAATGATTTCTACCCAAGTGAGCTTTCGCGCGATCTCCAAAAATGAATTAAAAAGCTACCTTCGCACCAATGACTGGAAGGGCAAGGCGGGCTCCTATGCCATTCAAGGAAAAGCGGCCGAGTTCGTGGACCAAGTAAGAGGTTCTTTGACTTCAGTTGTGGGGCTCCCCGTCAAAGAAAGCCTCCGAGCAATTGCGCAAGCTTATGCACAGCGCCTTCAAAAATCGTGAATCGCGCGTATCATTAACCTCAGACGTCATGGCTTTTAAGCCCTCTCCAGAGCTTTTGAGCGGTGGCACCAAGCTTGCGATCATTCGATAGCATTATGGTGAATGCATACGAAATTCTAGGACTAGTAACCTCTGCGAGTTTGGAGGATGTTCGCTCTGCCTTCCGAGCGAAAGCGCTGCTTTTTCATCCCGATCATGGAGGTAAGGTGGAAACCTTTCTCGTGATCAAAAAGGCATACGAAATTCTAATCGATTCCGATTTGCGAGAGCGAATCGGAGAACTCAAGCAGTTCGATCGTGTTCCTCTAAGGCTTCAGCCAAGTTTGAGTTCTGCTACAACGACACTCTTCGAAAATATTCAGCATCTTCAAGGGAAATTGAAGACTAAGTAAGGAGGCCTATGAATGAAATGGAATAATTTGTTCGAATGGCATCTGAGTCTGCATATGAAAAAGCGTTCGTGGATTCGCGGGACTACCACTCTTCCAAATGGAAAGGATTGGGGACTTGATCTCGATTACGCGATAAAGCCAGACATCCATAACCCGCGGCTGGCCTACGATCGCCGTGGGAAATTAAATTTAGCAGATGTGCGCCCCGTTGGATTTCTAGTGAATGTCGGCGGAAAATAGGAGCCCCGAACTTAGAAATAGGGGTCAGGGCACTTTGGGTACAGGTAAGAATATTTTCCCTCTTCTTTCGGCAATTTCGAGCGCTCTACAGGCAACTTCGCTCTCGATCACGGGTTCGAGTCTTTGCCGAGCGTAAAAAGCTTCGATCATGGGTCTGTTTCCTTGCTCAATGAAATCCTGGTATTTTGCTCGAGCCACGTTTCTGTCTGCATCGAATCGATTAAAAATCTCATCTACATGAATGTGTGATGTCTCCCGGCTTTCAAAATATCTCCGTGCACTAGACCAGGGGTAGTCGATAGCGCGCGCAACTATTTTGGCAGTCACGGGATTGAGGTGAATGTATCGCAGGACTTGAAGAAAATACCCCTCCTCGCCGACGAGAATGGACTTAAATCGGCCCTTGAAAAGCGGGCCGTCTCGCGCATGACGTCGATTTACTCGTTGAACATAGGTATGACTAAAATGCCTCATTGCTCTTGAAAAATTATCCATGGTTGGTCGGAGCAAAAGATGAAAGTGATTCGTCATTAAACAATAAGCATAAATTTGAACTGAGTATATTTTATGGATCTCAATCAGCCCCTTCTCAAAAAATTCAAAGTCAATATTGTCAAAAGCTATTGCTTGATGGTTTTGGCCTCGATTTAGGACGTGATAGGTAGCGAAGGGTGTCTGATATCGTCGTGATCGTGGCATGAGACTACATCAATGCAAATATCGGTGCTTTCTTGAATGATGCAATAACTGGCAAATGAGCTAAGTTTGAGGCCGGAAAACTTTCGACTTACGGGTTACCTGTACCCAAAGTGCCCTGACCCCTCACTGATGACCCCTCACTTAATTGATTAAAGAGGGCGTCGATTTTTGCCTGAACGGAAGGCGGAGTGTCGACGAATTGAATGGCGACCTTGTGAATTGTTTTACCGTCCATCGAGGCAGTCATGAGCCGTACGACTTTTCCAGTGAGGCTTACTTTTCCCATAGAAGTATCATCTGCCGCTGAAGCTAAATCCAAAACCAATTCGATCGTTGCATTGGGATCGGGCAGAACAGCTGTTTCCAAATAGATTCCGCCCTTTGATAAATTTTGAGTATAGCAACTTACAAACTCTAGATTATTGCGAAACTGCACATCAATTCGGGCATCGATGCGCTTGGAAATACGGCGATCTTCGGGATTTTCAAGTGCCATCGTTGCCAATTGCCTCTACCGGACATTGCTGCATTGATTCTTGGCAGGCCTTCTCTTCTTCCTCATTTTCAGGCTGTTTAAAAACCAAATCGTGATCACCAGCATCAGCCTCTTTAAAGTTATTGGGAGCGAGGTCAGAGCAAAGACTGCAAAGAATGCACTGGTTATCGACATACCATTTGCCCGGTACATTATCGGTATATTTGTTTTTTGGATCGGCCATAACGCATTAGATTTAGTCCAAGATTGAAACATTGTCATCCCCCTTACTTTCCATCATTTTGGGGTCTTATGGCGGACATCAAAAAGCTCATTATTATTGGTTCAGGCCCCGCAGGATTGACGGCGGCCATTTATGCTGCTCGTGCAAACTTGGCTCCCCTGGTCTTTGAGGGCATGGAGCCGGGAGGACAGCTTACGTTGACGACGGAAGTAGAGAACTTTCCTGGATTTCCCGAGGGAATCATGGGGCCCGAACTTATGGAAAACTTCAAGAAGCAGGCCGCTCGTTTCGGGGCTACTTTTGTGCCCGCAAATGTGGACAAGGTGGATTTCAAGTCTACCCCCCTCAAGCTGACATCAGGTTCAGACACCTATACGGCTGACTCTGTGGTGGTTGCTTCGGGAGCATCGGCAAAATGGCTGGGTATTGAATCGGAGAAGAAATTTAGGGGCAAGGGCGTGAGCACCTGCGCCACCTGTGACGGGGCTTTTTATCGTAATATGGATGTCATTGTTGTCGGTGGCGGCGATTCTGCCATGGAAGA
>Ga0105044_10005048_pt1 | contig 18165 bp, 13 predicted proteins | sample MAT01_FD_78092 | JGI IMG/M metagenome (GOLD analysis project Ga0105044, IMG submission 78092) | Freshwater microbial communities from Lake Fryxell liftoff mats and glacier meltwater in Antarctica - MAT-01 | ecosystem: Environmental > Aquatic > Freshwater > Ice > Liftoff microbial mat | place...
TCGTTCCCAACCGGGGACGCCGCCACAAAGCTGATCTATCCGGCGATCCGTAACTTCGAGAAAGGAGGGCGGAATGTCCGGGAATGGTTTGCCGCACGCAATCATTTCGCTATGATGTTTGAAGAACGCTTCAATGCGTGACCGTATCTGAAACCCGCATCGCCCAGCCCAGATACGCAGAGTTCATGACACTCCCGTCTGCAGCAGCGTATGGCGCCGGAAGACGACAACCGTCGCTTCTTCGACCTCGTCAGCATAGTGGATCGCGGTTCCGTCGGCCCGGTCTTATTACCCTCGACCGTCGCCCGCTTCCGCCACTTGGCCACCGTCCTGGGGGCCGTCAGGACAACGATTCACTGGATCGTCTTCTGATCTTCCTTACTGCCAAGTTCCTGGCTCAACTGCGCGAGCCGTCAGTCCCGCCCTCCAACCGGTGGCAGGCGGAACTTCGACTTGCGATCGCAGTTTTGCTGCTCTGACGGCGAACCCTCGCCATGGTTTTCGGACCAATGGCACGCCATGGCTGCCTTTGATCAACGATTGGGCTGAATAAAAAGAAGGCCTCGCCCGGTGCTCTCGCTCTCTTGCGTCTGTCTGATCAACTCATCTCCTGAGCCGAGGCACAAGGTTCTTGGACGCTTACTTTTCTTGCATGCCTGCGGTCTCAGAATTACTCACGGAAAATCAGGCCCCCGTATGGAAACCTCTTGCAGGCCATTCCGCGGTCGAGCAGGACCGTTTCACCCTTGCCCCCCTGCTTCGGGCTGTCATTGGAGACCCTGCTCTTGCCCTGCCGCCGGTTGCCGAAGCCAGCGCCTCAGGGCGTCGCCGGATTCACCGCGCGTGCCCAGAGCGCGAAGCGACCGTCCCGCTCCACCTGCACATCGGCAAAGCCGGCCCGTGCGAGATGCGCGGCCAGCGTATGCGCGGTAAATCCGGTTCGGTGCGCCATGAAATGATTGCCCGCTGCTATCGAGGCGCCGTGCCCGAAAATAATGTCGAGCGGCGAAATCGGACCCATCATCGACTGGTAGGCCGCGTCCTCCAAAAGATCCTGTGCGACCAGCGCGGCCACCTGCTGCAGATCGGGCATAGTCACCAGCATAAAGCCGCCAGGGCGCAGCACCCGGGCGAATTCCGCCAGCGCCAGCGGCACCTCATGCGCGAACAGATGCTCGATGTTATGCGCTGACCAGACCGCATCCACGCTGCCAGAGGCCACTGCGGCCATGTCGGTGATGCTGGCCTGAATGTCAGGCTCCACGCCGGGGTCAATGTCGAGGCGCAGTTCGCGCCACAGGCTTTGCGGGAAGTAGGCTGCGGGAAGCTTGGCCGGGTCAGGGACGCCGCAGCCTACATGGAGCACCACCGGCAGCGGTGCCGGGGTGGCGTTGTTCAGGGAAATCTCGCTTGCTTCAGTCATCATGCATCCTTTCTGGACGGGTCAGGGTTCTCGCAGGCTTTCATCCAGCCCGCGGATCAGGGGGTCGATAAAGTAGTCGAGGATCGAGCGCGTGCCGGTATGCACCTCAGCCGCCAGCGTCATTCCCGGCAAAAGCTGCGTGCCCTGCGCCGTTCCCGTCAGGGTAAGGGTCGACGGATCCAGCCGGACCCGTGCCGCATGCAATGCCACAACCGAGCCTTCAGGCGTGACCGAAGCCTGCGAAACCTCTTCCAGAGTGCCGCTCAACGTGCCATGCCGCCGCCAAGGGAAGGCATCCACCTTGATCGTGACAGAATCGCCCGGCACCACTCGTCCGGCATCGGCCGAGCGCAGGTTGACCTCAGCGATCATCGGCACATCCTTGGGCACGAGGGTCACCACCGCCTCGCCGTTGCTGACCAGACTGCCCACCCCGCCTGCAGCTGTCGCAAGCACCACCCCCGGACGCGGGGCGCGCAACTCTGTCCCTGCGCTGAGGGCGCGGGCCTTGGCCAGCTCCTCCGCCATCATCGCAAGACGCGGGCGCCCCGATGCCAGTTCTTCAAGCAGCATCCGGCGCCGGTCCAGCTGATGGGCCCGAGCCTCTGCCTCCGCTGCGGCCAGCCCCTGCGTCAACTGGTCCAGCCGGGCCTCATGCGCAGATAGACCCGCCTCGGCGACGAGGCGCGCGCCTTCCGCCTCCATCACGGCAAGCGTCGTTCCCGCCGACCTCGCGGCCAGTTCACGCCGCATCGCCTCCACACGCAGAACCAGCGACAGCCGCGCGCGCAGCCCTTCGCCCGCCCGCCGTTCATCCGTGAGGGCCGCGCGTGCCGCGGAGACCCGGGCTTGCCGCGCACCCGTTTCGGCGGCGGCCACCGCGGCCCGTTGTGCCAACACTTCGGCCTGCAACGCCGCTTCGCCCGTACTGGCGGGCATGGTCTGGCCCGCCAGTTCCGCCTCTATTCGCGCGAGGTTGGCCGTTAAGCTGCGATGCTGCGCTTCAACTGCCACCAGGTCGGCCGCCGGAACTGTAGCGTCCAGCCGAGCCAGCAATTGCCCTGCCACGACGACCTCGCCCGGGCTCACCAGCATCTCACGTAGGACCCCCGCCGTCAGGGACTTCATCACAATGGGCGCTGCCGCAGCGGCCAGCCGGCCCGTCGCCGTCACTACCACATCCAGCCGCAACACCCCCGCAAGGGTCACAAGAATCACCAGCATCGCCCCCGCGAGTACCGGCCAAAGCCGCAACCCCAGCGGCGCCTGCTCCGCCACAATTCTGTCGAGCGGGTCCTGAAAGGCCAGCGCAGCCTCCTCCACCCGGCTCATGCGAGATGCTCCGTCTGCTGCAGCCACAGCGCGCGATAACTGTCGCACCGAGTTAGCAGGACGGCATGGGGCCCCGCGTCCAGCACGCGCCCCTCCTCCAGCACCACGATCACATCTGCGCGCACCAGAGACGAGAGCCGGTGTGACACGACGATGACAGTCCGCCCCGACGCCATCGCCGCGAGGTTTCGGTTCACCACTGCCTCCGACTCGGGGTCCAGCGCGCTCGTCGCCTCGTCGAGAACCAGCACCCGCGGCTCGATCAGCAGCGCCCGCGCAATTGCGATCCGCTGCCGCTGCCCGCCCGAGAGGTTGGCACCCCCCTCTTCCAGCCTCGTTTCGTAACCCTGCGGCAGGCGCTGGATGAACTCCTCCGCCCCGGCGAGCCGCGCGGCCCGGACGACCGCCTCTAACCCTGCGCGGGGACTTGCTGCTGCGATGTTCTCACGTACGGTTCCGCGAAACAGCAGATTTTCCTGCAACACTACGCCAAGGGACCGGCGCAGATGGTCGAGGTCGATCTGCCTGATGTCATGCCTGTCGATCGTGATTATTCCGGCCTGCGGCCCCTCGATCCCCTGGATCAGGCGCATAAGGGTAGATTTTCCCGAGCCTGACCGCCCGACAATCCCCACCACCTGCCCTGCGGCAATCGACAGCGTTACCCCGTCAAGGGCAGGCCGCACTGCCCCCGGGTAGGTAAAGCTCACCCTATCAAAGCTTATCGCCCCGCTGACCACCGGGGTCAGCGGACGCGCCTGCGGCCCCCGTTCCGGCTGGCTGTCCATCACACCCTTCAGCAAGCTGATCGACAGTGCCGCCTCCTGCCACTCGCTGATCAGCGCCACCACCTGCACCAGCGGCCCGGTCACTCGCCCTGCGAGCATCAGGAAGGCCACCAGCGTGCCAAGGCTGATCCCCCCCTCCATCACCAGGACAGCGCCCCAGCCGATGACTGCGACCTGCATCAACCGCTCTGCCAGCCCGGTCAGCGCCGAAGCCAGCGCCCCCAATTGCCCCACATCCCATTGCCGCGCGATCGAGGTGGCGAGCCCATCCTCCCACAGCCGCCGCCGCGCAGGCTCCAACACCAGCGCCTTCACCGCGCGCATGTTGTGCAACGTCTCAACCAGATGCGCCTGGCGGTCCGCCTCGGCACGGTAAAGCGCATCGAGCCTGTGCCGCATCACTGGCAACATCCCCCCGATCATTGCGGCAATCAGCACCGCAAAGCCGATAACCACCAGTGTCAATTGCCCCGACAGGAGCGCCAGAAACACCAGCAGCACCGGCAAAAGCGCCGCATCCAGAAGCGTCTGGAATAGCTTCCCGGTCAGGAATTGCCGAATGTTTTCCGTCAGCTGCATGTTGCGCACGAGCACGCCCGAAGGCGTGCCCTCAAACACCGACAAAGGCAGCGACATCAGGTGCGCAAAAGCCCGTGCGCCCACCTGCGCATCCACCTTGCCACCCGCGATCTGCATCAGGCGGTGACGCACATAGGTAAAGCCCGCATCGAACGCCACAAGCGCCACATAGACCGCGACCACCGCCGCCAGCGTGTTCCAGGCCTGATGCGCAATCACCTTGTCGATCATTACCTGAAACAGTAGCGGCAGGGCAAAGCTGATCAGGTTGCCCAGGATCACCGCTACGGCCACCCCGGCCAGAAGCCCCCGCTGCCCGGCCAGCGCCGGCAGAAACCAGCGCAGCCCGAATGGTACCTGCGCCCGCGTGTCTGCCGACTTCAGGCGTGCTAGGATGATCCGCCCTCGCCAGCGCGCCTCAAAAGCCTTGCGCGGTACCAGCCGGATCCCCTCCGCCTCCGCCGCCGGGTCCAACAGCGCGACAAACGCCCCCTCCGCGGTGCGCAAGACATGCACAAGGATTGCCCAACGACCCTCCTCCATCTCGACCAGCGCAGGGCGGGCACTGCCGAGGCCCGTCACCTGCCGCCAGCCCGCCCGGCGCAGCAAGCGCGCATGAAACCCGGCATGCCCGAGACAGCCAAGAATCCCTGGCGCAAAATCCCCATCCGCAAGCTGCGGCAGATCCTGTGGCGCCAGCGCCACCCCGTGATGATGCGCCACCAGAAACATCGCCCGCAGTGCCGTCATCTGCGGCGTGCGGGGGTCATGCATTTCGACAAAGCGGGGGTCAGCGTTCGACATTGCCCGACCCTAGCCGCGCCGGGGTTAAGGGGCCGTAAAGCGCAATCTCTCCAGCCGCTTCACGGCCCAGTCCGCCGCATCGGCAACCGCGGCGTCAGCAGCCAGCAGATGCGCCGCAGCCACCGCCGACAACTCCGGCATCGCCGAATTCCCAATGGCATAAAGCACGTTGCGCACAAACCGGTCCCGCCCGATCCGCTTGACCGGGCTGCCCGCGAATCGCGCCCGAAAGCCAGCCTCATTTAGCCCGGCCAACTCGGCGAGGAGCGGAGCCCCCACCCGCGGCTGATAGCCGATCTCTCGCGCCGCCGCTGCGAACTTGTTCCAGGGGCACACGGCCAGACAATCATCGCAGCCATAGATCCGGTTGCCCAGCAAGGGTCGCAGCGCCTCGTCCACCGGCCCCTTGTGCTCGATCGTGAGGTAGGAGATGCAGCGCCGCGCATCCAGCTGATAGGGCGCGGGAAAAGCCCGGGTGGGGCAGATATCGAGGCAAGCGGTACAGCTGCCGCAATGGCTGATCTCGGCGCCATCCGGCGCCATCTCGGCAGTTGTAAAGATCGCGCCCAGAAACACCCAGTTCCCCAGAGTTCGCGACAACAGGTTGGTATGCTTGCCCTGCCAGCCAAGCCCCGCCGCCTGGGCCAGCGGCTTTTCCATCACCGGCGCCGTATCCACAAAGACCTTGATCTCAGCTCCGGACTCCGCCACCAGCCAGCGCCCCAGCCGCTTCAGCCGCCGTTTCACCAGATCATGGTAGTCCTTGCCCTGCGCATAGACTGACACTACCCCCCGGTCTCGCCAAGCAAGGCCTGCCATCGGATCCGACTCCGGCGTGTAGGCCTCTGCCAGCATGATCACCGACCGTGCTTCGGGCCACAAGGCGGCAGGGTTCCCCCGCCATGCCATCCGGTCGGCCATCCAGTCCATTTGGCCATGCCGCCCGGCCGCCACGAACGCCGCCAGGCGGCCCGCCGCGTCCGCCACAGCGTCCGGACGACAGACGCCCACCGCCGAGAACCCCTCGCCCTCAGCCTGCGCCCGCAACCTCGCCTTAAGATCTTCGCCCACTCTTCATCTCTTCATAAATATCCCACGGAGGTCCGAGGGTGTGAAACTCCCGGGACTCAGTCTGTGACGGGACGGCCGGCATTCGCCGCGCCGGGTCTCAGAAATCCAGATCCGCATAGTGCGGTGGCGGCACAAAACCCGACACCTGATCCGCCAGCAACGTGCGGAACGACGGGCGCGACTTGATCTTGGCGTACCAGTCCTTCACCACCGCATGCCGGTTCCAGTCCACGTCCGACAGATAATCGAGGCTGCTCAGATGTGCCGCGGCAGTGAAATCGGCAAGGCTCATCACGTCCCCGCCTAGCCAGCGCCGCTGATCCAGCAGCCAGGCCATGTAATCCAGATGAAACTTGATCCGAGACGCCCCCGACTTCACGTTCTTTGAATCCGGATAGCCCTGGCCCGAGACCTTCTTGTTCACCCGCTCGTACAAAAGCTTCGAGGTCACCTCATTGTGGAACTTGTCATCAAACCAGGCGCAGATCCGGCGCACCTCATAGCGTGCTTCCGGGTCGCGCGGCATCAACGGCGGCTGCGGAGCAATCTCCTCCAGATACTCGCAGATCGCCTGGCTTTCCGAAAACACCCGGGCATCCATCTTCAGTACCGGAACCTTGCCCGCCGGGTTGCGGCGCATGAAATCCGGGCTCGCCTCCCAGTAACGCTCTTCGACCAGCTCCACCTCGATGCGCTTTTCGGCCAGCGTCAGGCGCACCTTGCGGCAAAAGGGCGACAGCGGCACGTGATACAGTCTGTTCATGAGCATTCCACTCCCGGCTTCCCTCTCCTTGCAGCGCCAGACTGCGAAGTTCAATCCCGCAGAGCATCGCTTACTCGAAACAGCCTGCCCGCCCGTCCGCGGCGACTGTCTCGGCCCCCGCGATGATCGCCCGGGTCCGCTGGCGTACGAAACTGGAAGGATCCGAGGCCGAACGACCTTTCGGATCAGGCAAGACCGCCGCCAGCCGCGCCGCCTGCAGCGCCGACAGTTTTGTCGCAGGCAACCCAAAGTGATGCTGCGCCGCAGCCTCCACCCCAAAGACGCCTTCGTCGAATTCGGCCACGTTGAGATACACCTCAAGGATGCGCTGCTTGGACCACATCAGCTCCACCACCGGAGTCATCAGCGCCTCCATCGCCTTGCGAAGATAGCTCCGCCCGTGCCACAGAAACACGTTCTTCACCACCTGCTGGCTGATCGTGGATCCGCCACGCTCGGCGCCCGCGTCAATCGCGGCCCGGATCGCCTGCATGTCGAACCCCCAGTGCAGGCAGAAATTCGCATCCTCCGCCGCCACGGCAGATCGTCCCATGACCGGCGCGATCTCGTCCCAGCCGACCCAGTCCTTCTCGATCCCGCCCAGGCGCCAGGCCTCCTGCGTCTGATAGATGTTCACCGGCGGTGGCACAAAGCTGAACAGCACGATCAGCAAGAGGTAGAGCGCCGCCACAGCCGCGACGATCCGCCCGGCCCAGCCAAGGATCCGGCGAAGGGGCGTGCGGTGCACAGGCTCCGCCACCGCCTGAGCCTTGCGCCTGCGGGGGGCTCTGGTTTTCGCGGCACCCTTGCGGGCTGCCTCGACCACACCGGTTTCTGAAGGGTTATCCGTCATAGCGCCGACTTAGACGCGCCCGCGCCCCCGTCGTCAAGACGGGCGCCGCTACTCTGCGGGCATCTTGTGCACAACCTCGGTCAGCGGATGCGGCAGATGCGCCAGCATCTCCTTCGGGCAGATCTGCAGAAAATTATGCCGCTCGGCCCCCCACTCCCCCAGAATCCGCGCGGCAATCCGTGATCCCGTCTCGGCCAGATGTGCCGCGATCAGCTGCTGCAGCTGCGCCTCCCAATGCGGATGGCCAAGCGTGCCGGTCACGAGGCTTTCATGGTTGATGAAATCCGCGGCGACGCCCTTCGGATCGTAGACATACGCCATACCACCAGTCATCCCGGCCCCGAAGTTCGCACCGATCCGCCCCAGGATCACGGCCACGCCACCGGTCATGTATTCACATCCGTTCGACCCGCAGCCCTCGACCACCACCCGCGCACCCGAGTTGCGCACCGCGAACCGCTCCCCGGCGCGGCCGCAAGCATAGAGATAGCCGCCCGTAGCCCCGTAGAGAACGGTGTTGCCGATGATCGTGTTCTCTTCGGCCTTGAGAGGGGACGCCATCTGCGGGCGCACCACGATGGTGCCGCCCGACAGGCCCTTGCCTACATAGTCGTTGGCATCGCCCATCACCTCGATCTTCAGCCCCCGCACGGCAAACGCGCCAAGGCTCTGCCCACAGGACCCCGACAACTTGACTGTCAAATGGTCAGGCTGCAGCGCGTTGCGCATCCCGAACTTGCGCACGATGTGGCTCGATGCGCGCGTGCCGATCGTACGATGCGTGTTGCGCACTGCGTAAGAGAGCTGCATCTTCTCGCCCTCTTCAAAGAAGCGCGCCCCGTCGCGGATGATCTCGGCATCGAGCGTGTCGGGCACCGCATTGCGCGGCTTCGTGCGGTCATAAGAGATCTTCTGCGTCCCATCGACCGAGATCAGCAAGGGGTTGAGGTCGAGGTCATCCAGATGCGCCGCCCCGCGGCTGACCTGGGTCAGAAGGTCTGCCCGCCCGATGATCTCGTCCATCGACCGCGCGCCGATGGAGGCGAGGATCTCGCGGACCTCTTGTGCATAGAAGGTGATCAGGTTGACCACCTTGTCGGCATTGCCGGTAAACTTCGCCCTGAGCGCCTCGTTCTGGGTGCAGACGCCCACCGGGCAGGTGTTCGATTGGCACTGGCGCACCATGATGCAGCCCATGGCGATCAGCGCGGCGGTGCCGATGCCGTATTCCTCGGCCCCCATCATCGCGGCCATGACGATGTCACGCCCGGTGCGCAAGCCGCCATCGGTGCGCAACGTCACCCGCTCGCGCAGGTTGTTCATCGCCAGCACCTGATGCGCCTCGGTCAGACCCATTTCCCATGGCAGGCCCGCATATTTGATGCTGGTCGCGGGCGACGCCCCTGTGCCGCCGTTGTGGCCCGAGATGAGGATCACATCTGCCTTGGCCTTGGCAACGCCTGCCGCAATCGTGCCGACGCCACTCATCGACACGAGCTTGACGGTCACCTTGGCGCGCGGGTTGATCTGCTTGAGGTCGTAGATCAGCTGCGCCAGATCCTCGATTGAATAGATATCATGGTGCGGCGGCGGGGAAATCAGAGTGACGCCCGGCGTGGAATGCCTCAAGCGCGCGATCAGGGCCGTGACTTTCATCCCCGGCAACTGGCCGCCCTCGCCGGGCTTCGCACCCTGGGCCACCTTGATCTCCAGCTCTTCGCAGGCGTTCAGATATTCGGCTGTCACGCCAAAGCGGCCAGAGGCCACCTGTTTGATCTTGGCCGAAGGGTTGTCGCCGTTCGGCTCGGGCACGAAATGAGCGGGATCCTCGCCGCCCTCGCCAGAGTCGCTCTTCGCGCCGATCCGGTTCATCGCCACGTTCAGCGTCTTATGCGCCTCGGGGCTTAGGGCGCCAAGGCTCATCCCCGGCGTCACAAACCGCTTGCGGATGCTGGTGATCGACTCGACCTCTTCGATCGGCACAGGCTTGCCAAGGGTCTTGATGTCCAGAAGATCGCGCAGATGAATCGGCGGATTAGCCCGCATGGCGGCTGAGAACTGCTTCCACAGATCATAGCTCGCCCGGTCACAGGCCGATTGCAGCATGTGCATCGTCTGCGCCTCCCAGGCGTGCTTTTCGCCCGACCGCCGCGCCTTGTAGAACCCGCCGATGGGCAACACATCCGCGCCGCCAAGCCAACCCTTGGCATGCACTTCCTCGAGCTTTTGCTCGATCCCGTGCAGGCCGATGCCGGAAATACGGCTGTGCATGCCCGGGAAATATTCGGCCACCATGGCACGGGAAAGACCTACGGCCTCGAAGTTGAGACCGCCCCGGTAGGAAGAGATGACCGATATCCCCATCTTGGACATGATTTTCAACAGGCCAGCGTCGATGGCGTCGCGATAACGTCGCATGGCATCGGTCAGGTTGCCGTCGATCAGGCCGCGCACCACACGGTCGGCAATCGAATCCTGCGCGAGATATGCGTTCACGGTCGTGGCACCCGAGCCGATCAGCACGGCAAAGTAATGCGGGTCAATGCATTCCGCCGATCGTACGTTGATCGAACAGAACGTGCGCAGCCCCTTGCGCGTCAGCCAGGAATGCACGGCACTCGTGGCAAGGATCATCGGCATCGGCACCTTCTCGGTCCCCTGATGCTCATCCGTCAAGACCAGCTGTCCTGCACCCGAGCGCACGGCATCCTCGGCCTCGGCCCGGATCCGCTCCAGCCCCAGGCGCAGGTCGTCCAGGCCCGGGGTGGCCGGAAAGCTGCAATCGATATAGGCCACCTGCGCGCCGAACCGCTCTGTCATCACATCGAATTCCGCATTCGCGATGAACGGGCTTTGCAACAGCAGAATTTCGGTCTGGCTGGAATGCTCATCAAGGACGTTACGCAGGTTGCCAAAGCGGGTTTTCAGGCTCATCACCCGGCCTTCGCGAAGGCTGTCAATCGGCGGGTTCGTGACCTGGCTGAAGTTCTGGCGGAAGAAATGGCTCAGCGGGCGGTAGACCGACGACAGCACCGCCGCGGGTGTGTCATCGCCCATCGAGGCGATCATTTCCTTGCCATCCTCGGCCATCGGCGCAAGGACCTGCTCCAGCTCTTCCACCGTGTAACCTGCCGCGATCTGCCGTCGGCGCAGGTCTGCGCCGGAAAACAGCGCCACTTCCGGCACATCGCGCAGAAGAATGTTCAGATCGACAATCTTGTCGGTCCACTCGCCGTAGGGCTGGGCGGCGGCAAGCCTGTCCTTGATCTCGGCGTCGCGGTAAAGCTTGCCCTCGGTCATATCGACAGAGATCATCTGCCCCGGCCCCAAGGCGCCCTTTTCCCGCACGGTGGTTTCGTCCACCGGCACCATCCCCGCCTCGGACCCGGCAATCAAGAGACCATCGCCGGTCACGACATAGCGCATCGGCCGCAAACCGTTGCGGTCAAGCCCGCCACAGACCCAACGCCCATCGGTCATCGCCAGCGCTGCCGGGCCATCCCACGGCTCCATCACCGCATTGCAATAGTTATACATGTCGGCCCAGGCCTTTGGCATGTCCGTGGTGGCCTTGCTCCACGCCTCGGGCACCAGCATCGTCTTTGCCATTGGCGCCGACCGGCCAGAGCGCACCAGCACCTCAAAAACCGCATCCAGTGCGCCAGAGTCGGACGTCCCCGACGGAATGATCGGCTTGATATCCTCCGCCGCATCTCCAAAGGCAGATGAGGCCATGCGGATTTCGTGGCTTTTCATCCAGTTGACGTTGCCCTTCAGAGTGTTGATCTCGCCGTTATGGGCCAGCATCCGGAAAGGCTGCGCCAGCCACCACTGCGGAAAAGTGTTGGTGGAATAGCGCTGGTGGTAGATCGCAAATGCACTTTCGAACCGCTCATCCATCAGGTCAGGGTAGAAGGTTGCGACCTGCTCGGCCAGCATCATCCCCTTGTAGATCACGCTGCGGCAGGACAGGCTGCACAGGTACATCCCCTGGATATGCGCCGCCAGCGCCGCCTTTTCGATCCGGCGACGGATGATGTAGAGCTCGCGCTCAAAGACCTCGGCGTCGATGCCCTTTTCGTTGCGGATCAGGATCTGCTCGATTTCGGGGCGCGTCGCGTTGGCCTTCTCGCCCAGAACGCTTACATCCACCGGCACGTGCCGCCAGCCGTAGATATAGTGCCCCATCCGCAGCACTTCGGACTCCACAATGGTCCGGCAGCGTTCCTGAGCGCCAAAATCCGTGCGTGGGAGGAACACCTGGCCCACAGCGATCAGCTTGCCAAGGTCGGGCTCATGGCCCGTCCGCCGGATCACGTCATAGAAGAACCGGACTGGAATCTGCACATGAATGCCGGCCCCGTCCCCGGTCTTGCCATCGGCATCAACTGCCCCTCGGTGCCACACTGCCTTCAGCGCTGCGATGCCATTTTCCACCACGCGCCGCGACGGCATGCCACTGATCGCGACGACCAGCCCTACGCCGCAGGAAGAATGCTCATCTTCTGACTTGTAAAGCCCGTTGGCATCCATCCACGCGCGCTTTGCTTCCTCAGCCTTCACCCAGGCGGCATCAAAGGTTGTCATGGGCGGGCTCCTTTGCTGCAGAGGGGAAGGCGGGGGTCGACCCCTCCGGCGTGGCGCGTGAAAGGGTCGCGTCGCAGTCGAAAATCGGCTGGGTCGCGGCGAAGCCGGGTTCGCCGGGAAAAATGAACTCACGGGGGCTGCCGTCGATCGGAAGAAAAGTCCCGTCCCCGCCGTTCCACTCTGAGGGGCCGGAAAAGAACATTCGCATCTCGCGGTTGATGTATTCATGGCCGCGCGACTGGCGCAGGATGTTGCCCGCAGGGTCGGTCTCGGTAAATTCGAACTCGGTTTCCTTGAGCGCAATCCCGTCGATGTCAAAGCTGCGCCCGGTCAGCCGGTCGAACCCGCTGACCCGTGTCCGCTCGCCATTGTCGCGGTTGAGGCCAAAGGCAAAGGTATCCGTCCCGGTGGACAGCAGTTCGGAGAATGAGGCAGGGTCGTCCGGGTTCGCATCCAACCGCTGGATCACGCTTTCGGGCAGATCGTAGCTCTCGATCCATTGCGCCTCGGCGTCAATTTTGGAGGAGAAGTAGATTCCCTCCTGATCGAAGTCCGACCGCCACTGCTCACCCGGGGCATCCTGAGTGCAGGTGTAGTAATTCGACACCCGACAGGCGCGCGACTGCACGGTCATGGACAGGGTGCAGCCCTGTGGCGGGGAAAAGCTGCCCGCCTCAGCAGGTACCGCCAGCGCCAGCAGGGACAGGGAAAGCAGAACAAGCCGCATCATCATCGCTCCACCAGAAAGGTCATGTCTACTGATCATTACCAAGTTTTCACCGCACATCGCTCCTGGTTCCAGTCTGGACCGGCGTTGTGCAGTTGTCATCTCACTCCGCCGCAACCATTTCGGCCTGAGCCAGGTACCCCAGGATCGCCTCGGCAGCCTCGCGCCCGTCACGGATCGCCCAGACGACCAGACTTGCGCCTCGCACGATGTCACCCGCGGCATAGACGCCGGGCAGGCTGGTCGCATGGGTGCGGAAGTCGGCCTTGATCGTGCCCCAACGCGTCACCGCAAGTTCCGGCACGCCCCACAGCGTCGGGAGCGCCTCCGGCTCGAACCCAAGCGCCTGGATCACCAGATCCGCATCTTCGACATAATCCGCACCTTCAATCAACTCCGGCGTCTGGCGGCCAGTCGCGTCGGGGGAACCAAGGCGCATCCTTTGCACCATCACACCCTCGACGACCGCACCGCCGGTAAACCCGCGCGGCCCCGAAAGCCAAACGAATTCAACGCCTTCCTCTTCGGCATTTGCCACCTCGCGCTGGCTGCCGGGCATATTGGCCCGGTCGCGGCGATAAAGGCACTTCACCGACCGCGCGCCTTGCCGGACGGCCGTGCGCACGCAATCCATCGCCGTGTCGCCGCCGCCGATTACAACGACACGCTTGCCTTCGGCGTCCAACGTGCCGGAGTCGAACTCCGCCACATCGTCGCCAAAGCTCTTGCGGTTGGACGCGGTCAGATAGTCCAGTGCCCTGACCACGCCCCCGGCCCCGACGCCCGGCGCCTCGATATCCCGCGACTTGTAGACACCTGTCGCAATCAGCACAGCATCATGCTGGCCGCGGATCGCGTCAAACGACAGATCCTCGCCCACAGCGCAGTTCAGAACAAGTTGCACGCCGGATTGCTCCAGTTGCTCAATCCGTTGCATGACCACGTCTTTCTCAAGCTTAAAGCCGGGAATGCCATAGGTCAGCAGGCCGCCCGCGCGGTCATATCGGTCATAGACCGCAACCTGCACGCCCGCCCGGCGCAGCATGTCTGCTGCAGCCAATCCCCCGGGTCCTGCGCCGATGATGCCCACAGACTCCGCCCGCTCACGCGCAGGACGCACTGGTTTTACCCAGCCGTTTTCCCAGGCGGTATCGGTTAGATATTTCTCCACTGCCCCGATGGTGACGGTCCCGTGGCCCGAATGCTCGATGACGCAGTTGCCTTCGCACAGCCGGTCCTGCGGGCAGATGCGGCCGCAAATTTCGGGGAAGGTATTTGTGGCTTGGCTCAGCTCATACGCCTCCTGCAGACGACCCTCCGCCGTCAGGCGCAGCCAGTCGGGGATGTTGTTGTGCAGCGGGCAGTGGCTTTGGCAGTAAGGCACGCCGCACTGGCTGCATCGGCCGGCCTGTTCGGCCGCTTTCTCGGTGGCATATTCACGATAGATCTCATGAAAATCGTGCGCGCGCAGATCAGGCGGGCGCTTTTCGGGGGTTTCCTTCCCCACCGTCACAAATTGCAGCATGCGTTGCTTTGCCATGGCGGCACCTTGCTCGATAATTTCCGCACGCCCTTCATAAGCCCACAGAGTGGGAAGTGAAAGACAACAATGCTGCCCTATTTTTGACAATGCCGCTTCAGATGAGGCGGGATCGGCAAATTTCTAAAGATTATAAGACAGTACTGCTGCCCTATACGATCACATTCCTATGGAGAGCGCCACCAGTGCTGCAGAACCCACAATGATTCGCCACCAGCCAAAGATCGCAAATCCATGTCGTGAGACGTAGCCCAGCACCCATTTCACCACTATCATCCCGGAAACGAAGGCCACGGCAAAGCCGATTGCGATCTCGCTCCACGCGCCGAAGTCCAGCACGTCGCGGTTCTTGTAAAGGTCGTAGGCAACTGCGGCACCCATTGTCGGCATCGACAGAAAAAAGGAAAACTCCGCCGCCGCCCGCTTGCTCACCCCCAGCATCAAGGCCCCCACGATGGTGGCCCCAGACCGCGACACCCCCGGTATCATCGCCACACACTGGCAGAGACCGATGATCAGCGCAGTGCGAAACGGCAGGACGGTCGCGTCATCGTAGACGGGCACCGGAGCAACCCGGTCCACAAACAACAAAACGATCCCGCCCAGGATCAGCATCACCGCAATCAGAACCGGGGTTTCAAACAGAACGCTCTTGATCAGGTCATGGGCCAGAACTCCGATCACAACCGCAGGCAGGAAGGCCAGAAGCACCCCCAGAACAAAGCGTCGCGCCGCCGGGTCACGATGCGCGGTGGACAGGACCTGCCAAAGCTTGCCCGCGTAAAGCACGATGATCGCAAGGACTGCCCCCAGCTGGATGACCACCTCGAACGTCTTGCCCGCGCTTTCAAACCCGAGGAAATGTCCCGCCAGCAGCAGATGACCCGTTGATGAAACCGGAACGAACTCTGTCAGCCCCTCCAGCAGTCCCAGAAAAGCGGCGAGAATATGCGAATAATCCAAGTTCAATCCCTGCGAACGTTGCGCGCCGAAGCCTTTATCGCGGCGTACTGTCCCGAAGGGCGAAAGCGCCAAAGATACTCCGGCAGCACTGAGCCATAAGTCACTGGCGTGATGCCCAGATCGGCCAGCCCCCGTGCGCCCGCCGCCACCACATTGTCGCGCCGCAGGTTTCGCACCTGATCGCGCGTGATCATGCCATTGGGAATGAGCCCGAGCGTCACGGCCTGCAGAACGTCAAAGGCCCCGCCCATGATGTTTGCCGCGAAGAACGGGATGTTCAGCACAAGTCGCCTTCGCTGGATCACCGCCAGCATGTCGGCCATGAGCTCGCGAAAGCTTTTCACCTCCGGCCCGCCAAGCTCGTAGATGCCAGGGGAGGCCTGTCCCAGCACACCCTTCACTGCAGCCTGCGCCACGTCATCGACGTATACCGGCTGAAAACGTGTGTCGGCACCCACCACCGGCAGGATCGGACCGAGCCGGGCCATGCCCGCGAAACGATTAAAGAATCCGTCCTCGTTACCAAAGATTATGGAAGGGCGCAGAATCACGGCCACCGGGAACGCGGCCAGAACCTTCGCCTCACCCTCGCCTTTGGTGCGGGAATAGATGCTGTCGGACTCCGCATTCGCGCCGATGGCCGAAATGTGGACAAATTGCTTGACCCCCTCCGCCGCTGCAAGTCGCGCAATCATGGCAGGCCCCTCGGCCTGTACGGCCGCGAAGCTGTTTTTGCCTGACCCGTTCAGGATGCCGACACAATTCACCGCCGCATCCGCCCCTTTCAGTGCTGCGCGAACCGAAGCCTCGTTGCGGATGTTGCAGGCCACAGGTTCGACCTGGCCCACGTCCCCGTAAGGCTTGACGAAGAGCGCATCATTCGGGCGACGCACCGCCACCCGCACGCGCCATCCCTCCTTAGCCATCCGGCGCGCCACATATCGGCCCACGAACCCCGCCCCGCCAAAGATCGTGACAAGCTTGTTCATCGGAACCTCTTTTCCCTCACGGACAGTACCGCCTGAGTAACTTTCGCCACGCCCAAAGCCAAGCGTCAATCACCGCGACGCTTTTTCCTGCCCATCCTGTTGACACCACCTGCCACGCTCTTTACATCGCCCGGACGACATCTGCCCAGATGGCGGAATTGGTAGACGCGCTGGTTTCAGGTACCAGTGTTGCAAGACGTGGAGGTTCGAGTCCTCTTCTGGGCACCAATACACCGAAAAAATCCCTGCAATCTCAATAGATTGCGGGGTTTTCTCGTTTGCTTATCCCCCTATTTATCCCCCTTCGAATTCTTGATACCCCGCGTTTGCCGTCGCCCTCGCTCCGCCGCCGAGCTTTCCTGAATGCAGGAAAAGCGCCACATGGTGGCAACCGGACGTGCGTGGATGTTTGGCGGGTCTCACTGACTAGCCGCACTTTCCTGATTGAGACGGGATAGGCGGGCCAGGATTTCGTCGCCGGTCAGCGCTCATGCGCGCCAGTCAGTCATCCAACCGTGTCTGTTCGGCGCTAGTTAACGCCGTGCTCAACAGGGATTTCGTTCTGAAAATGCCCCTCAAGTTCGCGCGCTTCTCTGGCAAGTTCGGTCACCCAGCGCCTCATTTCGACAATCTCGAATGACCGGCCACCATGTCGCCACATACCGTTAGCCTCTCCTTTCGGCGCACCACCTCCCGCGCCGTGCATCCGACAGACTTTCAAACCGCGCCGCGCCGGTGCCTTGCATCGGCTGGCCGACGCGACCACCCGGCGCTATCTGTTCGTCGCGATCGATCGCGCCACAAGGTGGGTCTTCGTGCGCATCCTGCCCGCCAAGACCGCCGCCAACGCCCGCCGGTTCCTGCGCGGTCCGCACCGGGCCTGCCCGATCCGGATCGCCAGGATACCGACCGATCGAGCCATTGGAACGCCATTGGTCCGAGAGACGACGGCGAGGGGGGGAAAGAGTTCACCGACAGGCTCTTTGCGTCACGCGCAAGGGCACCGTCGGGCGCGCACGAGTTCGACCAACTCTGCGCCGACCATTCGCCGTTGTCGCTCGGACCAATGGCGCGACATGGCTCATCATCGAACACCGCCTGACGCCGCCGAAGTCGCCCCAGACCAATGCCATGGCGGAAAGGTTCAATGGCCGCATCGGCGACGTGCTGAAAACCAACCGTTTCGACACCGCCCTTGACCTCGAGCAGACCCTGATGCGCTATGTCGTTCAACGTTCTCTCGAACCAACGGCGTTCCCGGCTCACTCTACAACACGCAATTGCCGCAATCCGCCCCGGGGCGCAAAACGCCCATGCAGGCGATGAAGGATTGGCACACGTCACACCCACACCTGTTCCTCAAATCACCGCGCAATCATCCGGGACGCGACATCTACTCACTGGTCGTCGGACTATTCGGGCTATTTTGGCTGGGGTCAGGACCTGTTAATTCTCTTGCGTTCGCAGTGTTGGTTCGGATTGCCTCTGGCATCCAAGGGGGTGCTGCATGAGTGATCTTTTCTGGCTGACGGACGCGCAGATGGAGCGGTTGAAGCCGTTTTTTCCGTTGTCGGACGGCGTTCCGCCGGTTGACCACAAGCGTGTGCTGACCGGAATTATCTTCCGCAATCGCAATTGGTTACGTTGGCGGGATGCGTTGGCGGGGTGCGCCAGGGGAGTATGGTCTGCCAAAGACGCTTTATAACCGATGGGTGCGTTGGGGCCGATCGGGGGTGTTTGCGCGAA
>Ga0105044_10005049_pt1 | contig 18164 bp, 13 predicted proteins | sample MAT01_FD_78092 | JGI IMG/M metagenome (GOLD analysis project Ga0105044, IMG submission 78092) | Freshwater microbial communities from Lake Fryxell liftoff mats and glacier meltwater in Antarctica - MAT-01 | ecosystem: Environmental > Aquatic > Freshwater > Ice > Liftoff microbial mat | place...
AAGCCCCGTCAGGGCTGTTCAATCTGCCAGTTGCGCCGGACGCGCTCACATGGGAATCCGGTCAAGACGAAGGGTTGGCGTTTGAGCCGCCTGACGCCCCCTATGAGCCGACTCAGCCGCCGCTGCCGCCGCCGAGTCTGGTTGAGCCGCGCCAGACCCAAGCCCTCGAAGCCGAGCGCGTCCGCCGTATCAAGCGCCGTCATCAGCAGCGCCAAGACCGTCGTGTCAGTGTTTTCGGCGGGATATTTCGGGCGGTGTTCGTGGTGGTGGTGGCGTCCGGCATCATGGGGACGATTTTGAGTTGGTTCACCAGCGCAGATTTTCTCGACCCGGAGACGCGGCGTAATTTGGCGGTAGCCCTATATGCCGTCCAGCCGACCCCGACCCTGACGCCCGCCCCTACCCCAAATTGGGCGCGCACCATCGGCATCGTGTCCGGCCACCGTGGGCCGGGGCAGGAACAAGATTATGACCCCGGCGCGGTCTGCCTTGATGCCTCCGGTGAGGTAATTGTGACCGAGAACGACATCAATTTTGGCGTCGCGTCCAAAGTCGTACAATATCTCCGTCAGCGCAGTTACCGCGTCGATTTACTGGACGAGTTCGACCCGCGCCTGAACGATTATCAAGCCGCCGCGTTGGTCTCTATTCACGCCAACACCTGCCAAGATTACGGCGCAGAGGTGGTCAGCGGTTTTCTGGTGGCAAAGGCCGCCGCCAAGCCCGCCGAAGGCCCCGATGACCGTCTGGCGGAGTGCGTCGCGCAGTATTATGCGCCGATGTCTGGGCTAGAGCGCCGCTTCAGCTTGACCATCGACATGACCGATTATCACAGCTTTCGTGAGCTTCACCCGCTGACCCCAGCGGCCATCATCGAATTGGGCTTCTTGCGCGCCGACCAGAAAATCTTGGTCGAGCAGCAAGACGTGTTAGCGCGGGCGATTGTTGAGGGTATCTTGTGCTTTTTGGAACCCGAAGACCCGTTTGGTTTTGCGCCGACGCCCACCGCGACTCCGGCTGAGTCCCCCATCCCTTGAGAGCATTGACCGCTATGGCACACAGCTTAGTTTTTATCACCCGCACCTTTGGTTGCCCGATGGCGACGCTCGCCCGCCGCGTTCTGAACGATTATGCCGTCAGCTTCCGCGAAGTGTTCTACGATCAAGACCCGCTATGGCGCGAAAAATTGCTGGATTGGGCGGGTTTTTTGAGCGTGCCGACCCTGTTCATCGCCGATGACGCGCTAGACCCCGACGCGCCCATCAGCCCGCCCGCGCCGCTGGAGGCCGGGTTCAGCCCGCGTGGGATTGACCGTGGCGCGATGATTACCGAGCCATTCGAGGACGAGCTATTGCGTTGGCTGCGGAAATTTGAGTTGATCGAACCCTAACCCATGCCGCCCGATTCGTAGGGGTGACAGCGTGAGTCGTCCCCTGCGAATCGTGATTTTGTCTACGGCCTCGGCGTTGAAGTCGGGCGGGGCGTCTCGGTGATGAGGTACGTGCCTTGCGCGGTGGCGGTGGCCGTCCCTATCAGGAATGGGCGTAGCCGAGTCGGGGCGGCAGCCACTGTCGCGTCGAAATTGGCCGCGCCCTCGGCATCTTTGGGCAGCAGATAATCCAGCGTCGGGCCGATCAGCGTATTGCGCTGTTGGACGCGGGCGGTCTCGATGTCGTCATATTCAGACAGCGGCATCTGCACATTCCTGAAGCCAATCAGATAAATGGCGATGAAGAAGGTCAGCAGCATCGGGATTGAGATGAACACTGCCGAGTTGAGGTTGGCGCGCCGTAATTCTTGCTCGGTACGCTGGGGGTTGGGTGAGTTTTTGTCGGGCATTGGTTTTTCTCCTTTAGAGATGTGTTACGGGTGATTTATACGCTTTAATCCTGTAGGGACGGCATTTTTGCCATCCGTTTAGGGCATCCCTACGGTTTATGATGCGCTACGGAGTGCATTTACGGCATCCCAACGTTGCGAATCGTCTAATCCCGCGCAAGCGGGGAGTCCCCGGAATCCGTCACGGGTGAAGCGGAACAACTCCTCGTCACGGGTGCGCGCCAAGCGAGTCTGTAGCTCCTCCCAGCCCGGCGCGTCGGCTGACCACCCGCACGTCTCGGCCAAAATCAGCGCCCCGTTTTCCAGCGAGTCTTGAGTCGGCAGCGTCGGGTTGATGACTTCCGGCGCGGTGTTGAAATTTCCGCCGTAGTCCTGTGAGGTCTGTGCGACCACGCTGATCCCAATCACAAACGCCGCCATTCCCCCGCTTAACGCCAGCAGCACGATTAGGCCGCCTTGTCGTGACAATCCCAGCCGCCGATAAAACGCTCGCGCCGGACTCGAGGCCGCGTAGCCGCTTGCGAGGGTCGCCAGTGCGAGGGCGGCGGCTTGGAGCGCGGTCAAGGGGACGGTCTGCTGAACGGTATTTTCGGCGCGCACCTCTAAGACGAACGCGGCGCGTACCGGGTCGCCTTCTGACGGGATGAGGTCAAGCGCCGCCCACCACATCCCCGCTTGGCTCAAGTCAGCGTTGGCCGTCTCGTATCCGCCCGCCTCCAACGGGTCAAGCGTCGCCCGATTTGAACGTTGGTCAAAGGTCGGGAGCGACAATTGCAAAAGTGTCGTCAGCCCATATACTGGCTGACCGTCACGCGCCACCGTCACATCAAACGTGTTGAAGCCGGGGCCGCCGGGCGAGGCCGTCAGCGTCACAGCATAGCCCTCCACGGTCAGGCTAGAGGTCAGGGCGGGCGATTCGGTGAGCGCGTCGGGCGGGACGGGGACGGGTGAAGCGGTCAGCCAGCCCGCGCCAATGAGGATCAGCACGCCCAAAATCGCCTCAGCCCGCAAGGTATTATCGAGTCCTCCCAAGCGTTGACCCCAAGTCGCCCAGCGCGCCCAGCGAGTCGGATTCAGCGCCGCGTGATGCACCGCGCCCAAGAAAATCAGCCCGCCGACCAGCGCCAGTTTGATGAGCAGCGTCAAGCCATACGGACTCGCGGTCAACTGCGATGGGCGCACCCACAGCGCGGCGCTGAATAGACCCGACCCGACCACCGTCACCAGCGCCGCCGCCGCATACGGAGAATAACGCCGCAGCGCCGCCAAGATCGCCAAGCGGCGGGCACCGGAGTCCAATGGCGCGAGCGCAACCGGCATCACCCACGCCAGCGCCGCCAATCCGCCCGCCCAAAATCCAGCGGCGGTGATATGCGCCCAATCCAATAACAACGCCGTCCACGGTTCTGCCCGGCTACCGGGCGCGTGGCTGATGCCGCTACTGGCGGCGAGGGCTAAGGCCAAGCCCGGCACAGCCGCCGACCATGCCGCCCGTACCCACGCAGGCGACTCGGCGCGGTTGACATGCGCCAAGACCAGCAACGCGCTCACGGCGGTCAGCACCATCATGCGTAGCGTCCAAACCTGACCGAAGCGGGTGCTGGCGCGGACAATCTCCCACAGTCGGTCTGACAACACGACGCCTAAGTCTGCGCCGAAAAACGCGCTGGTTTGTTGCAACAGGGCCAAAATCTGCGCGACGAACGCGATGCTCAATCCGATGATGATGAGGGTCGTCAGGCGGCGCATGACACGCGGCGGCAACCCGCCCGCCCGGTAAAAGGTGTTGCCCCATGCCGGAATCAGCACGCCGGTGTAGAGGAAGGCCGTGCCGAACGCAAACATCAACCCGACCAGCGTCCCCGCCCGCCACAGGATTTCCAGCGAATCGACGGCATTATTCGCGCCAGTCCCGCCCGCGCCGCTGGCCTGTCCGACGCTGAACGAACGACTGTCGGCGATGACATGGCCGTCACTGGCGAACGCGAGGCGCAAATCGACCAGATACGTCCCGTCAGGCAAATCCGGCGGCAGGCGCACCGCCAACAGCGCGTCATTGTCAGGGTTTGCGCCCGCCTCAGCCACAATGACGCCGCCGGGGCCGCGCACAGTGATTTTGCTGAAAGCCGGTTCGAGCGATTCGCTGAACCAATATTGGGCGCGGGCGGGGCTACGGTCTAGGACGACGCCATCGGGCGGGACGGCACGAATCAGAAAGCCGTGCGCCTGTGCTGGGGAGAGGATCAGCAGCAGAAGGCAAACGGTCAGGAAGATGACGTGGATGCGGCGCATAGAGGGTGTCAATCGAGTTTGAAGCGGTCTGGCGAGTCTGGGTCGGTGGTATCTACGGCGGCGGGGTCAGCCACAGCGGGCAAATCAGCATCTTCTAAGGCGCGGCTTCGGATGTAGGCATAAATCATCATCCCGAAAAATGCGACGGCCACCGTCAGCCAGATTAGCTCGTCAAACACGCCCAAACTGCCGTGTGCCAAGAAAACAACCATGTCTACACCCGCTTTTTCAACCTTTGGTGATTTAAGTATAACAAAAAGCCCGCACGATTGTGCAGGCTTTCACGAAAGGCTTATCGGGAATGGGGCAAGGCAGAACGAGCGGACGGACGCCGTAGGGAGGGCATTCTTGCCGTCCGTTTTGGCTAATCTCTATTCAACAGCATCCCCATACAATCTCACATGCGCCTGAATCATCTTTTCGGCGCTGAAATGCGACGTTAGACGCGCCAAGCCCGCCAAGCCCATCCGCTGACGCAGACTCGCGTCCGCTAATAATCTCCGCAGAGCAATCGCAATCGCAGTCGCGTCCGCCGGAGGGACGGTCAAGCCGGTGTCGCCGTCGCGCACCACCTCTGGAATCGCCCCCGCCGTGCTGCCCAGAATCGGGACGGCTTGCGCCATCGCCTCTAACAGCGTCATGCCGAATCCTTCCCATAAGCTGGGCATCAGGAACAGGTCTAAGCCCGCCATCAACTGAGGCGCATCCGTCCGCCATCCCAGAAAATGAACCCGCCCGCCCAAGCCTAAATTCTGCGCCTGTGCTTCGAGATCTGCCCGCAATACCCCGTCGCCCGCAATTAAAAGATGTGCGGTGGGATATTCTGACGCAACTTGCGCGAACGCCGCTAGGCCATACGGGATGCCCTTCTGCTCAATCAGGCGGCTGAAAATCCCGACCCAAACCCCATCTATCGGCAAATCGAGGATTTGCGCGGCTAGTCCGGCGCGGATGGTCTGACGATCATAGCGTGGGACGGGCAACGGCAAACCGTAGTAAATTTGGTGAAGTTTGTCGGCAGGTGCGCCTTCAACCTTGAGGACATAACGCTGCACGGCTTGTGAGATACACACGCCGCGCTCTGTCAGCGCCCATAACGCCCGGAACATCACGCGCAACGGCAGGCGGTCAAAATGCGGGTTGTCGTTGTGAACGCTGTGTATCACCCGCCGAATTCCGGCCAGCCGCGTCGCAATTGTGCCGTATAGGTCAGCGTGAATCAGATGGGTGTGTACGATGTCGGGTTGGGCGGCGCGCAATACGCGGGTCAAGTCGATCAGCGCCGATGGCGACGCGCTGCGCGGCAAACTCAGGGTTTGAGTCGGGATGTCGCGGGCGCGGGCGGCCTCAATCAACGGTTGGGCGGCATCCCCCGGCGGGGTCAGCAGCAGAAATTGGGCGTCGATTCCGTTGGCGCGCAGCCCCGGCAATAAATCCAGCAGATGACGCTCTGCCCCGGCGATTCCGGCGGCTTTAATCAGATGAAAAACGCGCATCTATTCCTTAAAAACCAGTTTGAGTGGGAGCGAAAATCCCGGTAAAACGGGCGCACCGTCCAACGTATCGGCGACGGTCAAGATGACGGCCTTCTTCCCCGGCACATACACCTCAACCCGTTTATCAATGGGGTTGACCAGCCAAACCGTCACGCCTTCGCTGAGATAATTGATGACCTTAATGCGGATTTCTTCATCACTATTCGATGGCGACAGCACCTCAACCGCCAAGTCGGGCGGGATGGGCAGATAGGCGTCGTCGGTGGGAGTCGGCAGTTTGGCCTTGCTGATGAACGCGACATCCGGGATATAACGCTCGCCCGCGATGCGATAACCGCCGTCCGAACTGGTCAGCGTGCCGAGGTCTTTATCGCGGAGAAAAACGTAAAGTTCGCCCGTGAAAATCGCGGCATAATTGGACGAACGATTGTTAGAAACCACTTCGATAATCTCCTGATTCACGAACTCGAAATCGCGCCCGGCGTTTTCCGGCAACAACACCCATTGGTCGAACTCCTCAACCGTCATCGTGCGGGTGGGTGCATTAACGAACATAGCGACCTCCTAAAAAACAAGTGATGAGCGCTGCGTCCGCCATCAAAACAACCAAATCGGTCTGATGTCGAATTTTCAAACGGCTTCTCATCACTCATCACTTTCAACGCATTACTCTATTGTACGATAGTAGGCCAGCGTGCGGGCGAGGCCGTCATCAAAGCTGACGATGGGCGAGAAATCCAACAGGTCACGGGCGCGGTCAATCGCGGCGCGACTGTGTTTGATGTCGCCATCACGGGCGGGCGCGAAAACCGGCGCGATGCTCGTCCCCAGCAAACCATTAATCTTATCGACCAATTCCAACAGACCGACCCGCCCGCCGGTGGCGAGATTCATCACCTGACCATTGGCGTCCGGCGCGCTGGCGGCCAACAGATTGCCATGCACCACATTGTCGATATAGGTGAAGTCACGGCTCTGCGTCCCGTCCCCATTCAAGGTCGGCGACTCGCCCTTGAGCATGGCACGGATGAACAGCGGAATTACCGCCGCATACGGGCTATCCGGGTCTTGGCGCGGGCCAAACACATTAAAATAGCGCAGCACAACCGTTTCGAGGCCGTAGGTCTGGGTAAAAACTTGACAATACAGTTCACCGGTCAGCTTGGCGACCCCATACGGCGAAATCGGGCGGGGGAGCATGTCCTCGGTTTTGAATTCGCCGGGCTGCTCGCCGTAGATGGAGGATGAAGCTGCGTAGACCACCCGCCGTACCCCGACCCTACGGGCGGCGTCCAAGACGGTCAGCGTGCCGGTGGCGCAGTGATGGTGAGTCTCTAGCGGGTTGTCGATGCTACGCGGCACGCTGGGCAGCGCCGCCTGATGATAAACCACCTCAGCGCCATCGAATACGTTTAGAAGCGCGTCATGGTCTGTGATGCTGACTTCATGAAAGCTGAATTTATCGCCGAATGGGGTCAAGACGTCTAAGTTACTGCGCTGGCCGGTTAACAGATTATCGACCACGGCCACTTGATGACCGTCACTCAGCAAACGATGGGCGATGTGCGAGCCAATGAAGCCCGCGCCGCCGGTCACAACATAACGCATAGGATTTTCCTCAGCTTGGATGGGTCAACTGGTAAGTTTTTCGGATCTTCCACGCCAGCCTATATTGGGCGGCAATCAGGGCGGCGCACGCCAGCGCCAGCGGCCATGACGGGCTGATGCTCAAAGCCAGCCCCGCAAGGCCGAACAGCCCGCAAGTGGCGTATAGGATGAACAAGACTTTGCGGTGCGACAACCCCAAACTCATCAGGCGGTGACTGGTATGGTCGCGCCCGGCTTGCCCGGGTGAGCGCCCCTCGCGGAGTCGCGTGAAAATCACCAGATTGATGTCAAACGTCGGCAGCCACATCACCAATAAGGGGATGATCCACTGCGCGTTAAACGGTGGGCTGACCATCTCAATCTTGATGCCGATTACCGCCAGCACGAACCCCAACATCAGCGCGCCCATATCGCCCATGAACGTGGAAGACGGCGCGAAGTTATGGACGAGGAAGCCGACGGCGCTGCCCAAAACCGCCGCCGCCAATAAGCTGACCAATATCAAGCCCTGTGACAGCGCGATCAAGAGGAAGAAGGCGGCGGAAATCGCGCTGCTGCCCGCCGACAGCCCGTCCATGTTGTCTTGGAAATTAACGGCGTTGGTCAGCGCTATAATCCAGAAAATCGTCAGCGGCGCGTCGATCAACCACAGGCCGGTGAACGTGAACGAGATGCCCGACAGCACCACAAATGCGCCCGCCACCCCCGCCGCGATGAAGCGCGTGCGGATGTTCAGATTATAGCGGTCATCAATCGCGCCGATGGCCGCGATGAAACCCGCCCCGGCCAATACCGCCGCGAATTGGGTGATATAGGCGGGCGGGCTGAACAGCAGCAGCGACAGCGTGAACCCGATATAGATGGCAAGCCCGCCCAATAGCGGCATACTACCGTTGTGGATGGTGCGATTATTCGGCTTGGCGACCACGCCCAGCCTCAGCGCCAATTGGCGCGCAACCGGCGTCAAGCCCAGCGCAATGATGAACCCCACCACAAGGATCGGCACAAATTGGAGATGATCGGTCATCGGGAAAAGCTCTTTTTTTAGTGAGAAGTGAGCCGCCTAAAGTGGGCGATTTGAAACTCGTTTTTCTGTGGTATTTCTGTGAGAGCGTGCTGGCGCGTCCGCCTGCTATCCCGCCGTATCGTTTTAGCTCAACGCCTATTATTAACTGCAAACGGCCTACTGATAACCGTTAACTCGCGAAATTATAGCCTTGTTACATTCTATTTGACATCGCGTGTGTTACACTAACCGTCATCAAAAACCAGTAGGGGAGAGCCGCCGCATGGCGACGGAATATGTGGCAGCCATTTTTGCCAAGCGCGAAGTTCTCACCCGCGCCCTCGACCATCTCAGCAGCCTCCCAGACCTGAAGATGTATCGGGCGACGGTGATCGCCAAAACCAAAACAGACCGCACACTCGTGATTGATGACGAAATCCGGGGCGAAGAAGCCGGGATTTTCGGCGCAATCGCTGGCGCGGTGGTCGGCGCGGTAGGGTTGGGCGTCACGGTTTATGGATTCGCGGGGTCAGACCTGTTGCTGGAACTTGGCGGCATCCTCGCCGGTATGATTGGCGGCGGCATCCTCGGCTTTCTGATTGGGCGACTGGTCTCGCTGTTGTTAGATAATCGTCAGCGCAGCGTGCAGTTAGATGCGCTGGCCGAATACCTCAACACCGAACAGGCCGCGCTGGTGATGGAACTTGACTTCACGCCTAAATTGCTTGACCGGCTACGGAAAGAGCTAGAGGCTTACCGCCCGGAGCGCATCGACTTGCTCAAAGACACGATTACAGCGCGGGCGAGAAAGTAAAGAGACGTCTGGCTTCCCCTCACCCCCTAAAATCCCCCATTCCCTCAGAGGGGAGAGGGGGACTTCCTACTACAGGCCGTCATAATCTCGTTCTCATCACTCATCACTTAGGACTCCCCTTATGCAGCTCGTCACTTTTTCTCATCCCGTCCGTAATGGCGTTGGCATCTTGCGCGATGGCGTCGTGACCGCCGCCGCGTGGACGCTTGACATGCTCAGTTTGATCGACGCGGGCATCACCCCCACCGAAACCACGCTGCGCTTTCCGCTATCAGAATGTACGATTCACGCCCCGCTACGCCCACGCAAAATCATCGCGATTGGGCGCAACTACGCCGACCACATCAAGGAAATGGGCAATCTAACGCCCGAAAAACCGCTGATGTTCGCCAAGTTGTCCTCCTCGATCATCGGGAGTGGACAGACGATCACATGGCGCGAGTCGGCGACTCAACAAGTCGATTGGGAAGGCGAATTAGCGGTGGTCATCGGGCGGCGCGTCAGCAAAATTAACCCAGAAGATGCGCTGCGGGCGGTCTATGGCTACAGCATCGCCAACGACATCAGCGCCCGCGATTTGCAACAGAGCGAACCGCAATGGGTGCGCGCTAAGGGGATGGATACTTTTTGCCCGTTGGGTCCCGTCCTCGTCACCAAGCACGATGTCCCCGACCCGCAAGCCTTGCACATCACGACCAGCGTCAACGGTGAGACGATGCAAGACGCCAACACCGACTTGATGTTACACCGCGTCGATGCGCTCATCAGCTATATCAGCCAATGGGTGACGCTTGACCCCGGCGATATCATCCTGACCGGCACGCCCGCTGGCGTGGGCAAAGGTCAAACCCCGCCGCGCTATCTCAAAGATGGCGATGTCGTCAGCGTCACGATTGATGGCTTTGGCACGCTGACCAATCCGTGCAAGATGATAGACTAATCCATGCCCAGACCGCCCCGTAAGGTCATCCCGCGCCTGAGCGCGACCAGCGCCGCGTGGCCGCTGAATTGGGATGATGTATTCACGACTCACGCGCCGGATTCACCGCGCATCCTAGAAATCGGCTTTGGCTACGGACAATTTTTACGTTGGCTGTCCAAGAGTCAGCCAGAGGCGCGCATCCTCGGCCTCGAAATCGACTCGATCAGCCTGCGTAAAGCTGAGGGCGCGTGTGAACGGGGTGAATTGCCCAACGTCCGCGTGATGTTCGCCCGCGCCGAGACCGCGCTGGCGCACGTTTTTGAGCCGGGGACGTTGGACGAGATTCACGTTAATTTCCCCGACCCGTGGTTTAAGGTCAGCCACGCCCAGCGCCGCCTGATTCAGCGCGGCACGCTAGATTTAATGGTCAGCCGTTTGAAACCGGGCGGCCTGTTCACGTTGGCGACGGACATCCGCGAGTACGCCGACATGAGCGCCGAACACCTTGCCCAGACCCGCGGCCTGACCAATATGTTCGCGCCGGAGCTGTGGGGCTGGGCGCGCACCGTCGGCGTGATGACCAAGTACGAGGCGCGGGGCTATCAAGAAGGCCGCCCCGGCCACTATTTCGTCTACCGGCGTAACGACCTCCCCGCCCTTGATTTGCCCGTCATCCGAGACCTGCCCATGCCGCATCTAAAAATCACCCAACCGTTAGCGCCCGCCGACCTTGCAGCCCGATTTGCCCCGTTCAGGGCGCACGCCGAGGGCGGGCTGCACGTCAGTTTCATGGCCGCCTTCAGCAAACCCGACGCGATCATGGTCGAGGCCTATGTGGTCGAGCCGAGCATCCATCAGTCATTGGGAATCTTGGTGATGTTGAACCCCGAAACCGGCGAATTTGTCGTATCGCTGGGGTCGATTGGCACGCCGCGCCCAACCGACGGCGCGCATTTCGCCGTCCGCAAGCTGACCGAGTGGGTGGTCAGCTTGTCGCCGGAGGCCAAAATCGTCGGTGATTACACCCGTCATTATTTCACCGAGACGGAAGGCGACTGACGGTCAATCCTGTCCCGATAATTCTTTAGCACGGTGCATCGCGGGCGGGGGAGGTGACTCCCCGCCCGCTATGAATCGGTTTACTCGGGTAGCACAAACACCGCCGTCGTCAGCGCCGGGACGCTGAACGTCCCGTTGGTGCTGCTGAAGGTCGCGCCTTGTACCACTGTGTCGGCGCTAGATTGTAAGACCGGGTGCAGTTCAAAACCCAGACCGACGAAATCCTCCGCCGTGAAGGTGATCGCAGCATCATCCGCGTTAAAAATCACGATGACCCGCGCATACTGCGCGTCAAGATTCTCACCCGTCACATCCGACAGTTCCATCACGATCAGGCCGGGGATTTGCTCTGCGCCGGTGTTGTGGAAAATCACCCGCGCCTGAACCTCCTCAGCAGTCTTGAGATGGAACAGCGGTGAACTGTAGCGGATTCGCAACATCTCGCGGAACACGTTCACGTTGAGCAAGATGTCGTCGGGGGTCGGCTTAAACTCTGGATTGGCGAGGATCGGGCGCATGGTGTCCCACTGCGAACTGTTATCCGCCGACGGCGGCAACCCGACGCCAAAATTATTGGTCTGATAGCTGAAATCTAACCGGTTGAACCAGTCGCCGCTGTTATAGCTGTTGCGATCCAGCGACTTGCTGCGGAGCATATCACTGCCCGCGTGCAGGAACGGCACGCCCTGAGCGTAGAGCGCAAAACTTAGGCTAAAGTTTTGCATCCGCACGATAGTGTCCATGGTCGTGCCAGTCGGTATACGGAACAGCATATTATCGAACAGCGTTTCGTTGTCGTGCTTAGACACATACACGATGTTCTCTTGCGGATCGAGCGTATAGCCCGCCGGTGAGCCGTTATACAGCACGTCGTAGCCGGTGATTTGTTCGCCCGTGCTGCCGATGAAACTGTAATCCCGCAGATTGCCCGCCAGCCCGACGCGCACGAGGTCAGCGAAATTCAGGACGCGACTCAGGTCTTGGTTGACCGGATTTAGGTCGTTGGGGAAGCTGTACGCGCCGTTGCCCAAACCTTGCTCATCGCGCCCACCGAACGGACTGCCGCCGCGCACCGCGTCGCGCAACCGGTCATTGAATGAGCCGATGCCCGACCCGCCGAGGTTGAACTGGGTGGCGTTGACGCCGCGTGCGTTGTCCGCGACCTCGCCAAAGTTCCAGCCTTCACCGTAGACGTAAATTTTCGCCCCGTCTACGCTGTCGTTTTCCAGCGTCAAGGAATCTAAGGCGACGCGCACGGCGACCATATCGGCCAGCATGTGATGACCCATTAAATCAAAGCGGAAGCCGTCGATTTTGTATTGGACGGCGTTTAGCACGATGGTATCGACCATCAGGCGGCGCATCATGCTGTGTTCGGTGGCGGTATTTTCGCAGCACGTCGAACGCGCCACGTTGCCGACCAAATCCAAGCGGTGATAATAACCCGGCACAACCCGGTCTAACACGCTACGCGACGCCTGCCCGCTGGAATTGGTGTGATTGAACACGACATCTTGCACGACGCGCAAACCGAGACCGTTAAGCGCTTGCACCATCTGGCGATATTCGAGGATGCGAGTCGTGCCGTCAGCGGAGGTCGCATAGCTGCCTTCTGGCGTCATGAAGTGATAGGGGTCATAGCCCCAATTGAAGCCGTCGCGGTCACGATTCTCGCCCACGATGGCTTGCTGGTCTGGGCTGTCGGGCGGCAATGCGGCCAGCGCCACGGTATCTAGGACGGTATGCCGCGCACGATTCTCGTTGATGGTGGCGATGTCGAAATTCGGCAACAGTTGGACGTGTGTCAGACCGGCCTCGGCCAACGCCGTCAGGTGCTTGACGCCGTTGCCGTCTGGCACGCTGAAGGCCAAATACGTCCCGCGCAAATCTTCCGGCACGGTCTGGTCAAAAATGCTGAAATCGCGCAGGTGAAGCTCGTAAACCGTGATGTCTTCAAACGAGTCGCCATAGTCCGGTTTTTCGAAGGTCAGCCAACCGTCGGGCATCAGGGCGGGGTCGTTGAGGTCAACAATTTGGCTGCGGGTGCTGTTCTGCGACAAGTTGAGCGAATAGGGGTCGGTCACTTCATTGACCACCAACGCCATCTCGCTTGGGGCGAACACCGTCACCGTGAAGGTGTAATACTGCCCAACCCACCCGGCCTCGCCGGTGACTTGCCATGTGCCGCTGGCATCATCGCGAGTCATCTCAACGGCGGTGGGGTCGGTACGCGCATCGCTGTCCGCGTATAGATTGAGCGAGACGGTTTGCGCGGTGGGGGCCCAGACGCTGATGCTCGGCAGGCCATCGGCAAAAGTCACGCCGAGGCCGCCCTCATAGGTGTACAAGTCATCCAGCGCGCCCGCGATTTGCAAGCCGCTGATGTTGGTCAGGTTGTCGCCACGATAAGCTGCCACTGCGAATTGCCCGCGTAAGATGTCGGGTGCGGCGGCGAGCGATTCGGCGCTCAGGTCAAAGGCCGCGAACTCGGCAAGCTGTGGGAATTTGGCGAGGATTTCATCCGATAGGCCGGACTCGCTCACGTTGAGGGCAAATCTATCAAACGTCCCGCTGAGGCCGAACGCGCCTACCGCGAGGCTGGCATCGGCGCTGTAGAGCAGATAATAGTCCGTCCCTTCGGTGACTTCGGTATCCCATGCGACGGTTTCCGCAGAGACCCAATGCGCGGCGCGCTCACGCAGTTGCGACGCGCTGACGCTTGCGCCGCCCACGCTGACGACCATCACATCTTGGGCGGAGTCGAACGTGAAATTGACGGTTTCGCCGTCGGCGGGGACGTTGAAAGCGATGGTCTCACCTTCAGGGTCGGCGGCGGCGCGCCCGATACGGGCTTGAGTCGTATAATCCCCGGCTGGGATGGCGCTGGTCGAGAGCGTGTAAATCCCGTCGCCATCGACATCTTGCAACCATGACAGCAAACACTCTGCCATCCAATCTGCGGCGCACCCCAACGCGCTCTGGTAGCTGCCCGGCGCGGTGACGATCAGGCGGCGCACATCGTCCGCAATCCATTTCGTCTTGTGGTCATACAAAAAAGTCACGGCGCGGTCTTCCGCCAACGTCAGGGTGATGTTCGCGCCACCGGGGTCAGCATTCCCGCCGTAGTTCTCATCCCAACTGCCGTTGATGGCGACTTTATATTCATAGCTACCTGCCGTGATGTCGGACGTGCGCTCGAATACATCGTAGGCTTCGATATAGGTTAGCGCGCTGGCCTCGCAATCGGGCGCCCATTCACCGGGGCAGCCCAATTGGGGTTGGATCGTGCCGGGGATATTCACCAGCGCCGGTACAGCATCCTGCGCGCTGACGCCTCCGGTCAACGATAACAGGGCAACCATGTAAACCCACCAAACTTTGCGAAAAATCCTCATCCTTTTTCTTTCCCCTTAACACATTCACTTAAACGTGGGTGGGCGATGTTCTGCCCATCCACAAGTATAGCGTGCGCGTTAAAGAGTCGCCCTCGCACGGGGTTGAGCAAATCGGGCGGAGGAAAATACAAACGGGCGCACTGGTGTGTGCGCCCGCCGATAGGTAGGGTTAGAACGTGTTTTTTTATCCGACTTTTTCGAGGCTCGGTTCGTGTTCGCTGATCAGGACGCGCCCGTTGTCCACTTCCCAAATGTGGGTCGCTAGACGGTCTACCAGATAGCGGTCATGGCTGACCAGTAAAATCGTCCCTTCAAAGTCCAACAACACCTGCTCCAACGCCTCTTGGGCTTGGATGTCGAGATGGTTGGTGGGTTCATCGAGCAGCAGCAGATTCGCGCCGTGAAGCGCCAACATCGCCAGCGCCAAACGCCCGCGCTCACCTCCGCTGATGGCGCCGACCTGCTTAAACACATCGTCACCCCGGAACTGATACTGTGCCAGCGTCTTACGCGCCTCGGCAATTCCCATCGGGCGGCTAATTTGAGACGCCGCCTCGATCAGCGAGTCGAGGACGCTCAACTCTGGGTCGAACAGTTCATGCGCTTGGGCGAAATAGCCGACCTTAACGTTCGCGCCCATCAACACTGTGCCAGCCAACGGCTCTAGGCTGCCCAGCAAAGTCTTGAGCAAGGTGGTCTTGCCCGTGCCGTTGCCGCCCACCACCGCCGCGATGTTGCCGCGCATCAGCGTCAGGTTTTCAACCTCGAACAGCGTCCGATCCGGGTAGCCAATTTCCAGATCGTTGGCTCGCAGCACATAATCGCCGCTACGCCCGCCCGATTGCAGTCGCAAGTTTAATCTGGGCGGCTTCTGGTTCGGCTTGGGGATGCCCGCAATCGCAGACACGGCCTCAGCCACGGTCATTGGGCGGATATTGCCGACGCCGGTCTCGCTCCACGATTTGCACTTTTGGTACTCGACCAACCCCAATTGTTGGATGGCGAACAGGTCACGGCTCAGGCGCTTGAGCCGCCCGACGGCCTGTGTGAACAACTTGGTATGCGTGATGAACTTTTTGATGTAGTCCATCTCGCTGTTCATGCGCTGCATCTCGGCTTCATACACCTTTTCGGCGAACTCAAAAGCGTGTTCACGCTGTTTGACATAGGCGGTGTAATTGCCGCGATACGGGATGATGCCCACCTTCGACAGCGCCCAAATCGCGTTGACCGCTTTATCGAGGAAAGCGCGATCATGGCTGACAATCAACAACGCGCCTTGCCAGCGCCCCAGCACCGACTCCAACCATGTGATGGCTTGGATGTCGAGGTGGTTGGTCGGTTCATCGAGGATCAGCAGTTCCGGGCGCTCTAGCATCAATTTCGCCAGTAAAGCACGGGTTTTTTGGCCGCCGCTAAGTTTATTCAGCGGCAAGTTATGGTGTTCTTCGTTGAATCCCAAGCCGGTTAGGGTTTGCTCAACCCGCACATCATAGTCATAGCCACCGCGCCGCTCGTACTCTTCCATCAGCGTGCCGTACTCGTCATAGACGGCCTGCTCGCCGGTCTCCATCAGGTCTTCAAGCTCACGCAGACGACGTTCCATCGCATACAGCGGCTCGAACACCGACAGCATCTCTTCCATCAGCGGGGTGGTGGCGTCGCCAAAGGCTTCGATAGCTTCTTGGCGCAGATAGCCCATGCTGAGCGTGGCGCTTTTGACCACCCCGCCCTCTGTAGAGGCTTCGATCCCGGATAGGATGTGTAGTAGCGAGGTCTTGCCGACCCCGTTGGGGCCGACCAACCCAATCCGGCTATCGGCTTCGATTCGTCCGCTGAGTCCGGCGAAAATATCGTACCCGCCAAAATTTTGGGCGAGGTTGTTAAAGGTGAGAACAGACATGCACGTCCCTTGTTAGTCAAGATGAGCGATGGGGGAATGGTTCAGGAGGGGTCATGAGAAATCATGAATTAGTATAAGTGTAGGTTAATATACCCCCATGAGTCAAGTTAAGAGACGACATCGGGTGTATTTCGGGGGTTTGTAGGGCGGGCGGGATGAAATTCAAACGGGCGGGGACATGAACCCGCCCCCTACAGTTCCCCATACGGGTATTGCGTGGCTTCTTCAATCAGGCCGCGCTCGCCCGCCGTCAGGCCAAAGGCGTCATAAACCACCTCATTCAGCCGCACCTCAAGCCCAGCGATTTGCTCGGTTAGGCTGACATGGCGCGCCTTAATGTCTTTGAGATACGCCCGATATTCGGCGCGTTTGTGCAGCAAAATCTCGCGCTTAAACTGTTTTTTCAGTTCGACATTCAAGGCTTTCTCATCGGCCAGTTCCCACCAGCGATAGAGCGTCTTGTGGCTGGTGATGGGTGCGCCGCCCCCAAACTCATTGGCTAAGGTTTGGCGCTCGTCCTCGTGAAGCTGATAACGTTGCTTCGCCAATGCCATGATTTGCTCCGCGAGGGTGGTCAGTTCAGCCTCTTGGTCAGCCGTCAAGTCTGGGATGGGGAGGCGCTTAACGAATTGCTGAGTTAATTGATACTGCCACAAATCGGCGCGTAACCGTAACGGCGTCGCAATTTGTGACAAGACAAACCAACTCACCCGTGAACTCATCAATGCGAGTATCGACAGGTTATCGGATACCAGCATGTGAGCTTTGTTTGTCGCGTATGCTTTTGATACATCCATAGAGAATCGAGGTAGCTTAGAAATCTCAGCCCAATAAATTTTAGGCTTCTCAAATTCAGCATGATAAGCGGTTTGGTCTTGTAGCTCAAACCACTTGTAAGACCCAGCTTTACGCCCCGGCCATGTACCATCTACTTTATCATTCCAAGTAGGCGGTTTGGGTTCTAAGACCGTCCTGAATTTTGCCAAATGGCGCTCAATGGCGGGGTATGCTGAAATATCTGTGCCGCTTCTTGCCAGTATCAAATATTCTCGACTGTCGATATGAACCCACGGGCGCATATTTTCACCGTGTCGAATCGGTTTCAGAAGTTCTTTGCTGGACGAGTGTTCTTGAATCAACCTATTGCGCGTCCCCTCATCGACGACAAAGGCGTCATTAAGTCCAGTTGTGATACCTCTGTACAACTGACCGGGGAATTTCTCGCCGAGGGTTTTGCGCCCGCCCGTGATTTTCTTGAACAGGTCGGTCAATCCCGGCGCTTGGAATCGCCATTCAGACATCGCTGTGACATCACTCTGGTTTTGCGCCCATGTCACCTCATCCAGCACCGTCTCCATCTGGACGGGGGTCAAGACGCCCTCAACGAACAAGCTATTAAAAGTTGGGGCGGGCTGGCCGCGCCGCATGACGACCATCGTCGGATAGACCATCTCCGCACCCTTGAACGGTTGGTTTTCGCCAAAATTGACCACCCACTCAAACCCCATTTGCCCGTGAATGTACTCACGAAAAGTCTTGGCGCTGTCGGTGTTCATGAACGTCCCGCTGGTGATATAGCTCAAGCGACTTTCTGGCTTGAGATACTCAATCCCGCGCTCGTAGAAATATAAATACAGGTCGGCCTTGCCGTCGAACACGTTGTAATGGCGTTGCAGATACGGCTTAATCGGTTTGATGCTCTCTTGCCGCACATACGGCGGATTGCCAATCACCGCGTCGAATCCAGAAGCCGTTTTACGCTGTCCGTCCGCATCGAAAAACACCTCTGGGAAGGTCAAATCCCAGTGGAAAAACCGATATTCCGCCGCC
>Ga0105044_10005051_pt1 | contig 18160 bp, 15 predicted proteins | sample MAT01_FD_78092 | JGI IMG/M metagenome (GOLD analysis project Ga0105044, IMG submission 78092) | Freshwater microbial communities from Lake Fryxell liftoff mats and glacier meltwater in Antarctica - MAT-01 | ecosystem: Environmental > Aquatic > Freshwater > Ice > Liftoff microbial mat | place...
CCGATCAGGGAAGGAACGCTTTGGCCGAATGCCTTCAGTGTCTGTAGCCAAGCGATCGCCGCTGGCAGCATGCCAATGGCATAAACGGGAACGCCTAGACAAAGCCAACGCCAGTCCATAGCCGAAAAGTCGAGATGCTCATTTTGCGATTGGATATCGCTATACGCTCGACGAATCGTGAGGACCAGAAACAGGGCGACAATTCCGACGATAGCCCATTTCAAGATGGGTTTTCCGCGAGAAACCCAGCCTGTCCGAGCGGATTTGCCTCCCGAGGCAAGTATTGATCGGATGGGATCTTCGAAGTTTTCAGGCTTTTGGGTCATGCGTCAAGAGGTGGGGGCAGTGGCATACGGAGTCGCAGATTCGCAGGGGAAATCCTGGCACAGATATGCTGCTTGTCTAGAGCAATCTGGCCGACTGCATCGCAACCCGCCTCGACTACTGTTTCACCGACGACGCGGTCAGCCAATCCGTTAGGCTTTTTTCTGGGATCGCAACCTGTAGAACCGGCGCAAAATCCTCAAAGGACTTGTCGACTTCGGCCAGGAGTTCGGCAAGATCGATAGTTCGAGCTTGAACTACACGATCCATTCCAATGAGGAATTCGCTTTCGTCACTCCACTCTTCGTCTCGACACGACGGGAGCAAGGAGGCCAGGGCCACACATGCGGCATCGATACGCGGTCTGTCACCCTCGAGCAAATCATCCAAAGCGGGATGGCGTTCGATCAGCACAGCAAACTCTTCTGGCAATCGCCAATTGCGGCACAGGGCCGCCGCAGCTTGAGCATGATCCCAACCGAAAAGCTCTTTTTCCAAGCTGGACAATCGGACTTTTTCTTTGCCGCGTCGCTCGATCAAGCCCGCGTACTCCTCCGGAAGCGCTTTCAAGAGCAGGGGGATAGCCATATCCTGCAGCAAGGCAGCAGCGAACAAGTCCTCGGCGTTCGCAATCTTGAGTTGCCGGCCGAGGCTGCGAGCGAATACTGCGCGTCGCAGCGAGTCTTGCCAGAGGCCCTTCAAGTCGAAAGGGCCAAATTTTGGGTTTGGAACCAACGAGAAAACAGCGCTCCACAGAGCGAAATTCTTGATGGTGCGAACTCCGACCAGCGTTAACGCTTGTTGGATCGATGCGATCTCCCGAGAAAACCCAAAGTAGGACGAGTTTACGAATCGGAGGACCTGCCCCATCAAACCCGCATCGGCTTCGATGGGGGTCGCGTATTGAGACGGGCCGTTATTGGGATCCTGCGACAGCTCAAGCAGCTTCAAAGCGCTGGTCGGCAACGCTGGCAACTGCGTGTTGGCGAGCACTTCGGTTAGATTACGCACGTCGATTTGTTTGGTCATCGAGATCACTATTCTTATTCGTGTGTCTGCAAATATGCCGGCGATTCCCATCGAGTGCCAGACTTCCTTGCTCCAGAAACTTAGGTTTCCTATTTCGCAATGCAAATAAATATGTGCACATTCCAGCGAATTCCGACCTAGTTGCGCAAGTCCACCGGGCAGCTTTTACGGTCGTAACGAATGTGATGAGAATTACCGCTAACGGCTCACCGGGCTTGAGGACAGTTCTCTACGCACAACCGTCCACAAGTGCCACAATTTCTAGAGCCCCATTGCCATTCTCAGACGATTGAAACAGGAACGGATCAATATGGTGCATGCAGCGTCCGTTCCACACGCGATCGCTGCCGGCCCCCTGGAGAATGGGCTTATCAAAGAGTGGCACTTCCGAGTACCAAAGGCGATTCATGCGGGTTACCTGCCAAGCACGCAGCTGCTGTCCGTAATAATCCGTGTTGTCTTGCGCAAAACGGATTAGCTGGTCGTTCCATTGAATAGGTCGCCCGCCCGGTCGTGTGGATGCTTTGCAGTAGCTTTTGGCTATCGGCAACCAATGGCGTTTCCAAGGCCCCAATGGATTCGTGGCATAAAATAGCCTCAAGAAATAGGAACGCCAACCAGCGAACATCCAGTAGCCGCCGCGGTGCTTGACCAGCGAGCAATCCATGTACGGACCGCGCAGGAGTGTTTTTTCAAAGACCCAGCGGTTAGGAAACTCCACGGCCCGATAAAGGTCGACTCGCTTGACCGATTTGGACTCCGGCATCATGTAAACCTGACCTCCATGTTCGAACACAAAGGGATAGGACAGATGATGCGGTTGCTGCAACACTGGGCCGATAGGCTCCCAGTCTCGCAGATTTTTACTGCGAGCGGCGCCAATCACGGCATTCGGGGTATTGCAAAGGAAAAGCTCAAAGAACACATACCAAAAACCGTTCCGCTGAATGACAAAGGGGTCAGCCAACGCCCGACCGTTCCATGCAGCAAAGTCCTTTCCTACGAGGATCGGGTTGCTGTTCGACGGATCAGAAAGTTGGTCCAGTGACGGACCGCGCAGAAGACCTAGTGCCCATTCGCCAATTCCAGGCGCGTCACGACTCATTGCTACGCCCGACTCCCAGGAATGCGACTAAATAATAGGCCAACGTGGCCACGGCTTGAAGCGTACCGGCGACATAAGTCAGAGCCGCTGCAGTCAAAACACTACTGACCTGCGTGAGCTCTTGGCCGGTTACGATTCCAAGGGACATGAGTTCTGTCTTTGCCCGAGAACTCGCGTTGAACTCGACTGGCAGATTGATGAGTTGAAAGAATACCGTCGCCGAAAACCCCACCACGAACAAGATCATGGCCCAGGTGGCGAGTTGACCCATCCCCATCGCACCCAGTCCCAGAGCTGCGAATAGAAATACTTGGCTCAAGGAACTACCGAATCCGGCTACTGGAACGGCAATGTTTCGAATGACCAACGGTGCGTAATTCTTTGCGTCCTGGATGGCGTGCCCCACCTCGTGCGCGGCGATTCCGACGGCCGCCAGCGAATAACCTTGATAGACGTCTGGGCTGAGCCTAACGACTTTGGAAGAGGGGTCGTAATGATCGGACAAGTGGCCGTGAGATTGCTCGATGGGAACGTTACGCAACCCGTTTGCATCGAGAATTTGACGGGCGGCCATCGCGCCGTTCATTCGCGCTGGAATTTGGCTGGTCCGGCTATAGGCAGATCGAATCATCCATTGTGCTCCCAAAGCCAGGAGCATGGTTGGCACGACGAATAATAGGTACAGTAACATGGTTGCTGATTTTCCTTGCTTGGCTTGACGGTCTTGGCAGTGCACGTAAAAGAGTTGCCTACTAAAAAGCATTTTACGTACCATTCCTCAAAAAAGGAATCGATCGCGTTGCTGAGTTTGGCGCCGAAAGATAGCATGTGACGATCGGAACGCTATACCGACCCGTAAATGTGCTTGTCTTTTATTCGAAAAAAATGTTGATGAAGCTTGTGTTTGCTTGGATTGCCTGGAGTTTGATCGCCGGCATGGATCGCGTCGGATTTTGCCAAGAAAAGCCCGTTGAGCCGCCCAAAGAAACGCTTGCAAACTCGTGGAACCAGCCAATACTGGGAATGCAAAAGCGATTCGGCGACGAGATCATGGTTTGCGGACAGTTCGTGCGGATCGGGGCGCCGGTCAAGCTGTGGTTAGATGCGGGTGGTTTCGACGCTTACCGTACCGATCGCAGGTTTGCCCCATTTGACCAACGCAAGTGGAAGCACACCCTGGAAGAAATGAAGTCCGGAAAAATAGATTTCGCGACCAAACCGCAAGAGACCAGCCCCGACCGCTTCGGTCTACGATTTGAAAGCACAGCCGAATCACAGTTTACCCAGGATCAGCTAGAACAGGTCCGAGGCGGTGGCTGGAGTCTGGATTTGCTTCGCGACAAGGTCGACCAATTTGTCTTGCATTTCGACGTGTGCGGCACCAGCGCCCAGTGTTTCTATGTCTTGCATGATCGCCGGGGCTTAAGCGTTCACTTTATGTTGGATGCGGACGGAACGATTTACCAAACACTCGATCTGAAGGAACGCGCGTGGCAGGCTACCAAGAGCAACGATCGCAGCATTGGTATCGAGATTGCAAACATCGGCGCGTATGGACTGGAAGACCGAAAAGAGACCTTGAAACAGTGGTACAAGCAGGATGCCGATGGCCAAACCTATCTCGTCTTCCCAGACTGGGTGCGAGGGGGATCCGCGCTTCAGAAATTGATGCTGCGCCCTCGCAGGAACGAGCCGGTAGTTGGATCCCTACGAGGAAAACAATATCAGCAGTATGATTTTACGCAGCCCCAATACGACTCGCTTACAAAGCTGTCCGCGGCATTATGCGTTCTCTTTCCATCTATAAAGCCGGATGCGCCAAGAACTCCTGAGGGCAAAGTGATCGATCGAACGCTGACCGAGGCTCAATGGGTTTCCTTCAGTGGGATCCTTGGTCATTTCCATGTGCAAGAAAACAAAACCGATCCTGGACCAGCCTTGGATTGGGAGTATCTGCTGTCCGGAGTCAAAAGGCAGATGCTAACGATCGAAACCGACCGGTCACGCTGAGTTAAAAATCTGGACTTGGTACTCGATCATTAGTGTAATCCGCATTGGCGATCAGCTCGCCACCACACAAGACAACTCGACAGAAGATCTTGCTTTGCAATGAATTGAGATTTTTAGCCTGAGGTGCTAGCCGAGCCACGCCGCAAGAAATCGGCTAGCGGCTCAGGCTCAAAAAGAAAGCATTTCATAGGGCAAAACGCTAGGACGCCATCAAAAATGGTGGCGTTCGTCGAGAAGTGTGGAATTTTGGCGAATTTAAAAATTTCCTGGCTCCGGCGAAACGAAGCGGCTTGCAATGTGTTTCAATATGCGTGCATCCGCAGTAGAGGTGTTTTGTCCCTCTTTACTTTTTCTTCTCCTCCTTTTGAGGTCGTCAAAATGCGAATAGGTCGTACGGTTTCTGGGTTTTTGTTTGTCGGCTGTTTGGTCAGCTCAGTAGCTGCGAATTCTTTCGGCCAGGAGGGTGGCGAGCGTCCAAGAGGTGGTGGCGCCGGCGGCCCCGGTGGTGGCCGAATGGGTGGCATGATGGGCGGTATGATGGGAGGCGGTGGAATGTCCTCACTGCTGAGGATGAAAGAGGTTCGGGAAGAGCTTAAAATTGACGAAGAGCAGGGGAAAGAGCTCGATGCCTTCGGCAAAGAAATGCGAGATCAAATGCAGGCACAGATGCCATCTCGGGAAGGTGAGAGGCCTGATCCCTCCAAAATGCAAGAAATGATGGCCAAAATGCGAGAGTCCATGGCCGCTTTCCAAAAGAAGACGGAAGCGAAACTCGAAGACCTCCTCGATCCGGTTCAAATGGAGAGACTCATGGGTCTGATGGTTCAGAGGGACGGCACCAGGGCGCTAAGCAGTACCGTGATCGCTACCCGGATAGGAGTCTCCGATGCGCAGAAAGCATCGATTGCAGAGGTCGAAAAGGCCGCTGCCGACGAGATGCAATCCATGTTCGGTGGCGGACCACCATCCTCGGACTTTCGAGAGAAAATGGAAAAGATCGGGAAGGACTCGGAAAGCAAGAAACTCGCTATTTTGACCGATAAGCAAAAAGCTGACATGGAAGCTCTTAAAGGTGCAAAGTTCGAGTTCCCAGCTCCACAGTGGGGCGGACCGGGCGGTGGTCGCGGACGAGACCGCGGAAACTAACGCTCAAACTGGATTAGCAAACTTAGTTGTACGACGCTCCGCGTCGTGATTTCTACGACGCGGAGCGTCGTACAACTGAGGATTTTCGAATAGGTTTAAAAAAAGGCTGGGACTCATATCCCGGCCTTTTTTCTTTGAGTATGCTGATTGCCGACTCTGTTCCCCCTTTCGAAACACGGCCTTGCGAGAGTCCCACTTCGCCATTCTCAAGAAAATTCACCCACATCATGCGATCTCCCTTTCTGAGTTGCTGCTCCGTTTCTTTTGCCTTTCCACTGTGCCTGTCGGTCTGGTGTGGGCAAGTAGTTGGAGATGAAAGTGTCATTGAAGTCTCGGAGCGAGCCCAAAAAATCCACCAGTCTGGCTATGTCTGGGATGGTCACAACGATCTCCCATGGGCGGCCCGTGAACGCAACGACATACGGTTCGACAAGATCGATCTTTGGAAAGAGCCCAAGCTTCATACCGACATACCACGCCTTCGATCTGGAAATGTGAAGGCCCAGTTTTGGTCGGTTTACGTTCCCGCAAAAACGCGACGGGCAGGCACCGCTTTCCAAACCACGTTGGAGCAGATCGAGTGCGTTCATACCATGGTCGCCAAATACCCTGACGTGTTTGAGATTGCTCTTTCGGCCTCGGATGTCAAAAGGATTGTGCCCACCGGCAAGATCGCTTCGCTGATCGGTGTCGAAGGAGGACATTCGATCGAGGATTCTTTGAGCAAACTGAAAGAACTCTATGCGCGCGGCGCTCGATACATGACCCTCACGCACGGCGACACGCTCGACTGGGCTGATTCGGCAACCGACGATTCGAAGAGCGATGGCCTAGCTGCGTTCGGCGAGGAGGTAGTACGCGAAATGAATCGCATGGGGATGCTCGTCGATTTGTCGCATGTTTCGCCAGCGACGATGTCTGATGCGCTCGATATCACTTCGGCTCCCATTATCTTTTCTCACTCGTCCGCTCGATCGATTGCGGATCATCCACGAAATGTACCGGACGCGATCTTGGAACGATTGGAGGAGAACGGCGGCTTGGTAATGATCAATTTTTATTCCGGGTTTGTCGTCCCTGAGTCTGCGAGAAACCTTCGGGACAGCGTCGTGGCAAAGCGAGGCTTTGATAAGGAGTTTGGAGAGGACTCCAATGCCGCAAAGAATGCGATGCTCAAATGGCGAGCCACTCGTCCCAATGTGCCAGGTGACGTAACCATGGTCGTCGACCACATCGACCACGTAGCGAAGACCGCCGGAATAGATCATGTGGGACTGGGCGGGGATTTCGATGGTATCGACGTTTTGCCCAAAGGTCTCGAAGATGTTTCCAAGTACCCAGTTCTCACGGAACTCTTGCTTCGACGCGGTTACTCCGAAGCCGACATTCACAAGATCATGTCCGGCAACATGCTGAGGGTGCTGGAGGCGGCTGAAGCGGTCGCCAAAAAATAGTTTCCGTGTGCAGCCCCCGATGAGCTTCAGTCGCTTCCATCCCCATCTGTGCCTGCGATCCAGCTATGTCTCCGATCCAGCGAGAGGACTAAAAGCCCACCACAACGCGCTGGTCCTTACCGATCGATAGCAAACCGATAACCTGCGTTGTTTCGGTCGATACTACGGGTATCCCGTGATAGTCCCGATCGATTGCGACCGAATCGTCGATTCGCCAACCCGAATTCGTAACGCTCACCCGGGATGCATCGACCACCAGCACACTCGCGGGATCGGCATGCGCCAGAATAAAGTCGCAGACTTTTTCGGGCAGTCTGGAGCTTATACCCGTGCTGGGCCAACGAGAAACTTCCGAGGGAAGTGGCTCTACGGTGGAAAAGCGACTCGTGCCCGACTTGGATTCCTCGAGTCTGACCGGTTCGCCAGCGACAGTCAGTTGGTTGGGTGCAACAGACTGTCCGGCTACCTCGAACATCGCCGTATCCGCAATGGCTGAGTTCGGTGCAGCAATTTGTTCCGAAAGGGTTAGGATCGTGCCATCGCTCAATGGCAGGCACCAACCAGACCTCTGCTGGTTGCGCCGAAATCCAAACGATCGCTCTTGCCAGCGCAGCGCCGACCGAATCGGTTGTGGCATATTCGCAGCAATTCGATTCCAAACCTGCCCGTGAGCCAACGATGGTTGCCAAGCGGTCCATTCTGCCTCGGGTTTATCGTACAAAACGAATCGGTGCCCGGTGCTCACGATTTGGTTTAGACCTCCGGGCGTCGCCATTTCGATTCCGCCCAAGAGCATTTGAGAAAGAGTGTCTGCGTCGAGTTTGATACCGGTCAATCCCACGTCTAGTCGCCAGCCGCTTCGATTCCAGAACTTGCTATTCGTACGCACAAGCTCCCGATATTCTGGATCGATGGCGCACCTCGCTTGGACAGTCCGCGCATCGCTGGCCAAACTCACTTGAATCACGCTGCCAATGCGAAAGCCGCGAAAGAGGATAGGCGCATTGCTTTCCAGTCCACCCCGCGAAGGGGCATCCAAGGAAATCTCGAGCGCCCCTTCGGGAGGTGATGGGATCGGCGGTGCATCCAATCCGACGAATCGAGAGGCCGTTTTCCCAGGCGCATTCGATGGTTCGATCGCAATGTACTTGGCGCCCAGAATGGTATCTAGGCCTTCGATAGCATCGATGGAAACCAAAGGTCGGACGATCCAAAACCGTGCTCCATCGCTGGCCAGAGAGCGTGTTTGGGCCGTCATTCTTACATGGACCAACACGCTATCGCTGGACTTGTTCCATTCTATCTTTTCGACCGAACCGATATCGATTCCGCGATGTTTTAAACGATCTTCCGGCTTGAGCCCATAGCCATCGCGAAACGCAATCTCGATGAGTTCACCGTTGTTACGCCACGAAGTCCACAGCAACGCAGCGCTAACCAGCCCGCACATGAGAGTCACCCACCACAGTCGGGTCGGGAATCGGCTCCAAAACGAGGTCCGCTCGCGGATCGTAGCCATCGGGAACGTGTTCATGTTGACTCCCAGATCGCGTGCGGATCGAAGCTCAATGCGGCCACCATACTCATGGACACGCACAGGACAAACGCGATCACAGCTGACCCGAACTGAAACTGGACCAGTCCACTGATCTTGATCATCATGACTAACCATGCCAACAGCATGACATCCATCATGCTCCACTTTCCGATCTGCTCCATCCAACGGTACGTCCAGGCTCGGTGTTTCTCATTGAGCGAGCAGAGCCAGCACAGTTCGAGCAGTGCGAAGATTTTCAACAAGGGCATCACAATGGAGAAAACCAGAATAACAATCCCCACGAACCAGCTGCCGCTACGGAAAAGCTCAACAATTCCACCCACGATACTGCTGCGATGGTGGTGTCCGAGCTTTTCGATCTCGAGAATCGGCAGCAATACCGCCGCCGGGAAAAGTAACAGGGCCGCCGCGGCTGCCGCTGCCGTTCGCCCACGAGAGCGTTCGTGGGTCGGGGGCTGCGCCATAACGCTCTCGCATCGCGTGCAGACTGCGATCTGGTTTTGCAGTAACGGTGCGACTCGGTGTATGAAACCGCAACAATGACAAGCTTTGGTTGTTTGCATTTAGGAAGAAACGAAAATGGGGTTGAGCTGTCAAGCAATTCGAAACGGGCCCAGAGTTGACTCTATTCCGTCCCATGGACTTCAAGTCTACAGAATGTTGCCTCGAGCGAACACCGAGCGTATGGTTGAGGATAAACTAGTGAAAGCAGAAAATGCTACAACATTCGTCGATCCAGCCTGTGAATTGATCGAACGCATCTCGCACGCTCCTGCAATTTTTCAAAGCTACTCTTTCCAAATCTCGTCCTATGAACCCTTTGACTCCTCTTCGATTGTCGCCCGCGACGATTGCTATCGCTCTTGGGATTGTTGTTTTTTCCAAGGTGTCGGTTTGGTCACAAGACCGCGTGTATCCGCTGAAGGGGGGCGCGTCGTCCAACGGCAAAATCATCGAGAGGACCCGGGATAAAGTCGTCATCGAGGTTCGAGGGACCAACCAGAGCTTCCAAACCAATGAGATCGCCCGCGTCGTTTTCGAAGGAGAGCCGAAACAGCTTGCCTCCGTCAAAGACTACGTTTCCCAAGGACAGATCGATCAAGCGATCGAAGAATTCAAAAAAATCGTTCCCGCCGACATCAAGACCGACGAAGTTAAGCAGGACTACCAGTTTTTCAAATGCTACATCACGGCCATGAATGCACTGCGGGGAAAAGGAGACGCGGCAGGTGCCAGCAAGATCATGCTGGAATGGGCCACAGAAAACAAAACGTCTCACCATTTTTACGCGGCATCCGAAAAACTTGGCGAGCTCGCAATGGCTTCCGGTACTCCCGCTCAAGCGGCCAAGTTCTTTAACGTGTTGTCTGGCTCTCCTTTCGCAGAGCTGAAAATCAAAGGAGACTATTTAAGTGGCAAGGCCCTGTTGAGCAACAAACAGGTTCCGGAGGCGAAAGCGAAATTCCTTTTAGCTACGGAATCGAAACTGTCGGATCCAGCGTCACTGAAGCTAGCAAAACTCGCCAGCGTGGCAGCGATCCGATGTGACGCTGCAGCTGGCAAGTCAGAACAGGCGATTCAAGCCTTGGATAAAATGGTAGACGAAGGTGACTCCACCGACGGCGAACTGTACGCTGAGATTTACAATGCGATGGGGGGAATATTGCGAACGGCAGGTAACAATGAAGAAGCGGTCCTAGCGTTCCTAAAAACCGATTTGCTGTATTCGAGCCAAATCGATGCCCATGCCGAAGCTCTATTCCAACTAGCTCAGCTTTGGCCACTCGTCGGCGACAACCAGCGAGCCACCGATGCCAAATCCCGACTTGCAAAGCTCTATCCAACATCCATGTGGCTCAAGAAGTAGCCGTTGGAAGGATTGTTGGCTCCCTTTCTCTACCCGCGTCGCAAGAGTACCGCTTCGATGCAAAGTCCCGGCCCAAAGGCTAACAGTACGCAAATATTGGCGCTGAGGGGCTGCTGAGATAGCCGTTCCAAGATGAACAGGACCGTTGGTGACGACATGTTCCCATGTTCGGCCAACACCCCTTGCGAGGGCAGAAGAAACTCCGCTGGCAACCCCAGAGCGCTACCAGTCGCCTGGACAATTCGCGGACCACCCGGGTGAATCGCCCATGCACCTACGTCCGAAACTCTTAGCGATTCAAGCTCGAGCCATCGCGCTAACTCGTTCTCCAAGTTGGCTTCGATCACCGAAGGCACCTGTGGATCCAAACTCATGCGGAATCCATGGTCCCCGATCGTCCAGCTCATCATCCCGGTCGTCCCCGGAATCCACTTGGAGAGGGTCGAAACTATCTCCCACGGCGTCCCACTCAGCTCGGAGGCATCCCCCGAATCGAGTTCTCCATCCGCAGCAGACGACGGACTTGCTCCGATGATGAGACCAGCTGCCCCATCGGCAAAAAGTGCATTGGCGACCAATTGCTGCGCATCGTCGGTGTATTGTTGATGCAAACTGCAGAGTTCGATCGCCCCCAACAATACCACTGCCTTAGGATCGGATTCGACAATCGACTTCGCAACCCGGATTGCGTTCAACGCACCATGGCATCCCATAAAACCAACATGCGTACGTTGGATATTCGTGTCAAGTTTTAACGCTTCCATCAAAGCGATATCCACTCCAGGCGCAAAGAATCCAGTGCAGGAGACCGTTACCAAATGCGTAACACTCGAAGCGACAATGCCCGCATTTTCGATTGCGGCTGCACAAGCTCGCACCAGCAATGGACCAGCTCGCTCTGCAAAGACCTGCATTCTGGCCGCGGTGGACGGACCAGACGGATGCAAACTATCAGCGGGCTTGTAGAACGACTGTCGGTCTAGGTCCGGTACGCCTTCTGAGCCCAGCAAGACGCTTCCTCGCCTCTTTACTCCTGACTTGCGATAGAGAGCAGGCAAGGCATCGTGCCAACGTTTAGAAAGCATCAATTGCTGCGCTACTATCGCTGCGTCGCTCTGCGCGATGGAGTGTTCGGGCGCAGCGGTCGCCAAACCGAGAATTGTGGCCAACTGCGCGCCCCGAGCGATCGGTGTTTGCAAACGGAAAAGGCTCATTGCGCTGTCTTTCGAAGGAAGGATGCTCGCAGTGGCATTAGCCAATCGCAAGCTCGTAGGACGACGGCAGCACTGCGCGGCCATCGTATCTTGCCGGCAATCCAGCGGCACGTTTTGTGTTTCCTGGTTCGCTGTCGATGTGTCCACTCAGACCAGCGCGCAATCAGGCTGTCGTCCCATCCAGAAGCTATGATTTCTGCAACGATGGGCATAACCGACTCGGCGCTGGCAAGCGCCCACGACATGCCTTCGCCGGTAAACGGCTCCACGTAGCCTATCGCATCTCCGAGCAAAAAGGTCCGATGGTCGGCAACCCTCGCCGAACTCCGAGTCAGTGCGGGGGTTGCTAGCCATTGTAGTTGGGTTGGCAATACAGGACTTTGGATCCCGCATTCCGTCAGGATTCCTTGTACGACTTGGCGAATACCGCCGAAGCGTTGGATAGACGCTGGATCGATAGCCGCGGCAATGTCGACCCAGTCGCCATCGGTCTTACAAAGTCCCACGTATCCATGTGTTCCGACGAGCATGTGCAGTCGGCCATCAGCGAATTCACCGGCCGTATTGCATGGTACCAAAGTTTGCACGCCAACACGCGAGTTAGTTTCGACCGCAGCTGGCCAGTTGTTTTCATGCCCCAAAGAGGATCGCGTCAGACCGCTCGCGTTGAGCACACACCTGGCCTGAACCACCTGGACGTCACCAAGACTTTGCAATCGAACCGATCGAAAGCCCAGATTGCTGGTCCCCGTCGGTTGAAGAGTTCCCTGAGTGCGATCAATGAATGCAACGCCCTCCGCAACCGCTTGTTCGACCAAGATGGCGTCGAGCGTAGAACGACGCACGCTCATCATGACGGGAACTCGCCATTGGGCACGGGTGTTTCGAATCTGCAACCGCATCGAATCGATGCGAACCGCGCCGGCTTGCTGGAGTCGATGCAAGACGCCCAAACGCTCGAGCGAGCCCTGCGACCGCAAGTTTAAACACCCACCGCAAACCTTCTCCCGTGGAAAAGATTTCGATTCGACCAGCAGGGTTTTTAGGGATTGCCTACCCGCGAGTATCGCCGCCGCCGCCCCTGCGACACCAGCTCCCAGGATGACAACATCGTAGACTGCGTCGTCCGGGTTATCCCTACGAAGTTCGAGGTTCATTGTGGAGTGTCCCATCGCATGAGATAGCGTTCCGGCCAATGCCTTCGCAACGATAACACTTTCATCCCCGCTTGCGAGGCTAGCCCGCAGGCTTCGTTTTCGGTAAAGGCAGCGCGCACCGATTGTGGGCCATCAAAGTGTACGACCGGTGATCGCGATAACAGATGGCAACCCAGCTGAGCCAACCGTAACCCGAGCTGCGATCGCACCAAATCGTCGACCAACACCGCTTGCACCGCCAACCCCTTCATGCGCTTCAAAAGTTCGACCGCTTGCTCTTCGCTGAAGTGATGCAAAAATAAACAGCAATACACAATATCAAACCGCTCTTCCGTCGCTTGAAACACATCGCATTGTCGAAATGCGATCGAACCCCGTGTCAACCTCTCGTTGGTCGACTTCAACGCAATGCGTGCCGCATCTACAGCGGTCGAACTGATGTCCCAGCCCTCGATCGAAAAATCCAGTTTGCCATCGAGTCGACTCCCAATATCGGTGGCCACGTCTCCGCTACCGCAACCTAAATCGAGCACCCGAACGAAGTTCAAACCTCGTTGCTTGGAAATGGCAATGATTTCGCGAGCAAGATGTTTACCGGTTTGGCAAAGGAGATTGACGCGTCGCAAGCCTCGCAGCGCGCGACGATGCTCCACCGGGTCGAGACTCGGATCATCCATCCGTTCAGGAACTAGCAAACGCTCCTTCATGTGGCCTCCACGCTCGTCGAAATACGTTCGTCGGAGGAGGACCGCGATGCGTGGATAACTTTACCCAACGGACTCAACAGCAAGGCGGGTAGCAACAAAAGATCTCCCACGATCGCACCCGTTAGCATCGCGATCATCAGCTTTGCGAATTGCTGCGTGGGGATAAACTCCGCGAGCAAAAACGGTGCCATCGAAAAACAGCTGATCAAGGTCGTATGGATCATCGAGTTCGAGCAACCGCCGAAAGTTCTGGCCACGGCTTCTTCTCGGGAACAGCCGCTGCGAAGCTCATCCATGTACCAGCAAGTAAAGTGCAGCGTGTCATCGACTGCTATTCCAAGAGCAATACTTGCCGTTAAAATCCCGGCAATATCCAGATCGAAACCACACCAACCCATGCAGCCAAAGGCGATCGTAACGGGCAATACGTTCGGAAGCATGATCAACAGACCACCCCGCACCCCGCGAACGATGAACATCATCATAGGTGTGATCAACGCAAAAGCTGACAAGAAGCTATATCCTAAGTCGGTCAAGAGAGCCAATTGGGTTTCGTGCATGACTGGCGACAAGCCGGTGAACTCCACCGTAATTTTATCGTCAGCCGGAGCGGCCTGTATCACGGACTGCGTTGCACTTGCAACAATACGTGTGAGTTGTCCGTAATCTTGATCGGATGTTGCTGAAACTTTGGCTAGCACCCGCCATGTATCTCCGTGGCTGGCGCGAGAAACGAGTCCCTGCCTTTCTAGATTTGGCATGACCTCATCGATACTGCGTCGGAGGAGTGCTCGTTTCGCCGTAGCACGCGCCGTGGATGCGTTCGACCAAGTCGGCAAAAAAGTGACGGCTGACAGGACGCCGCCTACCTCAGGCACCGTAAGCAGCTTCTCCGATACCTTAGAGACCCACTCTGCCCGATCCAGCGAATGACTGGCGCTGTCAGCCGGAAAATAAAGGAGCACTTCCACCGTAGCGATAGGACCGACGTGCTGTTCGATCCAAGCCATGTCCCTATTGGTCTTACTCTCGGTCGGGAACATGTCGCTGAATTTGGTCGATGCTTTAAGCTGCGTTAGCCCCGCGCCAGCAGCAACCAGGACTAAGATCCCAACCGCCGAGACCCACGTTGCATTCCGATTCAACCAATGTAGATAACCGTAACGCAACTTGTGTTCGAGCCGCCCACTGCCTGGAAGGCCTTTCGAGGAACCGTTACCTGGACTCCGTTTAGGAGCAAACCCATTGCGACGCTCCACTTTCGAACGACAAAACCAATCGGCAAAGACAGGGAAACCCAGAAGCAACACCACCGTAGCGATCCCTAATCCAACCGCGGAATATAGACCGAATTGACGTATGGGTGCCAACTGGCTAGCCCACAACGAACCCATTCCTAGCATGGTGGTAATGCCCGAAAGCGCACACGGTTTCCAGCCAAGTAGCATGGCTCTCGCCCCAACGTAATCTGCTTCGCGCAGTGAGCATTCGGAATAGTAGTTCATCAAGTGAACCGCACCCGAAAGAGTCAACATAAAGATCAATGTCGGCAAAACGATCAACACAGCGCTGAACTTGTTGCCTGTGTAGTAAACCATGGCAACAGCAAGCAATTGTCCCAGCCCGGCCAACACGAAGACGACGATCGTACGCCGCAGATGCTTCAAGCATGCCCATGCCACAAATACACCTAGAATACTTGACGGTAGCACCAGTTTCTTGAGGCTCGCTTCGGCCGAAGCGTCGACTGCAAAGGCTTCAACCACAGTCCCCGCTAAACGCAATTCGTTGCGTGATAGCCCTTGGGTCTGGTCCGCAGCGTTTTGGATCATCTCAATGGTGGCGTTCTGATGGAGGACCCCTAAGGTTGTAACGTGTGCCACGATGGCAGCTGTCCCATCCTCACCCAGCATGACCCCTCGGAACCGTTTGGCGACTTGCGACTCCGTCAAACTCAACGGAGGAGCGGTGAGCTGTTGCATCAATTGGTCTGTCGAGGCGAGCGAAGCGATTCGATCCGAGAATCCCGGAGCCTCTCGAAGTCGCACTTGGTATTCCGCCAAACGGGGATCCTCGACCCGACAACCGTCCCAGGAAATGAGAACGACCTGGTCACTGCCAAATGCTTTGGTGAAGGCTTCATAACGAGTCCGCTCGGGGCGTCCCTCGGGCAGCCATTCATGCACATCGGCCGAGCCGACGGGTAAATTCACCACTGCCCAAATGCCAGCCGGGAGACAAATAGCTAGGATCGCCACAAGGGCTTTCGAAGCGATCTGAATTTGACGCAGGTTTCTGATGTTGCAATGCATTCCGGTACGATGGGTTAGGTCCGACAACTGGAATTCTACACCCAAAACCGATTTCAGACGATGCGAGACCTCCGCATAGTTTGCGCCGTTCGGCATTTCGCTATACTCAGCTAGTTGTACTTCGTTCGATGCGCGGCAACCCTTTTCGCTTATGTAAATGAAAACAATCCCAAGAGACCTGAGAGCGGTATCTGCACAGTGATCGAGTGTCCCAACATCCAAAAGTCTGTTATCAGAAACCACTACGACGTCAGTACGCTGTTTTATCGGCTTCTTTGGGGGCCTCACATTCACCATGGTTATTGGCTAGCTGATGAGACTCCAGCGGAAGCTCAGTTGCAACTCACGTCAACGTTATCGGAGCTGGCAAAAATACAACCCGGTTCGGTGGTCTACGATATCGGTTGTGGCATGGGAGGTTCGAGCATGTGGTTGGCCAAGCAGATGCAATGCTCTGTCACGGGAGTTACGCTGAGTCCGGTTCAGCGTAGGTGGGCGACGACTAGCGCGGCCCTGAAAAGGCTTGAGCCCCGCCCCCAGTTTCGATGCGAAGACGCCGAAACGACCTATTTTCCAGTCGAATCTGCGGATATCGTATGGAGTATCGAATGCACGGAGCATCTGTTCGACAAGCCCGCTTTTTTCCAGAAAACAGCTTCATGGCTCAAGCCGGGTGGGCGATTTGCCTTATGCGCTTGGCTGGCTGGCGAAGAGCCGATGAGCGATGCCCATACCGACCAAGCGATAAGGGTTTGCAAAGGCATGTTTTGCCCGTCACTGGGAAGTCAGTCAGATTACGTGCATTGGTTTGAACGAGCGGGACTCACTGTAACCGCAAAAGGAATTTGGACCGACCAAGTCAAGAAGACATGGGAACTCTGTCGCAAGCGGGTCGAAAGAACCGGTGTTCGGTACCTAGCCAAGGTGCTCGGGAAAAACCATGTTTTGTTTCTAGACCATTTCGACGCTATTTTGAATGCCTACGATTCCGGAGCCATGGAATACGGCTTTTTCATCGCTGAAAAAACGGCAGACGTTTAGCCTCTCATTCGATTTCCTTTTTGAACTCCTGCAAGCCGATGGCTTGTTTTCCAAGCTCGAGTTGCAGTTCGCGCAGCAGCTTTTCGAAGTCGGCCTTGTTAGCTGGCGAGCCAAGATCCGGATAGAACAGCACTGTTTGACGAATATCCGACAACGCTCGTTCCAGTCCTAGTTTTTTCTGTTCCGGGTTGTTGTCCCCCAGCGCGATTGCTCGACGGCACTTGGCAACATTCAATCTAGCTTCAAAGAGGATATCCTTAAAGTCTGAAGCCCTGGCCGAGGTGCGTTTGCCGATCTCGCCCCAGCCCCAGATTGCGTTGACCTTCTTGCTGTTAGGTTCGGTTCCCAACAAGGCTTTCTTGAGCAGTTCTACATCCGTACCATTGGACCACCGCTGCAGATTTCTGGCCGCTTCGACCTGAACGGTCAGATTGCTGGGCGTTGAAGCAACCGCGTCGATAAACATTCGGTGTGCCTCTTCGCATTTGCCTGCTCCACTTTTGGCAACCGCCAGTTTAAATTGGAAATCGGACGGCTTTCGATCGAGTGGCGCGAGCTCTTCGGCCGATTTGCTGGAGAGCTTGCTGAAGGCTTCTTCAGCAATGACCATGAGTTGCTTGCCCTCAGAGGAAAGGGATGGGTTTTTCGCGATCTCACTCGCCAAGGCCAGAATCGCTGTACCTGCCCAGTCAAGTGTGGCTGGATCGCTGCTTACCGCCACCAATTGTTGGGATAGAACTCCAAATGCAGAACCCAGCTTGGTCTTTTCCTCTAGGCTTTGGGTGGACATAATTTTGGCTTGTAGTTCGGCAGCCAAGCTTCGAAGAGAGCTCCCCAATAGTTTTGCGTCCCCCTGGCTCAGCCGCTTCATTTTTTCCACGAGCGCGCCGACTTGTGCCTGATCAAGTGGTGAGTTGCCTTTGCTCGCTGCTTGAACCAGGGCTTGGAGCTTCAGTCGATAGGCTTTGAGCTTAACCTCTGCCTCTAAATCGGAGCCCTCGCCTGTCAGTGCGATGATTCCTTTGCTGGGTTCGTCAATCACCAGGATAGCTTCGTCGATCCGATCAGAGTCCAGATAGATATTGGCGAGCGCCGCGATACCATTGATTATATCCTTGTTAGATTTATCCGGAGTAAGTGAATCCCACGTCGATCGCAGCAAAGCTTCTGCTCGCTGTTTGGGTTTTAAATCGTCTGGGTTTTCCTCTACCTTTGCTTTGCGTCGCTCGATAGAGG
>Ga0105044_10005056_pt1 | contig 18153 bp, 12 predicted proteins | sample MAT01_FD_78092 | JGI IMG/M metagenome (GOLD analysis project Ga0105044, IMG submission 78092) | Freshwater microbial communities from Lake Fryxell liftoff mats and glacier meltwater in Antarctica - MAT-01 | ecosystem: Environmental > Aquatic > Freshwater > Ice > Liftoff microbial mat | place...
CGCGCCCACAACATCTCAGGATCGAGAGGCGACGCATCGCATCGCGTCCCGTCGCCCGTGAACTTCCCACCGGCTTGAAACTTGGCTGAGCAGCGCGACCACGCGTTCACATCGATCGCTGCCAGCAGCCGAATCGCCCGAGCGCTCGCGGCGCGTGAGCACCAAGCCGGACAGCGCGCGCCACCGAGCGTCTCGCGACACGCGCGCTCCGCAGCGTTCGAGGCGGGCCGGCACGGCGCCCGAGCATCACGACACGAATCCGATCGAGGCTGCGCTCCCCGAATCGTGAGCGGTGGGTCCTAGAACGCTGCACCGAAGCCGATGTCGATCGCGCGACGTGCGACGATCTGGACCGCGATCGCGGATGTGACCGATCGAATAGCGCTCGCGCTGTGCGTGGCGCCGGACGATGGACGGCCAGACCAGCAAAAATGGCTCATTCCGCAGCACACCGGCAGCGCGCCGCGAGAATCATCCGCAGATCAGGTCTTCGTGAACTCGATCTTCCCGCCGGGCAGCAGGTAGACGATCAGCATCCGTCCTCCGGACACGGTCGGCACGTGCCCCGAGCCCGGCGGCATGACGACCCAGCCCGCGGGCCGTCCGTCGAAACGCGGATCGCCTTCGAGCGCGATGCACCAGTTCACCTCGCCGTTCGGGTGCGCGTGGTGCGGTCCGGGACCGTTCATGTCGACCGCGTCGATGGAAAAGTCGGAACTCTCCGGGTTCGCCTTCGACACGCGACTCCAGCGCACGGGTGGCTCGCCGCGGTCGGCGATTTTCTGCGCGTCGAGCAGGGCGACGAGCTCGCGATTCAGCGCCGCGGCAGCGGGGCCGTGCGGATCGAGTCGTCGCGACAACGCGGCGCGCGCCGACTCGGGATCGGCGAGATCGACGCCGCGGGCCGCGTCGAGCAAGGGTCGGAACGTTTCGATCATCGTGGAGATCCTAGCAGCCGGGCGCGGTCGGAGCGCTTCGACGAGTCGTTCGAGCATGCTGCCGGAACACGCGATCCGACAACGCCGGAACGCGGCCGTGTCGCGCGCTAACGATCGTGGACGAGCCGCAGCACGCGCAGCTCCGGGTCGGGCGGGAAGCCCTCCTCGGGCGCGATCGGGAACCGCTCGACGCGCGCGCGGTGCGTGCCGACGAGGTCGCGCCAGGCCGCCGGAATCGGACTGTCCTTGCGGTCGATCTTCACGCCCATGATGTCCGGCCTCTCGGGGAGGAAAAACTCGGGGTCGACGGACATGTCGTGACCCGGCGATGCGCGGACGAGCGGCAGGTTCGCGCGCGCGACCTCGGGGCTCACGAGCCCGAAAATGTCGTGCACGCGGAGCTGACTCTCGTAGCCGACGGCACCGATCGCATCGAGGACGATGCTCCCGTCCGGATACTTGCCCCGGAGCGCGCGACCGAGGCTGCGCCATTCGATCGCGCGTTGCTTCACGCCCTCCCACATCACGCGCTCGGCGATGGCGCGCGGGCCGTTCCAGCGAAAATGCAGCGCTTCCGGCACGGCTTGCAGGCCCAGCGTCGCGAGCGGCGCGGTCACGAGCAGCACGGCGGCGCTCAGGTTCACCCACGTCGCGGGCCGTGCGAGCAAGCCCGCGAACGCGAGGCCGACGAAGGGCATGGCCGGCACGAGGAAGCGTGCGAAGGGCAGGAAATCGCCGCCGGCCCACACCGAGTAGCCCAGCGCGACGAGCACGAACGACGTGGCCGCGAGCGTCACGCGGCGCGGGCATTTCACGCTGCCGCGCGTCGCGAGGAGCGCGAGGATCGGCGTCAGCGCCAGTGCCGGCATCGCGACGAGCATCATCCCGACGTACTTCGCGCCGCGCTCGACGCGCATCGCGCTCAGGCCCGCTTTCACGCGCGCCGTGTTCGGGATCCACTCGTCGTGCCACGCCAGGCGGAACGCGAGCTGCGCGCACACGGCCGCCGCCACGATCAGCGCGGCGCGTGTCACCGCGGCGCGCACTTCGGGCCGCGAACCGGCGTCGATCCACGCGACGGCGAGCGCGGCGAACGCCCAGCCGGCGCCGTCCGCGCGCAACAGCGCGGCCGCGGCGGCGGCGATTCCCGCCTGCCATCCGCGCGGTCCGGCCGGTCCCGACGCGATGCGCTCGTAGACGAGGAACACGGCCAGCGCGAACGTCATCGTCTCGAGGCCGCCGGTGGACCAGCACGCGATGGGCGGCAGGATCCCGAGGAACAGCGCGGCGGCGCCGCAGCGCGGTCCGTTCAGCCCGAAGCGCGTGCTCGCGAAGCGCGCGACGAGCAGCACGAGCGCCGCCGCCGATGCGGCCGACACGACGTTCGCCACGAGGACCGGGTCGAGTCGCAGCGCGATCGCCCCCGCGCTCATCAGCGTCCAGAGGAAGTTCGAGTAGCCCTCGACCGGCGGCGTCTCGCCGAGGTTGTAGACGAGCCCGTGGCCGGCCGCGAGGTTCGCCGCGTAGCGGAACGAGATGTAGGCGTCGTCGCAGGTGAAGCGCAGGGACCAGGCGCCGATCGCCCACGGTACGAGCGCGAGGAGCGCCCACGGGAGCCAAGCGTGGCTCGCGACGCCGGAGCCCGGACGCGCGCCCTTCGAAATCGCCGGGTTCGTCGGCTGCGCGGGTTCGTTCGACATCGGCGCGCGAGAGTACGGTCCGGCGCTGCGGCGGAGAACCTCGGGAACCGCGGACCGGCGGGGGATAGGATCGCGAGGAGTTCATGCCGGCCCCGCTGCGACGCACGCTCCTGTGTCTCCTGGTCGCGGCGCTCGCGTTCCTGGCGCACGCACCGATCTTCGGCTCGGGGTTCGTCGGCGGCGATCTCGACCTGCTGGCCGAAGCGGCTGGGCGCGAGCAGCCCGGAGCCTCGGCGAGCGCTTGGCTCGCGCGCGGCGACGTGCGCCCGATTCCCGCCGCGATCCTGCGCGCGCACGCCGATCTCCACGTGGGGCTCTCGCCGCTCGAGCCCGCGGTCGCGGCGCCCTACTTCGCGTTCGCGCTCTTGGTGCTGCTCCTCGCCGCGGGCGGCGCGGGCGTGACGTTGCGACGCGTGCTCGTGCCTTGGCTCGGCGAATCCGCGGCGCGCGCGGCCGGATGGGCTTGCGCTGGGCTCGTTGTCGCGCATCCCGCGTCCGTCGCGGCGGTCGCGCGGCCCATCGCGCTGGGGGACCTGCTCGCGCTCGCGGCGGGCACGTGGTGCACGGCGTTCTTTTTGCGCGGAAGGCAGCAACGGCGCGATCGGTTCCTCGTCATCTCCGCGCTGCTGGCGATCGCGGCGGGCTTCGCGTCGAGCGCGGCGTGGATGCTGCCGTTCGCATGCGCAGCGCTCGAGTTCACGTCGGCGCACCGGCCGCGCGCGTTCGCGCGCCGGTTCGCGGCCGCGCTGACGGTCGCGCTCGCCGCTTCGCTCGCGGTCGCGATCGAAGCGGGCCTCGCGTGGCCGCGCGAGTTCGGGTTCCGCGCGGGCACGCCGGTCGCCGCTCTCTTCCAGACCGACTCGCCTGGGCCGCTGTTCGACTTCGTCGCGGCCTTGAACGCGCTCGGCGCGCTCTTCGTGCCCGTACCTTCGCCCGGATCGGCGCTGGCGTACCTCGGTTGCGGCGCGGTGCTCCTGCTCGGCGCCGAACCGCTGTTGCGCGCCGTGCGTGCCGCGCCGCGACTGTGGGGCTGGCTCGTCCTGGGTTGGATGGCGGCTCTCGCCGTGGCGTTGTTCCTGGCGCGCGATCTCGAGCTCCCGCCCGGGCGCGTCGAACTCGCCAGCGCGTTGCTCCCCTCGACGATCCTCGTCTGCGCGGCGATCGCGACCGCGGCGACGGCGCTGGGCGGATCGCGGCGAACGGTGATCCCGCTCGCGATCGCGGCGGTCTTCTGCATCCTGAGCGATCGCACCGCGCGGATCTGGCCGGAGAGCTCGCGCGATCTGCTCGCGCTCGGCGGCGATCTCGATCGCGGGCTCGCGACCGCGGGGACGGGCGGCGTCGTCTACGTCGTCGGCGCGCCGGTCGATCTCGACGTTGCGCGTCCGGCTCCGGAACCCGGCCGCGGTGGATTCGGCGCCCCGCACGAACTCGATCTCGTGGCCGGCTCGTGGCCGCCGACCTCGATGCGGCCGGGACGTCTGCGCCGCGTCCGCGCGGAGGACGTGTCCTACCTGGTCCGCATCCCCTCGGGCGTCGAGCTGCGGCGGCGCGGGCTCTCGATCCTCCTGCTCGATCGCGAGGAACGGCCTGTATTTCCCGTCCCGCCCGCGAAAGAGGATCCGAAGCCGTTCACGTGGCGCGACGAGTGGTTCGGCAAGTCTCAGGAAGGCGTCGAGTTCGACCCGCTCGCGCTCACGATGGTCCGCGTGACCCCGCGCGCCGGCATCTCGACCGCGGAGCCGCCGCGCGTGCGCTGGCGTGCGAAGAACGCGCTGTTCGAGAGCGGCACGATCGAAGGCGCGTGGATCGCGACCGCGGACGGGCCGCAAGCGGTCTTCGATCTCGCCCGCTCGAACGAGTGGCTGCTCGGCGGCGGGATCCGACGCATCACGTTCGAGGGCGCGCTCGTGCCGTTCGTGACCGCGGAAGTGCTGCCGCGCATCCCGCTCGCGGGCTTGGCTGTCGCGGAGCACCGCTACCGGTTCGAGCTGGAGGAATCCGCGCGTCCGCGCGCGTGGAGCGGCGAGCTCGAGTGGATCTCGCTCCTGCTCCACGGCGACGCGGACTTCGTGGACCGGCACGAGGGCGCGGCGCTCTCCGATGGATCGATCCAGCTGCGTTTCGACGGCCGGATCTGCACTGGCGATGCTCCCTGGCGCATGGTCGAGTGCCGCGTCGGCGGCGTCACCGTCGCGCGCACGCAACCGGTCGGCGGGCCGAAGCGCTAGTGGGGTGAGCCGGAAGTACGCAGCCCAAGTCGGGCCGCCCAGGCCTCCGGGCGTCGTTGCGCCTCCTCCCTGGGGATGCAGCGAACCCGCGCCGTCAGCGCGCCTAGCCACGAAGTCGCAGTCAGCCCGACTTTGGCTGCGTACTTCAGGTTCACCCCACTACTCTGTGCTCTTCAAGCCATGACGACGATCTCCACGAAGACCCTCGAGTGGTTCCCGAGCCCGCGCCCCGGCCGCGATTTCGAGATCCGTTTCGAGTGCCCCGAGTTCACGTGCCTGTGCCCGAAGACGGGGCAGCCCGACTTCGCCACGATCCGCATCCGCTACACGCCGAACGAGCGCTGCGTCGAGCTGAAGAGCCTCAAGCTCTACCTGTGGTCGTACCGCGACCAGGGCGCCTTCCACGAAGCGGTCACGAACCAGATCCTCGACGACCTCGTCGCGATCACCGCGCCCAAGCGCATGGTCGTCGAAGGCGATTTTCTCGTCCGCGGCGGCATCCACACGGTCGTCGAGGCGCACTACCCGTGAGCGTCGCGACGCGCGGCGTCTTTCGGCGGTCCTGAGGCGCGCGTGACGGCCACGGCGGAAAGCTCACGATTCGCGCGGATCCCGTGGGGGAAGCTCGCGCTGCTGCTCTTCGCGTGCGCGATCCTCCGCGGCTACCTCGTCCTCGCGCCGCCCGACGACTTCTTCGAGCGCGGCGCCGTTCCGCACGAGGAACTGCTGCGCGGCACCGCGGCGCAAGACCTGCTCGACGGTCCGCTCGCGCCGATCCAGCGCTATCAGGTCAACAACTTCTGGGGCGGGTCGCTCGCCGTCTCGATCCTCGCGATGGCGCCCTACGCGGTATTCGGCGCGAAGCTCGTCGCGTTGCGCGCGGTCGCCGTCCTGATCGGAGTGCTGGGCGTCGCGCTGCTCTTCGTGCTGCTCCACCGACACGCGAGCTCGCGCGCGGCGTGGATCGGCGCGGGGCTCCTCGCGTTCGCGCCGCCGGGCTACGCGATGAGCTCGTGTACTCTGTACGGCACGCACCTCGAGGCCAACGTGGTGGCGCTGCTCGTCGCGTGGCTCGTGTTGGAGGATCAGCGCGCGCGCGCGAGTCCGCGCTGGCTCACGTTCGCGCTGGGCGCGTCGGCCGGTTTCGCGCTGTGGTTCGGCTTCAGCCTGTTGCCCGTGCTCGGCGTGTGGCTCGTGCACGAGTTCGCGCGCGACCGGCTGTTCTTCCTGCGCTCGCGCGCGGTCGTGCTCGCACTGGGTTTCCTGGCCGGATTCTGGCCTTGGATCCGCTACCAGCTCGTGCACGGATACAGCGGGCTCGAGATCTACGACCGCGGCCTCGGGCATCACCTCGCGAACGGCATCCTGCGCGGACAGGTGGCCGAGAAGCTCCTCAGCGCGTTCAGCACCGCCGGGCCGATGTCGTTCTGCTTCCGCGACACGCTGCCGGTCTCCGGCCTATGGATCGGACGCGTGCTGATGTGCCTCGCGCTCGCGACCGTCGTGCGCTGCGTGTGGATCGCGCGCCCGGACCTCGTGGCGATCTTCCGCGGAACGGTGCGCGGAGCGATCGGCGCGCGCGCGACGCCGGCCACGTTCACGCTGCTCTTCCTAGCGCTCTTCACCATCATGTACGGCGCGAGCACGTTCGACATCGACGTGCGCGACTGGATCTTCGACCTGCGCTACCTCATGCCGCCGGTGCCGTTCGTGTGCCTCGCGGCCGGAGTCGTGGGGGCCGAGGTCGCGACGCGCGGCGCGACCTGGCGTCGCGCGACCACCTCCATCGCGGTCGCCATCGCTGTCGTGTGCGCGGTCTCGACGATCCGCCAGGCGCGACCGGAGCGCTACGAGCAGAACCTGGCCGAGCCGGGTGCGTCGCAAGGCCAGTTGCTGCGCTTCCTCACGCGCACGCTCGGGCCCGAACCGGAGGAGTCGGTCCTCGTGGCCCGGCGCATCCTCGAGCGCCGCGAGCCGCCGCTCCGCGATCAACTGCTGGCTGGGTTCGGCCAGGGCCTGCGCGCGCTGGCGGCGATCCCGGGCGCCACTCCGGACGACGAGCGCCGGCGCGCGGGTTGCGCACGCGCCGTGGAGCTCGTGCCCCTGCACTTGCCGCCGGAAGCAGCGCGGATCTTCGCCGGGAAGTGAGGCGGGCCGCGTGGCGGCTCCGCGGCGGGGCTGATACCTTGAACTCGAGTTTCGCTCGCCCGGCCCCCGTGATCCCACCATGAAGTTGCTCACCGCCGTGCTGGCGACGGCCGTCGGCCTCTGCGCCGTCGGCGCTTCGGCCGATGCTCGGTTCACGCAAGCCGTTCCGCGTGACGACCAGAAGTCGCGCTACGTGAACTTCGAGGTCGGGCCAGTGCGCTCGGTGCTGCTCGACGCCGCGCGCAACCGTCTCCTCGTCTTGAATCAGCCTGGCAATCGGCTGGCCATCTTCGATCCGCTGACCCTCGTGCGCCGCGCCGAGATCCCGATCGGGCTCGGTGGCGCGTCGATGGCCTTGCGCCCGCAGTCGAACCAGGTGTGGATCGTCGACCGCGTCTCCAGCTCCGTGCAGGTCGTCGACCTCGACCGGCGCGCGCTCGTGCGTTCGATCCGCGTGGACGCGGAGCCGCACGGCATCGCCTTCTCGCCCGACGGTCAGCGCGCGTGGGTCACGTGCACCGGCGCGGACACCGTCGTCGCGCTCGATGTCGGCACGTACTCGGTCGCGCAGTCGCTCGCCATCCCAGCCGACGCGCCGCGCGGGCTGGCGTTCCACCGCGGGCGCGTGTGGGTCGCATCGTTCTTTTCCGGCAACGGCACCGCCGCGCGTGGGACGGCGTCGAACCCGATCCAGGCGATCGACATCGCGCGGACGGATGCGCGTGGGCTCTCAGCCCTGCCCGACCTCGACCTCTTCCCGATCCGCGTCGGTCCGCAAGTCGGCGCCGACCAAGTCGATCTGGCCGGAGCGCGCTCGGGGGCGGGCACGATCCTGTTCGACGTCGTCGCGCGACCGGGCACCGCCGAAGTGTGGATCCCGGGCACCGAGGCGTTGAACGGCGAGAACCGCGGAGAAGCGAGCTTCGTCGGCGGACAAGTGGTCTCGAACCGCATCGCGATCTTCGACGTCGAGTCGAACGCGCCGCCGCGCATCGTCGACCTCGACGCGCTCGCTCCGCCTGGTCAGGGCTGCGCGCAGCCGACGAGCCTGGCCTTCGATCCCGTGCGTCCGCGCGCGTACGTGTGCGCCTACGGCAGCGACGTCGTCGCCGTGCTCGACCTCGCGCCGGGCGGCGGCGTGACGTGGGCCGGCCACATCGCCATCCCGGCGAAACAGGTCTATCCGCGCGGCAGCGGTCCGCGGTCGTGCGCCGTCGATCCGACCGGCGCGAACCTGTACGTTTTCAGCCGCAACGACCACTCCATCGTGCGCATCGCGCTCGCCGCGCTGCCCGCGACGCCGGCGTTCGCCGTCACGGCGCCGACACCCGTCGCGATCGGATTCGACGCGCAGTCGGACGAGATCGCGCTCGGCCGCCACCTGTTCACCGACGCGCGCAACTCGGGCTCGAAGACGTCCTCGTGCGCGTCGTGTCATGTGGACGGGCACACGGACGGGATGGTCTGGGACCTGTCGCGCTACCTCGAGCCCGAGGGCACTCCGTTGGTCGAGACGGTGTTCGGCCTCGACGCCAAAGGGCCGCTCTTCACGCAGGGCACGCGGCGCCAGGAGGAGTCCGGGCCGTACCACTGGCGCGGTGAGAAGGGTTCGCTCAACGACTTCAACGATTCGTTCGCGACGCTGCTCGACCTGCGTGACTCGAACGGCAACTCGGAGAACCTGGGCGGTGATTTTCAATATCTGCGGCACTACGTGAACCGCATCGCGATCCCCGCGAACCCGCTGCAAGCGCGCGATCGCACGCTGCGTCCGGACGAAGCCGCGGGTCTCGAGCTGTTCCAGAATCGCCCGGTGCTCGGCGACCTCACGTGCGCTTCGTGCCACGCGCTCCCGCTCGGTTCGAACGGCGAAGTCGCGGCCAACGGTGTCGTGGGCGTGCCCAGCTCGTTCGACGTGCCCGGGCTGAGGCGCGTCGCGGATCGCGAACAGCCGGCGCACCAAGTCGGCGGCGCGTTCGGAGTACGTCCGCGCTCGGGCGCCGGACTCTCGCACGCGGGTGTCTTCGCGCGCCTGCAGGACGTGTACGCGCGCACGCCGACCGGTCCGGGCGACACGCACGCCTTCGCGCTCTCGCCCACCGAGGCCGATCAGATCGCGGCGTTCCTGCGCGCGTTCGACACGGGCCTCGCGCCGGCGACCGCCTGGCAGGTCACGGCGCACGTGGCGAACTGGACGACCGCGCGCGACGGCGACGTGGCCTTCCTTCTGGATCAAGCGCGGCGCGGGAACTGCGACCTCGTGGCCTTTCGCTCGCCGCCGGCCGACACGCACTCGTCCGGGTTCGTCCGCACCGCGGCCTACGACGTCGCGCGCGACCTGTTCCTACTCGCGGGCGGCCCGAGCCGCGAGATCTCGACGCGCGCGCTGCTCGCCGAGGCCGCGAACGATCGTCCCGTCACGTTCCTGGGCGTGCCGCTCGGCATGGGGCTCACGGCCGGCATGGATCGCGATGCGGACGGATTGTTGGACGCCGACGAGCTCGCGCTCGGGACGGATCCCGACGACGACGACACCGACGGCGATCGCTACCCGGACGGGTACGAGGTGCGGTACGGGAACGATCCGTTGGTCTGGAACACGACGATCGCGGACTCGACGCAGCCCGCGCTGGTCGGCCCGGTGCGGGTCGTCTACGCGACGAGCAACACGATCAAGGTCGAGTTCGACACGGACGAGTCCTGTCGCGTCCACGTCGCGCTCGACGGCGGGCCGGCGTTGCAGCGTCTCCCGATGGGGCACAAGGGCGACGTGCGCCACTTCGCGATTCTGAGCGGGCTCGAGCCGGGGACGGAGTACGTGCTCGACCTCCAGTTGCGCGACTCGGGTTGGAACGTGCGCACGGATTCGACGACGCGCATACGCACAGCTCCGCGAGCGTTGTGGAAGCCGGCGTACGTGAAGGACTTGCGCCTGTCGATCGCTTGGACCGGGCCGACGCTCCTGGCGGATGTGGATGTCGAGAGCGGCGGCGTTCCGGTGCCGGCGGGGTACGTCGTGCACGGAGCGGTTTACCGCACAGCGCTGGGCTCGCCGACCCCGGTCCTGGTGTCGGACTCGGCGCAGGCTTCGACGGGTGCCGCGGGGACGGCGCGGTTGCGCGTGCCGCTGGGCGGATTGCAGGGGATGCCCGGGGCGCTGTTCTTCGTGGTGAAGGATGTCGTCGCGCCGCCGGGCGGGACGGCGTACGTGAGAGCCTTCAGCAGCGTGGTCTTCGACTCGGTGCCGTACTAGGAATCTGCGCCACAGATCGAAGCTCGAGGGCCTGCAACGCCCTGGTTGCGCTTTCGGACGCGCGCGGGAATCACCCGCGCCGGCGTGGCGAGCGATCGTGCTCCGGACGTCGCGCGAGCCGCCGAGGGCCGTCGGGCAGCCCACGGTCGCGCATCACGCGGGCGTGACGCGCTGCCCGCGCAACGCCGCGAACCCCGGCTTGATCTTCTCGAAGATCACGCGCAGCCGCTCGTCGTGGTGCGCGAACGCGCTCTTCATGCCGTTGATCGAGAGCTTCTCGAGCTGGTCGAGCGTGCAGCCGAAGTGCTCGACGGCCAGCATGTATTCGCCGGTCATGCTCGTGCGGCTCATCAGCCGGTTGTCGGTGTTCAGCGTGACGCGGAAGCCCTTCTCGAGATAGCGCGGAAACGGATGCTCGGCGAGCGAGCGGGCCGCGCCCGTGTGCACGTTCGACGAGAGGCAGATCTCGATCGGGATGCGGTGGTCGAGCACGTACTGCGCGAGGCCGCCCATCGAGACGACCTTGCCCTCGTACACGGTCATGTCCTCGATCAGGCGCGTCCCGTGCCCGATGCGGTGCGCGCCACAGTGCTGCAGCGCCTGCCAGATGCTCTCCGGACCGAAGCTCTCGCCGGCGTGGATCGTGATCGAGAAATTCATGCGCTTCACGAGCTGGAACGCCTCGATGTGGTGCTTCGCTGGATGCCCGGCCTCCTCGCCCGCGAGGTCGAAGCCCACGCAGCCGCGCGTGCGGTGCGCGACGGCGAGCTCGGCCATCTGGAACGACAGCATCGGCGACAAGTTGCGCATTCCGCACACGATCAAGCCGACGTCGACGCCGAAGTCGGACTTGCCGCGCTCGAGCCCGCGCAGCACGGCCGACATGACTCCGTCGAGCCCCAGTCCGCCGGCGGTGTGGAAGTGCGGCGCGAAGCGCACTTCGGCGTAGACCACGTTGTCGCGCGCCATGTCCTCGACGAACTCGTGGGCGACGCGTTCGAGCGCGCTGGCCGTCTGCATCAGCGCGATCGTGTGGCGGAAGCCCTCCAGGTAGAGCGGCAGGCTGCCGCGCGCCGCGCCGGCCGCGAACCAGTCGGCGAGCTTCGACGGCTCGCGCTCGGGCAGCTCGCGATAGTCCGCGAGCTGAGCCAGCTCGAGGATCGTGCGGGCGCGCAAGCCGCCGTCGAGGTGCTCGTGCAAGAGGACCTTGGGCGCGCGCCGCACCAGTTCGAGGTCGGGGCGAGCGGAGGCCTTCGCGGTCGTCGGTTGCGCCATGGGGCGAATCTAGCCGGTCGTTCCAGCGCTTCGCCAGCGCTGCGGCGCTATCCTCCGCGTTCGCTCCGAACCCTGTGACCAAAGAAGTAGTTCCCTTGAGCCGTCCCCTGCGCGTCCGATTCGCCCCGAGTCCTACCGGCCGGCTGCACATCGGCGGCGCCCGCACGGCGCTCTTCAACTGGGCCTACGCGCGCCGTTTCGGCGGCCAGTTCCTGCTGCGCATAGAGGACACGGATCCCGAGCGATCCACGCAGGAGCACGAACGCGCGATCCTCGACGGGTTGCGCTGGCTCGGCCTCGAGTGGGACGAGGGCCCGGACATCGGCGGTCCGCACGCGCCCTACCACCAGATGCAGCGTCTGTCGCTGCACAAGAAGTACGCGGCCGACCTGCTCGCGCGCGGCCTGGCCTACCGCTGTTTCTGCTCGCGCGAGCGCCTCGAGGAGATGACGAAGGCGCAGGACGCGAAGAAGGAAAAGAACGCTTACGACGGTCGCTGCCGCGAGCTGCCGGCGGCCGAAGTCGAGCGCCGTGCTGCGGCGGGGGAGCCGTACGTGCTGCGCTTCCGCGTCCCGCCCGGCGAGACGCGCTTCAAAGACCACGTGCGCGGCGAGGTCGTCTTCGACAACAAGGAGGTCGAGGACTGGGTCATGGTCCGCAGCGACGGGAACCCGACCTACAACTTCGTCGTCGTGTGCGACGACATCGACATGGAGATCAGCCACGTGTTCCGCGGCGAGGAACACCTGGTCAACACACCCAAGCAGGTGTTGCTCTACCAAGCGTTCGGCAAGGCGATCCCCGAGTTCGGTCACTTGCCGCTGATGCTCGGCACCGACAAGAAGAAGCTCAGCAAGCGCACGGGTGACACGGCGCTCCAGGACTACGCCGACCGCGGTTTCCCGCGGGCCGCGATCATCAACTTCCTGTGCCTGCAGGGTTGGGCGCTCGACGGCACGACCGAGGTCTTCGGCATCGACGAGCTCGTCGCGCACTTCGACATCAAGGACGTCGGCAAGGGCGGTTCGATCTTCGACATCGAGAAGTTCCTGTGGCTCGGCGGCGAGTACATCCGCCGCGAATCGATCGACGAGCTCGCCGCGCACTGCCTGCCGCACGTCGTTGCAGCCGGCGCGGTGACCGAAGCGGACCTGCGCGCGCGCTGGCCGTGGTTCCTCGGGCTCGTGGTCGCCGAGCGCGAACGCATCCGCACGTACGGCGAGTTCGCCGAACGCACCGCGTACCTGTTCGCGCCGGACGAATCGGTCGCGTACGCCGACGACGCGCTGGCCGGAGCGAAGAAGCAAGTCGCGCGCATCGAGACGCTCCGCGCGTACCTCGGCTGGTTGCGCCCACAGGTCGCGAACGGCATCGACACGGCCGCTCTGCGCGACGCGACGAAGGGCTGGGTCGGCGAGAAGGGCCTCAAGATGCCGGCGCTCTTCCAGCCGCTGCGCGTCGCGCTGACCGGGCTCGCTGGAGGTCCGGATCTCTTCGACGCGATGAGCTGGATCGGGGCGGAATCGACGCTGCGCCGCATCGAGATCGGCCTCGAGCGATTGGCCTAGCGCGCAGGGCGCGCGCGGACCGGCGATGAAGAGCGTCCGTCAGACCCCGCGCCGTCACAGTCGTTTCCGGCTCGGGGTGGCGCGATTCGCCGAGCGCGCCTGCGCAGCGATCGGCGGGCGTGTCTTCTATCGGCTGCGTCATCTCGCGCGCGGACGTTTCGTGGTCCGCTCGGAGACCGCGTTCGTGCCGGATCTGCCTGCGGAACTCGAGGGTTTCTCGATCGTCCAGATCAGCGACGTCCACGGCGGTTCGTTCGTCGGTCCGGGCGACCTGGCCGACGTCGTGGAGGCCGCGAACGCTCTCGCGCCCGACGTGATCGCGCTCACCGGGGACTTCGTCACGCACCATGCGCGCGAGGTCGAGCGCGTCGCGGCGGATCTCGCGCGGCTGTCGGCGCGCCGCGGCGTGTACGCCGTTTTCGGCAATCACGACTACCGCGGACGTGCGGAGGCTTCGATCGAAGCCGCGCTCTCCGGCGCGCGTTTCCTGCGCAACGACTGCGCGCGGATCGCGTGCGGAGCCGCGCATGTCGCGATCGTCGGTATCGAAGACCTCGAGGAAGGCCGGATCGTCGACCTCGAGCTCGCGCGCTCGGGTGTGGAGCCGGGCGATGTCGAGATCGTCCTGTGCCACAACCCGCTCGGGGCCCGCGCGATCGCGCGCGCCGGTTGCGCGGCGATCCTCTCCGGCCACACGCACGCCGGTCAGATCGACCTGCCCTTCCTACGCCGGCTCGGACCCGTGCATCCGGGTTTGCGCGTCGTCCTCGGCGAGACGCTGCTCGTCACGAGCCGCGGGGTCGGCGCCGTCGGGGTTCCGCTGCGGATCGGCGCGCCATCCGAGATCGTGCACCTGCGAATCCTTCGCGCTCTCGACTAGTGAGGTGAGCCGGAAGTACGCAGCCGGGTCGCCCGCGCCTCCCTGGCGCCGTTGCGCCTCCTCCTAGGGGTGCAGCGATCCCGCGTCGTCCGCGCGCCTGGCCACGAAGTCGCAGTCAGCCCGACTTTGGCTGCGTACTTCCCGCTCACCCCACTACGATCCGCGCCTTGTTCCGCTACGCCACCTCTCTCGCCGCTCGGCACGGGGTCCTGTGGGTCGCCCGCTGGAATCGGAGCTTCCGCGTCGTGCCGCACGATTTCGACGGCCGCGAGCTGGCTCCCGGGTTCGCGCTGCCGCCGGAGGATTCTCGGTCGACCGCGGTCGCATCGATCGCGGTCGACGAGGACCGGCGCGTGTGGATCGTCGACACGGCGGCTCGGCGCGTGCGCGCGTTCACCGCCTTCGGGCGCGAGCTCGACGGTTTGCCGCGCGGCGTCGGCGATCGCGTGGGTTCGTTCGAAGACGTGATCGCCGTCGATGCGACCGGTGTGGAGGAGACCGCGCAGCTCGCGATCGCGTCGTCCGGACCGCGCCGTCATGCGCTGCACGTCGCACGCGCCGACGCGCGCGCGGCCGTGTCGTTGCGAGCGCGCGACACGGCCCTGGGCTTCGCCGGCCTGGGCCGCGTCGCGTTCGGTCCGCGCGGACTCGTGCTCGCCTGCGAGCCGAAGTCGCGGCTCGTGCTCGCCTGGCGCGAGGGTCAGTTCCACTTCGCATTCCGCGTGCCGGGCGAGGGCGAGCCCGTCGCGGCGCGCGCCCTGCGCGACGGCCGCCTCGTGGTGGCCGCCGCGGGCCTGGATGGTGGCGCCGTCCATCTCTTCGACGGCGCCGGACGCCTCGTGCGCACGCTCGTGCACGCCGGTGTGGACGAGGGTTTCGTGAGCGATCCCGAGGATCTCGCGCTCGACGAAGCGGCTGGATCGGATCGACGCACGCGCCTCGTCGTCGCCGATTCGTCGGGCGCGCGGCTCCAGGTGTTCAACCTCGAGGGCGAGTGCTACGGCGTTTTCGGCACCGAACGCGGCCCGGACCTCGAGACGGACGAGCGCTCGGCGGAATCCTCGTGAGCCCGCCGGTCGATCCGGCGCACGATCGCGAGCCCGTCGCCGCGATCGACATCGGCACCAACACGGCGTTGCTCCTGATCGCGCGAGCGCGCGCCGACGGCGGCCTGGAGACCCTGGCGGAGACGTGTCTCACGCCGCGGCTCGGCGCCGGCCTGGCCGCGACGGGCCACCTCGACGAAGCGGCGTGTAAGCGCGCGTTGAACGCGCTGCGAGCGTTCGCGGCCGAGATCGCTGCGCACGGCGTGCCGCGGTCGCGCGTCCGCGCCGTGGGCACGGCCTGCCTCCGCCGGGCGCGCGACGGACGCGCGTTCGCCGAGCGAGCGCTGCGCGAGACCGGGATCGAAGTCGAGATCCTGTCCGAGGACGACGAAGCGCGGCTGGGCGAGATCGCCGCCGGTTGCGCCGGAGCGGGTGCCGAGGCGTTGGTCGTAGACGTCGGCGGAGGAAGCACCGAAATCGCTTGCCGCGCGCTCGCGCTGCGCCGCTCGATTCCGATCGGTGCAGTCGTCTTGACCGAGGCCTGGCTCGATCCACTGGGGCCCGACGCGCGGCGCTGGTCGGGGCTCCGCGCGGCGGCGACCGCGGTCGCGCGCGATCTCCCGCCCGGCGTCGCGGCGGGGCGGGCGGTCTGGGCGATCGGCGGCACCGCGGTCCACCTGGGCGCCTGCGTCGCGGGCCTCTTGTGCTTCGACGCGCGCGCGGTCGAGGGCGTGCGCGTCCCGGTGGAGCGCGCGGGGGAGTTGGCCGACACGTTGGCCGCGCTCACGCGCGCCGAGCGCCTCGCGTTCCCGATCGAGGTCGAGCGCGCCGACATCCTGCCCGCGGGGCTGGCCGCGCTCGCCGCGGTCCTCGAACGGATCGGCGCGGCCGAAGTGCGCGTGAGCGGATTCGGGCTGCGGCACGGGATCGCGCGGGAACGGCTCGATACCCGCGCCTGAAGCAGTCGGAGCGCGCGCGCCTCGCTCTCGTGGCGCGCCGACCGTGAGTTCTTGAAGCGCTCGCGGCCGCCGCGGACTGAGCGAGTGGGCGACCGCCTCGATCCCCAAGGAGGGGCTCCGCGCGCGACCCCGCGGCCGCTCCGTCCGGAAAGTCGTTCCCGGCGCGAAGAGTCGCGCTCCGGCGGGTCCCCGTCCGGGGGCCGTCGGGCTAGAGTGAGAATCCAGCGACAGGCCGCGGACCGACCTGGACCTTTCGGTTCGTCCTCAAAGTCGGACCTCGCGGCAGTCGAAACGCTCTACGGATGCGACCCTTGCGAACCCAACTTCTCCTCGCTGCCTCGTTGTTCCTCGCGGCCACCTCTTGCGGGGGTGAGGGATCGATCACGCCCGCGGCCGAGCTGCCGTCGGCGGCTCCGATCAATCCCGGGTCGCCGCCCGTGGACGACGGGGAGGAGGGCGACGGCGGCGAAACGACCGGCGACGGCGACGCTGCGTGGACCGATGTGCGCTCGCTGTCGGACGCGCTGACCCTCGGTGAACGCGGCGCGCGCGAGGCGGACGAACTCGACGACGCGAGCTTGATGGCCTCGGCGGTCGCGATCCGCTATCGCGCCTACTTCGTCCCGGGCTACACGGGGCTGCTCGAGTTCACCATCCGCAATACCGGCTCGGGTTGGCAGGAGAAGTTCCTGCTCCAGTTGCCTTCCACTCCGCCGACGTCGCCCGTTCCGCTGCTCGTGGTCTTCCACAAGTACGGATCGAGCCATGGCGACCTGCTGAACACGTCCTTCCGGGCCGAGACGCAGGCGCGCGGCTGGTACTGCATGGCGCCGCTCGGCGCGCGCCAGAAGCACTTCGGCAACAGCGAGAGCCAGATCAACACGCGCGCGGCATTGGACCTCGTCGCGCACCTTTTCCCGGTGGACCGCGATCGCGTGTACGGCGCGGGGTTCTCGATGGGCGGCGGCGCGATGACGAACTATGCGGCGCGCCACCTGGATCCCTCGGGCGTGCGCTTCGCCGCGTTGGTAGACCACACCGGCGGCGTCAGCCTTTCGCACACTTGGTTCAACGAGCCCGACGACGCGGACTTGGACGACGACGTGCCGTTGCCCGGCCAGAACCTCGAGGTGCCCGACGTGCTCGAGGACCTCTTCGGCGGGACGCCCTCCACGGTGCCGTTCGAGTACCGGCGCAGCTCCACGATCGATCTGGATCCGATCACGGGCCAGATCGGCGTCGGCACGGATTTCGGCCGGAATCTGGCGCATATTCCGACGCTCGTGTGGGTCGCGAACAACGATCCGCTGGCCTACGTCGTGGCCCAGACGTACGCGCTCAACACGTACCTACAGGCGCAAAACGCCGGGCATCAGTTCACGCTGACGAACGGAAGCTCCCACTCGTGGTCCACGCTCGACGAGACCGCGGTGTGCGACTGGCTGCAGACGAAGACGCTGCAAACGCCGAGCTCGGGCCGCACGCTGGCCGACGAGGACGGCGTCTGGCACCACTTCACGATCGAGCAGAACACGCGCGGTGTCTTCACGCAGTTCACGTGGGACATCGACACGGCGACGCGCGTGGTGGAGTTCTCGGAGACGACGAACCTGAAGCGGGTGTCGATCGACGTGGTGGGTGCGGGCCTGAGCCTGTCGGGGCCCGTGACGCTGCGGCTCGCTTCGGCCGATGGCACAGGGGATCGCGTCAGGCTCGTGGGCGTGCAGGTGCCGCCGATCTCGGTGACGCGCGACGGCATAGCCACCGCGGGGATCTACGACTCGCTGTTGGACACGTACGAGATCGTGGAGACGAACAGCGCGCAGCACGAGTGGGTGCTCACGTTCCCGTGAAGTCGCGCCGCGAGCGCGATTTTGGCGGGTGGCGTTCGGCGGTACCTGTCGGCGGGTAGTCGACGGCCTGTAGCGCGGGTCGCGAGAACGTGTAGCGCGGGTCGCGAGGACGTGGAGCGCGGGTCGCGAGGACGTGGAGCGTCCTGGCGGCCCGTGCTTCATTCGCGACCTCCGCTCGCGAGCTCGTCCGCTCTCGCGAGCACGTGGCCGCAGGAGTTGAGCGGGCCGCCGGAGTCGCGCTTGGGATCCGCGCGAGACGCAGTCGCGCTGAAGAGTCGAGCGATCCGCGTCGAGCGATCGAG
>Ga0105044_10005058_pt1 | contig 18145 bp, 16 predicted proteins | sample MAT01_FD_78092 | JGI IMG/M metagenome (GOLD analysis project Ga0105044, IMG submission 78092) | Freshwater microbial communities from Lake Fryxell liftoff mats and glacier meltwater in Antarctica - MAT-01 | ecosystem: Environmental > Aquatic > Freshwater > Ice > Liftoff microbial mat | place...
ACAATCACAGGGTCATCCTGGTTGACGAACCCGAACGGCCGCGCCAACGTTGATTCCCGTTTTGCATCGCTGAGCGGCAGGCCAGAGTCAGCGCCCTGGCGGCCTATCGAGATGGGACGCAGGCCAACACCAACCGAGGGCTCCCGATTGCGTTTTTCCGACTTTTCCCTGCTTCCCGAATTGCTGCGTGCTGCCGCCGGCTCGGGTTATCTGAGCCCGACGCCGGTGCAGGAGCAGGTCATACCCGCGTTGTTGCGGGGAACCGATGTGCTGGCGTTGGCACAGACCGGCTCCGGCAAGACCGCAGCCTATGTGTTGCCGATGCTGCACCAGGTACAGGCGATTGCGCGCCGGTCGCCAAGGCCGGTCCATGCCTTGGTGCTGCTGCCCACGCGCGAACTGGCGATGCAGGTCGCCGCGGTGGTGCGCGATATGGCGCGTTTTCTGCCCGATCCGCCCAAAATCGCCGTGGTGTATGGCGGTGTGTCGGCCAATCCGCAGATGATGCGATTGCGTGGTGGCGCCGAGGTGCTGGTGGCCACGCCCGGCCGGCTGCTGGATCTGGTGGCGAGCAACGCCGTGTCCTTGTCGGCGGTTCGCCTGCTGGTGCTCGACGAGGCCGATCGCCTGCTCGACGCGGGCTTTGCCGAAGAACTCGAGCGCGTGCTCGCGCTGTTGCCCGCTACCCGCCAGGCGGCGCTGCTGTCGGCCACCATGCCGCCAGCCGTGCAGCATCTTGCCGAACGTTTGCTGCAGGCGCCGCTGCGGGTGCAGATAGCCGACGGCCCGAGCACCGTGCCGGACATCGTGCAGCGGGTTGTCCTGGTCGATCCACCGCGCCGCACAGCGCTGCTGCGCCAGTTGTTGCAGCAAGAGGGCTGGAAGCGGGTGTTGGTGTTTGTGGCCACCCAGCACGCAGCAGAGGCGGTTGCGGCCAAGCTGTACACGCAAGGCGTCTACGCAACGCCGTTTCATGGCGGCCTGAGCCAGGGTGCCCGGACCCAGGTCATCGACGAGTTGCGCAAGGGCCAGTGGGACGTGGTCGTAACGACCGACCTCGCCGCGCGCGGCGTGGACATCGCCCAGTTGCCGGTGGTCGTGAACTACGACCTGCCGCGCTCGGCGGTCGATTACGTGCACCGCATCGGGCGCACCGGCCGCGCCGGCGCCAGTGGCCTGGCCCTGAGTCTGGTCAGCGCCGGCACCGAGGCCCACATGCGGTTGATCGAAAAACGCCAGGGGCTGGTGCTGGAGCGGGAAATCGTTGCAGGGTTTGAGCCGACCGAAGCGGCTGCGGCGCCCGATCTGGCTACGGTGCCGGGCACCGGCGGCATCAAGGGCAAACGCCCGAGCAAGAAGGACAAGCTGCGCGCGTTGGCCGTGCAGGCGCACCGTCCGGATTCAGGCGAGAGCGGGCCGGCGGATTGAATGTTTCAGGTGGTCGTGGCCGGCGCGTCGCCGCCGGCCACGACCGACTGGTCGCCATCGGCAGCAGTCGCGTCTGGCGGGCGTTTGGTCCTGTGGCCGGGCTTGGCAAGGATCTCCACGTAGACACTCTTGGCGCCTTCGCGCGCGGCCACGTCGATCAGACCAGTCAGTGCCGACAGATGGACCGACGTGGCGCTGCCGGAATCCAGGCCGAAGCGGCAATCGAAGTCCAGGAAATCCACGCCTTCGGGCAGATCGCGCCGGCGTTCGCGGCGCAGATATTTGCGGATCTCGTGTTTGACGGCGTCCAGTACCCGGTCGGGGTTTTTGCCTTCAACGGCAAGAGGAAAAGTTTTCTTCATGTCCGATGGTAGCGCCCGCTACAGTGGGGACTCCAACTCAGCCTGCAAACGGCAGTTGACCGCTTGATTTGCGCTGGAAACACTGATGAACACTGACAATTTCGACCACGACGCCGTTTGTAGGCTCAGCCAGGATCAGGCCCATGGCGCGCAGCAGTAATCTCTGGTCGGACAAGGTGATCGGCCTCGTACGCGGCGGCAACCTGCCGGCTGCGATCGCACAGATCAAGGTGGCGCCGAGTCTGAAGGACCTCAAGGCGCTACAGGCGGCGCTGATCGTGCACCGCCTCGCCGGTCGTTGGCGCGATCTGGATATGGTCGTCGCGGACACGCTGGATCATCTGTCGGCGCCCCGGCTGCACCGCTCGCCTTGAGAGCGCCCCCAGCCCTGGCTTCGCCAGGCCCCCGGGGGTGCGGACGGGCGCGATGCGCTCTCAGCGGCGCAACACGCCGAAGTTCAGCAACCGGGTCGCGATCGCGGTCTCGCTCGGAAAACACGGCAGGGCGAGCAGGCCGTCGGTCAACGCGAAGCCGCCAGCAGGCGCCGTGCCAACAGCGCCACCAGGAGGGCGAGCACACAGCCACCGCCGGCCAGCATCCCGCTGGCAAGCGCCACCGCGTCCGCTTGCAAGGGCTGCTCCAGGCCCACCGCCTGCCCCACCAGGCCGGCGATGGCCGCGCCGACGGCACCTCCGAGCGCACCCAGTGTCGGGGCCGAGCCGGCCGTGGCGTCTTCCTGTCCCGGCTGCGCGGCCGCCATCACGCGCTGGTTCAGGAATGCATACGAGATGCCAAAGCCGCAGCCCACCAGCACCAGCGACACCACGACCCAGACCAGCGGCTGCGCCGGCAAGGCCCAGGCTAAGCCGGCCAGGCCCAGCGCCAGCAGCAGCGGGCCGGTCTGTATGCAGCGGTTCTGGCCGGCGCTGGAGAACTGCGCAACCAGCACCGCCGTGACCGACCAGGCCACGGCATGCACCGCGCCCAGGTAACCCGCCACCGTGGGGCTCAGTCCACGGTGGAACTGCAGCAAAAAGGGCGTGTAGACCGAAATGGCCATCTGCGATAGCGGCATCAGCAGCAATACCCACAAGCCCAGCGAGACCGGGTGGGTCAGGCCGGGAAACACGGTTGGGAAGATGTGCCGGCCGCTGGCGCGGTCCAGCCGCAACATCAGCGCGATCAGGCCGAAGCCCAGCAGCACCAGGCCGATGCCCCAGCCGATCGGCGTCAGCCGGTTGGCGACAGCGATCGCCATTACGCCGAGCACCAGCAACAACAGGCGCAGGCCCGGCACGACGGCCGTGCCATCGTATTTGCCAGGTGATTGGGGCAACACCCACCGGGCCAGCACCAGCATCGGAAGAGGCAACAGGGCGGTGCCGACGAAGGCGGCGCGCCAGGACCAGGTCTCGGTCAGCCAGCCGCCGGCCATGGGGCCCACAAAGATCGCCACGCCCCAGGTCACGGCCTGGATGCCGAACACGCGTGGCAGCAGTCGGATGTCGAACAACTCACGCACCAACGCGTAACTGAGCGCGACCAGCACGCCTTCGCCGACACCTTGCAGCACACGACCGACCAGCACCAACGCGATGCCTGGCGCCCCGGCCGCCAGCAGGCCGCCAGCCGTGACCACGACGCCGGCCAGCACCAGGGCGAGCCGGGGGCCTAGCCGCGCCTTGAGCAGGGCCATCATCGCGCCGCCCAGGATGGTCGAGACCAGATAGACGCTGGTGGCCCAGCTCAGGTAGGGCTCGGCGCGCAGGTCGTCGACGACGTTGGGCATCGCAGTAAGGACCATGAACCAGACGATGGCATGGGTGCCCACGCCCATGTTGACCAGCACCAGCGACGCCAGGTTGCCGCGTTGCAGCAGTGCCGGGGGAGCGTTCTGCATCGGCGCTTGCGGTCGTCCGTTCACAGCGTGGTATTGGTGCCGCGCGCCTGCGGAATCACGACGCCGGGATAGTTGAGCCAGACGTCGAACGGGATCTCGACGTCGGCCACGAAACGATCGCCGCGGTACCAGAACATGCCGGCCAAGGCCAGCCGATCGGCGCCGTCGAAAATGCGCCGTGCCAGCTGGGCCACCGGCGTGGAGAACGAACAGCCCAGTTGCCGCGCCAGGACCAGATCCGCCGGCGCGATGGTCATGGTCTGCTGGACCCGCTGCATGCGCTCGCGCGCGTAGGTTCCCAGCAACCACGCGATCTTGTGCTGCTGCGCGCTGCCGCGCGGAAAACGGGCATGAATCTCCGACGCCACGTGGATCTCGGCCAGGCAGAACGGCTCACCGTCGAGCACATGGACCTTGCGGATGAAGTGGTAGTGCGGGTAGGTGGCCGCGCCGCGCGCCAGGTTGTCGGGAAGCGCCACCCGGGCGCGCTGCTCCAGGATGTCGAAGCGCAGGTCCTGGGTACCGGGGTCGTTGATCGCGGTGCGCAGCCGGGCATCCGGTCCGCCCAGCGTGGGCGCGACGAAGGTTCCGCGTCCGCGCTGGCTGGTGATCAGGCCCTCGGCGATCAGCACCGCATAGGCCTGGCGTACGGTGATGCGTGCCAGCTGGTATTGCTGCGCCAGCTGTGCCACCGTGGGCAGCTGCGCTCCCGCCGGCAATGCGTCGCGCGCGATCTGGTGGCGCAATACGCTGGCCAGTTGCAGGTACTGCGTGACGCCGGAGCTCGGCTGGATCGGTGCGCTGGTTGGCGGCCGGGCCGCGGGCGCCAAATGCTGCCGGGGCGTGGGCAAACGCGGCGCGCGCGGCGGCATTGGCATCTCAGCTGACGTTGATCTGCAGCGCTCGGATGAACGGCACCCACTTCGCGCGTTGCGCCTGACCATAGGCCTCGGTCTGCTCGGGTGTCGATGGGCCGAGCGGCTGTGACGCGCCCTGCGCCAGCCTGTCTTTCACCGGCTGCAATGCCAGCGCCTTGTTCAGTGCGGCGTTGATCTTCTCGATCGCGTCGGGTGGTGTTCCCGCCGGCGCGAACAGGCAGTTCCAGGTCGATGCCTCGTAGTCCGGCAGTCCCTGCTCGGCGAAGGTCGCCACCTCGGGCGCGACCGGGCTGCGTTGCTTGCCCGACACCGCGAGCAACTGCGCGCGGCCTTGTTGCGCGATCGGGCGGGCCGAGATGAAGCCGTCGAATAACAGGTCGACGTGGCCACCCGACAGGTCGACCAGTGCCGGGCCATTGCCCTTGTACGGCACATGCAAGAGCGAAATGTCGGCCGCCTTGGCGAAGGCTTCGCCGACCACGTGGCTGATCGAGCCCGGGCCGCCCGAGCCATAGGTGACCTTGCCCGGATTGGCCTTGGCGTGGGCGATCAGTCCCTTCAGCGTTTTCGGCATCGCGCTGCTGGCAACCAGCACCAGTGGGGTGTGGGCGACCAGGCCGATAGCACGCAGGTCACGCTCGACGTCGAACGGCAGCGTCTTGTACAGGCCCACATTCATGACCAGTTGCGAGCTGGTGCCCAGGCCGATCGTGTAGCCATCGGGCGCGGCCTTGGCGACCACGTCGGTGCCGACCGAGCCACCACCACCGGCGCGGTTTTCGACCACAACACTCTGGCCCAGCAACTCGCTCATGTGGCGTGCCAATTCACGCGCGATCAGGTCGTTGCCGCTGCCGGTGCCGAAAGCGACCACCAGGCGGATCGGTTTGTGCGGGAAAGCCTGCGCGTGGGCGGTCAACGCGGCGGCGGGCCATAGCGCGGTTGCGGCCAAAGTGGCGAGCACGGTGCGACGGTGTGGGGTGGACAGTGGTTTCATCGGTAGTGTCTCCTGCAGTGGGGTTGGTCGGGACGATCAGAAAGGCAAACGTGTAAGTCAGCGGGCTGTGCCGGACAGCTGGCCAAGCAAGTCGGGCGGCACCTGTATCGGCATGGACAGCAGGATCTGCGCCATGCCCTTGCCCAGCGGGTCGTTGCGCATCGAGCTCATGCCGCCGCCGTCCAGCGCCTGGGTACAGACGAAGTTGAAGGCATCGATGCCGGGTACGTCGAAGCGCGTGACCGTGCCCTTGACCAGATGGGCCAGATAGGCGGCGACCGCGGTTTCGGTCAGTTGCGTACGCAGCAGCGCCAGCAGGGCCGGCGTGCGCGCGATGACGCCGATGTTGGAGATGTCGCCCTTGTCGCCACTGCGGGCCCAGGCCAGACGCACCAGCGGCACTGTGATGGTGTCCTGGCCCGCGTCCGGTGCCACGTCCATCACGGTGCCCGGCAACTCGCGCGCGGCGCTCGCCTGTCCGGGCGGCTGCGCGACATGCCGCGTCTGCCCGTCGATGTGGACCTGCGCCGAGACCATGGTCTTGGGCAGCAGGAACGCGTATTGCCGGATCGAAGGTGATGCCGACGCACGCCCGCCGCCGGCGCCGGTGGTTCCGGGCGACCAGGAGGTGCCGGCCGGCGCGACCTCGCGCGCGAGCAGGTCGAGTGCCTCTTTGCGCGTATGGGTTGCCGCCACGCGCAACACGACTTCGCGCGTGTCCTGCGCCCGCGCATGGGGCCCGTAACACGACTCGGCGCCGAGCACCTCGACACGGGTGGCGTCGTACGGCGCCAGGCCGGCCTCGGCGAGCATTCTTGAGGTGCGCAGCAAAATCGCCGCGCCGGTGCGCCGCGCCTTGGCCGGCGCGTCGATGCCGACGATGGTCAGCTGGGCGGCGATCTTGAAGCCGTCCATATAGGTCGCGCTGACCTTGTAGCTGTCGGTCGGCGCCAGGCCGCGCGCGCCGCGTACCTCGACCCTGTCCGGCGCCAGCTGGCGCATCGTGACGCCGGTGAAGTCGCACACCACGTCTGGCAAGATGTAACGCGCAGGGTCGCCAATCTCGTAGAGCATCTGCTCCGACACGACGGCCGGCGTCACCAGGCCGCCGGTGCCCTCGGGCTTGGTGACGACGAAGCTGCCGTCGGCGTGGCATTCGGCAATCGGGTAACCGATGTGCGGCCAATCGGGCACCATGTCCCAATCGGTGAACAGGCCGCCGGTGGCCTGGCAGCCGCATTCCAGAATATGCCCGGCCAGGCTGCCGGCCGCGAGCCGGTCGTGGTCGTCACCGGTCCAGCCGAAGGCATGCATCAACACGCCCAGCGTGACCGCCGAGTCGACGCAGCGCCCGGTGATGACGATCTGCGCGCCGTCGTCGAGCGCCGCCTTGATCGGCAAGGCGCCGAGGTAGGCATTGGCGGTCAGCAGCTGTTTCGGCAGCGGCGCGCCGCTTTGCAGTTCGCGGGTGGGCGCGGGCGCTTCGCGCAGCTGCGGCACCAGCGGCATCACGTCGTCGCCGCTGACCACCGCGATCTTCACAGTGACGCCTTGTTCCGCCGCCAGTGCGGCCAGCGCGGCCGCGCAGCCGTGCGGGTTCACGCCGCCAGCGTTGCTGACGACGCGGATGCCTTTGGTCACGATGTCTTTGAGTACCGCCTTCATGGCCACCGAGACGAAGTCGGTGGCGTAACCCAGCTCCGGCTTCTTGAGCCGCGCGCCGGCCAGGATCGACATCGTCAACTCGGCCAGGTAGTCGAACACCAGATAGTCGATCTGGCCGCTAGCCACCAGTTGCGGCGCGCCGACGCTGCTGTCGCCCCAGAAACCGGAGGCGCCGCCAATGCGGACGATTTTTTCGGACTGGCTCATTTGCCTGTCCAGGTGGGTTTGCGTTTTTCGCGGAACGCGAGCTGGCCTTCGGTCGCGTCCTCGGTCAGCGCGAACAGCGCGATCTGACTTTCTGTGAACGACATCGACTCTTCGAACGCCATCTTTTCGATCGCCGTCATCGTGTACAGGCCGCGCCGGATCGCCGACGGCGATTTGTCCAGGATGCGGCCGAGCAACCAGTCGACGCCGGCGTCCAGGTCTTCGCGCACGTGGTTCACGAGGCCGTATTCGAGCGCCTGCGTTGCGGTGATCGGTTCGCCGGTGATGCACATCTCGGACAGGATGCGGCGCGGCAGCAGTTTGTCGAGCACGCTGAGAACCTGGGCCGGGAACAGGCCGATCTTGACTTCCGGCAGGCCGAAGATCGCCTTGGGCGTGGCCACCGCCATGTGGCACATGCCCATCACGCCCATGCCGCCAGCCATGCAGGCGCCGTTGACCCGCGCGATCAGCGGCACCGCCGATTGGCGCGCTTGGCGGAACAGGTTGGCGAAACCGGCATGGGGTTCGGAATAGTCGAACTTGAACGAAGTGCCGCTCTGCAGGTCGGCACCGGCGCAGAAAGCGCGCTCACCGGCGCCGGTGATGACGATGGCGCGGATCGCGCGGTCCTGGTTGGCGCGCGTCATCGCAGCGCTCAGTCCGTGCAGCACGCCGGGGCTGATCGCGTTGCGGCGTTCCTCGCGGTTGATCGTCAGCCACAGGACCGGGCCGCGTTGTTCTTCGAGCAGTTCGGGCGGGGTGGTGGTGTTCATCGGTTCTCCTCGTCTGGTGGTCGGTTCAGTGTCATGGGGGTTGTCATGGGCAATGCTGCATCAGCCGGCATGGCATTCATTCGCGCACTGCGCCGCTGTCGATCAGCGTGTCGATGCGGGCGTCGTCGTAGCCAATCTCGCGCAACACCACGCGGCTGTGCTGGCCCAGGCGTGGCGCGGGCGTCGCGGCGCCCGGCGGTGTGCCGGACCATTCGCTGGGCACCGCCATCTGGCGGATGGTCCCGACGTCGGGGTGTTCCTGGGTGCTGAAGAAGCCGATGTCGTCCAGGTGCGCATCCTGCAGCAAGCTGTCGAAGGTGTGCATCGGAAACACCGGGATGTCGGTGCCGGCCAGCAGCGCCTGCAGCTCGGTGGTGCTACGCCGGCCGATCTGGTCCGACACCATGGCGTACAAGGCGTCGATGTGCTGGGTGCGCGCGCGGATGTCTCCAAAACGCGAATCGGTGTCGAACAGGGATGCCTGGCCGATGGCCTTCAGAAAAGCGCGCCACTGTACGTCGGTATAAATAAGGCAACACACATGGCCGTCGCGCGTCGCATAGGGTCGGCGCTGCGGCGACAACAGCCGCGGGTAGCCAAAATCGCCCTGCGCCGGCACAAAGGTCTGGCCGTACAGATGGTCGCCCAGCACCTGCGGCACCATGGTCTCGAACATCGGGATGTCCACGCGCTGGCCGCGGCCGCTGCGCTCGCGCCCGTACAGCGCGGCGGCGATGACGCCGAAGGCGTACAGACCGACCGAGCGGTCGGCGATCGTGATCGGCAGATAGCGCGGAATATCGCCGCTGGCCATCGCCATTGCCTGCGGCAGGGCGCAGGCGGCCTGGATCAGGTCGTCGAACGCTGCGCTGGCGGCGTAGCGGCCGCGTTGCGAAAAGCCGAACATGCCGGCATAGATCAGGCGCGGGTTCACGGCGGCCAGCGTGTCGTAGTCCAGCCCCAGCCGGGCCATGGCCTGTGGGCGCACGTTGTAGGTCAACACGTCGGCGCCGCGCACCAGGTCGATCAGCGCAGCCAGCCCGTCCGGCGTCTTGAGGTCGAGCACGATGCTGCGTTTGTTGCGGTTCATCGCCAGGAACAGGGGTCCCATCTTGCGCTGGCCTTGCGGGCCGATTGAGCGGATCACGTCGTCCTCGGGCGACTCGATCTTGATGACATCGGCGCCCAGGTCGCCCAGCATCTGAGTTGCCGACGGCCCCATGAAGATGGTCGTGATGTCAATCACGCGCACGCCGCTCAAAGGCCCACGTTCGCCGGCCGGGGGCGGGGAAGGAGGCAAAGTGTCAGCTACCATCGGGCGGTGATCTTAAAGCTCTATTTATAGATTCTATGACAGGGAAATTGCCGCCTGGCCGATACGTTCCGGTGTCCGCCTTCGCCGAAAGCCCGATGGATGCCATCGCGCACCATATTGCGCTGCACGCCACGACCGCGCCCGATCCGGCCCGGCTCAGGGTCGACCAAACAGACACTGATGGACGCGCGGGCGCGTTCGGCAGAACTCAATGACTCTTACCAGAAGCTGCTGAAGGACCATTCAAAGCTGACTGCCACCGATACGGCCAGGAAAGAAGAATTGACCCAGACCCGCGCTTCGTTCGAGGAAGCGCAGAAAGAAGTCGCGCGGCTGACCGGAGCCCGTGGCATCTACACGGTGCAGCCCGCCGACTCTTTGTCGTCGATTGCCGCGTACTTCTATCGCAATGGCAATCGCTGGACCGACATCCAGAATGAGAATGAGTTTCTGGCGGCGAATGCGGATCTGATTTACTCTGGTCAGGTGCTGATCATTCCCCAGTGACGCGCAGCGTCGCCGGCCTTGCGCGGGCCTTCACCGGGGCCGCTCGCTCTCGCGGCGACCCCGTGCTGCTGCTCCCGAAGCATGCTCATCCTGCCCGTCCCGCGGCAACCCTTGGCGTAATCGGTCGGGGATTCGGGCCGATGCGAGAATCGCCATCAGTTCATCTGCCAGCGGCGGGGTCGGGCCAGCGAGCAGGCTCGTGAGCCGGTCGGCAGCCGTCGCGTCGATCAGGGCATCAGTGCATGCGTGGAACTTGGCGGACATTTCCTGGTCGGTCATCGGCAGCAGCGGTCCCCCGCGGTAACGCAGATCGGCCTCGCGCTCCAGCACCCGGCCGTCGACCAGCGTGATCCGCACACGTGAGCGGATGAGATCGAAGCCCTGGGCGTTGATCTCCGCATCCCGGTGCACTCGGACCTTGCGTTGCATCTGCTGGAATGCATCGGTCTTCACCGACCCGTCTTCGAAGGCGCGAATCGGCGCGTCACGGAACAGCACCATCATGGTCAGCAGCGCTGGCATGCTGAACTTGGCCTGCAAGCCATTGGCCGCAATCGGATAACGAATCGGATTGATGATGTTGTCGCCGGCGAACAGGTCGACCTGCGCGACCTGTTCGGGCCGCACATCGTGGTCGATCACCAGTGCCCGCATGGCGTCCATCGTCTGGTGTGTCAGGATGCCGCTGGGGTAAGGCTTGATGCTCACGCCGGGATCAACGATGGTCCAGGTCGCGCCAAAACCCTGGTGCATCTTGGCGCTATCGAAGCCGCCCGCCAGCACCGCCGGAAACCCCCAGCGCCCATCGAGCGCATCCGGGTCGGCCGTAAACCCCTTTTGCGCCAGCTGCGCGGCGAGTACACCGTTCTCGCAGGCCCGCCCGACATGCAGCGGCTTGGTCATGGTGCCGAAGCTGCAGCGGATGCCGGCCGCAAAACTGGCGGCGATGCCGATCGCATTGCGCACCTGAGGCTCGTCGAGCTGCAGCAGGCAGGCCGCCGCCGCCGTGGCGCCGAAGGTGCCGACCGTGCCGGAGGAGTGGTGGCCGCGCAGGTAGTGGTCGGCCGGCATCCATTCCGAGATCTTGCATTCGACCTCGAAGCCGACCAGGAAGGCGCGCATTAATTCATTCCAGCCGACGGCAGCAGTGCCGCGTGCCTGCGCGGCGTCGGCCAGCACCAGCGCGGCGGTCAGTGGCGGCACAGACGGATGGGTCAGCAGGCCATAAACATGTTTCGGGTCGTGGCTGACCTGGGTGTCGTCGAAGTCGTGCGCATGGGCCGAGGCGCCGAGCACGCGGGCGGCAGTCGTGGCGGGCACCCGTTGTCCGCCGCCGCCCAGCAGGCGTGACTGCGGCGCGCCCCCTTGCTCGGTGGCGAATTCGGCCAGCACGCGGGTGGATTGTTCATGAAGGCCGGCGACATACAGGCCGCAGGTATCGAACATGCAGCGACGGGCGATGGCGAGTGCCGCCTCAGGCAGGTCCTCGTAGCGGGTGTCGACGATGAACCGGGCGCAGCCAGCGGTGATAGCGTCCGGAGGTGTCGCTTTTGCTCGGGTAGGGACGGTCGCGGCGGGCATGTTCTTTTGCATGAGGCTTCTCCAGAAGGCCGGCGTGGTCTCGCCTTTGCAGTGGCAACCCGGTCAATCGGGCCACCGCGTGAATCTGATCGCATGATACATAAAAATGTTGACAGTTGGCAGATGACAGCCTACAGTTCAACAAAAGAGAAACACGACATGGCAGCGCAAGACATCAATCCAATTCATCAGCATCTGGGCAGCACGCTGGCCAATCTAGTGGCCGACCGCCTGGAGGCAATGGTCGTCAACGGCGGCCTGGCCAGCGGCGAGCGGCTCAATGAAGTGGCGCTGGCAGCCGAACTCGGTGTCAGCCGCGGTCCGGTGCGGGAGTCGATCCGCATCCTGGAGCGCAAGGGCCTGGTCACCGTCGTGGCAAACCGTGGCGCCTTCGTGCGTAAGGTCGACCTGGAAGACATGGTCGACCTCTATCGCCTGCGGGCTGCGATCACCGGTCTGGCCTGCGAGATGGCGGCCGAGCGCGCCGAACCACCTACGCTGGAACGTTTGCGTGCGCTGGTGGCGTCCATGGCCCAGGCTGCGGAGCAGGACAAGCAACAGGACTATTACGACCTCAACCTGGCCTTTCACCAGGCGCTGGTGCTGTCGTCCGGCAGTGCGCGGCTTCAGTCCATCAACGAGCAACTGGTCACCCAGGCACACCTGTTCCGGCGCGGGTCGCTGACCCGTGTTACCGACATGAAACAGTCCAACGAGGAGCACATCCTCATCGTCGAGGCGATCGCAGCGGGAGATGGTTCTCGCGCCAATGCACTCGGGGGTCGGCATGTGGACGCCGGGCGCGAACGTTTCATGGAGGCGGCCCAACCGCCGACTAATCCGGCCTGACACTGAGACGAAGAAATTACCCCCGCGTGGCGCCAACCTGAGCGCCGGATGGAACATCACCGAAGGAGACCCACCATGAACCTGTTCAAGCAAATGCTAGGCGCAAGCGCCATCGTGCTGGCTGCCGGCTTGTCGCCGATGGCTGCAGCAGCCGACAAGGCGGTGATCGGTGTGCGCACCGAAACCCAGTCGATCGACCCGCATTTTTCCTATATTGGTCCGTCCAAAACTGCTGCGCACCACGTCTTTGACTCTTTGATCATGCGCGACGCCAATCTTCAATTGGCGCCGTCACTGGCCGTGAGCTGGACTCACAAGGGCGGCAAGCAATGGGAAGTCAAGCTGCGGCCGAACGTGTTGTGGCATGACGGCAAGCCGTTCACCGCGCAGGACGTGTTGTTCACGTTCGAGCGTGCCGGCAAGGTGCCGAACAGCCCGGCGCCGTTCGGCCAGTTTCTGTCGCAAATCGAGAAGGTGGTGGCCTCCGATGACCTGACGCTGCAGATCACGACGCGCAGCGAATCGCCACAACTGGTGTACGACTTGTCGGAGGTCCCAATCGTCTCCCGACATGCCGGTACCAATGCCAATTCCGATGACTACAACAGCGGCAAGGCGGCCATTGGCACCGGACCGTTCAAATTCGTGTCCTGGAAACCGGGTGGCACGCTGGAGCTCGAACGCAACGACAACTACTTTGGCACCAAGGCCGGCTTCAAGCATCTCAGTGTGGTGTCCATGCCCAACGACGCGTCTCGCATGGCTGCCTTGCTGGCCGGCAGTGTCGACCTGATCGACGCAGTGCCGCCGGACGCGATGCAAAAACTCAAGAGCGACCCGCGATATGCGTTGTGGCAAATCGAGGACGTCTACACCACCTATTTGCATATGGACACCAACCGCGAGAAGTCGCCGTTCATCCGTGCCAAGGACGGTAGCGAAATTCGCAATCCCTTGCTCAACCCGAAGGTGCGACAGGCGCTGTCGCTGGCGATCAACCGCGCAGCTATCATCGATCGGCTGCTCTATGGCATGGGCATTCCTGCCGGTCAGCTCGCCGCGCCACGCATGCACGGATTCAATCCCGCACTCAAGCCGGCGCCTTTTGATCCGAAACAGGCCAAGGCGCTGCTGGCCGAGGCAGGTTACCCGAACGGTTTCCAGATGACCATCCACGGCCCGAACAACCGCTATGTCGCGGATGCCGCGATCACCCAGGCGGTGGCGCAGATGTTCGAGCAAATCGGCATTTCGATGAAGGTCGAGACCATGCCGTCGAACGTGTTTTTCACACGCGGTTCGGCCCAGGAGTTCAGCATCTTCTTCATCGCCTGGGGCTCGGCGCAGGGTACGGCCTCGGTTGGACTGCGCGGCGTATTGATGACCTATGACAAGGTCAAGGGATATGGACCGTCCAACCGCGGCCGGTATTCGAACGCGAAGGTCGATGAGTTGTCGCTGGCCTCCATCAACACATTTGATCTGAAAGAAGGTTCGCGTTTGGCCCAGGAGGCCGCTGCCATCGCCTTTGGCGAGAACGCCATCATTCCGCTGCATTACCAGGTCAACGTCTGGGCTGGCAAGGCCGCCCTGGGATTCACGCCACGCAGCGACCAGATGACGCTCGGCCAAAGCCTGACCCCCAAGAACTGACCGCCCGGCCTTGCCTGATGCGTGTTCTTCCGGATGTACTCGCGCCCATGCGCGACGCCTGTCGCCTGGGTGCCGATGTGTTCATGCCGTCGGCGCCAGGGAAGTACCCGGTCATCTTGGAGCGCACTCCCTATGGCAAAGGGCGTACCGACCAGTCGGAGATCCCGTTTGGCGCCCGGCAGCCGCGCAGCCGGCACGAATTGGCGGAGGCTTTCACCATACGTGGCTACGCTTTGGTGGTGCAGGATTGCCGCGGCACCGGTATCTCCGAAGGCCGATTCGAAAAATACGTCAACGAGGCACGGGACGGACAGGACACGATGGCATGGCTGGTCGACCAGCCATGGTGCGATGGCCGGATCGGCACCATGGGCTTCTCCTACGGATCGGCCGCGCAACTCGCGAGCGCCACGCTGGGTTCGCCGCACCTGGCAGCGATGTTTCTCGACTGTGGCGGCTTCTTCGATGCATACCGCAGCGGTATCCGCCAGGGTGGTTGTTTCGACATGAAGCAAGCGACCTGGGCCTACCAGCAGGCCCTGCGTCTGGCCCGGTCGCGCGGCGACGGTGCGCTTGAACAAACGGTATCGGCGCAATCCCTGGCTGACTGGTTGCGCGACACGCCATGGCAGACCGGGCATTCCCCGGTGTCTGCGCTGCCCGAGCTCGAGCGGGAAATCACCACCGCCTGGAACACCGAATCCTTCGGACCGTACTGGACGCAGCCTGGCTTGTATGCCAGGGAGACCGTGCCGACGCTGGCGTCCGTACCGACCTTCATGATGTCCGCCTGGTTCGACACCTCGCTGCAAAACACCGTCGAGCTGTGGCAGGCACTCGCGCTCCACGGCGCCGGGCCGGGCCCCTTGGTAGTAGGACCCTGGTGCCATGGCGAACGCCATCAGCACTGGGCTGGTGAACTTGACTTCGGTGCGCAGGCCATTCCCGCCCACGGGTTGGGGGCCGACACGCTGGCGCTGCGCCTGGGCTGGTTTGATCAGGTCCTTCGTGGCAATACAGGCGATGCCGGGACCCCGGCAGTGACGAACGCGCTGACGGCTTCGGAGCCGGTGCGCTATTTCCTGATGGGTGGCGGTAGCGGCGTGCGCGATACCCAGGGGCGGACTGACCACGGTGGCACCTGGATGTCCGCGTCCTGCTGGCCGCCGACGCAAGTCCGGACGCTTACGCTGCATCTTTCTCCGGACCACCGCTTGTTGTCTGGCGCCGCGGATGACGGCGTGCACCGGATCGTTTCCGATCCTGTCGCGCCGGTGCCGACGATCGGCGGCGCGATCAACTCCGGGCAGCCGGTGATGGCGGGTGGCGCATTCGATCAGGTCGCGCACGTGGACACTTTCGCCGCTGATGAGCGCACGGGCCCACTGGCCATGCGCGACGACGTGCTGGTTTACGAAACCGACACCTTGAGCGAGGATGTGTGCGTCGTCGGTGCCGTACATGCCCGGCTTTTCATCCAGACCGACGGACCGGACGCCGATGTTGCCATCAAGCTGATCGACGTGTATCCGCAGCGCGACGCCGACACCGTGAATGCGGCCTACAACATCTGCGACGGCATCCTGCGTCTGAGCCATCGCCATGGTGGTGACGAGCTGCAGGGCATGGCGGCGGGGGAGACTTGCGAGGTCCTGGTCAAGGCCTACCCGACCGCCAACCGCTTCGCGGCCGGCCATCGCATCCGGCTGACGATTGCCGGCTCGAATTTTCCGCATTTCGACATCAACCCGAACACCGATCCGGCGCGGCGCACGATGGCACAGGCGCGGCCTGCAGAGCTAAGCGTGTTGATGGGGCCGGGCGCGCCCTCGTGCCTGATGGTCGATGTATTGCCATGACCGAATTCATCGTTCGCCGACTGTTGCAGGCAGCACTGGTCGTTGCCGTGATGTCGCTGCTGGTTTTCACCGGCGTGTACGCAATCGGCGACCCAGTCGAGCTGCTGATCAATCCCGAGGCGGACCAGGCCACACGCGATATGGTCGCCAGCCAGCTCGGTCTCGACCAACCCTTGTGGCGCCAGTACACACTGTTCGTTGCCAATGCCTTGCAAGGCGATCTGGGCCGATCATTCGTATTCAATATTCCCGCCATCGAGCTGATTTTGCAGCGCATGCCGGCCACGCTGGAGCTGGCCGCGCTGGCCACGCTGATCGCCCTGGTGCTTGGTGTTCCGCTTGGGCTGTACGCGGGCATGCGCCCGTATTCGCCGGTCTCGCACACCATCATGACCGGGTCCATCCTCGGCTTCAGCCTGCCCACGTTCTGGGTTGGCCTGCTGCTGATCCTGGTGTTTGCGGTCTGGCTGGGTTGGTTGCCGGCCTTCGGCCGCGGCAAGACGGCGAGCGTGTTCGGCGTTGAATGGAGCGTGCTTACACTCGACGGCCTGCGCCACATTGTGTTGCCCGCTGCCAACCTGGCGCTGTTCAAGCTTGCGCTGATCATCCGTCTGACCCAGGCTGGTGCGCGCGAGGCGGCGTTGCAGGACTATGTGCGGTTTGCCAAGGCGCGCGGTATTGCGCCGTCGCGGGTGCTGTTTGTCCATATCCTGCGCAACCTGATGATTCCTATCGTCACGGTTGCGGGGATTGAATTCGGCGGTGTGGTGGCCTTCGCTGTCGTTACCGAGTCGATCTTCAACTGGCCCGGCATGGGCAAGCTGATCATCGACTCGATCAACTTGCTGGACCGCCCGGTCATCGTGGCGTACCTGGTGGTCATCGTGTTCTTTTTTGTCCTGATCAACCTGCTGGTCGATCTGCTTTACACGCTGCTCGACCCACGGGTCCGGCTGTCCGGAGGGTCGCGGTGAGCGCACTGTCGTCGAAGCCTCTTGCGGCGCCCGCTGCTGCTACGCCGCCGCCGCCGTCGCGCGGAATGCGCCTCGTACGTGCCTACATGCGCAACCGGATGGCCTTGTTCGGGCTGCTGCTGATGTTGCTCGTGCTGTTTCTGGCCGTGTTTGCACCGTGGATAGCACCGCAAAATCCGTATGACCTCAAGCAACTGTCGCTGATGGATGCACGCCGGCCACCCGGCACCGAATCCATGGCTGGGTTCACCTTCGTGCTCGGTACCGATGCGTTGGGGCGTGACATCTGGTCGGGCATCTTATATGGGCTGCGCATCAGCCTCACCGTAGCCGTGGTCAGCGCCCTCGTGGCGTTGACCATCGGCTCCACACTGGGACTGACCGCTGCCTGGCGCGGCGGCCGAACCGACGCGCTGATCATGCGCATCGTCGACCTGCAGATGAGTTTCCCGTCGATCCTGGTGGCCTTGATCCTGCTGGCAGTACTCGGGCGCGGCGTGGACAAGACCATCATTGCACTGGTGACCGTGCAGTGGGCGTATTACGCCCGCACGATCCGGGCCAGCGCGATGATCGAACGTGAAAAGGAATACATCGAGGCCGCGTCGTGTATGCGCCTGGGCGCCTGGCGCATCATGACGCGCCACCTGCTGCCCAATTGCCTGCCGCCGCTGATGGTGGTCGTGACAGTGCAGATCGCCCATGCGATTTCGCTCGAGGCCACGCTGAGCTTCCTGGGTATCGGCCTGCCCGAGACCGAGCCTTCGCTCGGTTTGCTGATCGCCAGCGGGTATGCGCATCTGCTCACCGGAACCTACTGGATCAGCATCTTTCCCGGCATCGCGCTGTTGATCGCGATCTTCGCGATCAACCTGGTGGCCGACCACCTGCGCGACCTGCTCAACCCGAGGCTGGCGCGATGAGCGCAGCGCCGGGCCGTTCCCAAGCAAGCTCGCACCGCAGCCCGCAGGGCGAAGCTCCAGTGAGCGCCGCGCTGCTCGACGTCGAGAACCTGTGCACCAGTTTCTTCACCGAAGACGGTGAAATACGGTCGGTTGATGGCGTGTCATTGCGCCTGGAGCGCGGCGAGGTGCTGGGCCTGGTGGGCGAATCGGGTTCTGGCAAATCGGTGATGGGTTTGTCGCTGATGGGCCTGATCGACAGCCCTGGAAAGATTGTCGCGGGCTCGATCCG
>Ga0105044_10005063_pt1 | contig 18142 bp, 15 predicted proteins | sample MAT01_FD_78092 | JGI IMG/M metagenome (GOLD analysis project Ga0105044, IMG submission 78092) | Freshwater microbial communities from Lake Fryxell liftoff mats and glacier meltwater in Antarctica - MAT-01 | ecosystem: Environmental > Aquatic > Freshwater > Ice > Liftoff microbial mat | place...
GGATTGTTTACTTCTACAGCGTTAACATTGCTAGTGTTACCAGCTTTATATGCTAAGTTTGGTAAGTTCTTATTGCCTAAACGTACTATGTCAGTTGTAGAGGATGGCAAAGTACCAAAAGCAGTTTTTGAGCAATAAGACATATCACAATAATTCTATTTATTGAAATACTTGATAGCAGGTGTAAATACAAGTAATAATCCTGTTTCTATTGTGAGAATTATCTAACTCCCAAAACGTCAATACAGAAAGATTTTCATGGATCATTTAAAGCTGATGTAGTAGATTGCTAAAAGAATTTGTTCAAATTATCAATGAATTTCAAACAAGGAATAAATTAATGAAAACATCAAAATCTGGCTTGATTATTATCGGAAGTTTAGGACTGCTTTTTTTGGGAGCTTGTAGTAATAGTAATCAAACAGCTAATACAGAAAATAGTCCAGTTTCTTCTACTTCAAGTGCCAAGACTCCATCTGTTATAACTTCACCTACGGCTAAAAAAACAGATAGTCAGCATGGTGAATCTAAAGGCGGTCAAGTTGTGGAGACAGGAATCTATCATTTGGAGTTCTTAACTGAGAAAGAAACCAATACAACTCACATGGATTTATATTTGCAAAAAGGTGACAATCACGAAGCAGTACCTAACGCAAAGGTAACAGCTCAAGTCCAGCTACCCGATGGGAAACAAAAATCAATTCCTTTAACCTATGACGTTAGTGGGAAACACTACACAGCAGCCCTATCTGAAAATACATCTGGTCAGTATCAAGTGAAAATTACTGCGGATGTTAAAGGCGAAAAGGTAGATGGGCGTTTTAATTTTAATCGGTAACTTTTCTTAGTTAGAAAATATCGAACGCTTGTATTCCACTTCAACTGCCCGCCTTTGGGTTTCTTTTTCGGAGTAAAGCTAGCCCTGTCAAGGTGGGTAAAGTTTTTGGAAAAGAATTTATCTTGACTCTATGTTCTTTGTCTTGAAAAGTTCTAGTAAAGTCGTTGGTAATAATGTAGAGATTCCTGTATGTGTAACTCAATTTCTTATATTTTAATTTATAGATTTTAACGACAAATGTTTAAATTTCATCCTAATTTCATTATTACTTGTCATGCTAGTAGAAAGAGGGAATCTACCTCCTTAATAACAACATCACTAGTAAATTTAATTTACTTTAGACAAGCCAACTGTCTAAAATACCCCGAAATCTAGGTGAACATCGGGGGGATTTAAGCATGGCTTTACAAAATTGTGATGTATCTATTAATAATAGGTTTGTTTACGAAGTATAAACCTGAAGATTTTCTCACTAATTTAATGTTTTCGTAACTTAATATGAAGAAACAACTGATTTACACTATTGCATTGACTCTGGCTACCACAGTTATTATTGCTCCTAACTATGCAAGTGCTAGAACAGATCATGATAGAATTCCCCATATCGATGGAAATGTACAATTTCCGCCTATGCGCTGGCAAATTGTTAGACATAGTTTCAGGTTACACATTCCCGAAAATAGCAAGGCTGTTACCCAACTACTTATCCAAGTTCCAGACAATGTAACGATAAGTAATAACATTAAAAATATCGAGATTATGGATGAAAAGGGGCAGAGAATTAACACTAATATATCTGTCAACGGTAAAACAATACTACTAGTTTTTACCGAACCAGTTGCCCCTAACACTAAGTTTGATATTGATCTTAACAAGATAAAAAGACGAAATATTGATAATGGTTCTGTCTACCATTTCTCGGCTAGAGAGGTTGGTATTGATGCGATAATCCCCATAGGTGTTGCTTGGTTTCGTACTTACTAATCTCATTTTTTGACTAACAAACTATGGGATTTTATTGAAGTCAACAGGTAACAAGAATCGAGTTGTTTCAAAAATAAAATAGGAGTCCGATATTGCCTAGAGATGTCATATTACTTAAAGTAGGAATATAAATTGTGGTAAATGTAATGGTTGAAGTTTATGAGAATCCTACTAGTTGAAGATGAACCAGATTTGGGCGCTGCTATTAAGCGAACTCTGATCCAGCAGAAATATTTAATTGATTGGGTAACAGATGGTACTGATGCTTGGGCATATTTAGAAAATAGCTGGACGCAATACACATTAGCTATTTTCGATTGGATGTTACCTGGAATTTCAGGATTAGAATTATGCAAAAGGTTACGTCATTACAAAAGCTCTTTGCCTGTACTGATGCTGACAGCTAAAGACAGAATGGAAGATAAAGTTGCTGGGCTGGATGCGGGTGCAGATGACTACTTAGTAAAGCCATTTGGCATGGCAGAATTACTAGCTAGGTTGCGGGCATTGCAGAGGCGATCGCCCCAATTTCAGCCACAGGAATTAACTGTTGGTAATCTGACTCTAGATTACGGCAATAATATAGTTATTAGTCGAAACAGTGCGGGGAATAAACAAGAGATTTTCTTGACTAATAAAGAGTTTCAATTATTAGAGTATTTAATGAAGCACCCGAACCAAATTGTTACCACCGAACAAATTCGTTATCAGCTTTGGGAGGTGAATGCGGAACCCATAAGTAATGTTGTAGCCGCTCAAATGCGTCTACTGCGGCGCAAACTAGCCAATAGTAGCTGCGCGAATATGATTGAAACTTTGCATGGTATGGGATATCGTTTCAATCTCACCAATGAATCAAAATAAACTATTTAAGCAGACCCGTTTTCGATTGGCGTTGTGGTATGCGCTTGTCATGGCTTTTATTTTAAGCCTGTGCGGATTCGGCATTTATAGAGCAATTTCCCATGCCCATTGGGTAACATTAGACCGAGAATTGGAATCTGTTGCCGGAACGTTGCACGATAGTATTGAATTGAAATTACAGCAACCTGGTCAACTAGAACCAGTTATACAACAGCTAGTACCAAATATTTGTATAGTTGGTACTAGCTGCATTCAAGAACAGGCAAATCCCAAACGTCATATTTTAAGCGCAATCAACCAAAGCAATTACTATGTACGTTTTTTTGATAATTCAGGTCGCTTAATTGCGATCGCAGGTACTTATCCAGAGCAATTGCCCTTAGTTTTTAATAAGGAACTTTGGCAAACTCTCAAAGACAACCAAGGAAACCTTTATCACCAGATTTCCTTTATTTTGCACACCAAAGAAAACCGCGATTGGGGTTATATCCAAATAGGGCGAAGTCTCGCAGACTTCAATAGTTATCTTGTTGCTGTGAAACTCATTTTAGGATTCGGATTACCAATCGTAATGCTTCTGGTTGGTATTACTAGTTGGTGGTTAGCAGGATTAGCAATGCAACCAATTTATCGCTCATATAGACAAATCCAACAATTTACAGCAGATGCCGCACACGAATTGCGGACACCTCTAGCAGCAACACAAGCCACAGTAGAATCAGCGCTTTTGATGCCTCAACTCGATGAAATAGAAGTACGCGACATTCTGCAAACTCTACAGCGTCAGAATCAGCGACTCACAACCCTTGTTACAGATTTACTATTACTAACTCGCCTGGATCGTCAACCTGTGCCAATGCAACGAGACATTTGCTCCTTGAATGATATTATTAACGACTTAATAGAAGAATTTGCAGCATTAGCGATCGCATCTGGTGTAACCCTAACATCTTCAGTACAGGTGTCAACTCCTTTGGATGTTATTGGTAATGCAGATCAGCTTTATCGCTTGTTTTCTAACTTAATTGTCAATGCAATTCAATACACCCCACAAACAGGAAAGGTAACTGTTTGCTTAGACCGCAGTGACCATTATGCTATAATTCAAATTCAAGATACAGGCATTGGTATTCCGCAGCAGGATTTGACTCGGATTTTTGACCGCTTTTATCGAGTGAATAGCGATCGCTCCCGTAGTACTGGCGGTTCTGGATTAGGATTAGCGATCGCGCAAGCAATTGTCCAGGCACACCACGGCATTATAGATGTGCAAAGCGAATTCGGTAAAGACAGCACTTTTACTATTAAATTACCTTTCGATGTTCGCCGACTCGATAGTGTACGCTCTATTTACCCATTTAAAATGTTATAGGAATCCGATTTTATTCTTGAAATTACAGCAGTTTGCGATCAAACTGCTGTAATTACCAGATTTTTTGTAGTATCAATTCTCAACAAAAAAGAGGTCTTTTTCGACCTCTGATCAAATAGGATTATTATAGTTAAGAGGTTGTTTGAAAAGTGATTGGCTGTGATTTTAGGCACTTAATTGATCCCCCCTAGCCCACGCCAGATGCTTCAAGTCGGCGGAGCCGCCCAACGCACTGGCTCCCCTTAAAAAGGGGGGAACCGGAATCAAAGTCCCCCTTTTTAAGGGGGATTTAGGGGGATCTAAAACGTTTTGTTACTGACAAGAGGACTTTTCAAACAACCTCTAAGAGCGATCGCTAGAAAATTGACTTAAAGTATTCATAAACTAAGCCGGATTCTGAAGATATTTATTTATTTAATTAAACTTAATGATTTCATGTAATTAACTGCTTGTCTCTCCACGGGTATGGGAATTTCAATCCAAAACTCAGTTCCTTGTCCAGGTTCGGATACGCATTTCAGAGTTCCGCCATGTTTTTCAATTACAATCTGATAGCTAATTGATAAACCCAATCCTGTACCTTTACCCACAGGCTTGGTTGTAAAAAATGGATCAAACAGTCGTTCCTTAACTACTTCTGTCATTCCTGAACCATTATCAGCAATTCGGATCACACAGTTCCTTTCGATGACTTCTGTAGTAATTGTAATTGTATTGGGGTGAGCATAAATTTCGGCGATCGCGGATTTACAATTATAATTATCAAGCGCATCAATTGCATTACTGATAATATTCATGAATACTTGATTGAGTTGACCAGCATAGCAATCTACTAAAGGCAAATTTCCATAATTTTTCACGATTTTGATACTAGGATGGTCAATACTATTCTTAAACCGACTCTGTAAAATCATCAAAGTACTATCCAATCCCTCGTGAATATCAACACTTTTCTTCTCTGCTTCATCAAGACGAGAGAAATTCCGCAGAGACAAAACAATTTCAGAAATCCGTTCGGCTCCTACTTCCATCGAACTTAAGATTTTAGGCAAATCATCTAGTAAAAAATCTAAATCAATTGCTTCGATGTAAGCTTGAATTTCTGGCACAGGATTGACATAAAACTGTTGGTAAAGATGCACAAGCTTCAGTAAACACTGCGTATAATCTTTCGTATATTTCAAATTTCCGTAAATAAAGTTAACAGGGTTGTTAATTTCGTGAGCGACTCCCGCAACTAACTGTCCCAAACTGGACATTTTCTCAGCCTGAACTAATTGGGCTTGAGTTTGCTGTAACTCTCGGAGCGATTTTTCCAATTTTTTAGCCTGAGCCTCAGCAATTTCCGCCAAATTCTCCTTGATTTGCAGCGCACTTCGTAATTGTGCTCTTTGCTGTTTTAGTTCACTTGTTAAGTTTTTAGCATCAGCCAAAGCGGTATTCTGAGCTTGCAGTAGAAATAGGAAATCAACAATTGGGTCGTGAATCGCAAAGTCTTTGAGTTTGATACCCAGAGGAGACAGGCTAGTTGTATCTGTAATCCAGGGAGAACCTAAAAAAAATATTACCTCCTGCTCTGGTTCATACATCATCTGACCCTTGAGCTGCATTCCATTATGGAGAAACTCTAATATGAACAGGGCACGAGACTGTTTACTAATAGCATCAAAATCAACCAAAGTTTTTGGCCGATTAATCACGAAATGCTGCTCAATCAATTTACTAACCAATGGTTCAGGACTAATGCGCCCTAAGACATCACCAGTTTGTACAATTTCCCGATTACGGTTAAAAGCAAAGTGGAAGGGAAAAGCTTTCGCCAGTAACTCTGGCGAAAGTGTCAGGTGAGGAGGAGCCATGCTACTTACTGCGGTGAATTTGGTTTATAAATTACTAAAAATTCATCATGTTCAGCACCATCATCTCGACTTTGGGTTTGAGTAACATGAACTTCTGTATCAAACCTAGTTCCCAATCCCTTGACTAATCCAACAATCATTGGCGTTAGTCCTTCTCTATCAGAACGATAATGTAAGCTCAGAGAATTTTTCTCCATATCAGTACACTCAAATGATGGAGGCTGGAGTTTAGGAAAGCTAATTCCTACACGGGCATGAAGATTGTCGAGGTTTTCTAAAAACTCAGGTAGTGTATCTCCACTCATATCCATCATTTCGCCATAGCCTTCTTGAGCTGTGTACTGAACCCAGAATTCCCCAAAGGCTTGCATAATCTCTGAGGTAGATAAACCGAGAATGACGCTAGCAGCTTTTACCAGCTTGTGGGTCGTGTCATCAGGATAGCCTTCCATACTGAGGAAAACATCTACATCCACCTCTGCTTTGTGCTTAATTTCTTGCCAAGTCTCTTCGCCAAAGCGACTACACACCATGTCTTGAATCGCCTTATTCACTAAACCGTACATGAAAGCCTCCTCTTGATCAACTTAATTTTGTTTTGTAAATTTGCCTAAGACTCAACAACTAATTCTCTAAAAAGGTTATTTAAATTACAAAGTTTTCTGTAGTCAAACCTTCAGATGTTTTACGACAGCTTTAAAAATCCCAAAAGTAGGGAAAACTATTCGTATTTTAATGCTACAAGCTATAAATACTACAACCGTATTTTCACTTATTCATTTCACCCACTACTTTGTCAAGCTAGTTTTGAGGGTTCGCAGTCAGCACTTTGGTCTTATTTTCTAAGTACTAAAGTGCTGACTACAAACTTGCTGACCCATTAATTCAAACTTGATAAATTCTGGATATTTACCTAAAACATGGTACATATACGGAAGTGGACAAGAACTAGGTCTTCAGTACGAAGCTGCCCTAGATGCTGAGTGGAAGAAGTACTTTAACAAGGTTAACAAGCTTTATTAAGAGTACCTTGTTTCTATATTACTTAATTAACAGATTTTTTATAGTATCAATTCTCAACAAAAAAGAGGTCTTTCTCGACCTCTGATCAATTCCCTAAAATAATGTTTTGTCTACAGCAATTACGACAAGCCAGTATTAGCACCTTGCTTACCAGTTGCTAGTTCCACTTTGATGATTTTGCCACCAGCTTTTTGAATACGTTGCTGTTCGCGGAACCAGTTCTCATAGGGAACTAGCTTAGTAAAATAAGTATTTTGCAGTTCGCGTTGGGTACGAATTCGGCTTTGGCTAGGAACAAGAGCAGTAATTTTAAACAAACGAGACATATTTTGAAAATCTCCTGTATATTTTGTGAAAACTTTTTTATCTCAAAATCTTGAGTGCAAATCTTTTAATCATTCCAAGCCTGGAAATCAAGCATCAATACTAGACCACTAACACTCATCACTGATAATTTACCAAGATAAGCAATATAACGTTCTAGCACTCACGATTGATTTCCAGACCTTAATAAAGCCGCACCTAAATTCTTAAGCGCAAACTAGCTCTTAGCTTAAGCCAGAGGAGATATAGTCTAAGTAAACGCCCATTTCCTTGCCAGCGTCAGAACCTACTAAGCTAGCGGTTACTTCTTTGATTGCTTGGATAGCTTGCACAGTAGCACCGACGGGAACTCCTAAAGAGTTGTAGGTTTCCTTCAAGCCATTGAGTACACGCTCATCCAAAATGGAAGGATCGCCAGCTAACATAGCGTAGGTGGCATAGCGGAGGTAGTAGTCTAAGTCACGGATGCAAGCAGCATAGCGGCGGGTGGTGTACATATTGCCGCCGGGACGGGTGATGTCAGAGTATAGCAAAGATTTTGCTACAGCTTCTTTGACGATCGCAGCAGCGTTAGCGCTGATGGTGCTAGCAGCCCGGACTCGCAGTTCGCCAGTGGCGAAGTAACCTTGTAGCTTCTGTAAAGCAGAAGAGTCTAGGTATTTACCTTGAACGTCTGCGGAGTTAATGACAGCGGTAATTGCGTCTTGAGCCATGTTGTTAATTCCTTATTTCCAACCGTATTGCAATACTTCTGTTTCAGTAGATAAACTGCTTCACCCTAGAGTAGGGCGCCAACTAAATAGTCGAAGTAGTTACCAGCTTCAGCAGCATCTTCACTAGATAGCAAAGTAGCAGAGACATTCTTCAACCCACGGATACCTTCAGCAACACCCTCAATAGGAGTTCCCAAGGACTTGTACATTTCGCGGACACCGATAACACCAATTTCTTCAATAGGTGTAACATCACCAGCAACGATACCGTAGGTAACGAGGCGGAGGTAGTAATCGAGGTCACGCAAACAAGTAGCGGTCAATTCTTGACCGTAGGCGTTACCGCCGGGAGACACAACATCAGGACGCTTTTGGAAAAGTTGATCGCCAGCTTGTTTAACTAGACGTTCACGATTTTCTGTTAAAACTTGAGCAATCCGTAGACGGCGCTCACCACTTGTAACAAAAGATTTTATCCGATCTAATTCACCAGGGCTGAGATAGCGGGCTTCTGCATCAGCATTCACGATAGCTTTCGTGACAATACTCATTGATGGATTCCTCCAATACTAATGAAATCAGGATTTGATTAAACTGGTACAACTTGAATTTGGTCTACTGAGTTGGTTTTCTCGTTCTTTTAGATACAACAGTTTAATAACTGCTACGGCTAATAATTTACGAGATTGCTTGAGTTAACATAAGTACACAAGCTTTTAAACTCAATTACCTTCCGCAAAACATTTTCGGGCATTTTGTTGAGCATTTATGACTGCTCTTAACACTTTGTAATATTCCTTTTCAGAATTTACTAGTTGCAATCTGAGAGCGGGATTACAAAAGGTTACGAAGGGGTACAGGGGAAAGGGAATAATCTATACCCTATTCCCTACTCCCTATTCCCCACTCCCTAATTAATCAGCCGCTACACTGCCAAGGTAGTTACCTGCTGGCAAAGATGGGAAGCGGTTGTAAGGCACAACATCTTCACCGAAGTAGCAGCTATATTCTGGGCTTTCGACTATTGCTTCTACAGCAGATGACAAACCGCTATCATCTAGCAACTGGTTGTACTGGCGAATTTCTTCCTGAGTTGCGGGTGTACGCCCCAACAGGTGGCGGAAGAGAAACTCAACTACCTTCCCATGAGGATAAGGTGACAAGAAGCGCTGGCGATAGATTTCCGAACTGGCTAGTTGGCGCACAAACTGCCGAACGGAAATTTCACCATTCTGGAGTTTGCCCTCTAGGTCAGTACGGCGGAAATTATCAGGCACTTCACCGCTAAATACATCCAATACTTGACAGTAAATGGCGTTGATTGCCTGTTGTCTTTCGGTTTGGTTGGTACTCTCCGTTAGATGGTAAATGCGTGTACGTTTACGCACATTTATTTCTACAGATTGTCCAGTACCATCGTTATAGGAACGACCGAGTTCAGCAAAAGATGGCTTGCTGTGGTTTATACCATTTGTTTGGGCTGTTATATCTGCGATCGCCCGTGCCAAAAGCGGAGTATCACTAGCTCCTACGCGGGGTTGTACTGGCTTAAAGCTAGGTACAACTACGTCGTCATTTTGCTTAGTTAGCTGGTTGTACAGCTTCTCCGTATTCGGGAAGTTTGCCGCAGGTAGGGTTGGAAAGCGACGGTAAGGCACCGTATCTTCACCAAACACCTGGTTATATTCCACACTATCTACCAAAGCACCAATAAAGGCACGAATACCTTGAGTTGCCAAAATCTGGTTATATTTGCGGATTTCTGCCTGGTCTAATGGCGCACGTCCCAAAAAGTGTTTCGTTCCCAACTCAATTACTTTGGTATTGGGATAAGGTGTGTAGAACTCTTTTAGGTAGAGGTTAGAGTAACCTAAACCTTGAATGAATTCCTTCACACTAATTTCGCCATTCCCTAGTTTGCTTTCCCACGCCGTAAATTCATTTTTGGCAATGTAAGGTGCAATATCCCGCTCAAAAATCTGACGATAGGCAGCGCTAATCAAAGTTTTTACTGCAACTTTGTCACTAGTATTCGCCACCAACTTGAAGATTTTGGTTTGTTCGCGTTGTTTGCTGACCCCTTGGTTAATCCGGAACTGAATATCAGGTTCTGTCCGTTTTTCTGTAACAGTACCTAGTGTCACAAAGCTTGGTGTTACTTCCTTCTGGACTTTCGCTGCAACATCTTCACGAATGCTACCAACGCGCAACTGTCGCCCTGATACACCACCAGGAGTTAGATATCGTTCGTAAGGAACCGTATCTTCACCAAATGCCTCATTGTATTCCAGGGTGTCAATAATGGCATCAACTACTGCGTAAAAGCCCTTTTTAGCAGCAATATCAAAGTACTTGTTGATTTCTTGACGGCCATAAGTTGGACGACCCAACAAGCGGCGGTGAATGTACTCAATCGCTTTACAAACATATAGCGATGTCCAGTACAGATTGCGGAATACATCCGACTTAGCCAAACCACGGACAAACTCCCGCACAGAGATGTCGCCGTTTTCCAGCTTGATTTCTAATACCTTCTGGCGCTGACCGTCGAAGACATCTCGACCGAAAACTTGTAGGTAAGTAGCTCTAATCACTGCTTGGGTCGAGCTTTCGGAGAATTTTACGCTAGAACCTTTGGCAGCTTTTTTGCCAATAGTACCAGGCAATTGATCCAACTTAAACACCTTGGGGCCAAGAGTCCCGGGAGCTTCACCCCGGGCTTTGGGATTGCTATTTTGGTTATTAATACCCGCCCCTTGGTTGATTAAGATGCGTTTGGTATCCTTGCCAAAAGGAGCCGGACGGGTGCTAGGGTTACGAGTTTCTTTCGGGAAAATCGCCCCAAACTGAATTTCTAAGGGATCATTACCAGAACCATAGGGATGCTGATCTGGTAGCGGTTGTTCGTAAGCAGCAAATGTGGTGATAAACTGAGGTATCTTGCGGAAAGGCGCACTGTAGTTAAACAGGTCTTGCTGCGGCCCCCAGTTGCGACATTCTTGTGCCTCTTGACCCAGACCCCGGAGGTAGGGGACTGTTTCTTCACCAAAATAATCGCTGTATTCAGCAGAATCTACTAAGGCATCTACTAAGGCTGACAGACCACCATTAGAAATAATCGAGAAGTATTTTTGTACTTCTTCGCGGCTACTTGGCCCCCGTCCCAGAATGTGACGGAAAGCTAGTTCGATAACTCGGCTGTTAATAAAAGGCTGATAAAACTGTTTTTGGTAAAGGGGAGATTTTGCCACACGGCGAACAAACTCCTTCATGGAGATGTCGCCATTCTTAACTTTGGATTCTAAGTCAGATATGGACAAGCTATAAGCACGGGTAATATCGCGCTCAAAGATTTGCCGATATGCAGCTTTGATTACCTCATTTTTTTCGCTAGCTGACAACCCAGTTTTCATTACGAACTTGGGACGGCGTTCTGCTGCATTAAAGTAAATTTGCGGCAGTTGTAACCCTTGCTGGTCGCTAGAAGGGCGCTGGCGCACTTTATTTGAAGGTGTGGCTGCTTTAAATTCTGTTAGCAAAACATCCATGTACTGAGACACAATTTCTGTAGCCTCAGCATCTTTGCGGAAAAAGGAAAGTGACCCGGCTTTGATTTCCTGCAAAGCTACTAGTGTTGCTTCACCAGAACAGGCATTTTCAATTATTTCCCGCAAACCCCGTGTATTCACCGCTATGATGTTGGGGTCGCCAGCGACGATCGCATAAGTAGCGTAGCGCAAGAACCAGGATAAATCCCGCAAGCTCTTGGCCATGTTGCTCGGACCATAACGAGCAATGTTAATTGGTCTGAAACCTGGAGGTGTGGGGCCGCTGGGGGCTGAGTTAAATATTGAACGTAAATTTTCTAGAAACCCACCACGACTTTCAACGTAGGTTACAGTTCCCAGTTGCATCCCTTGCTGAACATTAGCACCACCACCAGCAGTTACTAGTTCTGCTTCTCTGGGCTTTTCTAAAAAAGCCATTGGCGAACCACCGACAAAAATCCGGTTGGCAGCCCGAGATACGATAATCTCGGCGTTTTCCGTGAGCATCTGGGAAATTTCTAGACGCTTTGCACCAGATGCAAAATAGCTTGCCAGTTCATTTAGTTCGCCAGTTCCCAAAAAGCGGTCTTGCTGCTCTGCTTGGGTAATTGTAGCTACAGCTAGGGTTTGATATAGTTGCGGACGCGCAACTGAGCTTCCACCACTCGCCTTAACACTCATCTAATTTTTAAAACTCCCATCATAATCGTTTATGTGTTAGGTCTGGGTTGCTTTGAGGCTTGACACATCGCTGTGTTTATGCTTTGTCAGCTTAAGAGTATTGCCTGCAAAACTGCCAGTAAATTAACCCGGTTAGCTTTTAGATTAGAACGTTTTGCGTTCTCAAGGCTGGTTTATTAAGAAGTATGTAGAACCTGAATCTTAATCCATCCAGTCTCAAAAACGCCTACCCTAGTTTGGTTGAAATAAAATCTAAGTTTTGTAACTACTTATTGGTAAACAATACACACCCTACGATTATTGCAACTGTTGCGAGATATGAAGCTTAAACTAAATTGCTTTTAGCAACGTCAGTGGACAGTGAACATTAGTCAATGTTAAGTTGTTTTTGCTACTGATAATTAAATATTAATAGAGAAGGCCGCCCTTGAAAAAATTGTCAGCCTGTGGCGGTTTAAGTTTGAGTTATCAGGATTCTACATCGGGAAAATACTATGAACAAAAGTTATAAATTTAACTATTTATTCCAGGCTACTGTATGTGCGATCGCATTTATTTTAGCTATTACTCCGGCAAATGCGCTTCCAGGAGAAAATATCAACACTGTTGTTAAATGGGCAAAGACCAGACCTCAACTACCAACTTTGAGATACAACAGCGAAGCCCACGGCTACGAGGGTACAAAGGGAAAATTATACTTTTATGTTGATGTCACTTCTGAAAATGGGACAGTGACTAAAGAAGGAATAACTGTGAGTGGTGACTCAAGCCTCAAATTCACCACAAAAAATGCTAAAGCAGTGAAATTGTTACAAAATATTTATAATTCTAATATTTCCAATGACTTCCAGAAGTCTCGTTATGTGAGCAAAGTTGGACGTGACCAGTTTTATCGCGGACAAAAGTTTGCTTACATCATTGCTCAAGTGCAAGGTGGTTCCGCATTTCAAATAATTCCCTTGAATAAGTTGCAAGAATTTATAGATAATGCCAAATTTTGCCAAACCAATCAATGCGACATTTAATTAAACCTGTAGCCTGTAATTTACATAAGCATTATCAGTAAATAAAGGCACGCAATCACTAACGTTATAGGCTGTGGCAGAGTAGTTCAAGCACGAGGAAGGAAAAATAGCTATAGATGGCGAAGGATTTTTAGAGAGCAATCAGGCTTAAGTAGGTATCTTTTCTAGAAAACTAGCAAAAGCAATCTTATCAATCAAGCCATTTTCGGCAAGTATTTGCCGTACAGCGACTAAATGCACAGGATCGATAATGCGCCTTTTTTTCATACCCTGGTAAAACTACCAACGCTCCAGATGATGCATACTGAAAAACATGGTGTAATCCAGCAGTAGGTAAGCTAGTAAAACCTAGCTTTAACAGTAGTTCTTCTAGCTCAGTAAACGTAATATTTCTAAGCATTATGACGAATCACTCCCCGTAACTGCTTGAGAACATCATCTCTATATTTAGCAAATTTTTTAATTGCCTCTTCATCTAGTATATTTCCTTGAGATAGACGAACAGTAAAAGTTGAGCCAATTTTAGACAGCTTTTCTTCCACTCTGAATTTCCAAGTTCGTAAATAGAAAGTCGCTGCGTATCTAAATCTGTGGTTTCATTTGAAGGATATCAAATTTTGCAAGATATCTACTTATGATCACGAATGTTGCACCCGCCATTGTAGTACTAGGTCAAAATAGCGTGATAGTAGCACGCAAAATAATCAGCGTCCTACCAGGAGCGACACTATACGGTTTAGCGGGTCGCACGTCTGGGGTTGATGTCAGCTTCACGAATTTTGGCGAGACGCTGCGCGAGTTATTTGCTCAGGGAACGCCGCTAATTGGCATTTGTGCGGCTGGTATTCTGATCAGGACACTAGCTCCCATGCTCGGTGATAAACGCCAGGAACCACCAGTAATAGCTGTAGCTGAAGATGGTAGTGCTGTTGTCCCTCTTTTGGGTGGACTTGGTGGGGTAAACGATTTGGCACGCCGTATTGCCCAAGCCCTTGAGGTTAAACCTGCAATTACCACCACAGGCGATTTACGTTTAGGTACAACGCTGTTGTCTCCTCCCGCCGGATACCATTTAGCGAACCCAGACGATGCTAAGAAATTTATCTCGGATTTGCTAGCCGGGGCGCAAGTCAGACTAGAAGGAATAGCACCTTGGTTAAGCAATAGTAAACTGCCCATAAATCCAAATGGAGATTTAACAATCCAGATTACAGAAGGCTTGGTAACTCCTACACCCAACTGCCTTGTCTACCACCCAGCAACGATCGCCATCGCAATTAGTGGTATGGTTGGTGATGGAGAGGAAGCAGTGGTTTTAGTACATCAACTACTAGCTGATGCCGCGCTTGCACCGACATCAGTCGCCGGGATATTTGCACCCATCACCGCCGCTGCCGATCCAGCAATCCACGCCGTAGCTAGTGCCTTGAGAGTGCCTGTTCGGTTTTTTACCTTAAATAAGTTAGAAAGCTTGTTATCACAAGGTTATAGCCCCGCCCAGGCAGCAGCGATCGCCGCCACAGGTACATCCCCTATCTCACCCTCTGCTCACATTGCGATCGCCATTGCCCAAAAGCCAATTGATCCCAATACTATAGGTCAGCCACGCGGACGGTTAGCAATTATTGGCACAGGCCCTGGTGGAGCGCAGTGGATGTCAAAAGAAGTCAAGGAGATACTCAAGTCGGCAACTGACTTAGTGGGTTACAAAACTTATTTAGATTTAATTGGTTCTCTAGGTGATGGCAAGGAACGGCATGAGTCAGACAATCGTGAAGAAGAAGCACGGGCTACGATGGCGCTTGATTTGGCAGCATCAGGGCGATATGTAGCTGTAGTTTCATCTGGCGATCCTGGGATCTATGCAATGGCAACAGCAGTTTTCGAGGTATGCGATCGCTATGCCAAACCTGAATGGGATAGTATCGACATTCATGTAGCCCCAGGCATCTCCGCGATGCAAGCAGCAGCAGCAGCGATTGGTGCGCCTCTTGGACATGACTTCTGTGCTATTTCCCTCTCTGACATTTTGAAGCCTTGGGCTGCGATCGAACAACGAATTGCTGCGGCTGCTGAGGCTGATTTCGTAATTGCTTTCTACAATCCTGTTTCTAAAGAGCGCACTTGGCAACTGGCAGAAGCAAGAAATATTTTGCTGCTACACAGAACACCGGATACACCAGTGGTGTTAGCACGGAATCTTGGTAGACCAGGACAGACGGTGAAAGTGATTACACTTGACCAGTTAGCACCAGCTACCGCCGATATGCGGACAATTATTCTCGTCGGTTCTACAAAAACCCGAACCATCAAGCGCAACGATGGTAGCATCTGGGTTTATACGCCGCGTCGATACACCAACTAGTAGGCATTCAAGTATGGTTAAACTACCGACATAGTAATTACTTGGGATTCGGTTCGATTCTGCAAACCAGCCTATACCAATGAATTTATATCACGCAGAGGCGCAGAGAGTAAGAGTTGAGAATATTCAAATTCAGCAATGTCCTATATTTTATGGTAATTATGCATTCGCTTTCAGATTTCATAGACTGCAATGCTATCAGCAATTCATCCCCCAGCTATTATTATGAAGGGTGTTGTCTTGAAAGTGGCGTAGGCGCAGCCCGTCGTAGACATCGCCTAAAATTACCCCGCACTCCAATGTCCGAAGCGATCGCTCACGGACTCATGCAACAACTTGCCAAAAATGACTGTTATTCTCATGAAGGTAAGATGTATGGAGTATTATTAGTTGAACTATCTAATGGCAAACAACGGGTACTCAAAGCCTTCTCCGGTCTTTTGAATGGTTGCAGTGTAGTTGAGGGCTGGGTTCCACCAATTCCGGGAAGAGACGAAGTTGTTTTAGAGGAAGCCAGCACTTTGGCACAGTTGGAGGCGATTAAGCAAGAACTCCTTACTTTGAAGCAACTCAACGAAGGCCAACAGTATAAAATTCTGTCTGATGAATTTGAGCAGCAATTGCAAGCAATGAGCGATCGCCATCGCCATTGCAAACATCAACGACAGCTAAAACGTCAGCAAGTCTGCAATACTCTGACTCCAGAAGCCCTTACTCTTGCTCTTGAACAACTCGATGAAGAAAGTCGCCAGCAAGGAATTGAGCGACGACAACTTAAACGCCAGCAAAATGCAGTATTACAACCCCTCCAGGAGTTAATTGCAGCTACAGATGCACGCATTAGCGAACTGAAACAACAGCGTAAAATATTATCTCGCCAGTTACAAGCTCAGATGCACGCTAGTTACAGCTTGACTAATTTTTTGGGGCGATCGCTATCGTTGCAGCAATTAATGCCAGGAGGCTTGCCTACTGGTACAGGAGACTGTTGTGCCCCAAAACTGCTCCATTATGCGGCAACGCATAACCTAAAACCCCTGGCAATGGCAGAATTTTGGTGGGGAGCGTCTTCAGTAAATCAGGACAAAATTCAGGGAGAATTTTATGGAGCCTGTGCCGAGCGATGTCAGCCGTTGATGGGGTTTTTGCTCTCAGGGTTGCAACCTATTTCAATTCTTAATCGGGATTTTACCAAGGAAGAGATCCCGATTCTTTATCAAGATGAATGGCTGATTGCTGTCAACAAACCTGCTGGGCTGCTTTCGGTACCTGGCCGTTATCGCGATCGCCAAGATAGTGTCTTGAGTCGCTTACGTCATCTGTTACTGGATGGCATGGCGCTTGCATCTGTGCATCGCTTGGATCAGGAAACTTCTGGTATTCTGTTATTGGCACGCGATCGCCAAACCCATCGGCAACTCAGCCAACAATTTCAGCAACGGCAGGTTCACAAGGTTTATGAAGCTGTACTTTCCGGTGCTGTGACAGTTGACCAAGGTACAATTGATCTGCCACTGTGGGGAGATCCGCAAAATCGCCCTGAGCAAAAAGTTGATTGGCAGCGCGGTAAACCCAGCTTGACACACTTCCAGGTAATGACGAGGGAAGGAGACTACACCCGCATAGAATTTATACCCCTAACAGGACGCACCCATCAGTTGAGAGTTCACGCGGCTGATGCGCTAGGACTTGGGGTAACTATTTTAGGCGATCGCTTTTATGGATGCTGTGCAAATGCAAATCGGTTACATCTGCACGCTAGAGAACTTCGTTTTGAGCATCCACAGATCAGAGAAACTCTTCACATACACTCAGAAACACAATTTTGACGATCCAAGCCTAACAATTTACATAAGGGACTTAATTGATACATCAACAAAATTCCTTCTGAGACGAGTAACTTCAAGTAAAATGAAATAAAAAATTTTTAGTCATAAAGATTGACATACTAATTTAAGATACTACTTCGTAGAAAGATTAGTCTACCTAATTAAAACTGATTTATGGGCGGCAAAACTAACGATCAACGGTCTAACCGTTAATTTACTAAATTAAGAGAATTAATCTTATCTGAGCGACGTTTGACACCTCTTTCGCGACGAATATCTCGCCAAATTCCTGTAGCTGCGATCGCACCATCAGCAGCTGCTACTACCACTTGATTAAGTCCCAATTTTAAATCCCCAATTGCAAAAATTCTAGGGTGAGATGTGCGACACATTTTATCTGTAACCAAATTATCACCTTGAGTTTGCAGGTTTAACCCAGAAAGGTAGCCTGAATGAAATTGCGAACCCATCGAAACTAATCCCGCATCCAACTCAATTATGGAATTATCCATCATTTGTACACCAGTCATTTGATGATTTTCGCCGATAAACTTTGAGATTGGTTTTTCTATTAATTCGTATTCATGCTCCCATAACCTATCACGAAATTGGGAACTAACTTCAAACATATCCTGGGTGAAAAGGGTGATGTATGGTGTAAACCAACCAAGACTAAAAGCGACTTCTAAGCTACGCTCGTTTTTACCAAATACACCA